>Ga0307476_10001035_pt1 | contig 17937 bp, 10 predicted proteins | sample atmos_gasesECM2C_2_FD_203314 | JGI IMG/M metagenome (GOLD analysis project Ga0307476, IMG submission 203314) | Hardwood forest soil microbial communities from Morgan-Monroe State Forest, Indiana, United States - atmos_gasesECM2C_05 | ecosystem: Environmental > Terrestrial > Soil > Temperate... | reverse complement strand
CGGGCCTGGTCTACAAGGTCAGCCAGACCAGTGGAGACATCACCTCGATCCAGTGGAACGGCAAGGAGCTCAACGATCAGAGCAAGGGCTCGCACCTGAGCTCGGGCCTCGGCAGCGCGACGGTGAGCTTCACGCTGTCGCCCTCGGGGACCACCTCGGTCATCACGATCGCGACCAGCACGCTGACCCACTACCTGGCGACGCGACGCAACGACAACACCATCTACATGGCGACCTTTGCCGCCGCCGAGCCGTCGGTCGGCGAGCTGCGCTGGATCACGCGCCTGCAATCGAGCGCGTTCTCGAGCGTCCCGGTCAACTCCGATATCCGGAACGGCAGCGCGATCGAGTCGACGGATGTGTTCTCCGTCAACGGGCAGAGTCGCTCGAAGTACTATGGCAATCAGCATGCCAAGGATCTCGCGCTGCGCGGCGTCACCGGCAGCGGGGTCGGCGTGTTCATGGCGTACGGCAACCGCGAGAGCAGCTCCGGTGGCCCGTTCTTCCACGACATCCAGAACCAGACCGGCACGGACGCCGAGGTCTACAACTACATGAACTCGGGCCACAACCAGACCGAGGCGTTCCGCACCGGCGTGCTCCACGGCCCCTACGCGCTCGTGTTCACCACCGGCGCGACCCCGGCGATCCCCGACATGAGCTGGATGGCGAGCCTCGGCCTCCAGGGCTGGGTGACGAGCCGCGGCACGGTCAGCGGCCACGTCGCCGGGGTCACCGCCGGCATCCCCGCGCTCGTCGGCTTCCGCAACGCCACCGCGCAGTACTGGGCGACGCCCGACGGCTCCGGCAACTTCGTCAGCCCGGCCATGAAGCCCGGCACCTACACCCAGGTGCTCTACCAGGGCGAGCTCGAGGTCGCCACGCGCTCGGTCACCGTGACGGCGAATACCACGCTGTCCGGACAGAACATCACCTCGACCTGGCCCAACCCCGCCGCGATCTGGCGGATCGGCCAGTGGGACGGCACACCGCTCGAGTTCCGCAACGGCACCAACCTCGGCGCCATGCACCCGTCCGACACCCGCAACGCGAGCTGGGGCCCGACCACGTTCACCGTGGGCAGCCCGGCCAGCGCGTTCCCCGCCGCGCAGTGGGTCGCCACCAATAACCCCACGACCATCCACTTCAACCTGGCCGCCAATCAGGTCGCCGCCCACACCGTGCGCATCGGGATCACCGCCGCGATCGCCGGCGGCCGGCCTGCGATCACGGTCAACTCGTTCAACTCGACGAACCCGAGCCCGTCGAGCCAGCCCAGCTCGCGCAGCCTGACGATCGGCACGTATCGCGGCAACAACGCGCTGTTCACGTTCGCGGTCCCGGCCAGCGCGTTCGTCGCCGGCGCGAACACGCTCACGATCCGCGTGATCAGCGGCTCGAGCGGCACCGGCTTCCTCAGCCCCGGCTACAGCTACGACGCCGTCGAGCTCGACTGACCGCGGCGAGCGCCGGCGGGCGGTCCGGAACGACGAAGGGCAGGGGCCCGAACCGCGGCCCCTGCCCATCACGTCTGCGGTGCTGTGCTGCGGCGCGACCTGGCGCGCCGGTCAGCGCTGGCTACCGGCCCCAGAGCCGGTTCAGCAGCGTGACCTTCCGGGTGTCGAACGGGCGCCACTCGCCCCAGCCGGCCGTGTTGCTGACCGGGTCGTAGGCGTGGCCGTAGAAGCCGGCGGTGTCACCCGACTCGGGGTTGATCGCCCAGTAGCAGCCCTCGATGCCCTTCGAGACCATGTAGTCCACGAAGGCGTTCTGCCACTGCGAGTCGGTGCCGGGCGCGAGGAAGCCCCAGCGGGCCTGATCGCGGAGCGAGGCCGGGCTCCGCGGCCAGTCGAGGTTGCCGCCGAACTCGCCCACGACGATGGCGTAGCCCAGCTGCTTGAGGTAGCCGAAGTGCTCCTCCCAGCCCTGCTGGAGCAGGGACGGGGTGATGGTGAGGTTGCACTTGGCGTCGCCCGCCTTGTCGCCGTCGATGCCCGCGCACGCCGCCTGTCCCGGCGTGATGAACTGGCGCTGGACGAACACCGACGGGCCGTAGACGTGCGGCGAGAACACGATCCGGTCCTTCGGGATGTTGGGCGGGCTGGCGCCGGCCTCGAACAGGTTCTCGCCCCAGTTCACGTTGGTGGCCTGGTTGCCGAACGGCGTCGCGGCGAACGTGGTCGGCGTGCCGTCCTGGTTGCCGTTCGTGTTCGAGACGCCCTGGACGAACACCAGCGTGTTCGGGTTCACCGAGTTGATCGCCGTGAACGCGTGCTCGGTGAGCGTCTTCCAGTCCGCCCAGGTGTAGTCCCAGGGCTCGTTGAACAGGTCGATGCCGATGATGTTGTCGACGCCGAGCTGCGTGCCGAGGCCGGCCAGCGTCTTGAGGTCGTTCAGCCACAGGGTCTCGTTGTAGGCCTGGATCCGGGTCACGCCGGCCGGGTTGTTGGTCGCGGCGCAGGACGAGTCCTCGCGCTTGAAGTCGTAGTTCTCGCGGTCCTTGTCGGCGTACGGCGGCCGCGCGTCGAGGCGGCCCTTGCGCCAGCCCACGTAGTTGGAGCACGAGTGCATGTCGAGCAGGACCTGGACGTTGTTCTGCGCCGCGGTCGTGATCAGCTGCTCGAGGGCCAGCCGCGAGTTGGCGACCCGCACCGACGCGTGGTTCTTGAGGAACGGGGCCTGGCCCTGGGGATCGGTGCCCGTGAGCGTCTGGGGGACGACCGGGACGCGGATCATGTTGAAGCCCGCCGCGGCCATCTCCGCCATGTCCTGCGCGACCGTGCGGCCGGTGCCCGAGCCGCCGTTGGCCCAGAACGTGTTGCCCATGTAGAGCTCCATCGGCGCGCCGCTCGGGTTGGTCGGGTCGTTGGACGGCTCGTGGCGACCCTCGAGGCCGAACCACGCGCCGCAGTGCACCGGGAACACCGTGCCGTTCCGGGTGATCCGGCCGTTCGCGTTGACGCGGAACACCGTGGGGGTGGTGCCGCCGATGCTCACGTTGACGGTCACGGCCGTCGAGGTGGTGCTGTTGCCCGCGGCGTCGGACGCCTTGGCCGTGTAGGAGTGCATGCCGTTGTTGGTCCCGGTCAGGGGGACCGTCAGCGTGAACGGCGACGGCGGCGTGGTGTCCGAGCCGATCAGCGTGGTGCCGTCGAAGAAGTCGACGCGGACCACACCGATGTTGTCGGAGGCGGGGGCGGTGAGCGTGATGCTGCCCGCGGCGGTGACGCTGGTCGCGCTGCTCGTCAGCGAGACGGTGGGCTTGGTGGTGTCGCCGCCGCCGCTGCCGCTACCGCTGCCACTCCCGCTGCCGCTGCCACTCCCGCTGCCCGTGCCGCCGACCGTGACGACCGTGCCGTTGATCTTCACGCTCACGACGGTGGAGCCGGCGAACGAGCCGCTGCCGTTGAAGCCGACGTCCCAGGTCTGGCCGATCTGGATCGGCTGGAACTGCAGCCAGTCGGGGTTGGTGGCCAGGCGGCGGCCCGAGGCATCGGCGGCCGCGATGTTGCCGTTCCACGGCGTGCCGGTGACGGTGGCGCCGCCGCCGAGCTGGAACCCGATCTCGAACGAGGTGATCGGGCTCGCGAACGCAGTGTCGGTGATCCGGACCGCACCGTTGAAGCCGCCGCTCCAGCTGTTGGTCGTCAGCACGTCGATCGTGATGCCGCTGCCAGAGACCGCGACGGCGCCGACGCTCTCGGCGGAGTCGTATGAGCCGCCGGTGCAGCCGGCGAGGGCGAGCGTGAACCCGAGCAGAGGGAAGGTCAACCGAGGAACTGTGGGTCTGGTCATGAGGCGTTCTCCGTTTAGGCACTCGGAAGCGATGCACTCTGCATGAGCGCATGCGCATAGCCGGTTCGTGAGCACGACGGTCAGTTCGCCATCGCTGGCGAACTGACCGGCGGAATTTACTTCAACAATACCTGGTTGTCGAGGATTCGATTAGGCGCGACTGACTATTGGGGAGCACTCGCGCCGGACTGCGAAATTCGCGTGATGGTCAAAATATTCAGTGAGTGAAACTACGGTACACGTATCAGGCTGACGCGACGTGTAAACCATCAGGCGGCCTGGCGACGAGCCGGTCAGGCGGCCTGGTGGTCAAGTGGTCTGGCAGCCTCTGTGCCACCGGTGGCCCTCAGCGCGCATCGCGTGCGCAGCGAGGGCCGGCGCGCGGTCACCCCGCCGCCGACCGCGAGAGGTCCCGGGCTACGGGGCCGGTTCGCCCCGTGTCCAGGGCCTCGAGCGCGGTCGACGCCGGGCGACGGTCACTGGCAGGTCACGCCGTTGATCGCGAAGCTGGTGGGGACGGCGCTGGTCCCGTTGCCGGTGAACCCGACGTCGTTGTAGCTGGCGCCGGGGGCGATGGTCGAGTTGTACGACAGGTTGGTCACCGAGACCGAGGTGCCGGTCTGCGCCGCGGTTCCGTTCCACAGCTGGGTCACCGTCTGGCTGCCGGGGAAGGTCCAGGTGAGCGTCCAGCCGTTCAGAGCCACCGTGCCGGTGTTCTGGATGCTGAGCGCCACCTGGAATCCGGTGTTCCACGAGTTCGTGACGGTGAAGCCCACGTGGCAGGTGCCGGTGCCGCCACCGTTGCCCGGCGTGGTCGCCTGGGCGCGGGTCGGCGTCGCGGCCCCGGCGGTGTCGCTCGCCACCACGGCGAAGAAGTAGGTCGTCGAGGCGAGCAGGCCGGTGCTGACGCTCGAGGTGGCGGCGAGGTTGGTGGCGATCTGCGTGGTCGCCGACGGCGTGAAGTTGGCGGTGGTGCTGCGATGGACCGTGTAGGTCACCGCGCAGTTCGCCGGCGGGGTCACCGCGCCCCAGCTCAGGGTGATCTGGCTCGACGAGTTCGCGGTCGCCGTGAGGCCGGTGACCGCGGCGGGCGCGGCCGTGCAGTTGCCGGTGCCCGCGGGGGTGGTGGCCTGGACCCGGGTGATCGCCGTCCCGGCGCCGTCAGCCGCTTCGATGACGTAGAAGAAGGTCGTCGAGGCCGCGAGGCCGGTGTCGCTGAACGTGGTGGTGGTCAGGGCCGAGGCGATCCGCGTGGCGGCCGACGGCGTGAAGCCCGACGTCGTGCTGCGATACACGTTGTAGGACACCGAGCAGTTCGTCGGCGGCGTCACCGCGCCCCAGCTCAGGTTGATCTGGCCCGTCGACGCGGTCGCGGTGGCGCCCGTCGGCGCCAGCGGCGAGATCGTGCAGGTCGGAGGCGGGGTCGTTCCGCCGACCGCCGGGAACGCGTTCTGGACCAGCTGGACGAACTGGGCGTGGAACCAGTGGCCGGACAGCGGCGCGTTGGGCAGGGCGTTGCTGAGCACGTTGTACTGGGTGAGGAACGTCGGATCGCACATCCGGTCGAAGCCCTTGCCCTCGTCGTTGGGGATCAGCGAGCTCGCGCCGTCGGAGTCCCCGGGCGGCTTGACCCACACGAACGCGTCGAGGTGCGACGCCGGGAAGCCGGGCGGCGTGGCCTGCGGCGGCGCACCGAGACCGGCCCCGCTCTGGTTGCACCACAGACCGCGGTGCGGCCGGGTGTCGATCTTGGTCGCGTTGACGAAGGTGTTGACGTCGGCGCTGCCGCTGGCCGCGGTCGGCCGGGCGGAGCCACCCCAGCCGTTGCGCGAGGTGTCGGTCAGGAACCCGAGCGTGGTCGGCCAGCCGGCCTGGGTGAACCGCGCCCAGAGGTCGGCAGTGTAGCTGGCCTCGTCGATGTCGGGGTCGAACTGATAGAAGTTGGCCGAGATCAGCTGCGTGCCGCCGACCGTCTGGCTCCCGCCGGTCATGAACGGCTCCTTGAACGGGATGTCGTTCGCGGTGTCGGTGACGAAGCCATCGACGCTGGCGAGCTTGGCGGTGGTGCCGTTGGCCATGTTCGTGAACAGGGTCACCGCGGGGCCGGCGTTGCTCGGCCAGCCCAGCCACCCGGAGTGGCCGATGTCCAGGTAGGTGTAGACGTTGGGGATCGCATGCAGCTTGTTCAGCGCGTACTGGGTCGCCGCGATGTAGATCCCGCTCGAGTTCGCGTTGGCGCAGGCGGTGAGATTGAGGTTGGTGACCAGGTTCGGCAGGCTGTCGGGCTCGACCACCAGCACGATGCGGATGCCCGCATACTTCGCCTGGCCCATGATGCTGGCGATCACATCGATGTACTGGGTCTTGTACGTGTTCAGGCCATCGGCGGTGAGCGGGATCTCGCCGTTCGAGGCCAGGGCGGCGCAATCGCGGCCCGGCATGTCATAGACCACGAACTGCGCGACGATGGGCGTTCCCGCCTGCTGCTGGGCGAGGGCATTGTCGAGGTGCGCCTGCAGGCCGGTCTGGGTGGCGCTGCTCGGGATCGCCGCCATCCGGTCGAGCCAGACGAACGTGGGCGTCTGCGCCACGATCTGCATCTTGGCCTTGAGCGCCGCATCCGTGGTCTGGTCGATCGAGGTCTGGACCTTGGCCGTGTAGTCGGGGTTCTTGTACACCGACGCGCCGACGTACGGATTGTCGACGTGGGTCTGCGCGAATGCTGCCGTCGGCATGGCGATGCCGGCGAGGACGGCGAGCATCCAGAGTGTGGGTCTTGTGAAGATCTTCATGATTGAGCCTCCGTTTAGTGCATCAGCCGTTGGAGCAGCAGCAGCTTGCCGTTGTCCCAGGTCAGCCAGTCATCGAGAAGGACGCCACCGGTGTCTCCCGAGTTCGGGTTGACAGCCCAGTAGAAGTTGTTCTTCATGCCCTTGTTGATCAGGTACGTGACGTAGGAGTCCTGCCAGAGCTTGTCGTTCTGCGCCGGCGTCGAGCTCGTGGTGTAGTGGCCGCCGAACTCCCCGGGGACCAGGGTGAAGCCCTGGCCGATCAGGTGCCCGAACAGCGTGTCCCAGATGCCGGGCATGTTCGCCGGATAGCTGGAATCGGAGAAGTAGCTCTGCACGGACACGCTCGGACCGTAGGAGTGCGGGCTGAACACCAGGCGGTTCGCCGGGATGCCCGGGACGGCGGAGGCCTCGAACAGGTTCTGGCCCCAGTTGGCGCCGAGCCCGCCGGACGCCGAGGCGTTCCCGACGCCCTCGACCCAGATCGTGAGGTTGGGATTGACCCCGAGCACCGCCTGACCACCCTGCGACGCCAGGCTGGACCACTGCGCCCAGGTCGCGCCGTGCGGTTCGTTGGCCAGGTCGATCCCGACCACGTTCGTGAACGTCTTCGACAGCGTGGCGAGCGTCTGCAGGTCCGCGAGCCAGCGCGCGAGCGAGTACCCCGGGCACTGGGTCGGGTCGTTCGGCTCGCCGGCGCCGAGCATCGCCGTGTTGCAGGTGTGGAAGTCGATCATGACGAACATGCCCGCGGCCTGGGTGTGCGAGAGCGTGTACTCGAGCGCGACCCGCCCGTCCTTGCCGCCGAGCGCGGCGAAGTCGGGGCCGTTCCCCGGTCCTCCGGTGATCGCGAATCCCGGATTGATGGTCTCGGGCGACACCGGGAGCCGCAGCGCGGTGAACCCCTTGGCCTTGAAGTCGGCCAGGAAGTCGTCGAGCCCGCGGCCGGTCCACAGCCCGTGGAGGACGTGATTGGAGGTCTCGAGCCCGAACCAGTTCAAGCCGAACAGCTTGATCTCGCTGCCGTCCTTGAACAGGTGCTGGCCCGCCACGGTGAACCCGGTCCCGGTGCCCCCGGTTCCGATGTTGACCGTCACCGACACCGGCGCCGAGGTCGTCGCGTTGCCCGCGGCGTCGAACGCCTTCGCGGTGTACGTGTGCGTGCCGTTGTTGGTCGAGGTCAGGTTGACCGACGCCGAGAACGGCGCCGAGGTGTCGGTGCTCAGCAGGGTGGTGCCGTCGCGGAACTCGACCCGGGTGACGCCGACGTTGTCGGTCGCCGCCGCGCTCAGGCTGATCGCCCCCGCGCTGGTGACGTTGGTGCTGGACGAGCTGAGCGCCACGGTGGGCGGCGTGGTGTCAGCACCGCCGCCGCTACCGCTGCCACCGCCGCCGCCGAGCACGATCGCCTGACCGTTGATGCGAACGCTGACCACCGTCGAGCTCACGAACGCCCCGCTGCCGGGGAACCCGACGTCCCAGGTCTGTCCCGTCGTGATCGGCTGGGTCGCCAGCCAGCTCGGCTGGGTCGCCGTGCGCGTGCCGCCGGCATCCGGCGCCGAGATGTTTCCGTTCCACGGTGTCCCCGAGATCGACGCGCTCCCGCCGAGCTGGAACACGACCTCGAACGAGGTGATCGGGGACGGGAAGGCGCTGTTGGTGATCCGCACGGCGCCGTTGAACCCGCCGCTCCAGGCGTTGGTGGTGAGCACGTCGACGGTGACGCCGCCGCCGGACACCGCGACCTCGGCGGCCGCGGTGCCGGTGACGTCCTGGCCAGCACAGGCCTCCGTGCCCAGAACCAGTCCGAGCACCAGCAGCGGCCAGCGCCGGCTACATGCCATTGATCGAATCATGAAGATCTCCTTTTGCGATCGAAACAGCCAGGCGAACAGTGCCGGTCTCGCCGCCACACGGGCGTCGGCGCGCAGCACGTCAGTCGGGAAACAACCTGCCGTACTCTGCGTTGGCGGGCGCCACGTCGACCTGTGCCCGGAACCGCGGCTCGTCGAACGTCGGTTTCGGGCCGTCGCTCGGGAACGCCTGGACCGGGAGGAAGTCTGGTGTGCGGGTGCTGATTCCCATGTGCATTCCTTCGGCAGTGGCCAGTCCCGACAACGTCATGTGGCCCGCGAGCGCGCGTTTGAGGCGGTTTTCCGGCTGCCCATGCCGGCTGTCTGAGTACCGCGATGAGAGCGCTCTCATGGGGGAGAGGAGAGCGCTCTCATCGCATGCAGGCTGGCGTGGCGACCGGGCCCCGATCGCAGCGTCGTCGATCCGCCGCCGGGAGGACGCCGCGGCGCGCAGTGCGATCGCGATCATCGCTGGGGACGAGCACGCCGAGAGCGGCACGGGCCAGCGGTTCAGCAAACGCATGTGTAGGGAGGTCGAACCGTGCATTGGTACCGGCGTTCCGGGGCGTGTCTTCGAATCCGACACTCGGGCTCGGGGTACATTCGATCTCCGTCGCCGCGAATGCAAGATGTTTTCGGCCAATTGGTAGGTCGGGCGGTGCAGCAAATCAAGGCGCTGCGCGTCATGAATAATCGGAATCCACAGCACTGCCACAGCACTGTCATTTCAAAATCACCCTGTAATCCGACATACGACCTGCGCCAGCGGAACACACCGCGATGTAGTTGGACGGCGCCCACGCACATCCTGCGCTATTGAAATCGAGTCAGTGCATGAAAAACGGCGCTGCATCCGACGCGTGGACCTGTATGGACTTGGCCACGTTGCCCCGTCTGTGGCAGAGAATTATGTAATCATGCTAACCATGACAATCAGGCCTGATGCCGGACTGGATGGGTAATTGCGCCCCGATTTCCCCTTTTCCGGATTGTGTTCAAACCGCTGCATGCGGTCATGCCATGATCCGGTATGCGGTGATTCGATGTGGCCAGTCGCTGGTCACCGTGTCCAGCCGCTGGCCACGCCCGTCGATTACGCACCGAGTCGATCAGGTGTCTTCATCCGGCAGGCGTCTTCATCCGCCATTTTTTCACACCGGCCGTCATCGCGCGGTCCATCGCGGCGTCGCCGACGAGGGGACGCGGGGACCCGGGGCGGAGGGGCCGAGGCCAAGGGGCGGAGCCGACGGTCAGGCCGACGAGCGGACCACGAGCTCGGTGGGGAGGATGATCGCCTCCGGCTCGCCGTCGGGGTCCGAGAGCCGGTGCAGGAGCAGGCGTACCATCTCCTGCCCGAGTAGCTCGACCGGCTGGCGGATGGTGGTCAGCGGTGGGTCGGCGTACGCGGCGAGCGGGAGGTCATCGTGGCCCACGACCGCCACGTCCTCCGGGACCCGCCGGCCGAGGTCGTGCAGCGCACGCAGCGCTCCGATGCCCATCAGGTCGGAGGCGACGAACACGCCATCGATCCCCGGCGTCTGCTCGAGCAGGGCCTTCATCTCGCGGTAGCCGGCCGCCTCGGTGAAGTCGCCGTACGCGACCCGGGCGGCGGCGTCGTGGAGCTCACCGTCGCGCGTCGCGTCGACGTAGCCGCGCAGCCGGTCGACGCCCGGGCTCATGTCCATCGGACCGGCCACGGTGGCCAGGCAGCGGCGGCCCGCGGCGACGAGGTGTCGCACCGCCTCACGGCCGCCGCCCACGTTGTCGGCGTCCACGTAATCGGTGCGCCGTCCCGACGGCGGGCGGCCCATCGCCACGATCGGGATCCCGGCCGCCGTGATCGCGGTGGGCATCGGGTCGTCGCCGTGCATCGAGATCAGCAGCGCGCCATCGACGTGTCCGTTGCACACGTAGCGCAGCGCGCGCTCGCGCTGCTGTTCGCCCCGCGCGTGGAGCAGCACGAGCTGCAGGTCGGTGGTGGTCAGCGCGGTGTTCACGCCCCGCAGCATGTTGAAGAAGAACGGGTCCTCGAACACGGTGTCCGGCCGCTCGTGCATGATCAGCACGATCGTGTCCGTGCGCCGGGTCACCAGGGTCCGGGCCGCCCGGTTCGGCACGTACCCGAGCGCGCTGATCGCCTTGGTGACGGCGGCGACGACCTCCGGTGAGACCTTCGGCGACCCGTTCACGACCCGCGACACCGTCGCGCGCGACACGCCCGCCAGCTCGGCGACGATCTCGAGCGTGGGTAGGCGACGAGGCTTTCCGTCCGCCGAAGTCGGCGGTTCTCCGTTCTTCATGCCGGGCCCCTTGTGTTGCGATGCGCCTGCATCAGGTTGGAATACCACCGGGCGCTGGACTTGAGCGTCCGGCGCTGGGTGGCGAAGTCGACGTGCACGATTCCAAACCGCATCCGGTAGCCTTCCGCCCACTCGTAGTTGTCCATGAGCGACCACGCGAAGTATCCACGAACGTTCACCCCGTCGCGCACGGCCTCACGCACGACGTCGATGTGGCGGGCGATGTACCCGCGGCGGTCCGGATCGTCGACGGTTCCGTTCGTGGACACGGTGTCGTGAAATGCTGCCCCGTTCTCGTGCACGTACAGCGGCACCTCGGGGTAGTCGCGGTGCAGCCGGCGCAGCAGCGCGGCGAAGCTGTGCGGGCGCACCGGCCAGCCCAGCGCGGTGACGTTCTCGCTCGCCCCCACCTGCGCGACGGCATCGCCGGGGATGAACGGGGAAGCGCGGCCGGGGTCCGGCCCGGGCGCGACGATGTGCGGCGAATAGTAGTTGACGCCGATCCAGTCGATCGGCGCTGCGATGACCCGGGCATCGTCGCCGGTGATCGGCAGCCGGGCGCCGGCGCGCGCGAAGTCGTCCACCACGTCGTCCGGGTAGCGGCCGCGCAGCAGGGGATCGAGGAACACCCGGATCTGCTGGCCGTCGACCAGCCGGGCCGCATCGCGCGCGCCGGGCGAGTCATCCGCCGGCTCCGCCGGGATGAGGTTCAAGGTGATGCCGACATCCATCGCGCCACGCGACCGGAGCGCGGCGGTGGCCAGACCGTGGCCGAGCAGGAGGTGGTGCAGGGTGCGGACCGCGATCACCGGCGACTGGATGCCCGGGGCGTGCCGGCCGGACATGTGCCCCTCGAACGCGCTGCACCACGGTTCGTTCAAGGTCGACCAGTGCCGCACCCGGTCGGCCAGCGCATCGGCCACCCGATCCGCGTAGTCGGCGAAGCGGAACGCGGTGTCGCGCTCCGACCAGCCACCCTGATCCTGCAGATCCTGGGGCAGGTCCCAGTGGTACAGCGTCGGCCAGGGATCGATCCCGGCCGCGAGCAGCTCGTCGACCAGCCGATCATAGAAGTCGATGCCGGCCGCGTTCGCCGGCCCCCGCCCGGTCGGCACGACGCGCGGCCATGCCACCGAGAACCGGTAGGCCCCCAGGCCCATCTCGGCCATCAGGGCCACGTCATCGACGTAGCGGTGATAGTGGTCGCAGGCCGGATCGCCGGACTCGCCGCCCCACGTCTTGCCGGGCGTGGCCGCGAACGCGTCCCAGATGCACGGCCGTCGCCCGTCGGCGGCGACGGCGCCCTCGATCTGGTAGGCCGAGGTGGCAACTCCCCAGACGAAGTCGGCGGGGAGCTCCGCGGCGGCGCGCGCGGCCAGGACCCCCGGATCGGTTTCGTCTCCGCCCTGCGTGGCTTGCCGGGCTTGCTGCCCGGCGATCTGAGCGAGGCTGATCGTCATCCTTTTACCGCACCTTCCATGACTCCGCCGATGATCCTTCGGCCGAACAGACCGAAAACAATAAGGATCGGCAGAGTCGCGAGCGCCGTACCGGCGAGCACGAGTGTGTAGTCCATGTACTGTCCCGCAGCAAGCGTGCTGATCGCCACCTGCACGGTGGGGTTCTGCGGACTGAGCACGATGACCGGCCACATGAAGTCGTTCCATGCCTGCATGAAGGTGAGCAGGCCCAGCACCGCGATCGCCGGCCGCAAGGCCGGTAGCACGACGTGCAGGTACAGACCCCAGCTGGTGCAGCCGTCCATCCGCCCGGCCTCGAGGAGCTCGTCGGGCACGGCCTGCACCGTGTATTGCCGCATGAACACGACCCCGAAGCCGGTCACCGCGGTCGGGACGATGACGGCGAGGAGGTGCTGCGCCCAGCCGAGCGCCTGCATCTCGATGTAGAGCGGGATGACGCCGAGCTGCACCGGACACATCATCGTGGCGATGACCACCAGCAGCAGCGCGTTGCGCCCGCGAAACCGCAGCTTGGCGAACGCGAAGCCGGCCATCGAGCAGAACAGCAGCGTGCTGGCCGTGATCGAGCCGGCGACGAGGAACGAGTTGCGGAGCGCCTTCGCGAAGTCGACGGTGTCGAACACCCGCCGCGCGTTGGCCAGGAAGTGTCCGCCCGGCAGGAACGGCGGCGGGGTCTGACCGATCGCCTCGTTGGTCTGCGACGCGATCGTGAACGTCCAGTACACGGGAAACGACGACAGCAGGACGATGGCGACCAGCAGCGGGTAGCGGGTGAACAGGCCGCTCGGCTCGCCGGCGGCGCCGCCCGCGACCCGGCGCCGCCGGGTCGGTCGCAGCCTGCCGAGGCCGGCAAGCGCGCCCTGCGCCACGTCGGTCATGCGGCGGCCCCCTCGGTTCCGACGGCTCGCCGGGTGACGGCGTAGCCGATGGCGGCCAGCACGAACGTCATGAGGATCATCAACCACGCGACCGCGGCGCCATAGCCCAGGTGGCCGAGGCGGAACCCCTCCTCGTACATGAACAGCGCCATGGTCTGGAACTGCCTCGCCGAGCCACCGCTCACGCTTCCCGGCGAGGCGTCGAACAGCAGCGGCTCGGTGAACAGCTGCGTCTGGCCGATCAGCGAGATCAGCGCGGTGAACGCGATCGTGGGCCGCAGCGCGGGGAGCGTGATGTGCCACAGCTGCCGCCAGGTGCCGGCGCGGTCCAGCGCGGCTGCCTCGAACAGCTCCTTCGGGATCGCCTGCATCGCCCCGAGGTAGATGAGGGCGTTGTAGCCGGTCCATCGCCAGATCACCATGGCCGAGATCGCGGACCTCGACGTCCAGTCCCCGCTCTGCCAGGTGATCGCGTCGACCCCGAAGTGTCGGAGCACCCAGTTGACGACGCCGAAGTCGCGGCTGAAGATCTGCGCGAACACGAGGGCCACCGCCACGATCGAGGTGACGTTGGGCAGCAGCACGCCCATGCGGAGCACGGTCCGGAACCGCAGCCTGGCGTTGAGGATGTGCGCCAGGACGAGCGCCAGCACGAGCTGGGGGACCGCGCACATCCCCATCAACAGGAAGGTGTTCTTGACCGCGTTCCAGAAGTAGTCGTCGCCGACGAGCTCGCGGTAGTTCGCCAGGCCGGTGTAGGTCTCGACCCCGGGCCTCAGCAGCTCCCGGTCGGTCAGCGAGACGTATCCGGTGTAGAGGAGCGGAAACAGCCCGAACCCGATGAACAGCAGAAAGAACGGCGCAATGTAGACGTAGGGGGAGAACCTACCGTCGGCCCGCCACAGCAGGCGCCGCACGGCGTTCGTGCGATTCGGCCGGAGCGCCGGGTGAAGGCGCGCTGCGGGGTCCGGGAGACTGGGAGCGGCCATGGTGAGCGAGTGAGCGGGTGTCCCGCTTGCGGAACCTGTCGTCGATGCGGCGGCCCACCAGGCGATGACGCAGCACCACCTGGCGACGGAGTTGGCGTCCTCGTGGCCTCAGCGGGCGGCCCGAGCGGCGTCCTTGAGCGACTGGGCGAACGACTCGTCCGGCTTCTGGCGGCCCTGCTCGACGCGGGTGATGCCGTCCTCCACCGCCTTCCGGATCGGACCGTGCTTCTCGCCCTGGAACTGCGGCTTCAGGTTGACCGCGGATTCGCCGAAGATCTTGCCGGTCGGGGCGTTGTTGAAGAACGGATCCTTGAAGTCTGCGATGCTCGGGTCCTGCATCGCCGGAATGGCCGACGGGAAGTTTCCGACCGCCTTGAAGACTCGCACCTGCTGGGCGGGCGCGGTCAGGAACGCCGCGAGCTCGTAGGCTTCCTTCGGGTGCTTGCTCTGCGCCGGGATCGTCAGCCACGAGCCGCCCCAGTTCCCCGCCGCACCCGGGACCGCGGCGATGTTCCACTTCCCCGCCGTGGTCGGCGCGTGCTCCTTGATGTACCCCTGCATCCAGGCCGGGCACGTGATGGTCGCGAAGCTGCCCTGCTGAAACGCGGTGACCCAGTCGGGCTGCCACGCGACCAGCTTGGCGGACAGCCCCTGCGCGATCGCCTTCATCGTCAGGTCCCACGCCGCCTTGATACCCGGGTTCTTGTCGACGATGATCTCGCCGGTGCCCGGCTCGTAGTACGCCTTCTCGAGCTGGAACACCTGGCCGTTGTAGAGATTGGTGGCGGCGTCGAAGAACGCCGCGCCGGTCGTGGCCGCCTTGAACTTGATGCCGGTCTCGACGTACTTGTCCCAGGTCGGCCACAGCGCGCTCACCTCGGCTGGCTCGGTGGGCAGCTTGGCCTTGGCGAACAGATCGGTGCGGTAGCACATCGCCAGGCCGCCGACGTCGGTGCCGAGGCCGATCTGCTTCTTGCCGTCCGCCGACAGCGAGCCATTCCACTTGAACGCAGGGTAGTTCTGTGCGAGCTGACCGGCGCCGAAGTCGAGCAGGTTCGCGAACTGCTCGGGCCTGGCCTTGAGCTGCGCCATGAAGCCCTCGTCGATCGCCTCGATGTCCGCGGCGCCGCCGCCGGCCGCCAGGTGGTTGATCAGATTGTTATGATGGGTGTTGTACTCGTTGATGCTCTCGACGATCTCGATATTCGGGTGACTCTGCTGGTACTCGGCGTAGAGCGGCTTGTAGCCGAAGACGCCAAAGTCATTGATCGTGAGCTTGATTTTTTCCTGGGTCTCGGGCGCCGGCCTGGCCTCTGTCTCGACCTTCGGGGCGGTGGTCTTCGCCGCCACGACTGGCTTGTCTGCGCCCTGGTCCGCGGAGGATCCGCCGGTCTTGCTGCACCCGCCGCCCGCAAGCGCCACGGCCCAGGCGACGCCCCACGCCACGACCATGAAATCCAGTTTGCGTGCATTCATGAACGTGGTTCCTCGTGGCGTTGGGCCTGGATGAGCGTTGTGGGAGCGCTCTCACAGACGACGAAGCGCATGCTGCCACCGCGCCTGCGAAGAAGTCAAGTTCATTTCATCTCGATTTCGTTCCACCATCGACCTGCTCGGAATCACGGTCGCTTCCAGCCTCGGATCCGGAACGCGTCCTCGCGGCCCGGTCACCCGCTCCGTCGCGCTGGCGCCCGGATCCGTCGAGCGACCTGCTCGAGTCGACGCCGGCGGCGGGCGCGGCAGCCCTCGCGGTCGCATCGCGGTCGCGGAGAAGCCGCGGGCGGCGTCCGCTTGCCGAGGTTCGCGATGGAGTTGACCCCGAGCGCAGTGGAGTTGACCCCGAGCGCGATGGCGTTGACCGAGCACCCGCTCGACGCCAGGATGGGACGGGCCGATCCCGGCTCGCGACGCCCTCGAGATCTACGGCCGAGACCCGACGCGTTGCACCAGGGAGTCCGTGGCGTGGACGTCTTCGCGGTTCTGGAGGCACCGCCCGTTGGATGGCTGTGCGACTTCAATAAATAACTTAACATCCTGGAAATATTGGAGGTGCCGAGACGAGGTCGGCGTCGCGCACGCGCCCGCAGCTCGCCCCGATCGGATCGCGCAGGGCCGTGGTTCTGGCGCAGCGCGTGCGCACGGATTGCGTCTGGCGTCGTGCGTAAAAATGACAACGATGTCAGCGCGCGGAGCGGACCTCGGTCGCCGAATCTTGTAACCGAGATTGCATTCATCAGGCGTCCGGGGTGCCCCCCAGCGGTACGGAACACGTGGTCAGCGCTGTGCGGCGACAGACCTCGATACATATGTGGACTTCCGAATCGGAGTGTCGGCATAACACACCTGTTCGGCTTGCCCGCGGCGATACGGTCAAGGCAGAATGCCTGCGGGAGTCCATACATTTCTCGAACAGAAGGGCCAAAGCATGAGATCCCATAGACTTCGTGGCTGTCTGGTTATAGCGGCACTCTTCGCAGGCTCGAGTGCTTCCGCCCAGGACAACCCCGACCAAAAGACCGACGAAAAAACCCAGGACAAGACCAGCGAGACGACCGAAAGAGCAGCGGCCCCTGACAGGGTCGCGCAAGCGGAGCCATCGGCGGCGCCGTCGGCCGGGCCGTCCCCGGTGGCGCCGGCGCCGGCGCCGATGACCGAGGACCAACTGCGCAAGATGATCGACGAGCAGGTCGTGAAGATGCGCGGCGGCAGTGTGCGGCTCGACTTCAACGGCTACGCCCGCGCCGGCGTGGGTCTGACCATCCGCGGTGGCAAGCAGGTCTGCTTCAACCTCCCCGGCGCGGACACGCACTGGCGCCTCGGCAACGAGTGCGACTACGTCATCGAGCCGCAGTTCACGGGACGGCTGGTCAACCTGCCGGACGGTTCGAGCTGGGGCGTCGTCGCGATGCCGGGCCTCTACCGCACGTGGGAGGACCAGAACGGCGCGGACAAGACCTGGTTCAACGACGTCCCCGCGGTGTTCCGCCAGATCTACTTCTTCGGCGAGAACATCCCGCAGCTGGCGGGCGGCCGGGTCTGGGGCGGTCGCCGCTACTACGACCGTCTGCACCTCGACATCAACGACCAGTTCCTCGAGATCCACGACAGTGACGGCGCCGGCGTCGAGGACATGCACGTGGGCCCGGGCAAGTTCTCGGCCGCCTTCCTCATGAACCCGAACAGCGAGGCCGACCAGGTGCTCCCGACCGGCGCGACCGTCGCGATCTCGACCGCCAACAAGGCCCCGTTCAAGCTCAACCTGCGGTACACCGACATCCCGACGGTGCCCAACGGCAACCTGCAGATCTGGGGCGGCTGGCAGGGCTACTCGACCAGCGTGGACCAGAAGGACGCGAACGTCGTCATCGTGAAGCCCGACGACCAGTTCCGGCTCGCCGCGTACCACCAGCTCAACAAGGTCCTCGGCGGCACGAACCTCGTCGGTGTCAAGGGCGAGTTCGGCACGAACTTCCTGCAGGTGCGCGGCGTCGTCGAGGAGCACATGATGTTCAACAACGACCACACGAGCTTCGACGTGATCGGCGAGTTCCGCACCAAGAGAACACGGCCGGCCGCCGACACGGTGACGGAGAACTGGGGATCGCTCGGCGCCCGGGTCGACACCCAGATCTCCGGTCCGTTCCGCTTCCTGTTCGAGGCGGGCTGGGATCGCGTGTTCCCCGAAACGGGTGAGGCCCCGCAGCTGATCAAGGCCACCGCCTGCCTCGCGATCAACGCCGGCGACGGCCCCGGGGCCCGGCCCACGGTCCGCCTGTTCTACACGCAGGGCTTCTGGAACGACGCGGCCAAGGCCCTGTTCGCGGCCGGCGCGGGCGGCAACCGGATCGCCCA
>Ga0307476_10001034_pt1 | contig 17961 bp, 16 predicted proteins | sample atmos_gasesECM2C_2_FD_203314 | JGI IMG/M metagenome (GOLD analysis project Ga0307476, IMG submission 203314) | Hardwood forest soil microbial communities from Morgan-Monroe State Forest, Indiana, United States - atmos_gasesECM2C_05 | ecosystem: Environmental > Terrestrial > Soil > Temperate... | reverse complement strand
GCCAGGTGCAATTGATGTTCGATGTCACGCCGACGGCGATGCCGCAGGTCAAGTCCGGCAAATTGCGCGCGCTCGCCGTGACCACGAAATCGCGCCTCGATGCGCTGCCCGATATTCCGTCGCTGTCCGATTTCCTGCCCGGCTACGAGGCCGAGGGCTGGCTCGGCATGGGCGCGCCGGCCGGCACGCCGCAAGCGATCATCGACACGCTCAACAAACAGATCAACGCGGCGCTCGCCGACGACAAGATCAAGCAGCGCCTGACCGATATCGGCGTCGTCGTGCACGGCGGCTCGCCGGCGGATTTCGGCACGTTCATCGCCTCGGAAACCGCGAAATGGGGCAAGGTGATCAAGGACGCCGGTATCAAGCCCGATTAGGATTTCACCACATTCCCTCCTACACTGCGCTGCGGGCGCGGGGACGAGCATGAACGGGAGGCCAAAATGTGCGAGCTTTGTGCGGCGAAAGCCGGAGAGCCGCGGATCGCGCGGCGGAGTTTTTTGCGACTCGCAGGCGTCGCAGCCGGATTGGCGATAGCGCCACGCGCATTCGCCAAAGAGACCAAGGCGCCACCGAAACCGGAAAATGTGCTGTCGCCCGATGCCGCGCTCGACCGGCTGATGAAGGGCAATACCCGTTACATCGACGGCCTCACCAAGCGCCACGATTTCAAGAATGAGCGCGAAGCCTTGAGCAAAGGGCAAAATCCGTTTGCCGCCGTGCTCAGCTGCGCCGATTCGCGCATCGCGCCGGAGCTCTGCTTCGACACCGCGCGCGGCGACGTCTTCGTCTGCCGTGTCGCCGGCAACTTCGCCAATGACGACATGGTCGCCAGCCTGGAATATGCGGTGCAGGTGCTGAACGCGCCGCTGATCATGGTGCTCGGCCACGGCGCCTGCGGCGCGGTCGACGCCACCATAAAGTCGATCAAGGACGGCACCACGCTGCCCGGGCATCTGCCGTCTCTGGTCGCCGCGTTGCGCCCTGCCGTCGAAGCGGTCAAGGACAAGCCCGGCGATCTTCTCGCCAACGCCATTCGCAGCAACGTGGCGCTCACTGTCGACAAGCTGAAAAGCGCCGCGCCGATCCTGAAATCCTTCGTCGACGACAAGAAAATCCGCGTCGTCGGCGGCGTCTACGAGCTGAAAACCGGGCGGGTCGAACTGCTGAGCTGACGTCGCACGCTCACGCGCGCGCATCACTCCGCCTTGATGCCGGCGGCCTTGATGATCGGCCACCATTTCTCGATCTCGGCGCGTTGCAGCGCGCCGAGCGCCGCCGCGCTCTGTTGCTCCGGCGGCGGCACGTCGAGGCCCAAATCGGCAAAGCGCTTTTGCACGGTCGGATCGGCCATGGCGGCCACGGCGGCGCGATTGAGTTTTGCGATGACATCGGGCGGCGTGCCCTTGGGCGCCCACAGGCCGTACCAGATATTGATATAGAGGCCCGGCAGGCCGGCTTCGTCCACGGTCGGAATGTCGGGCAGCGACTTCAGCCGCGTCTTGGCGGTGACCGCAAAGGCCCTGATCTGGTTGTCGCGCACACGCTGCGTCGCCTCCGACACCTGGTCGAACATCATGTCGATGCGTCCGGCCATCAGGTCGAGCAGCGCCGGGTCGGTGCCGCGATACGGCACGAATTGCAGATGGGTGCCGGTGAGATTTTCGAAATAGACGCCGGAAACGTGCGCGCCGGAGCCGACGCCCGCGGTGCCGATGGTGGCGCTCGGATTGGCCTTGATCCAGGCGACAAGCTCGGTGAGGTTCTTCGCCGGCAGGGTATTGCGGCTGACCACCAGCATCGGATTGGCCGGCAATTGCGCGATCGGCTCGAAATCGCGGAGCAAATCGTAGGGCAGCGCGTAGATCGCGCCGTTGACCACGTGGGTGCTCCAATGGCCGATGCTCAGCGTGTAGCCATCCGGTGTCGCTTTCGCGACGCGGCCGACGCCGATCGAGCCGGCGGCGCCGGTGACGTCTTCCACAATGACATTTTGCCCGAGCGTGCGGCCCATATGCTCGGCCAGGAGCCGCCCCACCACGTCGGTCGGGCCGCCGGCGGCGAACGGCACCACCATGGTGATCGGACGCGACGGATAATCGTCGGCGGCGGCCGCCGCGATGGCGCCGCAGCCGAGGATCAAGCCGATAACAATTGTCGACAGCGTTTTCATCGCTCTCATCTCACGCCTCGAATTGCGAAAAGTCGATCGGTTTGAGACGATCAAGCGTGCGGCGAATTGGCGGCAGCGGATATTTCAGGCCGGTGGCGCAGTTGAATAGCACCACCTGGTCGCTGCGCTTGACCCGGCCGTCGGCGAGGCTTTGCTTGTAGGCCGCGTAAGTCGCCGCCCCTTCCGGGCACATCAGAAAACCTTCCTCGCGCGCCACCTCGTCGAGCGCCTGCGTGATCGCTTCGTCGGACACTGCGATGGCGAAACCGCCGCTCTCGCGCACCGCGCGCAGGATGAGGAAATCGCCGATTGCCTGCGGCACGCGGATGCCTGCCGCGATGGTGTGCGCGTCTTCCCAGCGCGGCGCGTGTTCCTCGCCGGCCTCATAGGCGCGCACCATCGGCGCGCAGCCCGCCGCCTGCACCGCGACCATGCGCGGGCGCTTGTTGCCGATAAAGCCGATCGCTTCCAATTCGGCGAACGCCTTCCACATGCCGATCAGTCCGGTGCCGCCGCCGGTCGGATAGAAGATGACGTCGGGCACGCTCCAGCCGAGCTGCTCGGCGAGCTCAAGCCCCATGGTTTTCTTGCCTTCGATTCTGTACGGCTCCTTCAAGGTCGAGACGTCGAACCAGCCGACTTTTCGCTTGCCTTCGCCGACGATCTTGCCGCAATCGTCGATCAGGCCGTTGACACGATAGACGCTGGCGCCCTGGATGCCGATCTCGCTGAGATTAATTTCTGGCGTGTCCTCGGGACAGAAGATCGTGGTCTTGATGCCGGCGTGGCTGGCGTAAGCCGCCAGCGCCGCGCCGGCATTGCCATTGGTCGGGATCGCCATGTGCTTGATGCCGAACGCTTTCGCCATCGACACCGCCATGACCAGGCCGCGCGCCTTGAACGACCCGGTCGGCAAGCGGCCTTCGTCCTTCACCAGAATTTCGCCGCCGCGCAATTTTTTCGCCATCCCCGGCAGCGGCACCAACGGCGTCATCGTCTCGCCGAGACTGACGATGTTTTCGGCGCGCCGCACCGGCAAAAGCTCGCGATAGCGCCACAGATCCGGCGGCCGGCTCGCCAGCGCGTCCTTGCTCAGCGCCTTTTTCACGCCGCCGAGATCGTAGCGGACCAGAAGTGGCTTGCCGGCACGGGACAGATTATGAATCTCGTCGGCGGCGTAACGCTCGCCGGTCATCGCGCATTCGAGATGGGTGACGAAGGTCGGCCGCTCGGTGGTCAGATTTTCATTGGCGTGCAAGGCGGGCTCCGGTGCGGGCTGAGCGTGGATTTCCGCTCCTATCGAGCACATCTTACCCGCTTCGTCACCACCAGGCTTGACCGAGTGGTCCACGCTGAAATTCGGCGACGAAAACCATGCGATTAACGTGAGCAAGCCGACGCTCACCATGGATTGCCGGATCAAGTCCGGCAATGACGCAAGCGTCACAGTCCCAAATACGCCTTGCGGATCTCCGGCTTCGCCGCAAGCTCCGCCGGCAGGCCCTCCATGAAGATACGACCTTCGGCGACCACATAGGCATAATCGCTCAGCGCCAAAGCCAGATGCACGTTCTGCTCGACGAGCAAAATGGTGAGGCCGGCTTCCTTCAAGCGCTTCAACGTCGTCAACAGTTGATAGACCACGACTGGCGCCAGCCCAAGCGACAGCTCGTCGATGATCAGAATGTCCGGGTCCGACATCAGCCCGCGGGCGATCGCCACCATCTGCTGCTCGCCGCCGGACAGCGTGCCGGCTTGCTGGCGGGCGCGCTCCTTGAGCCGCGGGAACAGGCTGAACACCTGATCGAGGCGGTCGGCGTATCTGGCGGCGGCGCGCTTGGTGAAGGCGCCCATTTGCAGATTCTCGGCAACGCTCATGGCGCTGAACAATTGCCGGCCTTCGGGCACCAGCGCAAAGCCGCGCGCCGCCTTGGCATGGGTCGGCAGCCGCGTCACGTCCTCGCCCTCGAACAGCACGCGGCCGCGCCACGGCGCGATGGTGCCGGCGACCGCGCGCAGCGTCGTGGTCTTGCCGGCACCGTTGGCGCCGACGATGGCCGTGAGCGCGCCGCGCCGGGCTTTGAGCGAAAGCCCCCACAGCACCTGCACCTCGCCGTAGCCGGCTTCGAGGCTATCGACTTCAAGGAGCGCGTCTGCCATCACGCGCTCCCTTGCAGCGCGGCAGCGAGCTTTGGATCGCCCAGATAGGCTTCGATCACTTGCGGGTTTTGCGCGACTTCGCCTGGCAAGCCCTCGGCAAGCTTTTCGCCGTAATTGAGCACGACGATGCGGTCCGACAGGCTCATGATCGCCTGCATCAGGTGCTCGATGATCAAAATGGTGACGCCGCGCTCGCGGATGCGGCGGATGACGCCGATCATGTGCTCGACCTCGGTCGGGTTCAGCCCGGCCAAAACCTCGTCGAGCAGCAGCAGCGTCGGCCGCGCCGCGAGCGCGCGGGCGAGCTCGAGGCGCTTCTTGCCGGCGATGGTCAGATGCAGCGCCAGCGTCTGCAGGCGATCCTCCAGTCCGACGAAGACGGCGGCTTCGCGCGCCGCCTCATGGGCCGCCTTGAGCGGCAAATTCTCGCGACCGAAACAGGCGCCGACGGTACAATTGCCCTCGACCGTCATGTTCATCAGCGGCTGCACGATCTGATGGGTGCGGGCGAGCCCGCGGCGCGCGATCAGGAACGGCTTTTCGCCGGTGATGTCGGCGCCGCGAAAAAAAATCTTTCCGGTCTCCGGCGTGAACACGCCATTGATCAGATTGAACAGCGTCGATTTGCCGGCGCCGTTCGGCCCGATCAGGCCTAAAATCTCGCCCTCGCCCAGCACGAAGCTCAGATCGTGCACGGCTTGCAGGCCGCCGAAGCGCTTGCCGACGTGATCGAGCTGCAAGATCGGCGTCATTCCAGCACCTTCTGGGTGCGCGGGAAGCGGCTATAGATGAAGCCCATCAGCCCGGAGGGAAAGAACAGCACTATGAGCAAGAGCAGCACGCCGGCGATGACCAATTGGAAATGCGAAAACGTCTCGGAGACCAGCAGATAACCGCGCAGCTCTTCGTACAAATATGCGCCGATCGCCACGCCGGTGACGGTGCCCTGCCCGCCCAGCATGGCGACAACCAGCGCCTCGGTGGACAGCGACAGATCGAACGCGTCAGACGGCTGGATGAAGGCGCTCTTGAAAAAATAAAGCCCGCCGGCGACGGCGGGCAGGATGGCGGAGGCGCTGTAGACATAGGCTTTGTAGCGCGGCGTCGGCACGCCCAATATCGCGGCGGCGTCCTCGTTCTGGCCGATGGCGAGAAGCCCGAGGCCGAATTTCGAGATTTTGATGCCGTAGCTGAGATAAAGCGACAGTCCCATGGTGGCGACCAGGGCGAAATAGATCACCCACAGCGCGCGTGCCGGCCCACCGAGCGGCGCAAACACTTCGGGCGAGATGTAGATGCCGGCCGAGCCGCCCCACGGCTCGAAATTCTGCACGAAAGCCTGCACGCCCTCGACGATGCCGATGGTGGAGAGCGCAAAGAACGGCCCGCGCAGGCGCAGGATGCCGAGCCCGAACACGAAGGCCAACGCGCCGACGCCGATGCCGGCGGCGAGGAGGCTAAACGCCAGCGGCCAATGATGGGCGTCGACCAGCCAGACGCAGATGTATCCGCCCAGCCCAAAGAACACGATGCTGCCGAAATTGATATAGCCGGCATAGCCGAGCATCAGATTGAGACTGGAGGCGAGCGTGATGTAGATGGTAGCGAGCGCGAGACTCTCGCGCAGCTCCACATCGTCGCCGAGCGCCGGAATGAGAATGAACGCGGCAACGACCAGCGTGATGATCCAGAAAAACGGGCGCAGCGGCATCGACAATAACATCACAGCGCTCCGCGCCGCGACGCGAAAATGCCGCCGGGAAAAGCGATCAGCACCAGCACAAACAGCGCGAATTCGATCACCAGCGTCCAGCTCACCGGCACGAATGGCGTGACTGCGCCCTCAAGGAGACCAAGCGCGACGCCGCCCAACAGCGCGCCGACCGGATTGCCGAAGCCGCCGAGCACGGTGACGACAAAGCCTTTGAGCTGATAGCCGTCGCCGGAGAGCACGGTGAACGGAAACAGCGTGCCGATCAGCACGCCGGAAACGCCGGCGAGCGCCACGCCGCAACCGACCGAGACCGCCAGCACGCGCGTGGTCGGAATGCCGACCAGCTCGGCAGCCTCGCGATTGTTGGCGACGGCGCGTACCGCTTTTCCCAAACGCGTACGATGCAGGAACAGATAAAGCGCGGCCGCGATCAGCGCCGCGAGCACGGCGGCCAGGATATGCGCGCCGGGAAACGTGTAGCGGCCGAGGCTGACGCCGGGCAGCGACACCGCAACATTGAACAGCGCGGTGCCCCACACCCCGGTGCCGATGCCGATCAGCACCAGGTTCACCGCAAAGGTCGACAACAGGCTCATCAGCGGCGGCCGGCCGACCATGCGGTGCACCGCGAGCCAATAGAGCGCGACGCCGGCGAGAAAGCCGCCGGCCAGCACCGGCAGCAAGGCGAGATAGGGCGGCACACCGAGCCCGGTCGCGAGGAAATAAAGCGCGAACATGCCGCCGACGATCATGGTGCCATGGGTCAGGTTGATGACGTCCATGACGCCCCAGATCAGGGTGAGGCCCATGGCGGACAGCCCATAGACGAGCCCGACCAGCACGCCGTCGATGATCGAAGCGATGATGCCGAGCATGTTGTCCGCGTAGCGTGTCGGGGCCGGCGGCAATAACCGCCGGCCCGCGCCCGGTTACTGGCTGGCCGAGATAGGGTAGATCAGATTGGCGGATTGCGCCGCCGCGGGCCAGACCACTTGCCGGCCCGGCTTGCCGTCGACCTTTTGCCACTGCGCTAGCACCATCTCATGCGCCGTCTGCAGCCCGTGGTGGCCCGGATCGGTGGCGAACTTGATGTGACCGAAGAAGGTGGTGACATCGATCGCGTTGAGCGCTTCGGTGACTTTTTCCGGATCGATGGAGCCGGCTTGTTCGATGGCGTGCTGCAGGATGACGCCGCTGGTATAGCCCGAGGCCGAGTGATAGTCGGGCTTGGCGTTGAATTTCGCCTGATAGGCTTTGGCGAATTCCGCGGTGGTCGGGCCGAACTGCGGCTTGTAGGAAACCTGGATCTCCCATTGCGACGGCACGGTGACGCCCAAGGCGGGGGCGCCGAGCTCGCCGAATTTGTCGTCGGCCGGCGCCACCAGGATCGACACCCATTTCATATTGGCTTTCTGGTCGTACATCTGCCGTGCCAGCGTGGCGCCGTCGGAATAATGGCCGCCGCCGAGAAACGCATCCGCATTCGATGAGATGATCTTGTTGACGATCGGGCCGAAGTCGGTGGTCGACGGCGCGTAGGACTCGTTCATCACGATGTCTAGTCCGGCATCTTTGGCCTGCTGCGCCGCCGCCGCCAGCACCGTCTTCGAGAACGGGTCGTCGGAATAGACCATGGCGACCTTGGCTTTGGGATTTTTCTGCTTGAGCGCTTCGACCGCGCCCGAGAGGTAATGGGTGGCCGAGGTGATGACCATGAACAGGTGTTTGTTGCCGAGCAGGAACGGTTTCTCCTCGGCGCCGCCGCTGACGATCATGACCTTGCCGTACTGCTCGGAAATCACGGTCGCCGGCGCGGTCAGCCCCGACGAATAGGGGCTGAACAGGAAATCGGCTTTGTCCTGGACCACGAGCCGGGTGTAGAGCTGCTGCACCCGCCCGCCGACCGACTGGTCGTCGTAGCTGACGAAATTCAGTTTGTAATTTTTGCCGGCGACCTTGATGCCGCCCGCCGCATTGACCTCGTCGCGCCAGAACTCGTAACCGCGCTGCTGACCCAAGGAATCGACATTGAGCGGGCCGGTTTGCGAGGCCGTGAAGCCGATGGTTATGGTGTCTTCGGCGACTGCCGGCGCGGCGAACAGCGTCGTTGCGGCGGCGATTAGGCAAATCCGTTTCATCTATTCCTCCCTGTGCGCCCCCGCGCCGGCGGCCGTAACGCGCCGCCACGACCTGTCGGTGCCAGCCTTTTGGCCTTGAATTTTTTGGCGGAGAATGCTCCGCGGATCGGCAAAAAGATCGCACAATCCGTGGGCGAAAGCCATGCAGACTCATTGCCGCAGCGGCGGCCGATCGCGGCTGGTCAGTGCTTGCCGGCGGCGACGGCCTGAGGCCGGTTCATCAACAGCTCGAAGGCGGCGAGCGCCAGGAAAAGCACGGTCATCATCAGGAGCACATCGGCGCAGCTCATGACCGCTGCCTGCAAGCGCGCCATGCTGAATAGGGCTTGCAGTGCTTAGGACTGCGTCGAGCCTTGAAAGCGCGACGGGAGGTTCGACAAGGTTTTGGTCGCCGAAATGCTCGCCGTATTGACGGCCTCGTGCGAGACTGGGCTCTTAGCGCCATCGGCGGCAGCGATCGCTCATGACCGTTATGCGGCGCACGGCGGAGTTGGTCTATTCCGCAGCGGATGCATTTCGCGGTATGCTCCATCCCGAAAACGCCCCAAGGAGAAGCCCGATGGACATGAGCATTGGCGTGCTCGACCACTACAATGTGTCGACCCGCAAGCTAAAAGAGACCGTGCAGTTCTACGAAGACGTGCTCGGATTCAAGAACGGCCCGCGGCCGCAGTTCGATTTCCCCGGCGCCTGGCTCTATAGCGGCAGCCAACCGGTGCTGCACCTCAACGACATTGCGCATACCGACCGGCAGCAGCCCGCCGATTCCGGCGTCATCGACCATGTCGCCTTCGGCAGCCGCGGTTTCGAGGCGATGAAAAAACATCTTTCCGGCAAGGGCGTGCCCTACCGCATCAACCAGGTGCCAAACAGCACGCGCTGGCAGATTTTCTTCCGCGACCCCAACAATGTAGAGATCGAGCTCAATTTCGAAACCAAGAACGAGATGGCGGCCTGAATTGCAGGGTGGGCAAAATCGCCTGACGTGTCATGCCCGCATGGACACGGCGCGCCGGCGATTTTGCCCACGTGGCTAGGCCGAGCCATGCGCCTTTACCACCCTACACAGTTTCGGGAATAACCGGCAGCAGCACATGCGACGGGTGCTGGCGGTCGTGAAAGACCTTGTGCAGCACCGTCTTGCTCGAGCAAATATGATACGGCACGTATTCGGCGTTGGTGGCGCCGGCGACGCCGGTCGGCAGATCCAAACACGTGATATCCAGGCAGATGCGGTGACCTTGGCGGAACAAGTTCGCCGTCGCCATCACTTCGATCTGATATTCCTCGATTGCGCCCGGCGTCACCGGCTTTTGCGCTTCGCGGGTGAGCGGATGCCACGGCCACCACTGCTTTGAGCGCTTGGCATCGAGCGCGCGGTGCGAGGCTTTGAGCCAGCCGCGGCTGATCTCGCGCTCGTGCAGATTTTTCGGCACTTCGCGCTCGCCCTCGCGCACGCTCATCACCGAGACGTCGGGACCGACGTCTTTCAAAATGACGATCCAGTTGGTGTCGTCCTGGTCGATCGAAGCGTGGAGCGTGACGACGATCGGGCCGGCGACCAGGACGTCGTGCGGCAGCGGGTCGGTCATGTAGCGCAGACGCTGGATCGTGGTGGTCTGCGACGGCGGCATCTGCACGAACGCGTCGGGCGGCTGCGTCTCCGTCGCGCTCGACGGCTCAGGCAGGTCGGGCGTCAGCCGCTCCCAGCCGGAGAGATAAAGTTTTGTCCATTTCGCGTCGGGCGGCGGCCAGTTGTTGGCGCTGCGCCATTGATTGGCGCCCATCACCCAATAGCGCACCGGCTTCTCGTCCATGATGCCGGTGTTCATGCCTTTGAGCCAAAAGTCGTGCCAGCGCAGCACCTCGTTGTGGAAGCTGTGATAGGGCCGCTCCAGGTGCGCCGGGCCGGCGAGCAACAGCTTTTTCGGCGCCCTGATGTTGCGGAACCAATGCTGGCAGCCGTTGAGGTGGGTCTTGTAGGTGTAGCCGTACCAGCCCGAGCCGGTATAGGTCGGCACCTTGATGTCGGCGAACTCCGCCTCGCTCTTCGTCACCGCGGCTTCGGAGTCGTACGGATCGACCAGCACATTGTAATACGGCGGCATGTGCTGGCCTTTTTGCGCGATCAGATTGTAGACGTGGGGATACATCTTGTAGTCGGGATTGTTCATGGCCTCGCGCCACATCGCCTCGCGCTCCGGCGGCAGCGGGCCGGGCGGCCCCTTGTGCTGATGCATCGCCGAGAAGTGGCCGACCAGATAGCGGAACAGATGGATGACACCGCCGGGATATTCGTCGCGGAAACCGCCGAGTTCGCCATAGGCGCCGCGCGAATCGAACGGGAAAATGGCGCGCAGATGCGGCGGCTGTTTCTTGGCGACCGCAAGCTGCTCGGCGCCGAAGCCGGAAATGCCGACCATGCCGACGGCGCCGTCGCACCACGGCTGCGCCGCGATCCATTCGATCAGGTCGTAGCAATCCCACTCGCGCGAGCCGCCGCCTTCGGACTTGCCGACGCCGCGCGGCGAGCCGATGACGTGGACATAGCCGCGAGAGACGAAGAATTTGGTGTCGCCGGCCTCCATCGGCCCGGTCCAGAGCGGCGACCAGGCCGGCTGCGGCGGCAGGGCTGCGGCCATATCGGGGCCTTGAAAATCCTTGTTGTAGATGGCGAAGGCGAGCAGCGCGGGGAATTTGCCGGGCGCATCGGGGCGGTAGACGTCGACGCAGATTTTGACGCCGTCGCGCATCGGCACCATGACGTCCATGTCGCGCGCAATCGCGCCGAATGTCGGCTCGCGGTTGTAATCCGATCCGGGATTTTCCGCCGATTGCAGCAGCGGTCGCGACGAATCGCCGTTCACGATGTCCCCTCCCCTGACGAACCGCGTCGCGGTTTTTGCGCTTGGCAAATGCGAGGCATCATCGTTTAGTGCGCCGGAACTCGCCAAGCAAGCGACACGGGAGGAATGATTATGGAATTGCGATCAACCCGCCGGATCGTCACCGGCCATGACGCGCAGGGCAAGGCGGTGGCGCTCTACGATGCGCCGCTGCAGGCGATCCAGCGCAGCGCCGGCGGCAACGGCATGACGCTATGCTGGGTGACCGGCGAATTTCCCGTCGATATGGCGGGCGCGGCCGACCGCGCCCAGACCAAGGTCGGGGTGCCGCCGCCCGACAACGGCACGATCTTCCGCATCGTCGATTTCGCGCCGACGCCGACCGGCGGCTACGGCGCCGTCGATCATCACCAGATCCTGCGCAACATGGGCATCGACCCGGCCACCCAAGGCTATGCGCGGCACGAAAACACCCACCGCACCCGGACCATCGATTACGCCATCGTGCTCGACGGCGAAATCGACATGCTGCTCGACGACACCGAAGTCCACGTCAAGGCCGGCGACATTTTGGTGCAGCAAGGCACCAATCACGCCTGGGTCAACAACTCGGGCAAGCCGTGCCGCATCGCCTTCATCCTGATCGACGGCAAGACGCCGCCGGCGTGGGCGCAGGGCTGGACGAAAAAATAGCGGGGCCAGCGGCGATCATTCTTGATTTGTCATGCTCCGCGGAGGCGGAGCATCCAGTAAACACCGCCGCGTAGTGACTACTGGATCATCCGCCTGCGCGGATGATGACAGTCATCGCCTTGCGAGGTTGGTATTACTCCGCAGCCACCTGGTGCCGATGCAGTAGCGGCACGACGCGCGCCCGCTCACCCGAGGGCGCGACCAGCGCGTGGTTCTCCGGCACCGCGATCCAGTTTTCGCCCTTGTCGATCGGTTCTGACACGATCAGGAGGCCGGCATCCGATTCCCGGTAGTACAGCGTGTTGGCCTTGTCGTTCACCGCATAGCGGAACGCGTAGAGATCGCTGCCGTTCGACAGCGCCGCGGTGACGCGCAGATGGTCGGCCGGCTTGGTCTGGTTGACGAAGTCGGTGAGTTTTTGCAGCACGCTTTCCGTCGCCGCCAGCGGATGCTCGATGCCGGCTCCCATGATGGCGAGGAAGATCGCTTCGGTGTCGGTGGTGCCGATGCGTTGCGGATAAAGCTGGTCCGGAATCAGTCCCTCGACCTTGCGGCGCAGCCGGCTCCAATTGCCGACAAAGCCGTTGTGCATGAACAGCCATTTCCCACACGCAAACGGGTGGCAATTGACGCGGGTGATCGCGGTGCCGGTCGCGGCGCGGACATGGGCGAAGAACAGGTGCGACTGCAGGTGCCGGCAGAGGTAGCGCAGGTTCTCGTCCGACCAGGCCGGCCTGATCTCGCGATAGAGCCCCGGCTCCGGATGAGCCCCGTACCAGCCGAGCCCAAAGCCATCGCCGTTGACGCTCGCGGTCGCCTCGAGCGCGTGGATGCTCTGGGACACAAGCGAATGCGCCGGCTCGGTGACGTAGTGTTCGAGCGCGGTCGTTTCTCCGCGATAGGCGATCCAGCGGCACATTTGGCCTTACCTAGCCGTCAAGCCACCAATGTGGTGTCACGAATCCATCGCGCCACCTTATGGAGTGCAATATCGGCGCCTTCGTGTTCATTTTCAGTAAAAATCTTCACCTGGGCCTCGGCCGAGGTCCCTTCGGCGGCGATCTGCCGGCAATACTCGACCTCGCCGGCGCAGCCGAGCGCCGCGGCGTCGGCGGCGACCAGGTCCAGCACCCGGTCCAGCATTTCGCCGATCGCAATCGCGCCCGAGCGGCTGGCGAAGGTGCCGCTGACGCCATAGCGCTGCGCCCGCCATTTGTTCTCCACCGCAATCGAGCGGTCGACCACGTCGAGGCCGGCATTGTGCCCGGTATCGACATAAAGGTGGCGCGCCAGCACGCGGTAGAGCGCCGCGATGGCAACCGCGTCGTCGAGCCGGGTGCAGCAGTCCGGCGCCCGCAGTTCCAAAGTCGGATATTTCAGCGATGGCCGGATCGCCCACCACAGATGGCTGGCGTCCTTGATGGCGCCGGAGCGCATCATCGCCGCGACATATTCGTCGTAGTCGCCACTGCCGCGGAACAGCTCGGGCAGCCCGGTGCGCGGCAACTCGTCGTAAGCCGCAAGCCGATAGCCCATGAGCCCGGTAGCGCGGCCCTGCCAGAACGGCGACGAAGTCGACAGCGCAATGAACAGCGGCAGATAGGGCAGCATGCGCGTCATCACGTCGACCCGGCGCGCCGGATCGGGAAATTCGACATGGACGTGCATGCCGCACAGCATGTTGCGCTGACCGATCATTTGCAGCACGTCCATGACATGGGTGTAGCGGTCCTTGGGCGACTGCACCGCGTCCGGCCAGCGCGCCGACGGATGGGTGCCGCAGGCGAGGATGGTCAGGCCGTGCTCGGCGGCGGCCGCCGCCACGTTCTGGCGCAGCCGCTTGAGCTCGGTGCGCGCGTCGCCGACCTCGCTATGCGGTTCGGTCGCGACCTCGATCTGGGCTTGGAGAAACTCCCGGCCGATCCGTCCCGTGGTGCCGCACCCGGCGAGCTGAAACAGCGCTTCCGGTGTCTCCTTGGGCACCTGCAGGGTGCGCGCATCGGACAGGAAATATTCCTCCTCGATGCCGAACTGGAACAGGTCGTCCGGCGCGAAGATGCGGGCATGCTCCGGCGGCGCCAGAGTGCGGATGCGGAAGCGTCGCTCCTGAGGATCGAATCTGAATTCCATCTCGGTCAAATCCCATTTTCGATTTGTTGGGTTTGCAGCCAGCACTCGAGAACTGCGATTTGCCAAAGTTTTGAGTGGCCCTTGGGGGTCAGCTCGCCGTCGGGATCGGCCAACAGCCGATCGACATAGGCGCGGTTGAATATGCCGCGCTGCCGCGCCACCGGCGCATCGAGCACGTCGCGGACGAAGTCGTAGAACGGGCCGCGCAGATATTTCAGCGCCGGCACCGGGAAATAGCCCTTCGGCCGGTCGATCACCTCGTCGGGGACGAGGCCGCGTGAGGCTTCCTTGAGAATGTATTTGCCCCCGTCGCGGACCTTCAGCGCGGCAGGAATCCGCGCCGCCAGCTCCACCACCTCGTGATCGAGGAACGGCACGCGTGTCTCCAGGCCCCAGGCCATGGCCATGTTGTCGACGCGCTTGACCGGATCGTCGACCATCATGATCTGGGCATCGAGCTGCAGCGTCTTGTCGATCGCGCGCGCGCTGCGGGAGGAGTCGAAAAACTTCTCGACGAATTCGCGGCTGTAGTCGCCGTTCATCAGCGCCGGCGCCAGAGCCTCGCCCATCTCGTCATGGTCGCGATCGAAATAGACCCGCGCATAGTCGGCGGCCGGATCGTTCGACTGCATCAGCGTCGGATACCAGTGATAGCCGCCGAAGATCTCGTCGGCGCCCTGCCCGCTTTGCGCGACCTTCACATGCTTGGCGACCTGCTGCGACAGCAGATAGAAGCCGATCGCGTCGTGGCTCATCATCGGCTCGGACATCGCCGCGATCGTCCCCGGCAATGCGTCGATCGCCCGCGAGGTATCGACCGCGATGCGTTCGTGCCGGGTGGCAAAACGCTGCGCGATCATATCGGAATAGTGAAATTCGTCGCCCTGCAGTTCGCCGATGGTCTCGAAGCCGACCGAGAAGGTTCGCAGGTCATTCTGGCCCTGCGCCGCGAGCAGAGCGACGATCAGCGAGGAGTCGAGGCCACCCGACAGCAGCACGCCGACCGGCACGTCGGCGACGCGCCGCCGCTCGACCGCCTTGCGGAACGTGAATCGGATCGCTTCCTGCCAATCCGCTTCGGTCAAGCGGCCATCTTGCGAGTGCGGGCCGACCTCGAGCTGCCAATAGGTTTCCTCGCGGCGGCGGCCATCGGGCTCGATGGTGCAGATTGTCGCCGCCGGCAGCTTTTTCACGCCCTTGAGGATGGTCAGCGGCGCCGGCACGACAGCGTGCAGGCTCATGTAATGGTGCAGCGCCGCCGGATCGATGCCGGTATCGACGTCGCCTGCGGCGAGCAATGCCGGCAGGGTCGAGGCAAAGCGGAAGCGCCCGGGGCGCTCGGTGTAATAGAGCGGCTTGATGCCGAGCCGGTCGCGCGCCAGCATGACGCGGCCGGAATTGCGCTCCCAGATCGCGAACGCAAACATGCCGTAAAAACGCTCGACGCAGCGCGGGCCCCATTCGGCGTAGGCCTTGAGGATGACTTCGGTGTCGCCCTCCGAGAAAAAACGATAACCCTTGGCGGCGAGGTCGGCGCGCAACTGCCGATAATTATAGATGCAGCCGTTGAACACGATGGCGAGGCCGAGTTGCGGATCGACCATCGGCTGTTGCGATGCAGCAGCGAGATCGATGATGGCGAGCCGGCGATGGCCGAAAGCGACGCGATCCTGCATGAAGGCGCCGCCGGCATCCGGCCCGCGCGCGTGCATTCGTTCCGTCATGGCTGCAATGCAACCGCCGGCGGCGCTTCCATCGAAGGTCACTTCACCGCAAATGCCGCACATTTTTTTTCTGGTCCGGAATGGGTGCCCCGCGCGGAAACGCCTCTCAGGCGCCGCATCCATCAACGCGTGCGAGGTTGCGCTGGTTCCGCTGACGTTTTGGCAGGTGATTCGGCATGACATGGGCGGCCACATGGGCTTGAAAAACGCAGTCAAAACCGGTTGTTGAAAGCCAGTGACCAAATCCGCGTCAAAAGATGCTGCCAAAAGGTGCTGCAAATGGGTGCACGTGACGGTAAAAGCTACATTTCCGGGCTGAAGGCGCATCCGCGCGATGTTTGGATCGCGGGCCGCAACGTTGGCGATGTCACGACAGATCCGGCGTTTCGCCGCCCGGTCGCGGCGATGGCGCGGCTCTATGACTGCCAGACCGATCCCGCGCTGCATTCGACGATGACCTATCTGCCCGACGACAGCGACGGGCCGGCCGGCGTGTCATTCATCATTCCGCGAACGCATGCCGAGCTGGTGCACCGGCGTAAGGCGATGCGGGTCTGGGCCGAGACCACCTTCGGCACCATGGGGCGCTCGCCCGATTTCCTCAACACCGTGGTGGCGTCACTCGCCGACGCACCGGAATTCTTTGCCGATGTCGGCGGCAAGTCTTTCGACAATGTGCGGCGCTATTATCGCTATTGCCGCGACAACGATCTGTTTCTCACCCACACGCTGGTCAATCCGCCGGTCGACCGCAGCAAGTCCGCTTCGCAGCAGGCCGATGAACATGCCTATTTGGGCATCGTCGAAGAAACCCGCGACGGCTTGATCGTGCGCGGCGCCAAGATGCTGGCGACCCACGGGCCGACCGCCGACGAGATCATGGTCTATCCACTGCCGTTCTCGGTGCGCCCCGGCGAGGAGAAATACGCGCTCGCCTTCGGCATTCCGACCGACACCAAGGGCTTGCGCTTCATCTGCCGCGAGCCGTTCGATCTAGGCGACCAATCGGAATGGGATCATCCGCTTGGCGCGCGCTTCGAGGAGCCCGACGCCATGGCGATTTTCGACGACGTGCTGGTGCCGTGGGACCGCGTCTTCCTGCACGGCAATGTCGAATTGGCCAACACCATGTTCGCGCGCACGGGCCTGCAACGGCACACCGGGCATCAGACGGCGGTGCGCGGGCTTGTCAAATGCGAGTTCATGACCGCGCTGGCAGTGGCGCTGTCGCGCAGCGTCAAGACCGACGGCTTTCTGCACGTGCAGGAACAGATCGGCGAATGCCTCGGCTATTTGCAACTCATCGAAGGCGCGATCGCGCTGTCGGAGCAAAAAGCGGAAGCCTCTGGCCACGGCACGCTGCGGCCGGCGCTCGAACCGTTGCACGCGCTACGTTACCACATCCCGCGCTTCTACGAGCGCATGGTGCGGCTGACCCAGGTGCTCGGCGCCGGCGGCATTTTGGCCAACCCGACGCAAGCCGATCTCAATTCCGAGATCGGCGCCGATATCCACCGTTACTACCGCGGCGCCGATCGCAATGCCGAAGCCAAAATCCGGCTGTCGAAACTCGCTTGGGACGCCACCGGCACGCAATTCGGGCAAAGGCAGTTGCAATACGAGCGTTACTACGCCGGCGATCCGGTCCAGATGGGCGCGTCAATCTACAAGATGTGGGATCACGCGGCGCTCTTGGCGATGGTCGATCGCGCTCTGAACTTGCCGTCCGAACGCGGGGCGAAGCCATGACAAGGTTTATCACGCACCTCGTCGCCGCGGCACTCGCACTGTTCGGCATCGGCACCGCGGCGGCGCAGACCTATCCATCGCGGCCGATCACCATCATCGCGCCGTTCCCGCCTGGCGGGCCGTCGGACGCACTGGCGCGGATGCTGTCGGGCCCTTTGGAGGCGGCGCTCGGCCAGCCGATCGTCATCGAGAACATCGGCGGCGCCGGCGGCACCGTCGGCGTCACCCGAGTCGCGCGCGCCGAGCCGGATGGTTACACCTTGCTGATCGGCCAGTGGAGCACCCAGGTCGTCAACCCGGTGACCTATCATCTGCCCATTGACGTGGTGAACGATTTTGCGCCGGTCGCGCTGCTCGCCGTCACGCCGCAGATCATCATCGCGCGCAAGGATTTTCCGGCAGGCGACATGCGCGAGCTGATCGCCTGGCTCAAGGCCAATCCCGACAAGGCGCAGGCCGCCACCGTCGGCGCCGCCGGCGGCGCCCAAGTCGCCGGCATGTATTTCCAACAGGTCACCGGCACGCGCTTCGGCTTCGTGCCCTATCGCGGCGGCGCGCCGGCGATGCAGGATCTGATGGCCGGCCGCGTCGACATCATGTTCGATCAGGCCGCCAACGCCATCACTCAAGT
>Ga0307476_10001032_pt1 | contig 17973 bp, 17 predicted proteins | sample atmos_gasesECM2C_2_FD_203314 | JGI IMG/M metagenome (GOLD analysis project Ga0307476, IMG submission 203314) | Hardwood forest soil microbial communities from Morgan-Monroe State Forest, Indiana, United States - atmos_gasesECM2C_05 | ecosystem: Environmental > Terrestrial > Soil > Temperate... | reverse complement strand
ATCGTAGAGGATGCCGGTCCAATTGCCGACGCCGAGCTGCAAGCGGCACTAAAAAAAGAACTGATCGCCGCCTAGTTCTTCTGATTGACGAGTTCTGTAAAGGCTGCCCGCGCGGGCAGCCTTTCTTCATTTTGGGAGGGCTTGTGTCTCCGCCAGCCTGTCAATCTTGGCCGACATGTCCTCCAGAACCTCTGTGAGTTCGTAGAGGATTTGGGCCAGCTCAGAAATTCCATGCGAAGGGTTCATCTGTATCGACGCCAAAAACTTGGCGCTCTTTCTGGCCTTTTCGATGCTCATGGTGCGCTCTGGAAGTCAGCAGACGTGCTTGCAATGGGTTCGCCGATTTGATTCCCGCTGCCCCTGATCGTCGCCGGGATAGCAGAGAGGCTCTAAGCCGCCACAGCGACAGTAGGCGCTGTTGTGTCCACATCTTCGACCGTCGCGTTGATGATCGTCAGGGCAGGCGCACGGGCCAGCCTGCGCATGGTACTGGTCCGGGGTGATCGTCTGCGCGATGGCGGACGATTGGCCGCCGCCAATAACGACAACGGCGACCAGCGCGGCTAAGAGGCGGCTTTGCTCGTAGCCGGTCATTGAGCCGTTGACGTGCGCTTCGGCGCCCTTGGCATTCGATTGTAGGGCGGTGGTTCCCGGCTACATGCCGGATCAGGCGTCATCGCGACCGTGACCACATCGGGGTACTTGTTCATTGCTCCGCTTGCGGCATCTACCCCGAGGCCAATGATACCGCCGAAAACCACATTACCAGCGGCCATCGATTCCGTGCCTGACGGGATGATGCTCTGCCCGTTCACGTAGCACTCTTTCGCGCACGAAATTGGCAAGGGATCGGACCCTTTATGGAGGGACACGGTACCTGGTGTCGTGACTACCTGCGGCCCGCTTTGAGTTGTGATTGTGCAGGTCGATCCCGGTACGCCAGGCGTATCAACGGCGACGACCTGCGTCGTTCCCTTGGTGATCGTAGCGCACGCCACGAGCAGGAACGCGCACGCGAGTAGCGCGATCACACGCAAGACAAAGCCCTCCCAGACCCGAGGCCATCATCCGACAACCATGCCGGGAGGGCAAGGGGGCGCCGCTACCCCTAGGCCGTGGTTTGCAAAAGACATAATCGCCTAAGGCGCGGCAGTTCCGTTAGGCTCTCACAGAGGGCAGGGGCTGCCATGGTCCAGCGCGTCTCAACTGTTGCGTTCGAGGGCATCGAGGTCCGGCCGGTCGATGTCCAGGTGCAGGTCGCGGCCGGGATGCCGGCGTTCAACGTCGTCGGCCTGCCTGACAAAGCAGTGTCCGAAGCGCGCGAGCGGGTACGCTCGGCTTTGACCGCCTCAGGCTTGGCGCTGCCGTCGCGCCGCATCACCATCAATCTGGCGCCCGCCGACCTGCCCAAGGAAGGCAGCCACTACGACCTGCCGATCGCGCTCGGCCTGATGGCGGCCATCGGCGCCATCCCGCATGATGCGCTCGCGGGCTTTACTGTGCTCGGCGAGCTCGGTCTCGACGGCTCGATTGCGCCGGTCGCCGGCGTGTTGCCGGCAGCGATCGGCGCCAATGCGCGCGGCGAAGGTTTGATGTGCCCGGCGGCGTGCGGGCCGGAAGCGGCCTGGGCCAGCCCCGAGATCGAAATCATTGCGGCGTCTTCGCTCATTCAGCTCGCCAATCATTTCAAGGGCACGCAAGTGCTGTCGCGGCCGCAGCCGAAGATCCTCGAAGTGGAGGGCCCGGCGCTCGACCTCGCCGACATCAAGGGTCAGGAAAGCGCCAAGCGGGCGCTCGAAGTCGCCGCCGCCGGCGGCCACAATCTGCTCATGGTGGGACCGCCCGGCGCCGGCAAATCGATGCTCGCGGCGCGGTTGCCGACCATTCTGCCGCCGCTGGCGCCGTCGGAATTGCTCGAAGTCTCAATGGTCGCTTCGGTCGCCGGCGAGATCGAGGGCGGCGCGCTGACCAACCGCCGCCCGTTCCGCGCCCCGCATCATTCCGCCAGCATGCCGGCGCTGGTCGGCGGCGGCTTGCACGCGCGGCCCGGCGAAGTCTCGCTCGCGCACCACGGCGTGTTGTTCCTCGACGAACTGCCGGAATTCCAGCCCCAGGCGCTCGACTCGCTGCGCCAGCCGCTGGAGACCGGCGAAGTTTCCATTGCCCGCGCCAATCATCGCGTCACCTATCCGGCGCGCTTCATGCTGGTCGCGGCGATGAATCCGTGCCGCTGCGGACGCGCCAGCGAGCCGGGTTTTACCTGTAGCCGCCGGCCCAACGCCCGCTGCGCGGCCGATTATCAGACGCGGATTTCCGGTCCGCTGATCGACCGCATCGACCTGCACATCGAAGTGCCTGCAGTGACCGCCGCCGACCTCATCCTGCCGCCGCCGACCGAAGGCAGCCGCGAGATCGCCGAGCGGGTGGCGCTGGCCCGCGAACGGCAGGTTGCCCGCTATGCCGCCATCGGCCTGCCCCATGTCCGCAGCAATGCGGTGGTGTCGAGTGCGGTGCTGGAGGACGTGGCGCGGCCTGATGCCAGCGGCATGACGCTGTTGCGCGACGCCGCCGACGCCATGCGGCTCTCGGCCCGCGGCTATCATCGCGTGCTGCGCGTGGCGCGCACCCTGGCCGATCTCGACGGCGCGGACAAAGTCGGCCGCGTGCACCTCGCCGAGGCGCTGTCGTACCGCGCGCTGGCGGATGAGATCAGGCGCGCGGCCTAACTGAGAGGTAGCTGAGAGGCCGCCATCCGCTCAGCGTAAGATCGATCTCTCACCCGCCATTGACTGCTATTCCCGAACCGCCGACTCTCGCCCTGATTCGCGACCCCTGTTTGCGCGTCCGGCGTCGCGCGCGGCCGCCATGCCCAATCCGCCCCGCAAGCTTGCCTTCATCACCGCCGCGACCGATCACGGCACCTTCATCGTGAACCGGTTCGATCAGATGATCGTCGGCGGCAATGCGGGCTATGGCGTCGGCCTGCAGCTCCTTGAGAACGCCCACTACGACCCCGATGAAGTTAATCTGCTGCTGCGGGCGCTGGATTTGCGCCGGCAATGCTACGGCGACGGCGTGGTGGCGATCGATTGCGGCGCCAATGTCGGGGTTCACACCATCGAATGGGCGAAACATATGACCGCCTGGGGCGCCGTGCTGGCGATCGAAGCCCAGGAGCGCATCTACTATGCGCTGGCCGGCAATATCGCGATCAACAATTGCTTCAACGCGCGCGCCATTCACGCCGCGGTGTCGGAGCGCGCCGGCACGATGAAAATTCCGGTGCCGAATTATTCGGTCGCCGCGAGTTTCGGCAGTCTCGAGCTCAAGCAGCGCGACGGTGCCGAGTTCATCGGCCAGGCCATCGACTATTCCGAAAGCAAAATGGTCGAGGTGCCGACGGTCAGTCTGGATTCGCTCAATCTGGCCCGCGTTGATTTGATAAAAATCGATGTCGAAGGAATGGAGATGGACGCGTTGAACGGCGCCGCTCGGTGCGTCGGCCAGTTGCGCCCGATCCTGCTGATCGAGACCATCAAGAGCGACAAGAGCGCCATCGCCGCCTGGCTGGACAATCTCGGTTACACTGTGCTGGACATCGGCATCAATTTTTTCGCCATCCACGCCGACGACAAATGTCTGCCCCACATCAAGTTGGCCAACCCCGCGGCGGCGTAGAGCATGATCCGGAAAAGTGGAATCCGGTTTTCCGAAAAGATCATGCTCCACTAAAATCCTATCCGCCGCCGTTGCCGACGCCGCCACGCATGCCGATCGCGGACAGAAATTCCTGCCGGGTCTCGGCATGATCGCGGAATACGCCGAGCATGCGGCTCGTCACCATGGTGACGCCGGGCTTGTGCACGCCGCGCGTGGTCATGCATTGGTGCGTCGCCTCGGTGACGACGGCGACGCCGTGGGGTTTTAGCACCGCATCCAGGCAGGCCGCGATCTCGGCCGTCATCTTCTCCTGGATCTGCAGCCGCCGCGCGTAAACCTCGACCAGCCGCGCCAGCTTGGAAATGCCGACCACGCGATTGCGCGGCAGATAGCCGATATGCACGCGGCCGATGATCGGCGCGATGTGATGCTCGCAATGGGACTCGAAGCGGATATCCCGCAGCACTACGACCTCGTCGTAGCCACCGGTCTCCTCGAAGGTGCGCTTGAGATATTCGCGCGGATCGTCGTTGTAGCCAGAGAACCATTCCTCGTAGGCGCGCGCCACGCGCGCCGGCGTGGCGCGAAGTCCCTCGCGGTCGGGATCGTCGCCGGCCCAGCGGATCAGCGTGCGGATCGCGGTCTCGGCCTCGGCCCGCGACGGCCGGGCGGGGCCGGCCGGCTTGGTGCGCGCGCGTTTGGAACTCGTCACTTTAGCCATTCTGTCATCTCCGGCCGCGATCCATACACGGACCAAGCCGATTGATCCAAGTCAATGGACCCAACTCGATTGATCCAAGGCGATTGATCCAAGGCGGTGGGCCAAGTCGGTGGGCCGAAGCCGAAAGGCCCGAACCGATATTAACAAAGCATCAACCCTCCCTCCAATCGCCCTGAGACCTCATAGCCGACTGCAAGGGATGCGCAACACTCATAGGCCAAATTGCCCGCGTCACATCGATAAACCAGGCCTGAGCGCGGCGGCGCCATAAGCTGCGACCAACGGGCCGAGCGGGGATAGGGACCATGCTCCCGCGCGTCACTCTCCTGAAACCCGCCATCATCACCCGCCGGCTCTTCACCCTCGTCGTCCGCGCCATCGTGGTGACGACGATGTCGTTCGGCATCGCTTTCGGCTTCCTGTCGGGCACCCTGTCGCAGGGAGCGCGTTACGATCCGAACGCTTTTGCAATCGGCGTCGCCGCCTTGTTCGGCGCCGCCTGCGGCGCCATGGGCCTGCTGATCTCCCGCATCCGCCAGATGAAGGCGGAGCTGCGTCGTCTGGAAGCGCATCTCGAAGAAGCTTCCGACCGCAATTGGGAGATCAGCGAAGCGCAGGAGCGCGCCAAAAGCTTCTTCGAGGCTCAGGGTGACGTCATCGTGCGCCGCGACGGCGGCGGCACCATCACCTATGCCAACGATGCATTCTGCTCGCTCGCCGGACGCCCGCGCGAGGATTTGCTCGCGACCGCATTTGCGCTGCCGGTGGAAATCCAAGGCGATATTTCGAATCTTGCCGACGGCACGCGCGTCCACGACCAGAAAATCGCCGTGCCCGGCGGGGCGCGCTGGATTGCCTGGCGCGAAGTCTCCGTGCGCGTCGACGGCGGCAGCGAAGTGCAAAGCGTCGGCCGCGACATCACCGACCGCGTGGTGGCGGAGCGCACGCTGGCCGACGCGCGCGATCAGGCGGAAGCGGCGAGCCGCGCCAAATCGCGGTTCCTGGCGATGGTCTCGCACGAGATCCGCACACCGCTCAACGGCATTCTCGGCATGGCCGATCTGCTCGGCGACACCCCGCTGTCGCCGGAGCAGACCACCTACCTGCATGCCATGAAAACCTCGGGCGACACTCTCCTGTCGTTCATCGAGGAAATGCTCGATCTCGCCAAGATCGAAGCCGGCCGGCTCGACCTGGAAGCACGGCCCTTCGCGCTCGCGGCTTTCGTCGAAGAGGCCGTCGAACTGCTCGGGCCGCGCGCCCAAGCCAAGGGGCTCGAAATCTGCTGCTACGTCGACGAGCGCCTGCCGGCGCGGGTGGTCGGCGACGCGGCGCGGCTGCGTCAGGTCGTGTTCAATCTCGCCGGCAACGCCATCAAATTTACCGAGCTTGGCGGCGTTTCGATCATCGTCGAGCCGGACGCACATCCGGATATGATCGCGATCTCGGTGCGCGACACCGGCATCGGCATTTCGGCGGAAGACCAGGCGCGCATTTTCCTCGAGTTCGAGCAGGCCGACGGCAGCTCGACGCGCAAATTCGGCGGCACCGGCCTCGGCCTGACCATTTCGAAACGCATCGTCGAACGGATGGCAGGCTCCATTGCGGTCGAGAGCGTCGCCGGCGAAGGCGCGACGTTCCGCGTCACTCTGCCGTTGCCGCGCGTCGGCGAAAGTGACGAGCCCGCGGTCGCGATCCCCGACTTGGCCGGCAACGACATTCTTATCGTCGCGCCTGCGGCGATCGAAGCGTCGCTGTTGGCGCGGCGTCTGCAACGCTGGGGGGCACGCACCACCATCGTTCCCGATGAGCGCGTGGCGGCGGCCATTTTGCCGGAGCGATCCTGGAGCGCCGTGCTGGTCGATCACACGCTCGGCACCGCGGTTAGCGAAGCGCTCGCCCGCATGGTTTCCGACCTCGCGCGGCGCATCGTGCTCGTGACCCCCGCCATGCGCAACGAGCTCGCCGGCCTCAAGGACGCGGGATTTACCGGTTATTTGATCAAGCCGGTGCGCGCCGCCTCGCTCGCCGCGCGCTTCGCGCCGGACGATGCCTTCGATCCCGGCGCCGCAAGCGAGATGACGCAAACGCCGAGCGAAGCGCGTTCCGGTCACGGGCTTTCGATCCTGGTCGCCGAGGATAACGAGATCAACGCGCTGTTGGCGCGCGCGCTGCTGGTCAAGCTCGGCCATCGCCCGACCATCACGGGGAACGGCGCCGCCGCGATCGAGAGCTGGCTTGCCGCGCGCGCGGGTGGCGCGGCCTACGATTGCGTGCTGATGGATCTGCACATGCCGGGCATGGATGGGCTGGAGGCGACCCGACGCATCCGCGCCGCCGAGGCCGAGCATAACGGCCTGCGCACGCCGATCGTGGCGCTCACCGCCAACGTCTCCGCCGAGGACCGCGACGCCTGTCTTGCCGCCGGCATGGACGGTTTTCTGGTCAAACCGCTCGACCGCGAGCGGCTCGTCGCCGCGCTTGCCGCTTCCAGCGCTTCGGCGATTGCAGCGTAGACCTTAGAGCGCGATGATTTAGCCTTCACGTGGTCGCGGGACCGCATCGATCGGGACGGACGGCGAGCAATGCCTTACTCTGCCATTTTTTCGATTGGCCGCGCCGAAGCGGCAACCTAAAACGCCACGCCTACAGCCGCCGCAGCGCCACCTCATCGACCTGGTGGCTTTCGCCCTTGTTCAAGATCAAGTGTGCGCGCTGCCGCGTCGGCAAAATGTTCTCGTGCAGATTGACGAGATTGATGCGATTCCAGATCGAGGTCGCGGTGGCGACCGCCTCCGTGTCCGACAGCCGCGCGTAGCGGTGGAAATAGGATTTCGGATCGGCAAAGGCGGTGCCGCGCAAGGTCAGGAAGCGGCTGACATACCACGACAGCAGCACACCCTCTGCGGCATCGAGATAGATCGAGAAATCGAAAAAGTCGGAGACGAACGGCACCGCCTTGCCGTCCTTGGGCAGGCGTCCGGCTTGCAACACGTTGAGGCCTTCGACGATCAGAATGTCCGGCCGCTCGATCTCGATCCACTGGTTCGGGATCACGTCGTAGATCAGGTGCGAATAGACCGGCGCACGAACCGGTTGCAGTCCGGCCTTGATGTCGGAGAGAAAGCGCAACAACGCCGGCAGATCGTAGCTTTCCGGGAAGCCTTTTTTCTCCATCAGGCCTTCGCGGTCGAGCACGGCGTTCGGATAAAGGAAGCCATCGGTGGTGATGAGGTCGACTTTCGGCACGTTCGGCCAGCGCGCCAACAGCGCCTGCAGCACGCGTGCTGTGGTCGACTTGCCGACGGCCACAGAACCGCCGACGCCGATGATAAAGGGCACTTTGGCATCTTCGGTGCCGAGAAAGCCCTGCTGCGCGCGAAACAGATTCTGCGTCGCGGCGACGTAGAGCGACAACAAGCGCGACAGCGGCAGGTAGATGTCGACGACCTCCGACATGTCGAGGCGGTCGTGCATCGAGCGCAGGCGCGCGACTTCCGCCGGCTCAAGCGTCATCGGCGTATCGCGGCGCAGTGTCGCCCATTCGGCGCGGGAGAACACGCGGTAGGGCGAGACGTCCTGCTCGGTGCGCTGCTCCATTGTTGTGCTGAGCCTGTGCCTAGCCGCTCTTGCGCGCCGCCTTCTCGTCGAGGCCCGACTGCTGCGTGCGGGCGCCGAGCTCGGCCTCGACTTCGGCGAGCGTGATGCCGCGGGCATGGAGCACGACAAGGAGATGGTAGAGCACGTCGGCGGCCTCGCCGATCACGCGCTGGCGGTCTTCGCCGACCGCGGCAATCGCCGCCTCGACCGCCTCCTCGCCGAGCTTTTTGGCGCAATGCGCTACGCCGCGGTCGAGGAGTTTCCGCGTATAGGACACCTCGGCGCTCGCCTGCGCGCGCTCCTGGACGCGATTTTCAAGGTCGTTGAGGGTGAATGTTTGGGCCATTTGCGTTACTTGCGCGTCCCTTTGAGCGTTCCTTAGCATCTTCACGCCCAAGCGGGGAGAGGCGATCAAGGATCGAGCCGCACCGGCAGCCCGGCCCGGGCCATATGGTCCTTGGCCTGGCGCACGGAATATTCGCCGAAGTGGAAGATCGACGCGGCCAGCACGGCGCTGGCATGGCCGTCGCGGATGCCTTCGACCAGGTGATCGAGATTGCCGACGCCGCCCGAGGCGATCACCGGCACGGTAACGGCGTCGGCAATGGCGCGGGTCAGCGCGATGTCAAAGCCTTGCCGGGTGCCGTCGCGATCCATCGAGGTGAGCAGGATCTCGCCGGCGCCGAGCGCGACCACCTCGCGGGCATAAGCGACGGCGTCGATGCCGGTCGGATTGCGGCCGCCGTGGGTGAAAATCTCCCAGCGGTTCGCCTCGCCCGGTTGCGACACTTTCTTGGCGTCGATGGCGACCACGATGCACTGATCGCCGAATTTTTCCGCCGCTTCCTTGACGAAGGCGCGGCGCGACACCGCCGCGGTATTGATCGACACCTTGTCGGCGCCTGAGGTCAGCAGCGCGCGGATGTCGTCGATGCTGCGCACGCCGCCGCCGACCGTGAGCGGCATGAAACAGGCTTCGGCCGTGCGCCGCACCACGTCGAGCATGATGCCGCGGTTCTCGTGGCTCGCCGTGATGTCGAGAAAGGTGAGCTCGTCGGCGCCGGCTTCGTCATAGGCGATCGAGGCCGCGACCGGATCGCCGGCATCGCGCAGATTGACGAAATTGACGCCCTTGACGACGCGGCCGTCCTTGACGTCGAGGCAGGGAATGACGCGGACCTTGAACATGTCAGACTGTTGCCCGGGCGGCACGCAGCATGGCGAGCGCCTGCGCCGCATCGAGCCTGCCGTCATAGAGCGCGCGGCCGGCAATGGCGCCCGCGAGTTTTTGCGCGCGCGGCGCCAGCAACGCCCGTATGTCATCGATCGAAGCCAGGCCGCCCGAAGCGATCACCGGGATCGATACGGCGTCGGCGAGCGCGATGGTGGCTTCGAGGTTCAGACCCTTGAGCATGCCGTCGCGCGCCACGTCGGTGTAGATAATCGCGGCGACGCCGGCGTCCTCGAAGCGCCGCGCGATGTCGAGCGCGGACAATTCCGATGTCGCCGCCCAGCCTTCGACCGCGACCTTGCCATTGCGTGCATCGAGCCCGACGGCGACGCGGCCCGGATGGGCGCGCGCGGCTTCCATCACCAGCGCCGGATCGCGCACCGCCGCGGTGCCGATGATGACGCGGGCGACGCCCTTGCCGAGCCAGCCATCGACGGTGGCGCGATCGCGAATGCCGCCGCCGAGCTGTAGCGGAATTTTGACGGCGCCGAGAATGCCCTCGACTGCCGAAGCATTCATCGGCTTGCCGGCAAAAGCGCCGTCGAGATCGACGAGATGCAGATATTCAAAGCCCTGCCGCTCGAACGCCTGCGCCTGCGCCGCCGGATCGCGGTTGAACACGGTGGCGCGCGCCATGTCGCCTTGTTGCAGGCGCACGGCGAGCCCATCCTTGAGATCGATGGCGGGAAACAGGATCACGGCACGGATATAATCACGGATTCCATTGCAGAAAGTTCGCGATCAGCGCCAGCCCGAGCTTTTGGCTCTTCTCAGGATGGAATTGCGTGCCGAAAATGTTGTCGCGCGCCACGATCGCGGTGACGGCGCCGCCATACTCGGCGTCGGCCACGAGATCGGCGCGGTGCGCGGGATTGAGCTGATAGGAGTGCACGAAATAGGCATGCCGGCCCTCGGCGCCGAAGGTCAGGCCGTCGAGCATCGGGTGCGGCCGCACCACATTGAGCGTGTTCCAGCCCATGTGCGGGATTTTCAAGCTCGGATCGTCCGGCACGATGCGATCGACCTCGCCGGCGATCCAGCCCAGGCCCTCGGTGATTTCGTATTCGCGGCCGCGTTCGGCCAAGAGTTGCATGCCGACGCAGATTCCGAAAAACGGCCGGCCTTTTTGCTGCACCGCTTCTTCCAGCGCCGCCACCATGCCATCCACCGCGTCCAGGCCGCGGCGGCAATCGGCGAAGGCGCCGACGCCCGGCAGCACCACCCGGTCGGCGCTCGCCACCACCGCGGGATCCTTGGTCACCACGATCGGCTGGCCGAGACCCGCCTCGTGCGCAGCGCGTTCGAACGCCTTCGCGGCCGAGTGCAAATTGCCGGAGCCGTAATCGACGATCGCCACGCTCATCGCGACGCTCCCGGTTCGGGAAAAAGCCCGATGACGTCCGACCCAAGCGGCCCACGCCGGTTCGGTGCCGCAGATGCAGGTCCCGGCATTGGCGCATGCGGTCCACTGGACGGCGGACTCGTCCGCCGCAGCCAGGCGTCGAAGAAGCGCCGCTCGGCGTCCTCCAGATCGTCGCCGCTGACGACACCGAGATTTTTCCAACCGCGGCGGCTCAGCGTGAACCGGCGCAGTGTGCCGGCCTCGAGCCCAACCAGGAGGCCGAGGAGAATGCCGATGAGGCTCGCGGCGAGGGCCGGGCCCCCGACCATCCGCACCGGAATTTCGATCACGCCCGCGACCACGACATAGCCGATCAGCACCAGCCACATCCGGTGCCGCAGCATCCACAGCGGTGCGAACAGAAAGGCCCACCAGGAGAAACCGTCGCGCACGAACGCGAAGCGTTCCACGTCGGACGCCGCTGCGCCGGCCCGCGAGGGCGGCTCGTGCACGGTATAGACGGACATAGCCGGTTCTCGTTTCTTTCAGCCTCGTCCTTCAGGTAAGGCGAGGGACGCCACAATCAATTGCCGAGGGTGCCTTTGGTCGAGGGCACTTCGTTGGCGGTGCGCGCATCGATGGCCACTGCCGCCCGCAACGCCCGCGCCAGACCCTTGAAGCAGGATTCGGCAATATGATGGTCGTTGCTGCCGTAAAGGGTGGCGACGTGGAGCGTCACGCCCGCGTTCATGGCAAAGGCTTGAAACCACTCCTGCACCAGCGCGGTGTCGAAAGCGCCGATCTTGGCGCGCACGAATTCGACCTGAAACACCAGGAACGGCCGGCCGGAAATATCGATGGCGACACGGGTCAGCGCCTCGTCCATCGGCAGGTGGACGTCGGCATAACGCGTGATGCCCTTCATGTCGCCCAACGCCTGCTTCAAGGCCTGGCCGAGCGCGATCCCGACGTCTTCGGTGGTGTGATGCTGGTCGATGTGCAGATCGCCCTTGGCTTTGACGTTGAGGTCGATGCGTGAATGCCGCGCCAACAGGTCCAGCATGTGATCCAGGAAGCCGATGCCGGTCGCGATCGACGACGCACCGGTGCCGTCGAGACCGACCACGACCTCGACGTCGGTTTCCTTGGTGGTCCGTTTCACGGACGCCTTGCGCATGCAATCCTCGCGAATTTGTGCGCCTTTTATCAGGGGTTTCCGGCCTGCGCCACCGTGTGGACGCACAGATCATCGCCACACCATCTACTTGACGCCTGAGCAAATTGTAGCTACAAATAGGTATGCCCAAGATCGGTCCGTTCGATTGAGACGAGGCCAAGCGCGCAGCCAATCTGGCCAGGCACGGTATCGATTTTGCCACCGTTGTTCGCTTCGATTGGGACAACGCACAATTGACGCCGGATACCCGCCGCGACTATGGCGAGCTTCGCATCATTGCAGTTGGGCGCATCGGACCGCGCGTGCATGTCCTGATTTTTGCGCCACGCGCGGAATTAATCCGGATCATCTCGTTGAGGAAGGCCAACGCCAGAGAGGTCAAGCGGTATGAGAAAAACAAAGCCCAAGATAAAAGCCAGGACAAAGGCCAAGTACACGGCGGCTGATCTTGCCGACGTTGACAATCCGCCGCTGACCGATGCGGAGCTCGCTCGACTGCGTCCAGCGCGCGAGGTTATCCCCGATGTTTTGAAATTGGTCCGTCGTTTCCGCGGCCGACAACAGGCGCCGACCAAACGGCTGATCTCGCTGCGGCTCGATCCGGACGTCATCGAACACTTCCGCGCGCGCGGGCCCGGCTGGCAGGCGCGCATCAATACGACATTGCGCAAAGCCGTCGGCCTGTCGTAGCGCTTGGCTGTTCGATTGAATTGCAGCGTGCGCATTCCTAAATCAAGCTGCGCGCGAGGAGTTCCATGGACAATTCGCAATCCGGCCTCTGGCACGGCACCACCATCCTGACCGTCCGCAAGGGCGGCGTGGTGGCGATCGGCGGTGACGGCCAGGTCTCGATCGGCCAGACCATTGTCAAGGCCAACGCCAAGAAAGTGCGCCGGCTCGGCAAGGGCGAGGTCATCGGCGGCTTCGCCGGCGCCACCGCCGACGCCTTCACCCTGTTCGAGCGGCTCGAGAGCAAGCTCGAGCAATATCCCAGCCAGCTCACCCGGGCCGCGGTCGAGCTCGCCAAGGATTGGCGCACGGACCGTTATTTGCGGCGCCTCGAAGCCATGATGATCGTCGCCGACAAGGACGTGTCGCTGGTGCTCACCGGAACCGGCGACGTGCTCGAGCCGGAGGCCGGCATCGCCGGCATCGGCTCCGGCGGCAATTATGCGCTGGCCGCGGCACGCGCCCTTGCCGACGGGCCGCTCGATGCCGAGGCGATCGTGCGCAAGTCGCTCGACATCGCCGCGGAAATTTGCGTTTACACCAATCGCAATGTCACCATTGAAACGTTGCAAGCGTGACCGACTTTTCCCCCCGCGAAATCGTTTCCGAACTCGATCGCTTCATCGTCGGCCAGGCCGACGCCAAGCGCGCGGTAGCGATCGCGCTGCGCAACCGCTGGCGCCGGCTGCAGCTCGACGAGCGGTTGCGCGAGGAAGTGCAGCCGAAGAATATTTTGATGATCGGCCCCACCGGCGTCGGCAAGACCGAGATATCCCGCCGCCTCGCCAAGCTCGCCGGCGCGCCGTTCCTCAAGGTCGAGGCGACGAAATTCACCGAGGTCGGCTATGTCGGCCGCGACGTCGAGCAGATCGTGCGCGACCTCGTCGAGGTTTCCATTACGCTGACGCGCGAGCGCAAACGCAAGGACGTCCAGGCGCGCGCCCAACAGGCGGCCGAAGATCGCGTGCTCGACGCGCTGGTCGGCGCCAATGCCAGCGCCTCGACCAAGGAAGCGTTCCGCAAAAAGCTGCGCTCGGGCGAGCTTAACGACAAGGAGATCGAAATCGAGGTCCAGGCCGCCGGCAGCGGCATGCCGCTGTTCGACATTCCCGGCATGCCGGGCGCGCAGATGGGCGCGGTCTCGATCGGCGACATTTTCGGCAAGCTCGGCGGCGGCCGCACCAAGACGCGCCGCGTCACCGTGCACGAATCCTACGACATCCTGATCAACGAGGAATCCGACAAGCTGCTCGACAACGATCAATTGACCCAGGAAGCGATCAAGGTGGTCGAGAACAACGGCATCGTGTTTCTCGACGAGATCGACAAGATCTGCGCCCGCGAAGGCCGCCTCGGCGCCGACGTGTCGCGCGAGGGCGTGCAACGCGATCTCCTGCCGCTGATCGAGGGCACCACCGTCGCCACCAAGCACGGCTCGGTGAAGACCGACCATATCCTCTTCATCGCTTCGGGCGCGTTCCATATCTCAAAACCGTCGGACCTGTTGCCCGAGCTGCAAGGCCGGCTGCCGATCCGCGTCGAGCTCAAACCGCTGACCCGCGACGATATGCGACGCATCCTCACCGAACCCGAAGCTTCGCTGATCAAGCAATATATCGCGCTGATGACGACCGAAGGCGTCACCCTCGAATTCTCCGAGGATGCGATCGATGCGGTCGCCGACGTCGCGGTGGCGGTGAATTCAAGCGTGGAGAATATCGGCGCCCGCCGGCTGCAGACGGTGATGGAACGGGTGCTCGACGAAGTCTCGTTCGCCGCGCCGGACCGCTCCGGGGAGACCGTGAAAATCGATGCCGCCTATGTGCACAAACATGTCGGCGACCTGGCCAAGAACGCGGATTTGAGCCGGTTCATCCTCTAATTGGAGGAAAATCCGGAGATATCTGTTGTTCATTCCAGATTCCTCTATGGTCAGCTGGGCGGCTAGCTGAACACGCGCCGGACATTCAAGGCTCGCGCCCCATTTGCGGCAGCGACCCCTATGGGGCTGGCACGGCTTCTCGCGTCACTGTTGGCGGCAGCGCCGGGCGAAAAGCCACATTCATGGCGTGCCTGCTTGGCTATCGGCGTTGCCAAGGCGCGCGAGTGCTGATGCGCAAAGGTTGGCCGGCGGCGGCGCCGCTTGAAAGGCAACCCGGAATGGCCAATTCTCGCCATAAGAGGGAGTTCTCCGTGGCCACCCACGACGTTCCGATAAACGCCAGCCAGGCCGGGCTTGCTCAGCTCAACGAGCGCTCGCGCGAGATCTTTCGCCAGGTGGTCGAGAGCTATCTGGCGACCGGCGAGCCGGTCGGCTCGCGCAATCTGTCCCGCATCATTCCGATGACGCTGTCGCCGGCTTCGGTGCGCAACGTGATGTCGGATCTGGAGCAGGCCGGCTTGGTCTATGCGCCGCATACTTCGGCGGGCCGTTTGCCGACCGAGAAGGGGCTGCGCTTTTTCGTCGATGCGCTAATGCAGATCGGCGATCTCACCGACAATGATCGCAACGCCATCGAGGCCCAAGTCGCCGCCTCCGGCCAAGCCAAATCGGTCGAGACGGTGCTGACCGAAGCCTCAGGGCTGTTGTCCGGTCTGACCCGCGCAGCCGGTGTGGTGCTGACGGCGAAATCCAACGTGCGGCTCAAGCATGTCGAGTTCGTGCGGCTCGAGCCCGAACGGGCGCTGGTGGTGCTGGTCGCCGACGATGGCCAGGTCGAGAACCGCGTGCTCAACCTTCCGGTGGGCTTGCCGACCTCGGCGCTGACCGAGGCTTCGAACTTCCTCAACGCCCATATCCGCGGCATGACCATAGCCGAAGCGAGAGGCGAGCTCGAGCGGGCGCTCAACGCGCGGCAGGCCGAGCTCGACGAATTGACCCAGAAGATCGTTGCCACCGGTCTCGCCAGCTGGTCGGGCGGCGAGAGCGGCGAGCGCAAGCTGATCGTGCGCGGCCAGGCGCACCTGCTCGAGGACCTCAAGGCGCTTGCCGATCTGGAGCGGGTGCGGCTGTTGTTCGACGATTTGGAAACCCGCCGCGAGGTGATCGATCTGCTCGGCCGCGCCGAGCAGGCCGAAGGCGTCCGCATCTTCATTGGCTCGGAGAACAAGCTGTTCTCGCTGTCCGGTTCCTCGACTATCGTGGCGCCCTATCACGACGCCACCGGCCGCATCGTCGGCGTGCTCGGCGTGATCGGCCCGACGCGGCTTAACTACGCCCGCGTTATCCCCATGGTGGACTACACCGCCAAGGTTGTGAGCAAGCTGCTCGGGGGGTGAGACCGCCAGGAATTCCGGGTTCGATAAAGTCATTAAAGACTGATCGGTTTGGCCTTCCGGGCCATGTCACGTGGCGTGTTCCGGCCCGCCCGCTTGATTTTTGCCTCCTGTGCCCTGATATGCGGTGCAAGCAAGGCTATGGGATGAGACATGACTGAACAGACCGCTCGCACTGAGGAGGAAGCGGCCGGACAGCCCGAGACAGCGGCGGCCGCCGAGCCCAAACCATCCACCGCGCTCGACCGCGAGCACGCCGAGATGAAAGACCGGCTGCTGCGCACGCTTGCCGAAATGGAGAATTTGCGCAAACGCACTGAGCGCGAAGTCGCCGATGCGCGGCTCTATGGCGCCGCGTCGTTTGCCCGCGACGTGCTCGGCGTCGCCGACAATATTCGTCGCGCGCTGGACGCGGTGCCACCGGAGGCGCGGGCGAACGATCAGGCCGGCATGAAGGCGCTGGTCGACGGCGTCGAATTGACCGAACGCGAGCTGCTCAAAGCGCTGGAAAAGAACGGCGTCCGCCAATTCACGCCGCACGGCGAAAAATTCGATCCCAACGTTCACCAAGCCATGTTCGAAATTCCCGATCCGTCGGTGCCGGCCGGCAGCATCGTCCAGGTGATGCAGCCCGGATACATGATCGGCGAACGTGTGCTGCGGCCGGCTTTGGTCGCGGTGGCGAAGGGCGGTCCGAAGTCCGGGCCGAATTCAGCGTCAGGCAACGACAACCGGGCGGCGGTCCAGGATTCCTGATCAGGATGCGGCCACGCTATCGCGCCGCCATTGCCTGATAGATGCCAGTCTGGTCAAGGCGAAAGAATTTGCCGCGAGCGAAAAGAGCCCAGCGCGGCCGATGCCAATACCATAATTTTTCTTGCGCTTTTGCAGCATGGCGGACACAGGTCGGATCTGCCGCCGGCTCGACGCGGTCGCGAATGACCCCATAGCGTCCTTTCGCCACCATCAATTGACGCAGTGCGAATGGTTTATTCGATCACTCCGCTCGTGGCGGCGATCAGCCTATCGGGCACGATGAGGTCTTGGCTCGCTATCTGGATGAGATCCCGCCGGTGCAGTAATCTTTCATCCACCGCCGCAAAAAGCCGTCAGTTACCTGCTTGAGGAGGTCTTCGGTGTTCGCTCGATCTGTTACCGACAAGGCCGACAGATCGGCAAGTGCCATTTTGGTTCTTGTTCTTTCAATAGCCACCGTCAGATTCTTTTTCTCGCTCGATCTACCTCTGCTGTTTCTTCCCACGGCGGAGCATGACGACGGTCTCTTCATGCGGGTCGCAACAAACCTCGCCAGTGGGCACTGGCTCGGCAAGTTTGACCAATTTACGCTCATGAAGGGCCCAGGCTATCCGATGTTCCTCGCCTTGACGGGATTGTCGGGCCTGCCGGTTTCAGCGACTCACGCCTTGTTCGAGATCCTGGCACTGCTGATCACCGGATGGGCGGTATGGCGGGTGACGCATTCGCGGCTGGTTGGAGTGCTGGTCTTCGTTGTCCTCGCCTTTTATCCGGCGGGCTTCATCGATGAGTTGCAAAGGGTGTTTCGCGACCAAGTCTACTGGGCGCAGACCCTCGTCATACTTTCACTGTTCTCAGTTCTACTCCTAAGCCCTCCACGCACTCGGGCATCTCAATTGGGTCTGGCCGGTGTTGCCGGGTTGGTCCTGGGCTGGGCCTGGCTCACTCGTGAGGAGGGCGTATGGCTGTTGCCTGGGCTGACACTGCTTGCTCTTGGAGCTGCATTTATAAATCGGGCGGAACGGGATAGGTCGATCGCATTGGCGCGGAACATTGCGGTGGCGGTGGCAGCTTTTCTCGCGATCAATGGTGCATTTATTGCCGGCAACAGGATCGCCTATGGATCCTACGTCGGGGTCGATTTCAAACAGCGCGATTTCACGGCCGCGGTGGACGCATTGCAGTCCGTCGATATCGGATTTGTTACGCCCTTTGTCCCGGTTCCCGCCGCCGCCCGCGCGGAAATTGCGCAGATCAGCCCCACGTTCCAGCCTCTCGCCGCCGCACTCGCTCCCGGCACGCCGTTGAGTGAAGGTTGGGGGTTTGGCTGCCGTCTGTTCCAGCAGGGTTGCGGAGATATCGCGGCAGGGTGGTTCGTTTGGGCCCTCCGCGACGCTGCGGCCGCGAACGGCTATTACCAGAGCCCGCGGATCGCAGCGCGGAAATTCAGACAGATCGCCGCGGACATAACTGCTGCTTGT
>Ga0307476_10001031_pt1 | contig 17997 bp, 15 predicted proteins | sample atmos_gasesECM2C_2_FD_203314 | JGI IMG/M metagenome (GOLD analysis project Ga0307476, IMG submission 203314) | Hardwood forest soil microbial communities from Morgan-Monroe State Forest, Indiana, United States - atmos_gasesECM2C_05 | ecosystem: Environmental > Terrestrial > Soil > Temperate... | reverse complement strand
GAAAAGGAAGTGCAAATTTTGCGAGTCACCAGGCGTTCGCTTTAGCCAGGATCAAACGGCACGCCGGCCGCAGAGCCCACACGCGCACATTCTCAGGCTGCTAAGACTCTCTTGCCTTTTTCCGTTATGACCGTCGGAAGTGGCTCTTTTCCGGGTGCGTGTAGTTCGATTCCGATGTATCCCGACAGATAGAGCTCTCGTATATTGATTTTGCTTAGTTTCTTACCATTTGCGAAGACCTGCAAAAACCATTTTGCTTGTTCAGTTTCCATGGCTAAGGCCTTACTCGCATAGAGGATGCCTGCCCATGGTGCATTTCTATCGCCAATAGGGCGGCAAAAATAAGTACAAGATTTACTTGGACTTACGTCATCGTGCTCGATGGGATATTCCAGGAGGTGAACGATTGGTGACGCGACCTGCCCGAACCGTAACCTGACAACATTGCGGTTCTGCCACCCCAAGTCCTTCATAAACACGGCTAACCAAAGAAGACTAACAGTGGTGTTAACAGGAACTCTTCGTCTTGTGGGAACGAAGGGCGGAACCGGACAATTAAATAGAAGCAGCGATTTCCATTAGTAAGACCTTAGTGCCTTACGCAGCTCGCCCGCCGCGCTCCATCCCAGTCACTTAAAGTCGTTCACGGCTTAGGGCTTACAGGTCGCGCCGGCCGTCGTTCAGGTGTTTTCTCAGGTTGTATGCGATCTGATTCTCGTAAGCGGCGTCAGTAACCGTCTTTTCTATGTCCGGGCCAGACAGATATTTGAGGCTTGATTTCAACTCCGAAGTAGCGTCAAACACCAACTTGGCTGCCGGACGCAAGAGCTGTCCGTCGGCATCGGCGTTCATGCTGTTCATCGTCCAAAGGCGGACCAGAAGCTGTTCCTGGTCCCGCTCGGGACCGTGCCGCCACCGTCTAATAAAGTTCATGGCGCATTCCGTCCTTCGATTGGCGCTAAATCAAACAGACACTAAGTGTGTGAACTCAAGATTTAAAGCCATGCGGGAGCCGCGTCAACTGTACCGAGGGATAGAATTTCCACTGGCCGGAGGAACAGGGTGGAGAAGGGAATAAAGGGCCAACGCATCAATCACATATCGGGGCGGTACGGCTCCTCGAGCAAATCTTTACCCCTCCCACTTCGGTGTCGCGCGAAACAAATTTCTTGTATGCTCGGGCGGCGCCCGTCACTGCACAAAACGCGACACAAGCCAAACCGGCAAGAAGTGTACCGGCCACTCTTGTCGCTCGAATTCCAATTTTCATCGTCTCTCTGGTAGAACTGACCTGGATACTTGGCAGAAACTCCAGCATTATTTGTGTTGGGCCGCACTCAGATCGGCCTCTCGCGGAAGGAGGTTCGCTTGATCAAACCGTTTGTGTGCCTCGCGTGCTTGGCTATGTTTCTAGCCGCGCAAACGACTGCTCCAGAACGTAAGGTCGAACGAAACTCCATTTATTCGGCTCGCGACCCGAACCTGCGCGTACAATTGCCGGATTCTGTTCAGTACGTGGGCGCGGATCGCTGGAATTTGTACGACATCGCCGATTGCGAGTTGCACGCTTTCGCGGATTCGGACATGGAAAAGAATGTCCAACGTCTTTTCTGGGTGCAGTTCGAAGGCTATCTGCCGAGCAAGCCTGACCTCGCGCATCAATACGACTCGCCGCGGCACACAACCATCGGGGGGCTAGATTTCTACGTTGATGCCTGGGTGCGCGCGAAAGATGCGGAAACGCAAAAGGGCTCGGACCGCCAGCATATCGAAGAGTTGATCCGCTCAAAAGGGTTCAACATGCCGGCTGGAATGATGTACATCCGCCTTGTTCATCTGTTGGACGAACGCAAACGCAAAGAGCTCATGATTATTTATGGTGAAGACCTGGCTCCAACCGGCTTGAGCGCAGCCGATTTAAGCCAGGGCGGCAAGGCCTTCGGCCAATGGCCAGCCATTGAAAAAGAATTGCTGGAACGCGCGAAAAAAAAGATCACTCTACAGCAAAACCCTGATGGGCTCTGAACTAGCTCCCGTCCGTTTTTGCTGCGGATTCGCACTTGAGCGACCTGTGACATAGCGCTAAGATTTTAAAATCCCGACCGGCCTTGTCGAACCCGCCCAGCCTCTAACGCCCCAGGAGGCACGCATGAAGGAAAAACCCAAAGTTCTTTTTCTGTGCACCGGTCATCCCGAGCGAAGCGAAATGGCAGAAGGATTTTTGCGGCAGCTTGCCGGTGATAAGCTGACCCCAGTCAGCGCCGCCACCGAGCCTGCGCCGGTGAGTCCGCTTGCCGTCGACGCCATGAATGAAGTTGGCATCGACATTTCAAAGCAGCAAGTCGCAGACATTCCTACCGCATTCAAAGAGCGCTTCGCGTTTGCCGTCGGTGTGGGCGATCAGTCGAAAGAGCGCTGTCCCGTCTTTCCGTTCGCTTTTCGCCTGTTTCGCTGGAGTCTCGAAGACCCCGCTGCAGCCCAGGGTACACCAGCGGAGCAACTGGCTGCCTATCGCCGTGTCCGAGACCAGATTCATGGCCGCGTGCGCGAATTCGTTGACCAGCTATCATCCGATTCTACGCTGCCAGTGGCCCTTAAGTAGTTAAGGGCTGCGCTTGATCGGCCGGTAAGGCGGCGTCACAGGTTTGTCGGTCCAGCGATCCAGTCTTGTGGCCGAAATGATTGTTAGTCGGCAGATTTCGCTGCCGACTTTCCGCCGGGTTTGTTCTCCTTCTTCGCCTTTTGGTGCGGTTTGTGACTCTTCGCGTCTGGCTGAGCCGTCTTGTCTTCCTTTTCTTGAATCTCTGCCTCACTCCGGTAGCGGCGGACACCCCGTCCACTCGCTGCGCGTCACGTTGCCGATGTAGTGCAAATCTGCGATCCCAATCTTACTGGTGTAGTAACCGTCGCAAGTCATCTTTCTCAGGAACGCGAAGAACGCCACACCCTGGCTCAGGCCGGGATCTTTTTTCGCGTTCTTTCGGTATGCGATCAGGTCCAGCAATTCCTTGCGCTGCTCGGGCGAGCATTCCATAAAAGCTTTCTCGTACTGATCGATGCAATGCGTGTCGAGCCACATCAGTCCGCCGCCCAGCGCCAGCTGATATTCCTCGTTCTCACTGGTCAGCAAATCGATAAATTCCGGAGCGCCTGCTTCCAGCGCTCCACCGGATTTCTCATCCTTCGGAATAATAGTGTCGCAAAGCGACAAGATCGTCTCGTACTGTTTCGCCGTGAACCATTTCGGCGGGTACTTCCCTGCCGGCGCCGCCGCCTTTTCCTTGTGCACCATCTGGTGCGCCAGTTCCGCAGCCTCCAGCGGAATCACCTGTAACACTCCGCCGCCAGTCACTCCCAGCGCCAAAGTCCTCAATACATCCCGCCGGGTAATTCCTTGTGTCGTCATGAATCTATCCTCGCTCCTCTCGGCGAACTCTGCGTTCTCTGCGTTAGGATGAGCTTCTGAGTAACGCAGCTCGCGCCCGAGTGCTAGATATTTTCCTTCTTCGCTTCCTCCAACAGATATTCCGAGGCGCGCCAGGACAGCGCCATGATTGTTAGCGTCGGATTTTTATCCGGATTCGTCACCAGCGGCGCTCCATCCGTAACGAATACGTTTTTTACGTCGTGCGTCTGGCAATAACCGTTCAGCACGCTGGTTTTTGGATCGGCTCCCATGCGCGCTGTGCCAACTTCATGAATAATTTTTCCCCCGGGGAGAATCCCAAATGGATATTGACCGTCAATTCGCGTGCGCGTTTTGTATGTTCCACCCATCATTTCGATGATGGACTTGAACGTTTCCTGCATGTCTTTGGCCTGGCGCAATTCGTATTCCGTCCACTTGAAGTGGAATCGCAACACTGGAATGCCCCACTGGTCTACCTTATTGGGATCAAGTTCGCAAAACGTATCCGGGTTCGGAATCATTTCGCCGCGCCCAGAAAATCCCACGGTGGTTCCGTACACCTGCCGCGCCCGCTGCTTCAGTTGTGCGCCGTAACCCTCCTCGTCATGGCACAACCCATCAAACATTCCGACGCCCGGCATGTCCCGGCCGCCCCACAGCTCGATGTGATACCCGCGCGGAAAATCGTTCTTTCGGTCGAACTTCCACCACGGCACGTAGTAGTGCATGCCGCCGACACCGTCGTGGTTGTGCGGAGGCATTTTTTCCAGTGCGGGAATTTCTCCCCACCCGTCGCTGCCCACCGAGTCCGTCAAATACTTGCCGACATTACCGGTAGAGTTGCCAAGCCCATCCGGGAAGAGCGTGGACTTCGAGTTCAGCAGCAGGCGCGACGATTCGCACGCGCTCGCCGCAACGACAACGGCTTTTGCAAACACGCGCTTTTCCGTCCGCGTCGCTTTGTCAATGTAGGAAACCGCTTCGGCCTTGCCATCTTTGCCAACTACGATTTCTCGCGCCATTGCCCCGGTAATCAACGTGAGCTTTCCAGTGGCCATGGCAGGCGGCAGCAACACCTGGCTCGAGCTGAAGTTGGAAGCGGTAGTGCATCCCCGCCCGCACTGTCCGCAGTAATGGCAAGGCAGCCGGCCGTTATGCGCCTTCGTCAAGATCGCCAGCCGCGCCGGAATGCAAGTGATGTTGAGTTTGTCGCACGCTTTCTTGATCAGAATTTCCGTGCAGCGGGGCTTTGGAGGAGGCAGAAATACGCCATTAGGCGCGCTCGAAACATTCTCCTGTGTGCCGAATACGCCGATGTACGATTCCACTTTGTCGTAGTACGGCGCCAAATCGTCATAGGTGATCGGCCAATCGTCGCCCAGTCCATCGCGGGTCTTCGATTGAAAATCGACCGGCGCGAAACGCAGCGCAATGCGGCCCCAGTGATTAGTGCGACCGCCGACGATGCGCGAACGGAACCACTGGAAATTTGCGCCTTCGGCGGAAGTGTACGGTTCTCCTTCAATTTCCCACGCGCCATTGGGCGCGAGAAATTCGCTGAAATTCTTGCTGGCGCGCCCGCCGACGCCTGCTCCGCGATGCGGCAAATCGTACGGCCACACCAGCATCTTGAAGTCTTTGTCGGGATAAACTTGCGGGCCGGCTTCGAGCATCACGACGTTCAGGCCGCCCTCGGTCAGGACCTTCGCCGCCATGCCGCCGCCCGCCCCTGATCCGATCACGCAGACGTCATAGGTTTTCGGCGAACGATTGATCTGCGACATACTCCGCCCTTCTGCGCAAATCTGCTGAAAAACTTTGCGGTTTTTGCGTTGCCAACTACAGTTCGTTCTTTTTCATTTGCGCTACCGCATAGTCGCACGCTCTTGCGGTTAACGCCATATAGGTGAGCGACGGATTCACGCAGGAGTTGGAAACCATGCACGAACCGTCGGTCACGAATAGATTTTTGACGTCGTGCGCCTGATTGTGTTCGTTCAGTACGCTGGTCTTGGGATCGCGCCCCATGCGCGCGGTCCCCATTTCGTGAATGGCCAGCCCCGGACGAGTGATCTCCGAATACACGCTGATGTTCGTTGCGCCGGCCGCAGCCAGCATTTCCGCAGCCTGAATGGCAATGTCTTTGGACATGGCGAGTTCGTTTTCGCCCCAATCGCAATTAATCTTGAGCGTTGGAATGCTCCAGGCATCGAGCTTGTCTTTGTCAATTTCGATGTAATTGTTGTGGTTCGGCAGGCATTCGCCAAAGCCGCCAAGGCCCAAGCGCCATTGTCCCGGTTTGCGCAGAGAATTTTTGAAATCGACGCCAAGGCCCGCGGAAGTGATGCCCCGCTGCCAGCCATCGCGGCTTCCGCCGCCTTGATAACCGTAACCGCGCAGAAAGGCCTTGTGCTTGGTTTTTACATTGCGGAAACGCGGAACATAAATCCCGTTGGGACGATTGCCAAACGGCATTTTGTCCAGGTGGCCGGGCATGGTGCCGGAAGCGCCGCTGCCCATGTGATGATCCATCAGGTTGTGGCCAAGTTCGCCGCTGCTGTTGGCGAGGCCGTCAGGAAATTCTGGCGTCGCGGAATTTAGCAGAATGCGCGTGGATTCCAGCGTCGCGGCGCAAACGAAAACGATGCGGCCGTGGAATTCGAGCGCTTTTTGGGTCTGGCCATCAATCACGCGTACTCCGGTAACGCGGCGCGACGACGGATCGAAGATCAGGCTGTGCACAACGCTGTAGGGGCGCACGGTCAGCTTACCAGTCTTCATGGCTGCAGGTAGCGTGGAATTCAGGCTGCTGAAATACGATGACGTAATGCAGCCACGATGACAAACACCGCAGTAGTGGCACGCGGCGCGGCCTTTGTGGACGCGAGTGAGTACCGCGGACCGTCCGATGGTCATGATGCGGTCATCGAAATTTTTCGCCAAGGCGTCGCGAAAGTCCTGCTCAACGCAAGTCATCTCCATCGGCGGAAGAAATTTACCGTCGGGAAGTTGCGGCAAACCTTCGGCCTGCCCGCTGATCCCAGCGAATTCCTCGACATAGTCATACCACGGCGCGATATCCGCGTAGCGAATCGGCCAATCGATGGCGACGCCTTCCTTGGCGTTGGCTTCAAAATCCAGATCGCTCCAACGATAGGACTGGCGGCCCCAGGTAATGGACTTTCCTCCTACCTGACGTCCTTTTATCCATGAAAAATGTTTTCCAGGTTGGCTGGTGTAAGGATTGTCCGAGTCCTTGACGAAAAATTGGTGAGAAAATTCGTCGCACGCGTAGTAGCACTCGCGCTGAATCGGCTGCGTGGCCTCGCGCTGCTTGCGGTCGTCCCAGGCGCGGTATTTGAGTTCCCACACCGGGACGTGTTCCACGTAATCCTTTTCCGGAGTGATCGGGCGACCGGCTTCGAGAATGAGCGTGTTCAGACCTTTCTCGGTTAGCTCTTTCGCAGCCCAGCCTCCCGTAATTCCAGATCCGATGATGACGGCGTCATAGCTTGGTGTAGGCATTTTGTCTCCGAAAGATCAGGCTTCGCCGAGCCCGGGGGCAACGGGCTGGCAGCCATGCTGTGCGCCCGGAATAATTGGCAGTTTAAGTTCCTGGGAAAAACCAACTTCGGAAGTGTAGTAGCCGTGAACAGTAATGCGCTTGAACACCTCCCAGAAATTGCCTTTCAGTTGGGTGTCTGGCTCTGAAACATGGTTTCCATGATGGGCGGTCACAACACGGCCCGCGAGAGTCGCGTCGTCAATGGCGCGCAACTGCGCGAGTTGTTGCTCGGAAGAGGTATCGGCAAACTTCTTGCCAAAGAGTCTTTCGCTCTGCTTATCTATATCCTCGAGTCCCGCGATGAAATGCGCGCGCTCATCCGGGGTGGCCCACTCAGTGAGGATCACGTCGATGAATTCATTTACGCGGGCGCCCTTGGCGCCGGGAGTGTCGGTCGCAGGAATAATCTGTTCGGCCATTGCGACTACGGTGTCGTTCAAGTGCGGCGTCAACGTGCGCAACGTATATCCGGGCGGCGGCTGCGCCTGGCGAAACAGCGCGAATAGCTCGGGCGAAAAAACAGGCAGAACGGCTCCTGCAGCAAAAATACGTAAAGCGTCACGCCGTTGCATGGACCCTCCTGGATGAATACTGTCTGCGAATGCTACTCTCCCAAAATTTCCTTGCGAACGTTCTTGAGGACGTAAGCGGCGCGTTCGACGCCGACGTCGCCGGTAAGAATTGGATCTTCGTTTTCGATCGAGAGAATGCCATCGTAGTCGACATCCATGTACGCCTGCACAATGGACTTCCACACCGACGCGCCGTGGCCATAGCCGACGGCGCGAAAAGTGTCTGACGAAGTGTCCAGATCGCCTTTATTGAACGCGAAATTAAGCACTCCGTATTTCGCGCAGTTTTCCGGAAAGATGACCGTGTCCTTCATGTGCGCGTGGAAAAGAGCGCCCTGCCTGCCAAGGAAGTGAATCACTTCCACCGGATCGCAACCTTGCCAGAAAAGATGGCTCAGGTCACAATTCGCGCCTATTTCTTCGCCAACCGCTTCGCGCAACTTCATCAAGGTGAAAGGATTATAGACCACAAAGTTGGGATGCATTTCGAACGCCAGGCGTTTGATGCCGTGGGAACGAGCGTACTTCGCAGCGTCCTGCCAATAAGGAATGACCTTTTCTTTCCACTGCCATTGCAGCATCTGGTTGTATTCGGGAGGCCAGCGGTAGGTAATCCAATTCGGCTGAGTGTCGGCCGGAGTTCCACCCGGACATCCGGAAAAACCGACGATGACTTTCACATCCAACATTTCGGCAAGCAAAACCGTCTTGCGAAAAGTGTCGATATCTTTTTGCGCGTGCTGCGCGTTCGGATGTACTGGATTTCCGTGGCAACTGAGAGTCGCGACACGCAAACTCTTATCTTCAAATTTCTTCTGCCAGGCTTTGCTCTTGGCTTTGTCCTGGACCAGATCATCGAGCGGGCAGTGATGATTGTTTGGATAGCCGCCCGTGCCGATTTCCATGGCTTCGAGCCCGAGTGCGCTGACTTTGTCAAGCATTTCGTCGAGAGAGAGATGCTCGTAGACGGGATCGAAGACGCCGATGGGAATTTTCTTTTTCGCGCCGGCAGGGAAACCAGAGCGAAGCTCGCCGCTTCTAGCATAGGTTGTATTTGCCGAATCGGATACCGCAGTCCAGGCGCCAGTCGCGGGAAGTGCGGCGGCAGCAGCCAGGCCCGTTCCGGTGGTAGTCAGGAATTCACGGCGATTTACCGCGTCCTTGCGCGAACAGAGACCCATTCAGATTTCCCTCGACGGAAAAAGATTAACGCTACAGGCGTGGGAATTATACGCTTCTGGAGGCAGGGAGCAAGTGCGGAAATGCCAGTAGAAAATCCTTTTAGTAGCACCGATGGAGCGATTTCGGCGACTAGGCGCGTTTAGGCTTTAACTCTGCAATCGGAGGGATGGAAGATGGAACCGTCAGCGCGCGTTCTGGTTGTTGTTCGCCCTTGCTGAGCGCCTGGTAAAGCATTTCGATGGCTTGCCCGGTGTTCGGCGGAGCAAATACCGTTGCAGCGAGCAGTCCACTTGTAACCCAGGCGGCTCCGGTTTTCGGCAGCCCGTCGCAGCCGGTGAACGGAAGCTTGAGCCAACGTTCGCGTTCCGACTCGTTGGCAATTTCCTGAAAAGCTTTGCGTGCGCCGATGGCCATGGCGTCGTCTTGCGCGCCCACCAAATCAATGATCGCTTTTCGGGAGGTGGAAAGCTTCAGCCAGGAGCGAATGGTTCGCATGGAGCTTTCTTCGGTCCATTGCCCTTTAAGGGTAGTGATCTGGATGTTGGGGGGCTTGCTGCTCATCATTCCCTGCGTACGTTCCTTGGCAGCGGAATTTTCCGAAGGTCCTTGTACGTACAAAACATTGCCGCCTTTGGGGAGCAGCGCGGCGAACTGGCGCCCCTGGATGCGGCCAATTTCGATGTGGTCGTTGCTAACACAGAAAATCGGAGCCTTTGACGTGTGGCGCAGGTCGGCGATGTAATTGGCTTCGCGGTTGAGAACCGCCCAGCCGATATTCGCGGTGACCGCTGCCTTGGCTACTTGCGGCAAAGCAGTACCGCCAACCGGTTCGAACACGATGCCGTCCGGCCGATCCTGCTGTGGGGCCTGAATCGCGCGAAGCAGATGAGTGCTTTGATTGATCGCGTCGTTTTCCGCGTAGACTATCTGTAATTCGATGTTGAGGCGGCGACCAGCTTCCTCTGCGGACTTCGCCTGTTCGATCTGATAGTCATTATCGTTGGTGGTCAGTGAAACCAGAATGCGAAGTTTTTTCATAGTGTCGCCTGGCCTTAGGACCGGACTCTTAAGATAGACTGTGTTCAGGCCGGTTGTTTGGATTTTAAGTGCTTGGTTGTCGGAAAATGAAGCCCCGTTAGCAAAATAATATGTCCGCTAAAAGTGACTGGACTCGCGGAGAAGAAGTGCCCAAGTGAATTTGGGATATAACGCGGAAGGCGAAGCGCGCGGCAAGTTGCAAGCGGCGCGGCGAATCGTTATCAAGCTTGGTACGAGCACGGTGACGGATTCGGAGGGCGGTGTCTGCGCGCAGAGAGTGGAACCGATTGCGCGTGGAATTTCGCAACTGATGCAAGCAGGCCGGCAGGTGATGCTGGTTTCCTCTGGCGCAGTGGGACTGGGGAGAAGTTTGCTGCGGTTGCACGCATCTCGGCTGAAGGATATGGCGGTGAAGCAAGCCTGCGCAGCGGCAGGGCAAAGTTTGTTAATGGAATCGTATAAGCGGCTGTTTGACGCGGAAGGCCGCAAAATCGCGCAAGTTTTGTTGACGGAAGAAGACTTCAGCAACTGGGACAGATATTCGAATCTGCGGCGAACGATGGAGAAGTTGCTGGGCTTTGGCTTGCTGCCGATTGTGAATGAGAATGACACGGTGTCCACGGCGGAGTTGGAAAGTGTGGATGGTGGCAGGCAGGCGGCGTTCAGCGATAACGACCGGTTGGCGGCGCTGGTCATGAGCGGGATGGAAGCGGATGCGTTGGTGCTGCTTACGAATGTAGACGGATTTTTGCGCAGGAGCGCTGGGGCGAAGCAGGATGAGCTTCAACCGTTCGTGGAACGCGTGACGAGTGAGATTCGCGCGGCAGCGGCCGGCCCTTCGAGACTCGGCGCGCAGGGCGGTCGCGGCGGAATGAAGACGAAGATTGAAGCGGCGGAGATTGCAATGAATTGCGGCGGAGTTGCGTTGATCGCGAACGGTGCCAATCCGAAAACGCTGGAAAGCGTATTCGCGGGCGAGCGAATCGGAACAGTGTTTGCGCCCGCCACCCGGATGCGCGGCAAACGGCGATGGCTTGCCTACGCGGCTGGCGTGCGAGGACGAGTGGTAGTGGACGCAGGAGCGCAACGCGCGATTACTGCAGGGAAAGCGAGCTTGCTGAATTCGGGAGTAGTGCGCGTGGAGCGCGAGTTTGGTTCGATGGACGTGGTGAGCATTCGCGATCTTGACGGACGTGAATTTGCGCGCGGAATCGCCGCGTACGCGAGCGAAGAGAGAAACGCGGACGGCAAGAAAGCAGCAGCGCGAGTGCTGTTTACACGGGAAAATATTGTGGTGCTTGAGGCTGTGGGGTGAGCGCCAAAATGAGCGAGACGAAGATGGAAAAGTTGGGTAAAGCATCCTCGACATCGAGCGCAGCACAGGCAGCAAAGATCGCGCGCACTGCTTCCCGCAAGCTGGCAGTATTGAGCGAAGAAACCCGCGATGGCGTCTTGCAAGCCGCGGCGAAGCGGCTCGAAGAAAATGCCGCGAAAATATTGACGGCAAACGCGGAAGACGTACGTGTAGCTGAAGAATTGGTACGAACAGGAAAAATGTCCCCGGCGATGCTGGCCCGGCTGCGCGTGACGGAAAAAAGCGTTCGCGAGATGGCGGAAAAGGTTCGCGGTGTCGCTAGGCTACCCGATCCACTGGGCCGGCGATTAGCGGTGACGGAACTGGACGAGGGATTGCTGCTTGCCAAGGAATCGTGTCCGCTGGGCGTGGTCGCCGTCGTGTTCGAATCGCGCCCCGACGTAGTCCCTCAGGTTGCGTCACTCGCGCTGAAATCTGGCAACGCAATTTTGCTGAAGGGCGGAGCGGAAGCAGCATGTACAAACGATGCGCTCATGACCATCTGGCGCGATGTGTTGGCCGAGTCTGGCGAAGTGCCGGACGGAGCGGCGCAGATGCTGCGCTCGCGAGCAGACGTGATGGAGTTGCTGAATCTGGAGCGCGATGTGGATTTGCTGATCCCCCGCGGCGGAAAAACGTTTGTCGAGCAAATTTCGCGGCAGAGCCGAATTCCTGTGTTGGGGCACGGCGAAGGAATTTGCCATGTGTATGTACACGTCGCGGCGGATTTGCACAAGGCGGAACGAATTGTGCTGGACGCGAAGGTGGATTACCCGGCGGCATGCAATGCGGCGGAAACGCTGCTGGTGGACGCGAACGTGGCGGCGGACTTTGTGCCGCAGATCGTCAGCCGGCTGATCGCGGCTGGAGTGGAAGTACGCGGATGCGAACGGACCCGTGCCATTGCAAAATCGGGCGACGTGAGAGCTGCAGCGGAGGCAGACTGGGCGACGGAATACGGCGACCTGATTCTGGCGGTAAAAGTGGTGGATGGATTGGATGCCGCGATTGCGCATATTCATGAATTCGGAAGCGCGCATACCGAAACCATCATCACCGAAGATACGGCAGCGGCGGAAAGATTCTTGAGTGAAGTCGATGCCGCAGGGGTATTTCATAACGCTTCCACACGATTCGCGGACGGCTACCGGTATGGACTGGGAGCCGAAATAGGAATCAGCAACGGAAAACTGCACGCCCGCGGCCCAATGGGCATGGAAGGCCTGACGACGTATAAATACAAACTGCGCGGCAGCGGCCAGACAGTCGGCGATTACAAGAGCGGTAAGAGGTTCAGCCACCGTCCGCTCTAAAGATGACAGAAAGCTGCCACTGTGGTTACCCGAGCGAGTCGCGAGTCGGGCCCCAAGGGTCCAGGTCCGCGGGCAAATCAGAATTCGCTGGCGGCGGTCGTTCCGGTATATACTTTGCCAACCTAGAAGCCGAGAGGGGCCCATGAGCCCAGAAAATTCACAAAAAGTTTGGATACCGGTCTGCTGTGGGCGGGTGATGCGCTTCAACCGGTTCTTGAAGCAGGACGGCGACGCCTACGGCTCGATGGTCTGCACGGTATGCAATAAGAACATCGTTCTGGAGCAGGAAGACACGCCTGCCACCGACGCATACGGAGAGGGCACGCGGATGCTGACCGTGGTAGGCACGCCGAAGCCGCCAAAGACCGATCGGCGGAAGGCCAGTGATGCTTTGAGCGGCTTTAGCTCAGACGATCAAACGCTTTAGATGCGGCAATTGAAAGCGCTCTGCGTCGATGATTGGCCAAACTTTTTCCCACTATCGCGTACTTGAAAAGCTGGGCACCGGCGGCATGGGAATTGTGTACAAGGCGCAAGACTTGCGCCTGGAACGCTACGTTGCGCTGAAATTTCTTCCTGACAATTTGACCAACGATGCACAGGCGCTGGAGCGATTTCGCCGTGAAGCGCTCGCTGCGTCGGCGCTGAATCACGCCAACATCTGCACCGTGCACGATATTGGCGAGCAGGATGGCCGGCCATTTCTGGCTATGGAATTCATTGATGGCGAAACCATGCGCCGTCATGTCAATAACAAGCCCCTGCCCATCGAAGAAATCTTAAATTTTGGAATTCAGATTGCCGACGCACTGGATGCCGCGCACGCCGAAGGCATCATTCACCGCGATATTAAGCCGGCAAATATTTTCGTTACCAAACGCGGACAGGCCAAGGTTCTGGATTTTGGACTGGCGAAACTGATCAGTAAGCGCGACGGTGACACGGAAGTCTCCGATTCGTCGCATCCCGGACTGGAAAATCCGATTTCGATTGTCGGGGTCATCAGCGGGACGCCATCTTATATGTCGCCCGAACAGATTCGTGGCGACGATCTGGATGCGCGCGCGGACGTGTTCTCCATGGGCCTTTTGCTGTACGAAATGGCCACGGGGCACAAGGCCTTTCCGGGAAGTACTGGCGGCGTCATCATCGAGGCCATTCTTAGCAAAGCGCCGGTCTCGGTGCGCAGCTTGAATCCGGACATTCCGGTCGAGCTCGAGGCCATCATTAACAAGGCCATTGATAAGGATAAGGGGCTGCGCTACCAGAGCGCGGCAGAACTACGTTCTGATCTGCAGGTCTTGAAGCGCGGTTTTGAGTCCGGGCACACCCAAAGTTCGCTGCTGCTGGCCACCGTGGGGGCCAAGCGGCAGCCATGGATTAAGCGCAAGAAGTGGACAGCTCCTGCTGCCGCAGGAGCGATCATTGCTGCGATGGGCGTCGGTGGTTGGTTTTATGATACGCGCAGGGCTCATGCGTTGAACGAAACCGACACCGTGGTGCTGGCAGACTTCACCAACAAAACAAGCGAAGCGGTTTTCGATGACGCGCTACGCCAAGGTCTCGCGGTACAGCTGGAGCAATCGCCGTTCCTAAGTCTGGTTTCTGATCAGCGGACTCGGCAGACTCTGCAATTGATGGGCAAATCTCCTGATGCGAAACTGACACCGGAAATTGCACGCGAACTTTGCGAGCGGACCGCGAGCAAAGCATATTTGAGCGGAACAATTTCCAACATTGGCAGTCAGTATGTGCTGGGGATCAACGCGATCAATTGTCAGACCGGCGATACGCTCGCGCAGGAGCAGGCAACCGCTGACAGCAAAGAACATGTCTTGGGCGCGTTGGGTGACGCCGCGACCAAGTTGCGCGAGAAGCTTGGTGAATCCCTGAAGACGGTGCACAAGCTTGCGACTCCGATCGAACAGGCCACTACCCCTTCGCTGGAAGCCCTGCAGGCTTATTCGATGGGACGCAGTCTCATGCTTACGCAGGGAAATTATGCGGCGGCGGTGCCGGAGTTTCAGCGTGCCATCCAGTTGGACCCGAACCTGGCCATGGCGTACGCATCGCTGGGTACCACGTACCATAATTTGGGAGAGAAGGAACTCGCGGCCGAGAACACGCGCCGCGCATTCGAACTGCGCGGCAAAGTCAGCGAACGGGAGAAGTTTTATATCGAATCGCACTATCACCACTTTGTAACTGGAGATCTGGAGAAGGCGAAGGAAGTATATGAGCTTTGGGCGCAGACGTATCCGCGCGATTCTGGAGCACCAAACAATCTGGGGGTGGTTTATCAGACGCTCGGGCAATACGAAAAATCGCTGGAAGAATTTCGCGCCACGCAACGGCTGGCGCCAAACGATGCCGTCGGCTATTCGAATGTGCTGTCCGTTCTGGTAAATCTCAATCGCGTGAAGGAAGCGCGCGCGATCGCTGCGGAAGCGGCATCCAAGAAGCTGGATTCATCTAGCATACGATTTACGCTATACCAACTGGCTTTCCTGCGAAGCGACGACTCGGGAATCGCCGATCAGGTCAGTTGGGCGGCCGACCGGCCTGGCGATGATGCAGTGATGCTTTACTATGAAGCGGACACCGCCGCGTATTACGGCGAGCTGAATAAGGCCCGTGATCTTTCCCGACAAGCCATCGCTGCGGCGGAGCGCGCGGAGCGGCCGGAAAGAGCGGCAGTGTGCCAGGCTGCAGCAGGATTGCGAGAGGCGCTGTTTGGGAACGGCGCGGAAGCAAAACGGAATGCAGCCGCCGCGCTGAAGTCTTCCAATGCACGAGACGTGCAGTTTCTTTCCACATTGGCGCTGGCGATGGTCGGAGATAAGGAGCGAGCTGTGGAATTTGCGGATGCATTGAAAAGCCGCTTTCCGCAAGACACCATTGTGCAGTTCAACTACGTGCCCACCATTTACGCGCAGATTGCGTTGTTTGACGGGGATGCATCGCGGGCGATTGAGTTTTTGCGCGCCGCCACACCCTATGAACTAGGGCTGGCCGCCAGCAGCAATTACTCAACCTATATGTATCCCGTTTACGTGCGTGGGCAGTCGTACCTCGCAGCACGGCAAGGCAGCGCGGCAGCCGCCGAGTTTCAGAGAATTTTGAACTGGCCGGGCGTAGTGTCAAACGAACCGATTGGAGCGCTGGCGCTCCTGGGGCTCGCACGGGCACATGCCATGAACGGGGAAACGGCCGACGCACGCGCGTCATACAACAATTTTCTTACTCTATGGAAAAATGCCGATAGCAGCTTCCCGTTCTTGTCAGCAGTAAGAGCAGAAGCTCCAAAGTAGCTGAAATAGATTCCGAGAGGAATTGCCTGTCGTTAGGTTACGCTAGGCGACGACATTCTGTCTTGATTCGCCGACCCCTTCGATTCCCAGTTCGACCACGTCGCCGGGTTTCAGATATTGTGGCGGCTTCATTCCCAATCCAACGCCGGCGGGGGTTCCGGTGCTGACGACGTCGCCCGGAAGCAGCGTCATGAACTGGCTGACATAGGACAAAAGGAAAGGCACGCCGAATATCATTTCCGAAGTCGAGCTGCGCTGGCGGAATTCGCCATTCACTTTCAGCCACATCGCGAGGCTGCGGAAATTTGCCAGCTCGTCCCGCGTGGCCAGGAAAGGTCCGAGAGGAGCGAAAGTGTCTGCGCTCTTCCCTTTCACCCACTGGCCGCCGCGTTCCAGTTGAAAGCTGCGCTCGGAATAATCGTTGTGCAGAACGAATCCGGCCACGTGGTCGAGAGCCTGATCTTCGGAAACGTAAGAAGCTTTCTTCCCAACAAGAAAAGCCAGTTCCACTTCCCAATCAACTTTTTGCGCGTTCGGCGGAATTCTTAGTGGATCGTTCGGTCCAACGATGGATGAAGTTGACTTAAAAAAGATGACCGGTTCCATGGGAGCGTCCATTTTGCTTTCCGCGGCGTGATCGCGATAGTTCAGTCCGATGCAGACGATTTTGCTCGGCCGGCAAATTGGCGGTCCCAGTCGAATTGAATCCGGCACGCGCGGCGCCGACGATGCATTCGTCTCCAACCACAGAGGCAGTCTCTCCAAGCCGCCGCTCCCGAAGAATTCTTCATTGTAATCGGCACCAAAACCGGACACATCCACCCGAACGCCGTCATCCAAAAGGACGCCGGGCTTTTCATGTCCAACTTCTCCAAACCGAATCAGCTTCATGTAGCGCGCGCTCCGTTTCGCAGCCGATTCTACCAGTGGACGCGCACGGCTAGCTGTGCGTGGTGCCGGCGTCCATTCGCGTCCTGGCCACTCGCGCGAATTCACACAAAAAGTTGTGCGCGTTCGCCGCGTCCGCCCTGGCGAGGGAATCGGATGCATCGCGATGGATTCCTCAGGGCTTTGAAATTCCTGACGTAATCCTCCCGAGTTCGATGACACACTGTCCACAGTAATACAGTCCCATTGTCGTGCAGACGCTTTGAATATGCCTACGAATGTCTTCCTGGTACATCACCCCAAACACGAGACCGGCCGTTGGGTGAGCAAACTTTGACAAATGTTTGTTCCAGGCACTGAACTGGTCGCCGAGTCCAACATCTTTGGCAGCTGCGTCCACACGTTGGAAGGCCGCGTCCTGAGAAGTAAGTCCTAGCTCCTTGAGCGCGAATGCGTCCCACCGTTTGCGAGCCGCATCCCCCGTTGTGTTCGCAATCCCGGCGAGCTTGCAGGATAGAATCCTGCAGGTCCATTAGCCCCCGCACGTCGCGCAACGCAACTTCATGGAAACGCCACGCTCCATATCCACAATTTGAGTAAATTCCGCGCGTTCCGGGACTTGATTCGCCACGAACAGGCCAGACGAAATAGCAAGTTCGGCACTTTCGGTGGTTTTGAATTTCCTGACGAGAGAGCTTCGGTCGTATATTGGAATGAATGGCACAAACGGCTGCTTCGCTTGCGGGTGAGGTAAGTGCCGGGTCGCGGCAGAGCGATTTTGCCTTTCTGTTGCAGGTTTGCCGTCCGGGCTTGTGGACTACCACGGCGCTGTTTTACCTGATGCCTCTCGGACATTCCATCAATTTCAGGTCTGCGAAGTTCTGGGTGGGGCTGGCTTACGTGCTGATTCCTCTGGGGTTCGTGCTTTACGGCGTGAATGATATTTTTGACGTGGAAGCGGACCGCCTAAACCCGCGCAAGGGCACATTTTTGTTCGGCTCACTCGGGCGGAGGGAACAACTGGCCGCGTTGCGATGGCAGATTGTGGCGTTGCAGATTCCGTTCTTGATGGCATTTCTGGTTTGGATCGGCGCGCAAGCTTTGCTATGGTTTGGAATGCTCCTGGTTGCCGTATCGCTCTACAACGCGCCGCGAATCGGATTCAAAACGCGGCCGCCGTTTGACGTGCTGATGCAGGCGAGTTATTTGCTGGTGTTCGTGCTGAGCAGCTGGGTGAATGGAGTCCCGCAACTGCCCTGGCAAACTTTCGCTTTCGGTGCCCTGTTTGCAATGCATTCGCACCTGTTTGGTGAAGTAATGGATATTGTCCCGGATCGAGAAGCAGGGAGGACGACCACGGCGGTG
>Ga0307476_10001029_pt1 | contig 18027 bp, 20 predicted proteins | sample atmos_gasesECM2C_2_FD_203314 | JGI IMG/M metagenome (GOLD analysis project Ga0307476, IMG submission 203314) | Hardwood forest soil microbial communities from Morgan-Monroe State Forest, Indiana, United States - atmos_gasesECM2C_05 | ecosystem: Environmental > Terrestrial > Soil > Temperate... | reverse complement strand
TATGTCGGATCGCAAAATCTCGTGGACGCCGACTTCAAGCGCGGCATCGTCTATGAGGAATTGGTGGCCCGCGTCACCGGCCCCGTGGTTCAGGAGCTGGCGGCCGTGCTGCTGGCCGACCGCTATTTCGAGACGGAGTCGGAGACGCCGCTGGAAGAGCAGCTGCCCGCCCTGGAGCGCGCCGGCGACGTGGAGGCCCAGACGCTGCCGAGCGGCCCCGGCTATCCCTTCGAGAACAACCTCCGTCTCATCGTCGCGCTGCTGTATGCGGCCCAGAAACGCATCGTGATGACGACGCCGTATTTCATCCCCGACGACACGCTGTTGCAGGCGATGACGACGGCCGTGCAGCGCGGAGTCGAGGTCCATCTCGTCGTCTCCGCGCAGGCCGATCAGTTGCTCGTCTGCCTGGCGCAGCGGTCGTATTACGAGGAATTGCTCGTCGCCGGCGTGCGGATTCACGTTTACAAGGAGCATTTCCTGCACGCCAAGCACCTGAGCATCGACGACCAGGTGTGCCTGGTCGGCTCGACCAACATGGACCTGCGCTCCTTCGCGCTGCAGTGCGAGGTCAGCCTGGTGATTTACGATCAGCCGACCGTCCAGGCGCTGCACGCCGTGCAGGAGCGCTACTTCGCCGGTTCGACGCTGCTGAACCTGGCGGAATGGCGGCGCCGGCCGTTTCTGGTGCGGCTGACGCAGAACCTGGCGCGGCTGTTCGATGCGGTGTTGTGAACCGTGGCGAGCGGGGGGCGTAAGCCCCCTGATGGAGCGAGGGATCAGGGGGCTAACGCCCCCCGGTCGCCAGCGTGCGGCAAGACAGCGGAAGAGGTTATTTCATGGCGCGACGCTTGCCCAGTTTTCGCATTGACGTGCTGTGGTGCCTGGCCCTGACGATCGTGTTCGAGGCGGCGGCCAGCTTCTTCCACTTCGTCCTGGGCCTGGAAACGACGCGCGACACGGGTTGGCTGCGGACCTGGACGTTCGGCTTGCGCATCCATCACGGCTATTTCGGAGTGCTGCTGATCCTCATCGGCTTCTTGGGCCGCAGCTATACCTGGCGGCGCTGGTGCTGGATCATCGGCCTGGCCCTGATCCTGTCGGACCTGGCCCATCATTTCCTCGTCCTGTGGCCGATCACCGGTCGCTCGGATTTCGATCTGGTTTACCCCCGATGACAGGCCCGAGAGGTGAATCCATGACCCTTCAGCTCGGCGATCGTGCAGGCGACCTGACCCTCTTGCGTCCGGACGGCGCGCCGGTCGCGCTCTCGGCTTTCCTGGGCAAGCCGCTGCTGGTGATCTTCCTGCGTCATCTGGCCTGACTGCCCTGCCTGACGCACCTCGTCGAGGTGCAAGGCCAATGGGAGGAGATCGGCCGCGCCGGCGGCGAGGCGCTGCTCGTCGTTCAGGCGCCGCCGGCGCTGCTGGCGGCGTTTCTGAAGCGGCGCCCTCTGCCGTTTCCGGCCGTATCCGACCCGTCCCGCGCCTCCTACCAGGCCTTCGGGTTGGAGCGTACGACGCGGTGGAAGGCGCTGCGGCCGCGCCTGCTGCTCCGCTACCTGAGGCTGATCTTCCGCAACTGGCCCCCAGACATGCCGAACGGCAAAGAGGACGTGTTGCAGCTAGGCGGCGACTTCGTGCTGGATGCGGAGGGGCGATTGCGCTTCGTCTACCGCAGCGCCGATCCCACGGACCGGCCCGGCGTGGACGTGCTGCTGGGGGCCGTCCGGGCGGCGGCCGAACGGGCGCCGCAGGCCTAGCGATGTCGGTTCCACTCCAATGCCAGGGGCGCGGCGGCGAAGCGGTTCAACGGCAAGACCAGTGCGGCGCCGAGAACCAGGCGCCACAGCGACGGCCCGCCCACCGGCGCCAGCTGACCGCCCAGAGCGACGACGCCGGCGACGACGACCCCCCAGGCGGCCGCCGAAATCCCCAGCGCGCGCGGGCCGATGAGGCCCCTTCGCAAGAGGATCCGCGCCAACCACGCCGCGAGGAGCAGTTTGAGGAGAACGGCGACCACCGCGACGTAAGGCAGGGCCGCCATCAGGGCCGCCACGGTCTCCGGGTGGGGGGAAAGCCAGTGCGCCAGCAGCACGAGCGCCATGCACACGCCGAAAGCGAACGCGCCGAAGGCGCGGACAAGCCAGCGGCGCCCCGTCATGCCGAGCCACAGGTTCCCGACCAGCAAGAGCCACGTCAGGAAGACCAGACCAGCGAGGCCGGCCGACAGCCCCGCGCACACTTCCAGGGCGCTGTGCGTCTGAAGCAGCGGCATCCCCGCCAACTCACGCCACTTCCCAGTCGGCCCCAGGGCAAGGAAGACCACGATTAGCACGATCGACCAGCCGGTCAGGGTGGAACGGACGGCCATCCGCAGCTTGGCGAGGATCAGCTCGCCGTCGGTCAACGGCCGCAGGGCCAGGAATGGGTGGCAGCCGAAGGTCCCGCCCGACGGCTTTTGGTCCACGAGTCTCACGCCGCCCAGATCCGCCCCTACCACGCCCGCCAGGAAAAGGACGATCCCCAGGAACTGAACCAGCAACACCCCGGGTGCGGTCATGGCCGCGACGGCGGCCGAGACGCCGGCCGCGTCACCCCCGGCAGCCACGATGCCAATCACCTGCTCCCCCACCCCTGTCAGGGCGATAAGCAGCCAGACGACCGCGACGAGGCCCACCGTTACCGGGAAGCTCAGGCCTCGCATGCGCCACTCGAACCACGTTTGCGCCTGGAGCGGGGACGCGAATGGTGCGCGGCGTGTGGACGGCCGCCAAGCGAGGGCGCTGGCAAGCCACGATGGCCACGTCCACGTCGGCGCGTCGCCCCGGCGCGCCCGGGCCACTCCCACCAGGGCGACGCCGTAGGCCGCCGGCAGGAGCGCGGCCAACCCGGCCGTAACGGCGACCGACGGCGCCCCGAGCGCCAGGGCGAACGCCGGCGCCATCGCGATGACCGCAAGGACCGGCGCGACCACGATAACGCGGAGGAAACGCAGGGGGAACGGCCACCAGACCAATGCTTGCAGCCAGGCCACGAGGGCGGCCGTCAGGACGGCGGGCCACATCAGGTCCACGTCCATCCCGACCGGCCGCAACACGGCGCCAGCCCAGGCGACCCAGCCGAGCGCCGCGACCGCCGCCCCCTGAACCATCGGCACGGCTGTCAGAACCGCCGTACTCACCGGGAGGGTGAACATCCGCGTGGGGAACCCGGTGTCCCCTGCGTCGAGCTGCGCATCGATGGGAACGGCGGAGAAGGCGAAGAGCATGAGGATGAACGCCGCGGCGAACAGCGCGGAGACCACGATGGCCGCCGGGATGATGAGGTTTCCCTCCGGCGCTGCTGGCGCCCATGCCCCACGCGGCATGAACAGGCCGAGGGCGGCCAGGACCAGCCAGACGGCCGCGCAGACGGCCAGGCCCCGGCGATACGGCCGCCACACCTGCCAGGCCAGCGCCAATACGGGGGAGCGCATCGATTACTCCTTGGTGGAAGCGACAGGGACGGCCCCCGCCCGAGCCAAAAAGATTTCATCCAATCGGAGGTCCTGTTCCTCCACGATGCGTCCGCCGACCGCCTCGGCCGCCGCCCGCAATCCGCCGGACTGACCCGCACACACCGCCGTCCATTCCCGCCCCGCTCCTTCCCAGGCCAGCGCGCCGGCCAACTCCGGCGGCCGCGGCCGGGCTTCGGCGAATTGCAGCGTCAGACGCCGGTGCGTCGCCCGGATCTCGTCCAGCGGGGCGTCGAACACGATGCGACCCTGGTGGATCATGGCGACGTGGTCGGCCACGCGCTCGACCTCTTCGAGCAGATGCGAGGAGAAGAGGACCGTCCGCCCGTCCTCCGTGATGGTGCGGATGATCGCCGCCAGAATGTCCCGGCGGACGAGCGGGTCCAACCCGGACGATGGCTCATCCAGCACCAGCAGATCGGGGCGATACGCCAGGGCGACGAGCAACCCCGCCCTCGCCCGCTGGCCCTTGGAGAGCGTCCGGACCTTCGCCGCCGGGTCGAGCGCAAACGCCTGCCGCAGCTCCTCGGCGTAGGCGTCCGACCAGGCCGGATAGAAGGCCCGCATGTACCGAATCAGCTCGTCGACGCGCATCCAGCCGGGCAGGTCGTTCTCCTCCGTGAGGCAGCCGACCCGGACGAGGACGCCGGCCGGGTCGCGCACGGGGTCGCGGCCGAAGACGCGCACCGACCCGGTCTGGGCGCGCAAGAGGCCGAGGACGTGTTTGATAAGGGTCGTCTTGCCCGACCCGTTGGGGCCGACCAGGCCGAACACGCTGCCGCGCGGCACGGTTAGACTCACATCGCGCAGCGCTCGCTTGGCGCCGAAGCGCCGCGTCAGCCCCACGATCTCGATGATTTTCTCCGCTGCGTCGCCGTTCATACGGTCACTCCTTCCCGGGGCGGGAACCCATCGCACGGTCCCGCCGCCGGATCAGGTCCAATACTTCGTCGATGCTGAAATTCATCTGCCGGGACTCGGCCAGCAGAGCGTCGATTCGCTTGGTCAGCACGTCGAGGCGCTCGCCGCGGGCCAGGGGCGAGGCGGCGTCGGAAACGTGGGTGCCGCCGCCGCGGCGCGTAACGACGACGCCGGCCGCCTCCAGCTCACGGTAGGCCCGGCCGACGGTGTTCGGGTTGACGAGGAGCCGCTCGGCCAACGCGCGGATGGGGGGCAACTCGTCGTTGGGCGTCAGCCGGCCGGAGGCGACGAGGTACTTCACCTGCTGGACGATCTGCAGGTAGATCGGCACGCCGTCGTTCGGCGAAAGGTGAATGTGCATGGCCGCGGCGCCCTGGGGCGTTGTCTCATTGTATTAGTACATTAGTACAAATTTGGCGGCCCGTCAATAGCATTCTCGCTCCCAGGCAGGCTTTGGCCGCCTTTTCCTTCCCAGGCTCCGCCTGCGAGCGAGGAAGGAGCGGCCACGCAAGCACTGGTGGGAGCGGCGGCGGCGCGGTACTAATGAAAGCACTTGCTTGCGCTGCGTGCTCAAAGGAGGATCACCGATGACCGGATCACGAATATTGACGGCGCTCGCCTGCGTTATGGCGGCGGCCGCCGCCGCGGCGGACTGGCCGCAGTTCCTCGGCCCGACGCGCAACGGCGTCTCCACCGAAACGGGCCTGAAAGCGACCTGGCCGAAGGACGGCCCGCCGGTCGTCTGGCAAAAAGACGTCGGCGACGGTTTCAGCGGCCCCGTCGTGGTCGGCGATCGCGTGATCCTCTTTCACCGCGTCGGCGACGAGGAAGTGGTCGAATGCCTGAGCACCGCCGACGGGACGACCAAATGGAAGAAAGGCTATCCCACAAGTTACCACGACGCCTTCGGCAAGGGCGACGGGCCGCGCGCCACGCCGCTCATCGCCGACGGCCGCATTTACACGCTCGGCGCCGAGGGAATCTTGCAATGCCTCAAGCTGGAAGACGGCGACAAAGTGTGGCGCAAGGACCTGCACAAGGACTACCAGGTGCAGCCCGGCTTTTTCGGCGTCGCCACGTCGCCGCTGCTGGAGGGCGATCGGCTGCTGGTCAATGTCGGCGGCGCCAACGGGGCCGGCATCGTCGCCTTCGGCAAGGACGACGGCAAAGAACTCTGGAAGGCCGACGACCACGACGCCAGCTATTCCTCGCCGGTCGCCGCCGACCTGGCCGGCAAGCGCCAGGCGGTGTTTTTCACCCGCGAAGGGCTGATTTCGCTTGACCCCGCCGACGGCGCCGTCCGCTACAGCAAACATTGGCGATCGCGGATGGACGCTTCCGTCAACGCCGCCAGTCCGGTGGTGGTCGGCGACCAGATTTTCCTGACGGCTTGCTATGGCACGGGCGCCGTTCTCTTGCGGGCCAAGCCGGACGGGTTGGAACAGGTGTGGAGCAATGACAAGTCGATGTCGTGCCACTACGGGACGCCGATTTACAAGGACGGCTATTTGTACGGCTTCGACGGCCGGCAAGAGGAAGGCGCCCGGCTGCGCTGCATCGAGATGAAGAGCGGCGACGTGAAGTGGACGGAGGAGGGATTCGGCTGCGGCTCGATGATCCTGGCCGACGGCAAGCTCATCATTCTGACGGAGAACGGCGATTTGGTGCTGGCGAAGGCGGCGCCGGAGAAGTATGAGGAATTGGCGCGGGCGACGGTGTTGCAGAGCCGGCCGCTGCGGGCGCCGATCGCGCTGGCCGACGGCAAGCTGTATGGGCGCGACGGACGGAAATTGGTGTGCTGGAATTTGAAATAATGAAAGGAACACGCAGCGCCAGCAAGTTAAAGCACTTGCTGGCGCTGCGTGCTCGTTATGCGTCTCACTTCACCGGCGCCAGCAGCTGCGTCCGCTGAATCGACATCTCCGAATACCCCTTCGGCGTATCCGCCCCCTGAGCGAGGTTGGCCGTCGGATACCCCAGGTCGGCCCGGCTGAAAAGCCGCGCCGCCTGCTGCTGCGTGATGTTGTTGGCCTGCGCCCGCGACAGCTTCATTTGCAGCTCGATCTTCTGCGTCTTCCAGACCAGGGCTACCCGCTGCGGCAGCACCGCCCGCTGGTCGCGATCGACCGGGACGATCTGCACGTCCTCGACCGACGCCCGGCAAATCTCGGCGCCCTTGTCGTCCAGCAAGAGGTACGCAATCACCTGCGGCTTGCCCGACTGCACGCGCGTCCGGTTGAAGACCGTCACCTTCTGCACTGCCTGCCCCTGGGCGGAGGTCGTCTGCTCCACCAGGCTGATCGTCTTGTCGTCGCTCTTGACGGTGTATTTCGTTTCATCGGTGCTGTATTCGCCCAGGCCGAGAGCCGCCACGATCATGTCCAGCTGGAACGGGAACGGCATCCGCGCCTTGCCGGCCGCCATGTCCTGGTAGGAGCAGTAATGGACGCGGGCCACGCCGTCGTCGTCCTTGGCCTGGCTGATCCAGAACCAGAACTCGTTGTCGTTGGAGCCGATGTCCACGGCCGGCTGCCCGGCGACGACGGCTCGCAGCCGGAAGTTGCGCGGCTTCTCGCAGAACAGCTGGCCCGACAGGCCGACCGACTCGCCCCCCTGCTTGGCCACCATGTCCACTTCCGTGGATTTGACCGATTGCACAAGGGCGGCGTTGTTGTTCATGTACTGGATCAATTCGGGCGCCGACGGGACCTTGGTCGTCACCGCCGGGGACGGCGCCGGATCCGGCTTGGGCCTCAAACCGGGGAGGCACCCCGCGGCGAGGACGATCGAACCCAGGCCGACGAGGACCGCAAAGCGTCGCATGAAACCGTCCCTCCTTCATTCCCAGCCGAGGGCCTGGAACACGTCGTCCTGCACGGTCGCCATTTCCTCGTCGCCGAGGTGCGGGTCGGCGACCTCATGCCGGGCGCCGGTGCGCCCGCATCGCAGGACCAGGATTTCCCGGCCGTCTTCGTGCCGCGCCTCCTCGAATTTGAGGCGCTTGCGCCGCATCAGCAGCAGGGCCAGGACGTAGCGGAAATTCTCGCCCGCGGGGTCCGTCCGGCCTTCGAGGCGCTGCAAACAATCGAGCAGCATGTCGTCGTCGATGGGCGGCCGTTTTCGGGCGCCGGCCGCAGGCACGCGCCCCGACCAGAAGCTGAAGGCGTCGGCCGGCGGCCCCTGCCAGGCTTCCGCCGCATAATCCATCCGAACGAACTTGCCGCCCTCGTCGCGCAGCACGCTGAAGTACCGCTCGCCGGGTTGCAGCTCCCGACCGCTGAGGGCGCAGCGGCGGGTGTTCGGCTGGATCTGGTATTCGGTCATAGCAGCCCCATTCCAGCGTCACTCCATCCTAGCGTGGCGGTTCGCCGGCAGGCAAGCGGCCGGATGCAGGGATTGATGCGATTTTCCCGCGGGAAGGACCGACGGCGCCGCCTGGGAAAGGGCTGATGCGCCGATGGCTGCGCTTTTTGCTAACAGCTATTAGCTGACAGCTAATAGCTGTTAGCAAAAGAAGCGGACGTAATCTGTGTGACCGTCAACAAGCAGTCACTTCTTGCCGCACCGTCCCAACTCCTCCATCACCTCCTCCGCCGTTTCGCGGCCCCAGCCGGTGAAATCGCCGCGGAGGACGCCCTTGCCGTCCAGCACCATCAGCTGCGGCGTGCCGTTGACGTCGTAGCTGGTGCGCAGGCCGTTACCGTCGAGGAGCGGCACGGTCAGCTTGAGGTCGGCGTGCTGCTTCCGCGCTGCGTCCCCGTCGCCGGTCATCGACAGGGTCAGCACGGTCACGTCCTTGTGGGCGTCGCTCATCTGCTGGGCGTAGGCCAGAACGACCGGGGCGCTCGGCGAAGCGGGGTTGTAGAAGACGAGCAGGACGGGTTGGCCGAGGGTGGAGCGCAGACGGAACGTGCGGGCGCCGACGAGGTCCGGTGCGAGGAAGTCCGGCGCCGGGGCGCCGACGGCGACCACGGCCGGCGTCGCATCCGGCGTATCGGCGTTGGCCGGCGCCGGCGGCGTCTCGCCGCGCTGCGCCGCCTCGATGCGCCGCTTCACCTGGAGGATCGCTTCGCGGTAATCCGTCTTGGGCTGGTGATCGAGGTGATAAGCGATCCGGTTCATGAGGGCCGTCAGCTGCGGCCCGTACTTGGCCGGCGTCGTCAGCAGCGGAGCGGCGGCGTCGGCGAAGGCGCGGGCCTGCGTGATCTCGCGCTGCCGATCCTCAGCCAGGCGGTCGGGCCATTGCATCGGCTCTTCCAGGTTGTAGCGCAGCACGCTTTTATAGGTCGGCTGGCGGTGGGCCGGCTCCCGCCGTTCGATGACGCGCTCCACCTGCGAGGCGGCGCCCAGACGCGGCGACAGCCAAACCGTATCGGTGCGGCGCCAGGCGGCCCGATCGCCGCGCGGCTTGTCCCAGTCGTCCGATTTCTGGACACCCTCCAGTTTCAGGCAGCGTTCACGGTCGATCGACTCGACGCCGACCACGCGCCAGCTTCGCACCGGCCGCCCTTCTTCCGTGGCTTCCCAGGTCGAATCAGCAGTCACCTTGCCGTCCGGCAGCGCTGTGAAGACGCCGCATTCCACGGTCGGCGGCCCTTCGAGCGGCACGGCCAGCGAGACGCCCGGATCGGCCGTGACATCGCCCTGCAAATCGACGTGGGCCAATTCCAGCCGCACCGACTCGGCGGCCGGTTCCGCGCCGCCGGCCGGGACGTTGGCCTGCGCATCGCGGCTCTTGAGAACGGTGAAGAAGGCCGCATCGGCGCCCTTCGCCGAGGCATCCATGACGAAAACGCGCGTTTCGAGGCGGAAATTGCGGTTGAACTGAACGCCGGCGCCGTCCGCTTCTTCGGTAAACGTGCCGCGGTAGACGAGTTCCTGGGCCTTGGTGAGATGCGGCGCGACGGCCCACTCGCCGCGGAAGGCCGGCGCCGGCCGCTCCGCTTTCCCATTCTCCCCAGGTTGCGGAAGAGGGGAAACAGGCGCCTGGGCGGGGGCCAGGAGACAGCCGATCAGGTAAAGGGTCGCTGTCATAAGGATTCCGACTTCGTTCCAAGGGACGAGGGATTCCGGGCGGACCTTCCAGTCGCGGCGGGAGTATAGCAAGGGGGGCGACGGCCGCAAGAGGAGGTGACGCGCCGCGCGCGACCCTCGTTCCCAGGCTCTGCCTGGGAACGCACTGCTTGCGAGGCTCTGCCTCGCGTCCGATCCAGCCGGCAGGCAGAGCCTGCCCGGCAGTGCGTTCCCAGGCAGAGCCTGGGAACGAGGAAAGTGAAAAAACTGCGCGGCTTCGGCAAATCTATTACAGACCCCGGCGAAATGGAGAGTAGCAAGCAGCCCCAAAGCGTCGTAAAATCGGGCGCGACACCCGGACAGCGCAGAGGGCCTTTTCAAGCAGGAGCATTCTCATGGCGCTGATTTCTTGCCCGGCCTGCAGCCGAGAAGTTTCCAGCATGGCCCCGACCTGCCCCGGCTGCGGCCACCCCATCGCGCCGCCCCTCCGGGAAGCGCCGCCGCAGAGAATCGTGGTGCAGCAGCCGCGGTCGGGGGCCGGCGGCGTGCTTGGTTGTCTCTTTCTCCTGCTCCTCCTGGCCGGCGGCGCCTGGCTGTTCTTCGGAACCGACCTGGGCAAGCAACTGCTTGGCGCCGGCCGCCAGCTCACCGACCAGCAGCGGATCGTGGGCAAGTGGCAAGGCAACATGGACTCCATGGAGTTCCTGTCCAACGGCGACCTGGTGGTATATGCGGCGCTGCGCACCAACAAGGGCACGTGGAAGATGACCGGCGATCAGGAGATGCAGCTGGATTTGCCGGGCATCTTCTATGGACGAATCAAGGGCGACGTCAAATATGAGCTGGACGGCGACACGCTCAAGCTGACCCCCGTGGACGGCGCCAATGTGACGCTTGAGTATCACCGCGAGAAATGAGATTAATCGCCGGCCTCGGCGCGGTCTACTCGGTCATCCTCTCGCCGTCCTCGCTGCGACGGAGGACAAAAGGTCGCTCGGCGCTAAAGCTTTCCACGAATATTCAGGATGTCCCCGTGATGCGCTCGAAACACGGTGCCAAGCATCGCTCGTAGAATGCCAGGAAATCCGGAGCGATCCGCTCAGTCCGATCGCTGTTGAGGTAGTACAGCACGACCGGGCATTCCTCGTCCGACCACTTGGATGTGTCCAGGCAGAACGGCTCGTTGTCTTCCGCGTCCCGCTGGACCACAACCAAATGGGCGGGTAGCGGCCGCCGCACCCACGGCTCCCGGTGTGGAGCGTGTCCCCGTACACGGTGCCGTAATCTGCGGCGAGCGGGTCGGCCGAGTAGACCGACGAGATCGGGAAGCTCTCCACGCCGCCCCCGCCGGTCAGCATAAGAAACGCCCGGAAGGAGGCCGGGAACCGGACCCCGAGGGCGAACTCGACGCCGGTGATTGCCTGCGCCGACGCCGGCCCCGACCATGCGACGCCGTCAGCCGCCAGCTCGGCGTCAATGCGGGCAACCAACGCTCGAATCCGCTCCTCCATCCGCCCGCCTCCGGTGCCCGAACCATTGATTCCATCGATCCACGCCTGGTCATGCTACCCAATTTCCTCCCCCATGCAACCAAAATGCCTCCTCCCGCACCGCCGCCGCGCGTCAAGTTCCCCCCTCATCCCTTCATGCATTTCGTTGCCTGCCCACGTCCCCGGCGTTACGATGATCCTTGCCGCAGCCCAAAATGATGCGGGACAGGAGGACGCCATGATCGAGCTGACCGAAGAACAGCGCCTGGAGCTTTCGCAGCCGGAGCCGGTCGTCGTCGATCCCCTGACCCGAGAGACCTATGTCCTCGTGCGCCGGGACGTCTACGACCGCATGAAAGTCCTGCTGGATCAAGCCGCGACCAGCGTGAACGGCGGTTCCTCGGTGAGCTTGCAGGGCGAGAGTCCCACCCTCGAAGAGACCTTCCGCGCCCTCGCCGACCAGTGGCGAGAAGAAACCGGAATGCTTTCTTCCATGTCCAAGAAGCTGGCGCATCCGGCCTACCAGAAAATCATCGCCCTGGGCGAGCCGGCCGTCCCGTTGATCCTCCGGGAACTCAGGGATCGGCCGGGTTTCTGGTTCGAGGCCCTGAAGGCCATCACGCGCCAATCCCCGGTTCCGCCCGACGAAAGGACCGATCCGCGGCGGGTCCGAGAACGGTGGCTGAATTGGGGAACCCGCTCGGTTTTCCCCGAATGAAGGCGGTAGGATGGACCTTCGCTTCTACATCGATCCGGAAACGGCGCAGCCGCATATCTACAACCACGGCGTCGTGGAGGAAGAGGTGCGGCAGGTCATGGTCCTGCCGGGACAGGACTACCCGGCGGCTCGGAACACGCGGATGAAACTCGGGCAGACCGGAGCGGGACGGTATCTGCAAGTGGTTTACGTGCCGGACAAGGGCGGCGAGGGCGCTTTCGTGATAACCGCCTGCGAGTTGAAAGGCAAAGCCCTCAAGTCTTATCGCCGACAACAGAGGAGAAAACCCCGGTGAACAAGAAGACGACGTCCACGAACAACACGAGCCGGAAGAAAGCAGGCACGGGCAAAGGCAAGCAACGGTTTCCTCCCGGCTGGAACGAGGAGAAGGTTCGCGATGTCATTGCCCACTACGACCGGCTGACGGATGCGGAGCGAGCCGCCGAAATCGAAGCGGCGGCGGAAGCGCCGGGCGACACGCTCATGGCCGTCCCAACCGCGTTGGTCCCCGCCGTGCTGAAGCTCATCCAACGCCATGAAAAGAGCGCGTAAGCCGTGTTCAAGCAGGCCCTGGGCAACGCGGGGGGGTCCGCCAGGACGGGCGGCCGGCGTCTCGTGCTGGAACGGCTACAGCACCGGTCGGCCGGCCAAGTGGCGCCCTCGCCATTCCACCCTTTTCGTTGCCTGCGCCCGTTCCCGGCGTTACGATGATCCTTGCCGCCTGCCCCTCCCGCCGCTTGCGAGGTCCTTCCGCAATGATGCGACCCGCCATCCTGACGCTCCTGCTGCTGATCGCCTCCGCTGCGCCGAGCGCCGCCGAATCCTCCGGGATAAACCCGGAGGCTCGCCCCGACGACGACTTCTTCGAGAAGGAAGTCCGGCCGCTGCTGGTCGAGCGCTGCCTCAAGTGTCACGACGACGCCAAGGCCAAAGGCGATCTCAAAATCACCTCGCGCGACAACCTGCTCAAGGGCGGCGACCGCGGCCCCGCCGTCGCGCCCGGCAAGCCGGACGACAGCCTCCTCATCCGGGCGCTCCGCTACGACGACAAACCGAAAATGCCGCCGACCGGCAAGCTCGCCGACGCCGAAATCCAGGTGCTGACGCACTGGGTCGAGATGGGGGCGCCGTGGCCGAAGGCCGTCGTCCTTGCATCCTCCGGGATAAACCCGGAGGCTCGCCCCGGCGAGTTCCGCATCACCGACGAACAGCGGCGTTTCTGGTCGTTCCAGCCGGTCCATGCAACGGCGCCGCCGACGGTCAAGGACGCCGCGTGGAACGGCTCGGCCATCGACCGATTCATCCAGGCGAAGCGCGCGGCCCTCGGACTCACGCCGGTCGGCTTGGCCGACAGGCGCGTCCTCATCCGGCGCGTGACGTTCGACCTGACGGGATTGCCGCCGACGCCGGAGGAAGTGGACGCCTTCCTGGCGGATGATTCGCCGAGGGCCTTTGCGAAGTTGGTGGATCGGTTACTGGCGTCGCCGGCCTACGGCGAGCGCTGGGGCCGTTACTGGCTGGACGTGGCGCATTACGCCGACACGGCCGGCGAGACCGCCGATTACCCCGTGCCGCAGGCGTACCGCTATCGCAATTACGTCATCGACGCCTTCAACGCCGACAAGCCGTATGACCAGTTCATTCGGGAACAGATCGCGGGGGATTTGCTGCCTCCGGGGGCTTACGCCCCCGGCTCGCCAAGGGCGGATGAGCGCCTGATCGCCACCGGCTTCCTCGCCTGCGCCCGCCGCTTCGGCTACGACCCGGAGAACTACCAGCACCTCACCATCGACGACACCATCGACACGATGGGCAAGGCCGTTCTCGGCCTCACCGTCGCCTGCGCCCGCTGCCACGACCACAAATTCGATCCGATATCGCAGGCGGATTACTACGCCCTCTACGGCATCTTCGCCAGCACCAAGTACCCATATCCCGGCTCCGAGGAAAAGAAGGCGCCGAGCGACTTCCCCAAGCTGTCCAACGGCGATCCGGTTTATGCGGTGAGCGAGGGGACGCCGCACAACGAGCCGATCCAGAAACGCGGCGATCCGAAGAACCCCGGCCCCGAGGCGCCGCGCCGCTTCCTGCAAATCCTCGGCGGACAGCCGTTGCCGGCCGACTGCAAGGGCAGCGGCCGGTTGCAGCTGGCCGAATGGCTCGCCGATCCGAAAAATCCGCTGACGGCCCGCGTCATGGTCAACCGCATCTGGCAGCATCATTTTGGAGAAGGCCTGGCGCCCTCGCCGAACAACTTCGGCAAGCAGGGCCGGCCGCCGACGCACCCGGAATTGCTCGACTGCCTCGCCGACCAGTTCGTGCGCTCCGGCTGGTCGGTCAAGGCGATGCACCGCATGATTCTATTGTCGCGGACTTATCAGCTCTCCTCGGAGGACGACGACCGCGACCGGGCCGCCGACCCTGCCAATGAATCGCTGTGGCGCTTCGACCGCCGGCGGCTGGACGCGGAGGCGATCCGCGATTCGCTGCTGGCCGTGAGCGGCCAGATCGACCGGACGCCGGCGGGGCCGCACCCGTTCCCGCCGCAGAACACGTGGGGTTTCACGCAGCACAGCCCGTTCCAGGCCGTCTACGAGACGAACCATCGCAGCGTCTATCTGATGACGCAGCGGCTGCGGCGGCATCCGTTCCTGGCCCTGTTCGACGGCGCCGACGCCAACGCCAGCACCGGCCAGCGCAACACGACCACCGTGCCGACGCAGGCGCTGTTCTTCCTCAACGACCCGTTCGTCCACGTCCAGGCGGAGAAGTTCGCGGCCCGTCTGCTGCAAGGCGCGGCCGACGACGCGGCTCGGATCGACCTGGCCCACCGCATGGCCTACGGCCGGCCGGCGACGCTGGACGAGACGCGGGCCGGCGAGCTGTATCTGCGCAAATATGAGCAAACGTCGAAGGCCGGCGCCGCGGCGGCGTGGACCAGCTATTGCCGCGTGCTGTTCGCGGCGGACGAGTTTATTTACATCGATTGAAGTTGACCAATGGCTTCAAAGAAGAAGGCCGTTTGGAGATCGACGACCAAAGCGAGGTGAAACTGTCCGGTCCATTGCAAGGGCAGGATATTCGTCGGTTATGGGTCGACGTTTCGGCAAGCCCGGAAGATTTCCGAACGAAAGTGCCAAGCGGCGGGCTGCCACACGCCGGGCGGCAAGCCGTACAATTGCTGCTGTGGACATTCGACCCCTTATATGCTCCCTTGAAAGAGCCGGCCGCGCATGACAATGCTCTCCTTCAAGTTTGTGGATGATGCACTGAATCAGAAGCTGATTGCTCTTTTGAAAAGGGAGCGCCTTAAGCACCGCATTGATCCGAAAGGCGCCATCCATTATTCGGCGGACGATGAAGAAGTCGTGGAAAACGACCTGATCTGCTCCATCCGCGATCAGGTATTTTCCACCTGGCAAATCATCAGCTGCCCCAGTCAATGGGCGGGGCGATACAAGCAGTACATGGTCCAGCACGGCGTCCCATTTGTCGAGGAATTGATAGACGGCCAACTATGCTTTCTGGTTCCCCGCCGATACCGCCCGCACTCGTGGAAGCTGGACGATCCCTCTGCCGAAAAGAAACACCGGATCGCCTAATTAGGCGATCCGGTGTGGGGGAAGGCAGATGAACGGTGCTATCCCAACGGAATTGACTCAACGTGAGCGGCTGCTGCTCATGGCCGCGTATTTCCGCGGGGCCAAGCCAGGCGCCGAGATCCGCGCGAACTGCGCCCGCGTCTTGCGTCAGGCCCTCCTGTGGGCTGGGCTTTGGAACGAGCAGCTGGAGCGCGATGAGCGCAGGGACGTTAGCAATCCGGTCATCGAGGAGTGGTACAGCAGTCTGATTGCCATGACCCGCGTGGCGCCGGAATCGGGATTGCTGATTGAGGGAGCAGGCAACCTGCAAAGCCCCCCGAAAGGGCCTGCCTTCCCGAGCTACACCGGCTGCCGCTTGACTAACGAAGGCGGAGCATTGGCCGAACGGCTGTTGGCGGAATATCCCCACTACCGCCCGTGACTGCCGAAATGTGCGGGTCAAAAAATCGCTCCCTTGGAGGCCGACGCATGAACGATCCGCGATGTGGCTGCACCCGCCGCGACGCCCTGCGCTTCGCCTTCGGCGGCGCCGGCTCGCTGCTGACGGCCGGCATCCTCCATGAGTTGTGCGCCGCCGACGAGGTCCGCGACGCCTCCGCCGATCCGCTCGCCCCCAGGGCGCCGCACTTCCCGGCGCGGGCCAAGCGCGTCATCATGCTCTTCCATACCGGCGGCGTCTCGCACGTCGATTCCTTCGACCCCAAGCCCAAGCTCTTCGCCGACCACGGCAAGACCGTGACCATCGACGAATGGCAGGGCAAGCCCGGCAAGTTCAATCGCTATCTCAAAAAGCCGCAATGGGACTTCAAACCGCACGGCCAGAGCGGCGTCGAGGTCAGCTCGCTGTTTCCGAAGGTCGCCGAGTGCGTCGATGATTTGTGCGTCATCCGATCGCTGAAGTCGGATCATACGAACCACTACGAAGCGACGCTGATGATGCACACCGGGTCGATCACGTTCGCCCGGCCGAGCATCGGCGCCTGGGTCAGCTACGGACTCGGCACGGTCAACCGCAACCTGCCGTCGTTCCTGGTGCTGGCCCCGGCCGTGCCCTACGCCGGCGATCAGACCTGGGGGGCAGACTTCCTGCCGGGATGCCACCAGGGCACGCGCGTCGTCCCCGGCCCGACGCCGATCGCCGACCTCGCCCCACGCACCGCCTCGCCTGCGTTGCAAGACCTGGAGCGCGACCTGCTCACGCAGGCGAACCAGGAGCATCTCGACCGCCGTCGCGGAGACGCGGAGCTGGCCGCAAGGGTGCGGTCGTTCGAGACGGCTTACGGAATGCAGAAGGAGGCGCCGGAAGCGTTCGATTTGTCGAAGGAACCGGATGCGATCCTGGACCTCTACGGCCTGTCTCGCGGCGTCAACACGGGCTTCGGCTGGCAGTGTCTCGTCGCCCGCCGGCTGGCGGAGCGCGGCGTGCGCTTCATCGAATTGATCGACGTCGGCTCGTCGAACAACTGGGACGCTCACGCCGACATGCTGGCCCACGCCCCGCTGGCCAAGAACGTCGATCAGCCCATCGCCGCCCTCATTACCGATCTCAAACAGCGGGGAATGCTCGACGACACGCTGGTGGTCTGGTGCACGGAGTTCGGCCGAACGCCGTACAACGAGCAGCCGGACGCCAAGGGCCGCGAGCACCACCACTGGGCCTTTTCCTGCTGGCTGGCCGGCGGCGGCGTCAAGGGCGGCCTGGCCTTCGGCGCCACCGACGACTACGGCATCCACGTCGCGGAGGATCCCGTCCACGTCCACGATTTCCACGCCACCATTTTGCATCTGATGGGTCTGGATCACGAGAAGCTGACGTTCCGCCACGCCGGCCGCGACTACCGGCTGACGGATGTGTCGGGGCGGGTGGTGAAGGAGATTGTGGCGTGAGGGAATGCGAGGCGGATCGCCGTCTCGACAGGAAACACCAGACGTGGTAAGGTGCGTATTGCTCGCCGCCTCCGAAGGAGCGACTTCATGTCTGGTCCGTTCATCGACCTGAATGCGCCCTCGCTGCGAGGCCAGCCGCCGATGCGACCCGCCGAATTGCCGCACGGCCCGGTCGCGCCGCCGCAGCGCGTCCTGGAAATCGTCGCGCAGCAGGAAGAGCGGTTGCTTCGGGAAAGCGGGATCGTGCCTGCGGCGGAAGCAAGGCGGCGGTTGATCGACGACCTGACGCTGCAGTATTTTTTCGACGGCCTCGGTCATGAGGTCCTGTATCGCAGTACCCCGGCAGGTCCCGAGGTGCTGGCCGTGGGTCTGGACGAAATCCTCGCCGTCCGACGGGCGACGCTCCCGGAAGAACAGCCCGCGCTCAAGACCTGGCTGCCCTGATGTCGCGCCTGGAAATCCCCTTCAAACACCGCACGCTGTGGACCACCGGCGACCTGCTGCTGCGGGCCGAGCTGGATCTCTTCCTGAAAGACGGTACGGGGGCCTGGCAGCCGGCGACGTTTCTGGTCGATTCGGGAAGCGAAATGACCACCATGCCGGCCCATGACGCCGCCAAGCTGAGCTTGGCCATGCCTCAGCGGCCCGCTCCCGGAGCTATCCATACGCAAACGGGACTGCCGATTCGGCCCGGTTATTTGCGCGTCCGTGTGGCCGGCATGGACCCGACCGAATACGTCTTCCCCTGCTTCTTTCTCGGCGACCCGGCCGCACCGCCCGCCGCTCGGAGTGCGAACGCGCCGCGGAAGCTGCTTGGGCTTTCCGGCGTGGTGGACAAACTCCGCATCGGTTTCGATGGGACGCCGATTCCCCAGGCGCC
>Ga0307476_10001027_pt1 | contig 18058 bp, 15 predicted proteins | sample atmos_gasesECM2C_2_FD_203314 | JGI IMG/M metagenome (GOLD analysis project Ga0307476, IMG submission 203314) | Hardwood forest soil microbial communities from Morgan-Monroe State Forest, Indiana, United States - atmos_gasesECM2C_05 | ecosystem: Environmental > Terrestrial > Soil > Temperate... | reverse complement strand
TAGGCGGCCGCCGCGAGCGAAGTGATCGCGATCGGCAGGTCCTTGCAGGCATCGAGCGTCGAGGTCGCCACCTTGTCGACGCCGAAAGTCAGCATCGACTGCAGGATGACCGGTGCCACGCTGTTGAGCAGCATCGCGAACACGAAGTAAGTGGCCGCGAGCGCGACGATCATGATTGTTCTGTTCACGGGCGGCTTCATACTAGCGTGCCCGCAACTGCCTGAGGAAGGACCTGAGCCAGCTAATGGCAGTTCCCGAACAGAATGCGCTGACCCCGGCGGCCGCGGCGGAGGCGGCGCTGCGGCTGGCGCGCGCGCTCGGGCCTGCGCCGGATTGGGCGGCGCGGGCAAGCTTCGCGAGCTGCGCGGCGCGGGCACAATTCGTCGCCGACGACTCCTTTGTTCGCGCGGCGCTCACGGCTGCATTGAGCGAAGCATGGGCGAACCCACAGGAGCTGTTCGCCCCGGCGCTCAGTCTCATCCGGATCGACGGGCGGATCGCCGGCTGTGTACACCGTGCCAACGAATGCTGGCCGGCGCGGCCCTCGCGCGCGGTGCTCTATGGCGCCGACGGGCTCGCTGCCCTGGAAGCCGACGGCCTGCTCCAGGCGCTGCTCGCGGCGGCGCCCGTGAGCTCGCTGCGCCTCGAGCGCTTCCTGACCTGTGCGCGGCATGCGCTGCTCGAGCTCGCCTCGGGCGCCGAGGCGCCAGACCCGGCGGACGCCGGCGCACTCGGCTTTCATGCCGCACTCGCCCGACAGTGCTTCACCAACGAGTTTGTCTTCGATTGCCCCGAGGAGGAACGGCTCGCCGCCGCACGGTGCCGCAGCAGGCTGCTCGCACTGCTGGACAGTGGCGAAGCGGTGCCGCCTTTGCTCATGCTGGCGGCAGCTGCCTACTCTCCGCTGCATCTTCTGCCCGGCGCGGGGCGGCTGCTCGCCGCCCCGCAGCCCGCCCCGATCGATGAGGTTCTGCGCCAGCAGATTCGCGAGCCGCTCGAGGAGCGGGCCTCACGCGCGGACATCGAGCGCCTGACGCCGATCACCGATACGGTCTCCCGCATCGTACGCGAGCAGTACGAGGAGAATCCCTACCCGCGCTGGGAAAAGATCCCGGTGCACGGGGAGCCGGCGCCGTTCAATGCGCAGCTGCAGCGGCTCCTGCCATTCGCGCGTTTTGCGCCGCTGCCGGACGAGCGCGCGCCGCAAGTGCTGGTGGCCGGCTGCGGCACGGGCCGCGACGCCATCTTCGTTGCCCGGCAATTCCGCGGCGCCCGTGTGCTCGCCATCGACCTGAGCCTCGGCAGTATCGCCTACGCGAAGCGCAAGACGGCGCAGCTGGCCGTGACCAACATCGAGTACGCGCAAGCCGATATTCTCCGGCTGGGTGAGTGCGCCCGCACATTCGACGTCATCGGGGCGATCGGCGTGTTGCACCATCTGGCCGATCCTTTCGCAGGATGGCGCACCCTTCTCACGCGATTGCGGCCCGGAGGCTTCATGTGCCTCGGTCTCTACAGCCGGATTGCGCGCCGCTCCGTCCTCAGGGCGCGCGAATTCATCGCCGCGCAGGGCTTTACCAGTACCGCGGAGGGCATCCGCCGATTCCGCCAGGACGTGGTCGGCGCAGAGACGAGCGCCGAGGTGCGCTCGCTGACCCGGAGCCTCGGGTTCTATTCGATGAGCGAATGCCGCGACCTGGCGTTCAACGTGCAGGAGCGGCAGCTGACCATGGGCGAGATCGAGGCGTTCCTCGGCGAGCTGCGACTGCGCCTGCTGGGCTTCGAGCTCGATGCGGGGGTGCTCGATCAGTACCGCGCGCGCTTTGCGGACGATCCGCGCTGCACGAGTCTGCGCAATTGGGCGCTCTTCGAGGCCGACAATCCCGACACCTTCACCGCGATGTACAAATTCTGGGTGCAGCGGGAGCAGGGTTAAGGCCGAGCCGCGTACTCCCGCCACTCGCCGGTCCGCTGATTCAGGATGCGGAAGGAGCCGTCCGCCCTGGCTACGAGCTTGATCCAATGGGCGGTGTCTTCGTCGAGGTTGGCGACGTAGGGGGCGGCGAAATTGCTGTCACCCGCCTCCGCGGACAGATGCAGCTGCCAGACGCTCTCGAGTCCCGGCACCTGATGCAGCGCCTGGTAGGTCGAGCGTGCGCCACCCTTCCTCACTCCGTTGTTCATGATCGCGGCGCGCGGCCTGAGAGCTGCGAAGATCGCCGGATCCGCCGCGTCCGGGCCACCGTGATGGGCGACCAGGTACACATCCACGGGTCCGATGAGACTCTGCGGGCACGCGAGATGAAACAGGGGCTCGCCCGTCAAATCGCCCACGTCGAGAAAGCGGAACGCGCCGTAGCGGATCACCACCCCGGTCGAGCGCGGGTTCTCGTACGGGTCGCCCGGCGCCCTCGCCTGCTCCCCGCACAGCGGGTTGCTCGCGCCGGCGCCGGGCAGCGGCCCTGCGAGCGTTGCCCCCGCGGAGCTCACTACCGTCGCCTCCACGTCGGTGAGCGGCAGCCGGTCGCCAGGTCTCGGCTCGATATGCCCGGCCGCGGCGTTACGCACCTTCGCGTAGGCGGCAAAACCGTCGCGGGTCTCGGCGCTGGTCTTCTCGGCCTGCTCGCTCGGCGACCCGTGATCGATGAAGACGCCGATGGGCATCAGCTGCGCGAGCTCGTTGACGCCGCCATCGTGGTCCACGTGGAAATGCGTGATGAGGAGGTAATCGATCCGGTCAACTCCGGCGTCACGGGCCGCAGCGACGATACGGTTCGCATCCCGGGCCCGATGCGGATCGCCGGTCCGGAACCCGGAGCCGTCGCCGGCCCACCCCGTGTCGATCAGGAGCGAATGCCGGCCCGGTGTGACGACGAGCGTCGACTGCCCTCCCTCGACGTCGATGAAGTAGATCTCGAGGTCGGAGTGCGCCGCGGCGCGCGCGCCACCGGCCGCAGCCGTGAGCAGGGCGAAGAGAAGAGCACGGATGGCGCGAGCTGACATGGCTGCAGGTATTCTGCCAGCTCAATCCATGACGCGCTCGGCCGTGCGCTCGATGAGCACCAGGCTCGAGCTCTCCTCAACACGGTCAAAGACGATCTCGGTGCCGTCGGGCGAGACGTCGAAATCGCCGATCGCGAAGCCCGCCGGCAGATCGGTGAGCTGGCGTTCGGCGCCGGTCCGCGGGTTGAGCTGCCAGAAGTCCTTGCGGTCGATCCCGCCGCGCAGAAACACCAGGGCTCCGGAGTTGCGCGCGAATGCCACCCGGCGCGCACCGATCGTCAGGATGAGACCCGGCATGTTGTAAGGCCTGCCGTCGGGAGCCGAGGCCCGCAGTGGAAAGGTCGTGGCCACCTGCGCACCTGAATAGACGAAATATTCCCCGTCGGGCGACCACGCAGGATCGACAGAATAGTCCGACACCATCGGCAGCGGGGGCGTGGCATCGAGAAAGATGCGCGCGAGCTGCGGCTGGCCGTCGTTCGCGATCGCACCCACGATCGACTGGGCGTCCGGCGCCCAGGCCAGATCGCCCCGCAAGGCGAGCGTTCCGGCGGTGACCTTGAGATTGCGGCCGTCATCATCGACCGTGTACAGCTGCGTTGCGCCGTTGCGCTCGGCGACGAAGGCAATGCGATGACCGTCCCTCGAGATGGCGGGCGCGCCCACGCGATCGACCGACCCGTCACCCCAAAGCTCGGTGGCGCTGCCGTTCCCATACATCCACACCCCGTGCCGTCCGCCGGCACTCGAGACATACGCGATGTAGCCAGGCCCGAAGCGCGGCGCGGACGCGCTCTGCGCGACCGGCACGACCCGCTCAGGATCGGCGCGCGCCGGTCCGTCGCCGCCGACCGTCACCCGCCACAGCTGCGAGCGAAAGTCCGCGACGGTGGCGAGGAGACGCTTGCGATCCCCGTTGGCGGCGAGGGAGGTATAGCGCTCCAGGCCAACGCTGACACGGCGCGTGCGCTTCTCGAGGATATCCATTGCGTAAAGCCATGGGCCGGAGCCGTCGACGTCGGTCGCCAGGTAGAGGAGCGTGCGCGCGTCGAGCAGCACGGGGTAGGTAACGCGGGTGTGGTGAGACGTGAGCCGCTCGAGCCCTGCTCCTGTGGGGCGCAGCCGCCAGATGTCCCAGTCGGCAGATGGCGGGTCGCCGCGCACGAAATAGATGTATTGCCCGTCGGGTGACCAGGTCGGGAAGTGGCAGTGCGTGCCGGGCGCGGCCGCGTAGATCTGCCGCGCCTTCGCCTCGCCGGTGGTCCGCACGAAGAGCGGATCTCCGGGCGCGGTCGTGTGATAGACGAGCCGGGTGCCGTCCGGAGACCAGTCGAACTCGGCGGTCTCGGGCAGATACGGCTGCAGCGCGCCGCCCGTCGTCGGCGCCGCCATGAGGTTGATGTCCCGGGACCGCGACCCGTCCCCGGCGCGTGTCCAGAAGGTGACCTGCGAGCCATCGGGAGAGAAGCCGATCGCGCGTATTTCCGGATTCCTCAGTTGCTGGTACCGGCCTTCGGTGAGGTTGCGGTAACGGTTGGTCCCGATCTCGCTCAACCAGACGTCGAGGCGTCCGTCGCGGGCGGCAAGAAAGGCCGCGAATCTTCCGTCGCGCGAGATCGCCGCCGCCTGCTCGGTCCCCGCAAAGTCCGTGAGCCGCAGCACCCGCGCGCGCGCCAGCGGATCGAGCCACGACCCGCCGGGCGCTGGTCGCCGTGGGCCCTCGATCAGATACGCGGCCGCTACCGCCGCGACGACGATCGCCGCCGTGGCGGTGACTGCCGCCACTGCCCTGTTACGCCGCAGGAACTTGAGCACACGATCGGTGAAGCGGGCCGGCAGCGCCTCGATGGGTCGCGCGCCGAGGTGGCGATGCAGGTCCTCTCCCAGGGCTGCCGCGGTCGGGTAGCGCCTGGCGGGCTCCTTGGCGAGCGCCTTGAGCACGATGGCGTCCAGATCCCCGCGCAGTTGCCGGGCCAGGCGTTCGGCCGTCGCGCCGCGCGCGACCGCCTGCTCGGGCGCGAGTCGCGTGCTCGGCTTCTTCACCTCGACGGTCGCGATCGAATGCTCGAGCAGTCCGATCGACGCCGCGCTGTGCAGTCGGTAGGGGCGCACTCCGGTCAAGAGGTCGTAGAGCAGCACACCGAGCGAGTAGACGTCGCTGCGCGCATCGACCGGCTCGCCGCGCAGGAGCTCGGGGCTCGCGTAGTCGGGCGTCAGCGCCCTGCCGTGCCGGCTCGTGAGCTCGGTGAGCTCAGGCTCGGCTGCTTCCAGCAATCGCGCGACACCGAAGTCCAGCAGCCGAACCTGGCCGGATTCGGTGACGAGCACATTGGAGGGCTTCAGGTCCCGGTGGATCACCTGCTTCTCGTGCGCGTAGCGCACCGCCTCGATGATCTGCAGGAACAACTCGAGGCGCGCACCGATCCCGAGACGGTGTGCGTCACACCACTCCGTCAGCGGCCGGCCTTCGACGTACTCCATGGCGAGGTACGGGAGGCCCTGGGCATCGACTCCCGCGTCGTAAAAACGCGCGATGTGCGGATGCTCGAGGCTCGCGAGGATGTCGCGCTCGCGCGCGAAGCGCTGCCCGAGATCGGGGCGCAGCCGGGCGAGTAACGGCACCTTCAGCGCCACATCCCGTCTGAAGGCACCGTCGGCGCGCCGCGCCAGCCATACTTCGGCCATGCCACCGGAGCCCAGCGGCCGGACCAACTGGTACGGGCCGACGCGTGCGCCGCTCTGCAACCCGCCGGGGGAGGGCGCGCCCGCCTCGCTCACCGCGCCGAGCTCGGGCAGCCCGGCGAGCCGCGCCAGAGCCGCGAGCTGAGGGTCCCCCGGCAGCAGGGCGTCGCGCAGGGCCGGGCCGAGATCCTGATGCTCCGGCGGCAGTGTCTCGAGCCAGGCACGGCGCCCGGCCGGATCGAGCGGCAGCGCCTCATCGAGCAGGCGGCTCATGCGCGTCAGCTGGGGAATCGATAGTGCCATGCGTCGGCAGATGTCCTGATCAGCGCAGCGCCGCCGCCAGGAGGAGCCGCGCCTTCTCCCAGTCGCGTTGCACGGTTCGTTCGGTGACCTCCAGCGTCTCGGCTATTTCCTTCTCGCTGTAACCCCCGAAATAGCGCATCTCGGCAATCCGGGCGAGACGGGGGTCTGCCTGCTCCAGATCCTCGAGCGCCTCGTGCACGTCGAGCACGGTCTGCTCATCGCCCCGCAGGTCCGAGGGCGCCGCGCCCGGGGCCGCAGCGGGCTGCGCGTCCCCGCCACCCCGCTTGAGGGCGATCCGCTCGCGCACGCTGTTGAGGATCACGGAGCGCATCACCCGCGAGGCGTAGGCAAAGAACGCGCGTCGATCCTCGGCGCGCAGCTTGCCGGCGCCCGCGAACCGCAGGTACGACTCGTGCACCAGACCGGTGGTGTCGAGAAGGGTGTTACGCCCGCCGTGCCGCAGCCGACCCTGCGCCAGGCGGTGGAGCTCGGCGTAGGCCGCCGCGAATAACGTGTCGCGCGCCGCGGCATCGCCGCCCTGTATCCGCCCGAGGAGATCGGTGAGTTGGCCCATGCATACCCTGAAATCGTGACTCGGCCCGCCGCGACAAAAATAGCTCTTCCAACGAGCCGGGGCCATGGGCGCGCCGCCCCGCATGTCGGGTTTGGCCCCGCCGCCGTGTCTTTAGTAGGCGAGGCAACCGGAACGGGAACTTACCAATAGCTCCCGACAGAGTCCCTACCCCAAGAGGAGTCAAGAACGTGAATGCACCCAGACTTTCCCCGCTGATCGGAGTGACGCTCGGGCTGGCCTTCGGCTCGGCGTCGGCATCGAACGCCGTCTCAGACTGGCATACGAACATGGAGTCAGCCGTAGTGGTTGCGGGCAAGAAGAGCCCGACGGTCGCTTTCGTGTATTTCGCCTACGCCGATGTGGCCATGTACGACGCGGTCAACTCCATCGACGGGCGATTCGAGCCCTTCGCGGTGCACGTTCAGGCACCCGCCGACGCCTCCGAGGACGCCGCAGCGAGCGTCGCGGCACACGACGTGCTGGTGCACTACCTGCCGCTGCAGCAGGCAACCCTGGATGCGGACCTGCAGGCCTCGTTGAGCGCCATCCCCGATGGACCGGCCAAGACGGACGGAGTCAACGTCGGACAGGCGGTCGCCGCACAGTGGCTGGCCATTCGGTCGGGCGACGGTCTCGAGGCGGCGGTGAGCCTGCCCCTGCCCAATCCCGGGCCGGGAGTGTGGCAGCCGGTTCCGACCTATCCTTCCCCCAACCCGATCACGCCGCCGCCGGTCGCAGAATGGCAGGCGCAGTTCAAGCCGTTTGTGCTGCGCAGCGCCGATCAGTACCTCGAGCACGTGCCTGCGCCCCCGGCTCTGACGAGCGCCACCTTTACCGCGGACTTCAATCTCACCAAATCCTACGGCGCCCTCGACAGCAGTGTGCGCACGGCACAGCAGACTGAGATCGGCTTGTTCTGGTCCGATAATCCCGCGGCGCAGTACAGCCGCGCACTGCGGGGTCTGATCGGCACTCAGGGTCTGGGCACGGCCGACGCCGCCCGGCTCGGCGCCCTGTCGTTCGTCGCGCTGGCGGACTCGGCGACCGCCTGCATGAACGCCAAGTATCACTTCCTGTTCTGGCGGCCCCTGACCGCGATCCGCAACGCCGGCACCGACGGCAATCCCGGCACCGTGGCAGATCCCAACTGGGTGCCGCTCGATGTCACGCCCGGCCATCCGGAATATCCCGCCAATCACGGCTGCGTCACCCAGGCACTCATGGATGCGATGACCGCGTTCTTCGCCACCGACGCAGTCCCCTACAGCATCACCAGCACGGTAACCGGCACGACACACTCCTTCGCGAGCTTCGAGGACGTCGTCCAGGAAGTCGACGAGGCCCGCATCTTTGGCGGCATGCACTTCCACCACTCGGTCAAGGAAGGCAACAAGCTGGGCCGGCGTGTCGCCGACTACATACTCGACCACAAGTTCTGCCGCGTGAACGAGGGCTGCGGCACGGAAGACCAATAGCGGGAGCGCGGCCGAGCGTCCGGGGTCGCTGCGCCCAAGGCAGCGGCCCCGTTCGTTGAAAGAGGTAGCGCCCGCAGCCTTGCAGGCGGCATACTGCGGCGCCGCCGAAACGGACCCCGGCGGTTTGCGAAAAAACAAGAACAAGTTCGGCCTTGGGACGGGATTGGGGTAATTCTCTATCGTGGTGCCGTGCGAGAGCTTTGGGCGCGAGAAGTGCGCCATGATCGGTCGTTACGCCAGGTCGTCTGACATCGAGGGACTGATGCAGGCGCTGACGACTCTGGTTGCGTTCGTGCTCCTGTGGTGGGCCGCCATCTGGTGCGCCGGCACCTACCCCTGGCTCGCAGCCATTCCGCTGCTCCTCATCATCCTGTTCACGGTGCGCATCTTCGGCCTGATGCACGAGTGCGGCCACGGGAGTCTGTTTCGCAGCCGTGGACTCAATCGCGCGGCCGGGTTTCTTTTCGGGGTCCTCTCGGGAATGCCGCAGTACGTATGGGCACAGCATCACAACTATCACCACGCGAATAACGGCAATTGGGACAGGTACCGCGGACCGTACACGACGCTGTCGGTGGATGAATATGCCGCGCTGTCCCGCGCACGGCAGCGCATGTATCACGCCAAGTGCAGCGTGGCAGCCGCACCGCTCGTCGGCTTCATCTATCTGATCTTCAACCCGCGGTTCACCTGGTTGAAGGGCAGCGCCGGTCTGGTCGTCTACACCGTGAGGCGCAAGCTCGCGCAGCCCGGGATGTCGCTGCGGGAGCATGCGGCGAGTTACCGCACGCGCTACTGGAGCTCGCCCAGAGAGTACCGGCACATGCTGTGGAACAACCTGGTGCTGCTCGGCATCTGGGGCTTGATGTGCTGGAGCTTCGGTGCGACGCGATTCTTCCCCATCTATCTTCTCAGCGTATCGATCGCAGGGGCCGTGGGTATCGTGCTATTCACCGTGCAGCACAACTTCGAGCACTCCTATGCGAGCGACAACGAGCACTGGGACCTCGAAGCTGGAGCGATCGAGGGCACGAGCTACCTGATGCTGCCCCGCTGGTTGAACTGGTTCACCGTGAGCATCGGCTACCACCACGTCCACCATCTCTCGGCGAGCATTCCGAATTACCGCCTGGCCGAGTGCCACGCCGAGTATCAGCACCTGTTCGGCAGCGTCACGCGGCTGAAGTTGTGCGATGTGCTCGGCGCGCTCCGCTGCATCCTCTGGGACGCGCGCGCGCAGCGAATTATCTCCCTCGCCGAGTACCGGCAGCGCGCCTGAGGCGCGGGCCCGGTACGCCGGGCCGCGCGCCAGCCCCACCTGGCTCAGCTGCGCGCCTGGATCATCTTCCAGCCGTTACCGGACGGATCGCGAAAGCCGGCGTCCACGGTGCCGTAGCGATCCACGGGCTCCTGGGTGAACTCCACTCCCCGGGCGCGCATCCTCTCGTAGGCGGCGCGGCAGTCATCGACGACCAGCACCAGCGGCGGCATCGCCCCCTTGGCCACGACCGCGCACACCGTCTGCGCGGTTGCGGCGTCGAGCGCCGGCGGCCCGGGCACAAACAGGCCGAGCTGGAACGACGGCTGGTCCGGGTGCTGCACCGTCAGCCAGCGATAGTCCCCGTTGCGTACGTCCGTGTGGACACGGAATCCGAGCTTCTCGACGTAGAACTTGAGCGCTTCATCCTGATCGCGCACGTACAGACCGGTTACCTGAACACCCTGACTCATGGCATCTCCTTTTCTCGGGACGCCTTTATACGGCCCGCCGCGCGGCGTCGCTTCTCCGAAACTGCGATCGTGAGGTCGGGCCGGTGCGCGGCGCTCAGGGCGCAGACCGGTACCTGGCCGAGCTGGCCTGCTGCCGCCCGGGCGCGCGCGCGGATCGCGCCCGGAGTGTGGCCGGTGACGTCGCGAAAGATGCGCCCGAACGTACCCAGGCTCCCCCAACCCGTCTGGAAGGCGATATCGGTGACGGACAGCTCGGTGTCGCGGAGCAACGCGCTCGCCCGCTCGATGCGCCGCGTGAGCAGGTAGCGGTGCGGCGGAACGCCGAAAGCCTGTCTGAACGAGCGCGCGAAGTGGGCTGCCGAGACACCGCTGACGCGCGCCAGCCGCCGCACCGGCCACTCCTCGTGGGATGCGGCGTCCATCCGGTCCTTCGCCCGCAGCAGGCGGCGCAGCAGCTCGGGGTCCTGGCGCGCAGCAATTCCCCTCATCGGGGGCAGCCTACCTCATTACCGCGCTGCCGTTGTCACCTCGGCATCGCCGTAGCTTCCCTGAAGCCTCCCGTCACGCGCGAAGTCCCGAATCATCCTGAAGTAGCCTGAAGCGTAGCGGGTCGAGGTCCGCGCGCCCGCCCTGGTCTCGAACAGCGTGATGCCGTGCTCGGCGCGCGGATAGAGGGCGAGCGTGAACGGCAGGCCATCGTCGATGAGCGACTTGATGCGGCGGCTCGTCTCGGCGCTCGGTGCTTCGTAATCCTCGCCGCCGAGGATCCACAGCTGCGGCACCCTCCCCGCACGCAGCGTGGGCATGGGATCGTAGCGAAAGGGGGTGTGCCAATCGAATTGTGGCGCCAGCGCGCGCAGCTCCGCGTCATCAGGGTGCTGCAGCACGAAGAAGGCGAAGTCGCCATGCACATCCTTGTACCAGGGTGCGCTGCCATACTTTGCCTTCATTTCATCCAGCTGCGGAAATCCGCTCTGGAAATCGCTCTCGACCACCGCTTCAGCCGCGCTGGCCACCTCGAGTGCCCTGGCGATCACCTCGGGTGGATAGCCTTTCTCCCGCATCTGCAGCTCGACCCCCTCCTGATCCTCGTCGATGACACTGACCGCGAGACCAAAGCACACGATCACAAAGTCGACCGGCGTGCGGCCGGCCGCGATCGGAGCCACCCATCCGCCCTCGCTTCCCGCCTGATAGCCGACGCGGCCCCGGCGCGCACCCGCCAGCGCTCGGGCCTCGGCAAGCGCGGCCACGGCATCGTCGGCCAGCAGCTCGAAATCCTGGGTGTAGTGACCGCCTGATATGCCGGTGCCGCGCTTGTCGTAAACGAAGGCGCCCACGCCTTCGGCCGGGAGCATGCGCTGCAGGTAATAGTCCGTCAGCGCCGAGTCGGGCTCGGAGCCGTGGACGAGAACGACGATCGGGACCCGTGCCTGGCCCGGCGGCATGACGAGGCGCCCCGCGAGTGTCGTACCGTGACTCTCGAACTTCGCCTCCTTCACCTCGAGCGCAATCCGCCGCCCCTGAATTCCACCGAAAGTGATCCGCCCGGCGGCGCACGCCGAGAAGGAGACGACCATGCCGTCGGACCGGTCGGTCCAACCATAAGTGCTCGTCCAGACTCCGTCCTTGCCGGGATGCAGTTTGCCGGTCGCGCCGTTGAACTGCCGCCAGCGCAGGGTATCGTCATCGCTGGGCGCGATGTCGACCAGCCCGCCGCTCGCCAGGCGGTAGCTGCCGACGTGACAGTCCGGCGCATTCCGGGCGTACGCGAGCGAAGCCCCCGCCAGCAGGGCGGCGAGCGCGAAACCGTATCGGGCAAGGCCATTCATCGGAGGCCTTTATAGCGCGCACGCTGCCTCCGGTATTGGACGAATTCAAGGTCGGGCGCGCTCGCGTCCCGGTCGCTTGACGGCTCGCGATGCCGGGATAATGTAAGTAGCGGATGGCGTCGACCGGCGGAGAATTGCCGTGCTGCGAAGTTTCAGCGGAGCGTGCGTCAGGCGGGTCATCGACCGCAGCCACGCTCGCGTGCCCGAGCACGCCCACGACTGGCCCGTGCTGTCGCTGTTCGTGATCGGCTCCTATCTGAACGAGACCGAAGTCGGGACGCGGTTCATCTGCGGCCCGTCCGCGGTCTTCTACTGCGCCAGTGCGCGTCATCGCAACGCCACCGCCGCGGTCGGGTTCGAGCAGATCGAGATCGAGTTTGATCCCTCCTGGCTCGGAGGCCGACTGCTCCCGTGCCCGCCGGTCACGCTGTGGACGGGAGGCCGCGTCGCCAGCGAGGCACGCTGCCTCGCTCGCGTGTGCCAGTCAGCCCCCCGAGAAGACGAGCTGCGTGCCGCGCTGCAACGGTTCCTCGAGGGCGCGCGCCAGGAGCCCGCACGCGAGCCCGCGAGCTGGATCGGCGCGATCAACGCGCGCCTCAGGGACAACACGGCCCTCAGAGTCAGCGACCTCGCGCGGGTGGCATGCCGCCATCCCTCATGGCTCGGATCGGCGTACCGGCAGGCGACCGGAGAGGGGCTGACAGAGACCGCGGCGCGCCTGCGCGTAGAACGCGCCACGCACCTTCTGCGGGAAACGGGCGAGACGCTCGGCTCCATCGCGGCCGCGGCCGGCTTTTGCGATCAGAGCCATATGAATCGCACCTTCCGGCGGATACTCGGACGTTCGCCGGTCACAGTCCGGGAGGAGCGACGCCACTTCCGCCAGGCGTCGCAGTGAGACGTTGCATCGCGTGGCCCGCGCAGGCGCTGGCGTACAAGATCGGCGCGCCGTTCTCGACGACGGGCCGACAACACAACTGACAAAACTCATCGACTACCCTCCGGCGCTGCGCGTCGCCACGCGACGACAGTAGCGCTGGCTCCAACTGCTCTTTAAGCCAACGTTCAGTTGGGCTCCCCCAGTCTCGCAGGCATGAACCATGCGGAGGGAGCGACACGATGAAGCGAGGGGCGGTACACCGGCAACGCTCTGAGGCAGTCCAGGAGCGACAGCGAGGGGCGCAGCGGCGTCAGGACGGCCGCGTGCGGCTCGTGCGCGTCGATGAGAGCCGCGCAGACGCGGCGCCGGCCTCTCTCGAGGCGGCGTCCGCCCCACCGGCTGTTGCGGCGCCGCAGCAAATCGCAGCGGCCGACACCGCGCCCCGCCGGCGGCTGATCAGCAGCGGCTGGCTGTCCTTCCTCCTGGTCGCTGCGCTGCTGTGCTACGGCTGGACCGCGCACACCGAGCGATACATCAGCCCGAAACGCGGTCTCGGCTACGCGCTCGGCATCATCGGCGGGAGCCTCATGCTGGTGGTGCTCGTCTATTCGCTGCGCAAGCGCTGGCGGTGGCTCGAGTTCCTCGGCTCGACGCCCGGCTGGTTCAAATTCCACATGGTGCTCGGCATCGCGGGCCCGCTGTGCATCCTCTATCACTCGAACTTCGGCACCGGCGCCACCAACAGCAACGTGGCTCTGTTCTCGATGCTGGCGGTGGCCGGGAGCGGCGTCATCGGACGCTACATCTACGGGCACATCCATTACGGCCTCTACGGACGCAAGCTCGAGCTGCGGGAGTTGCGGGACGAGGCGGAGCGGCTGCGTGGCAGCGCCGACGGCATCGGTTTCGTGCCCGAGCTCATCAGCCGCCTCGAGAGCGCCGAGCAGCGCCTCCTCAACGCCGGGTCGCGCCTGTGGGGCGTCGGATACGTGAAGCCCCTGGTGGTCAGCCTGGCGACTCTGCGGGCCCGGGCGCAGCTGCGCCGCTACGTTCGCGGCGCGCTGCACACGACTTCAGGCGCCGCGGCGGTCCGCGCCGAGCAGCAGCACAGGTGTGAGCGCGCGCTCGCCTATGTCGACCGGCGCCTCACCGCTACGCGCCGCGTGGCGGAATTCGACGGATACGAACGCCTGTTCTCGCTGTGGCATTCGCTGCACGTACCGATGATTTTCGTAATGGTCTTCGCCGCGATCGTCCACGTGATCGCCGTCAACGTGTATTGACCCCATCAGGAGGAGGTGCACGATGAAGCTGATCCACGCCATGAGTCTCGCTGTGAGCCTTGCCCGTGCCGCCGGCGCGGTTGCTACACAAGTGGCACCTGTGTACGCCCCGCCGTCAGGGTACTACGGTGATTACGGTCCCCCGCTTCGCTATGTGCTCGCCCTGAACGGCCGCGACTCGCTTCGAACAGATCCCAACGGCTTCCGCGCTCAGGCGGTGCAGAGGAACATGCCGACCAGGATCGCGATGATGCAGCCCCACTGCAGCAGCACGATCCGCTCACGCAGTACAAGCGCCGCGAAGGCGAGCGTGACGAGCGGGTATGCGCCCGTCAGTGGCGTCACTATCGAGATTTCGCCATAACGGCTGGCTATCAGCACGCCGAGATCGCCCGCTGCCATCATCCCCATCGGCAGTGACGAGCGCGTCCACTCGATCACAGAGTGCGTCCCAGCGCGTCCCTTCCACAGGCCGTAGACCCCGAGCGTAAGGAGCGCGCCGATGGCGCTGTAGAGCGCCATGTTGGTGTCAGTCGCACCCAGGCCGTAGTCGTACTTGACGATCGTCTGCGCCCCGCCCCACAGCACGAGCGCCAGAAACGCGAATACGATCCAGGCCCGCCCGGTCACCTTGGTCGCGGCGTCGGCTGGCTGGTAGGCAAGCCCGATGCAGCCGCCGATCACGAGAGCCACCGCGCCGTACTGCAGCGGCGAGAGCGTTTCGCCGAGGAACCAGTGAGCGAAGACGATGGTGATCGCAGGATACGCGGCCGAGAGGGTGCCGACGATCGTGATCGGGCCGGCAATGATTGACTGGAAATACATGATCCAGCCGACGCCGTCGAGCAGGTAGGCGAGCACGCCGATGGCGAGGACCTGGTGGCCTTGAGCCGTGAGCACCGACGCATGCGGGTTCGCGAAGAAGTAGCAGCCCATCACCAGCGCACGGGCGCACGCGAAGTACAGGCAGAAGCGCGCCGGCGCGACCTCGCCGATCCACATCTTCACAAAGCCCTGGCCGAGGCCATAGAGCAAGAGCGCGAGCAGTGCCGGTGTCAGCCACAGGAGGAGAGGTGCGGCAGTCGGTGCGGAGGCCATCGTCAATTCTAGCCTGACCCTTCCAACTACGGTTGGACGGGGCTACGACACGCGCTACCCTCGAGATGTGCCGAGGAAAAAGACCTCTGGTGGCTCTCAGTCCCCGCCGACTGGCGGTGCTGATATCAGTCGCGTTGACCTGCCCGCTCGCGTCCCTCCCACCTCCTCTGCGGGCTGATCCGGCGGACACCCGTCTTGCGGCAGACTCGAACAAGGTCTCGGCTGTTGAGTCCCTCTATGCAGATGTCAGTGACGCCAACACCATCCTGGGCACCATTGATTCCGGCCTGCTCAACAGATACCAGGGTCGGGATCGCGCCGCCTGGGAGCAGTTTTACAGTGAGAAGCGCGCCAGGCTGAGCAGGCAACTGGAGACGCTGCCCACCTCAGGACTCTCCGGCGGGGACGCCAGGGCCATCGCCGCCATGCGCAAGCAGCTGCAGGCCTTCACCGGCGGCGGAGCCCCCGCCAGCCCGCCTGCGAAGTGTCGCGATGCGACCCGCGCAGACCTCGCGTATCCGGACCTCAAGGCTGCCCTGGTCGCCTGCTTCGTGGAGATCGGCAACAACCTCAGCTTTGAAGGCGGCAGGATCAACCGGGTCTCGGCGCTCGACTTGCTCCATGAAACCTCCGACCCCGCTCGCCGCAAGGCGGTTTTCCTGGCTTTTGTTCCGCTGTGGCAGGCCATCAATGGGAACGACGAGCCCGACAGCCCCTATCGCCGGCTGATCAGCGGAGCTGCCGCCGAAGCGGCCCGGAGCGGCTCGGCGATCGATAATGCCGCCCGCGACGTCGGGATCGATGCCGCGCAAGTCGAGCGCTGGCTGGTGCAGATCCTCGATGCCTGGCGCGAATCGAGCGGTACCGACAGGGTCGAGCCCTGGGACTTCCGTTTCCAGGCGGGCGAGGCCGATCGCCTGCTCGAACCATACATCCCGCGGGAATCCCTGCAGCCCATCAACCGCCGTTACTACCGTGATCTCGGCGTCGACCTCGATCAAATGGGCACGCTCTACGATCTTGCTCCCCGGCCGCAGAAGGCGGCACTCGCTTACACGGAGTTTGTCACGCACGGGCGCATGGTGAACGGGGCCTGGAAGCCCACGGTCGCGCGTGTGTCGGCGCCGTACGAGCGCGGCGGCCTGTTCGTATTGAACGAGCTGGTACACGAGAACGGCCACGTGGCCAACATCACCGCGATCCGCAATCGCCCCGCGTTCGTGGACTGGCCGAGCGACCTGTTCGCCGAGGCTTTCGCCGACGTCCCCGCCTGGAGTACCTATGAGCCCGCCTGGCAGCGCCGCTACCTGGGCCATGAAGCCCCGCAGCAGCTCTCGCTGCGGGCGCTGTATTCCGTTGTCATGCTCGACGTGGCCTGGTCTTTGTTTGAATTGCGGATGTTGAGCGCTCCCACGACCGACCCGAACGCGCTCTGGACGGAAATCACCAGCCGCTACCTGCATATCGTGCCGCATCCAGAGTTTTCCTGGTGGGCGGTGCGGGTGCAGCTGGCGGACCTTCCCGGCTACATGGTGAACTACGGTTTCGGCGCTATCCTCACCGCTGAGATGCGCGACCACATCTCAGCAACCCTGGGGCCATTCGATGCGGGAGACTCCCGCTGGTACGGGTGGCTCTCCGAACAGCTGCTGCGGTACGGCTCGGAGCGTGACACTCGCACCCTGATGCAGGACTTTCTCGGCCGCCCGGTGTCGCCACGGGCACTGCTCGGGCAGCTCCACCGTTTGCAGACGGTATCGTCCAATTGATGAAAAGGGGTGCGGCCCAGATGAGCAATATCGTCGATGCTGTAAAAGCGCTCACTCGCGCGCCTGCCCTGTTCGACCTCGACCTCCGCCATACGTACTTCGCGCTCCGGTTCGCCACCGGTGTCCTCGGGCTGCTGCTGCCACTGGTCCTCGTCGGCTGGGGACTCGCCCACCAGGTGGGCTGGAACCAGATGGGCTCGCTGAGTGCGTTTTACTGGCTGTCGCAATCGCCGCCCGCCGATTCGAACGCGCTGTTGCGGAATTGGTTCGTCGGCTCCCTGGTCGCTGTTGGCACGTGCCTGATCATTTATCGCGGCTACGGCCACCTGGAAGACCGGCTGCTGAACCTGGCAGGACTGGCGGCAGCAGCCGTCGCATTAAATCCGATGCCCTGGCCACAGTTGCATGAAGACAAATTGCAAATCCATTACGTGGCAGCGGTCGTCTTCTTTCTGCTCATCGCCGCGACTATCTGGTTTTGCGCGCGTGACACCCTTTTTGCAATTGCTGACGCCAGGGTGCGAGCGCGCTGGGCTGTGATTTACAAGATCTTTGCGATCGCAATGCTTGCAGTGCCGCTGACGGGCTTCTTGCTGGCGCAAAGAGCTCATCAGACGATCTGGATTGAAGCACTGGGCGTGTGGGTTTTCTCGGGGTACTGGTTCGTCAAGACTTACGAGCTCTCCCACGTATCAATGATCGAGCCTGCCAAGGGCCCGGCACCACGGCTCAGGCGCGTCAAGGGCAGCCTGGAGATCATGCGCAGTTGACGAGTCATTCGGCGGTCACGTCGTGCCAGCCGATTCGCTTCACCAGCTCGCGGAAGTTCTCGTCGGACCACAGACTCCGGAAGGAAGGCTCGCGAGTCAGCTCGATGAGATCCGGGTTGTGCTCCTGGTACGCTCGCTCGAGCCATTCGAGCGCTCGGCGCTTGTCGTCGATCGCTCCGTACACCCTCGCGACGTTGTACGGTGAGACATAGCGATGACCACCGTCTGCGAGCTCCGTAACGATCCTCTCCATGACCAGCCGGTCGCCCGCCACTGCGTGGGCTTGCGCCAGTCCCGCCAGAGCCTCGGTGCTCCCTCCCGAATGCATCACCGCCTGCCGCATCGCCTCGACCGCTTTGCTCGCCAGATTCTTCTGCAGGTACACGAGCCCGACTCGCAGGTGTGACACGTAGTGGGTGGGATCCACTTCAAGCCCGTGCCGCAGGGCCAGCAGCGCCCCATCGTAGTCATGAGCCAGGTAGCGGATCATTCCAACCGAAGCGTTGACTACCGAGTTCAGCGGATCCAGCTGCCAGCTATGTTGTACTCTACCGAGCGCCTCCCGAGTCCTGCCCATCGCCATGAGATATTCCGCGTACCAGTAGTGAGCGATGGCGTAACCAGGATCGAGCTCCACAGCACGCCGGAATTCACTCTC
>Ga0307476_10001026_pt1 | contig 18067 bp, 19 predicted proteins | sample atmos_gasesECM2C_2_FD_203314 | JGI IMG/M metagenome (GOLD analysis project Ga0307476, IMG submission 203314) | Hardwood forest soil microbial communities from Morgan-Monroe State Forest, Indiana, United States - atmos_gasesECM2C_05 | ecosystem: Environmental > Terrestrial > Soil > Temperate... | reverse complement strand
AATTGCATGCGCGACAGTGGCGTTTTGATTTCATGAGATACCGCATTGGACATGTCTTTATGGGAAGCGATTAACCCATCAATTCGCGCGGCCATCCTACGGAAGGTTTCCGCCAGAGCGTAGATCTGCGATCTCGGCTTGATGTGGGCATCAAACACCCAGTTCTTGTTGCCAAAGCGTGCGGCTGATTTTTCTAGGGCCTGCAGATCGCGCGTCAATGGCCAGATCCAAATCATGATGACCAGCGCTATCGCCGCGTAGAAAAGCAATGTAATCATCCATTCCAGCGGTCCACGTTGGGCATCCGGCGCTTGGGATTTGAATGCCAGTACATGGTCTTTGTTGAGTTGTTTCAACGCCCACGCCTCGCCGCCAGCGGCCTGCATGTAGGCGATCTTGCCGCCCTTGAGCGCGTTCAGAGTCTCCCGACCGGCAATATCCGACGTCGCGAACAGCTCGAGCCCTCCACCAGTCTTGGCGGAAATTTCATCGACTAAGTGCTTCCACTCATTCGCCGGTGCGTTCTGCAGCTGGCTCTCCACAGCAACCAACGCGGCGGCCAGCGCCCGGTCGTCCGACGCATCGCGGGCACCGTAGGCCTGCAACAGCTTGTCCTGACCCCAGCTAACGGCCGCCAGAGTGAGCACGATCAGCAAATACAACCCTAAAAAGTGGCGTGCCATGCCTCACCAGGCGTCGGGCACGAAAAGGTAGCCCTGCCCCCAAATGGTTTTGATCCGCTCGGAGCTATCGGCATCTTCACCTAGTTTCTTGCGGAGATGCGACATGCGAACATCCAACATGCGGTCGACGCCGTCATATTCACGCCCATAGAGGTGCTGGAACAGCATGGCTCTCGATTGGATCTCTCCGGCGTGCTCCGCCAGAAAAAGGAGCAGGTCAAATTCAGCGCTCGACAGCGCCACGCCTTGGCCATTGAGACTCACCGCTCGGGCGACTGGATTGATCAACAATTGTCCGAAACGTAGGCTGGTATTCTCGATGCGGGGCTGAGATTGGCTGCGCCGTAAAAGCGCGTTTATTCTGGCCAAGAGAACTCTCGGCTCAACCGGCTTGATAACGTAATCGTCCGCGCCTAGCTCGAGCCCCAACACATGATCGAAGTCGTTATCGCGTGCGGTCAGTATTAGGATAGGGTTGGCGAAACTAGGACGCAGTTGTCTGCAGATCGTAAATCCGTCCTTCCCGGGCAATCCGAGATCCAGAATAACGAGATCCGGAGCTTCCCTTTGAACCCAATCGACAACCTGATCGCCTCGATCAGTCGTTGCCACATGAAAACCATTGTTTTCAAGATAATGGCTGACCAGTTCGGATAGTCGCAAGTCATCCTCGACTAGGAGAATGGACGAATTGACGGAGGAATTCATGGCGATCGGTCGAGTTACCGGGTGCTAGTTAAAAATGTTCCAGGGTTCTCTGCGCTTATGCCGGTAGCGAACCGCTTCGCGGATCACGCGCAGTACGTCAGAGGCGAGTACTTGCTTTAGGTCGAGATCCTTCAGCTGAAAGACTAGATCGGCGGAAAAAATAAGCTCGATGCTGTAATTCCCCTCCGAATACTTCTCCCAGCAGCGCTTGACCTCCGGACGCTCAACAATGACCAGGCACAAGGATTCATTGCGGGGCGATCGCCACGTAGCGTGCACTACCGTGTCGCACTGCGTATCGTTCGTGGTTAACGTACAAATCCGCGGCCGAAGCTCAAGCCTGATGTTGTCGCGTTCATCGGTCGACGCCGCATTGGTGCGCGACGGTGAAAGCAAGCCAAGGGAGAGCAGAACGCTAGCCAGTGCCACCCCGCCGTGAGTTGCGTTAGAACGTATAGATCGCACCCACGAAAACTGTTGCAACGCCATGCTCCGCGACAATAGGGCTGTCGGCGATCCCATTTCCAAGGTGTTCGTATTCAGCGAACGCATTGAAGCGCCATTTGCTCGACAAGGGCAGTGTATACCCCAATTTTATGAAGGGATCGAACGCCGCTGAGCCCGAATAAAGAATGGGCACTCGATAATAGTAATTGACGGTGGCAGCGCTTTTCCAGGTAAACCCGATGTTAGCACTCACTGTTCCCTTAGACTTCAGCAGCGGTATCCCCAAAGCCCCGCGTATCTCATCGCCACTATTCTGGCCGGTGGCATCGCGAAGGAGATCGAGTTGACCCGTCACCGGACCATACTTAAACGTCCATTCGGGGCCTGCGAAATAGGTAATGTGCGGCGCCGGCGGTGAAACTTTGGTGGCACCGGGCGTACTGCTGGTTACAAGGGCTGGGCTATCTGGGTAGAGTGCATTTGGAAAACCAATAAAAAAATTCTGCAAGTCAGTGCGATAAAAATACACGCGATCATAGCCGGGAGTAGCAATCAGATTGAATGTGTTGGTGCCGCGCTCGGCGAGCGTGAAGCCAAAATCCAGGTTGTCGATGAAGAACCGCTTGCCGTAATAGCTAAACTGCGGGATTACGACGAGTGGAATAGCTTTGCCGTTTACCAATGGGTTGGTTCTGACCCCCGCACCTACGGCTACGCTAAAATTCCATCCGCCGATAGCTACGCAGTCATCGGTGGCCCCCTGGCATTCATCGTCGGCTTCGGTTGCATGCACTGGACTGACGCCAGCGATAATCGCAAATACGCCGACGCGCACTGCCAACAGAATCAGTTGAGCTCCCCGGTGGCTTTTAGACCAATTTTGATCGCCGCGCATAGCGAGTCATATAGTCTCAGAAGACGCCTTGCGCCGCTGTGGATGATTTGTAGCCATTTGTAGCAAAGTGTAAACGCCGTGATCACCAGCTCGTACCAATTGGCAACAGCTTTATTCTATGCACGCATCTATCATCGATCTCTCTAGTAGAAACCAGCTGAACACTTTCAGATCAAACGATAGAAATCCGGTGTTCGTTAGCGGCATTGAAATGCCCGTAGGGTACGCCACCGTCCATGCTGGCTGGCAAGGAGATTCCGATGTCTCTCATCAACGAACCTAGCTCGGTAAACATCGATCCCACGTATGGGGTCGTCTACGTCGTCAATGAAGGCTCGGCCAACGTGTCGGAATTCACGCTTGAAAGCACAGGCGCGCTCACGCCGCTGGCCGGATCGCCGGTTCCGGTTGGAACCAACCCGGGCTATATGGCTATCGCATGGTAGTGATGCTGACAGAACCGCGGCAGGAGGCAACGATGCAACACGGCAGTCATCTATTGAGGGTCCGGATCGCGATCGGTGCGCTGCTGGCGGCAGGGGTGGTGCTGGTGGGATGCGGAGGAGGCTCGGTGGGCGCCAACGGACAGAGCACGCCGCTCGGCACATCCTTCGGCGCTAATGCCATACCAACGGCCGTGGCGTTGGCGCAGAAGGCCGACACCCCAGTCGATCCGGCGATAGTGTCGGCCGACAACTCTTTTGGCTTGAGTTTATTCGATACATTGCTCCAAGGGAGCGACGGCGGCAACATCGCAATCTCGCCCTTGAGCGTCGCACTGGCGCTGCAGATCCTTTACAACGGTGCCGCCGGTTCGACGAAACAGGCGATGACCCAAACCCTCGAGCTCGGCCTCCTCAGCGATCAAGCACTCAACAGCGACAACGCCGCTCTGCAAGCATCGCTGACTGCTGCAGATCCAAAGGTGCAACTGACCATTGCAAATTCGCTTTGGGTCGACCAGAGCGATGGTTCGATATTGCCGTCGTTCACGCAAACCGACGAGACTTACTACGGTGCGACGGTAGGAGATCTGGCCGGCGCACCCGCCAATGTCAACGCCTGGGTCGACACTGAAACTCACGGGCTCATTACCCAGCTGATGCCGCCGGGCGAGTACCAGGACGCGATCATCGCCAACGTGCTCTATTTCAAGGCTGAATGGACGACATCGTTCCAACCCAGCAACACGGCTTCGGCACCCTTCACGTTGAGAGGAGGGAGCCAGACGACCGCGGAGCTGATGCATCAAACTGGCTCCTTTGCCTATACCGCGGGATCTTTGCACGGCAGCAACTTTCAGGCGGTGCGTATGCCCTATGGCCAGGGCCGTCTAAGCATGCTCATCATCCTGCCGAATGCTGGTGCCAATATCACAAGCTTCGTCGCCGACATCACGATTGACGATTTGAACGGCTTGATCGCGCAGCTCGAACCCTCCATGGTAACTATCGCGCTGCCGCGCTTCACCGCATCGTATGGGACTTCATTGACGGCAGCGCTAGCATCGATGGGGATGGGCATCGCCTTCGGTCCGTCGGCGGACTTCTCCGCGCTCGCTCCCGGGTTCTCGGTAAACGTCGTGGAGCACAAGACACTGGTAGAGGTCGATGAGACGGGTACAGTAGCGGCTGCCGCGACTGGAATCGGGGATAGCCTTGCGATGCCTCAGCAGTACACAATGACCATGGACCACCCTTTCTTTTACGCCATCCAAGATGGCAAGACAGGCGAACTGTTGTTCATCGGTGTGTTGATGAATCCGAGCTGACTGATCTCGACCAGCCCGATATCGGACGCTGGCGGCTGGTTGCTTCTGCTCCGAATCTTCCCCATAAGGGGCCGGGGGTTGATCGAGTCAATACCCTCCATGCCTCGAAGATGCCGCCCTAGGCAGGCAACAGTGACCAGAGGGCAACTCCGGGGGCAACTGCAATGCGCAGATTTCGGATACCATATTGGTATCAATGGGTTCCGGGGATATTTGGTTAGTCCCCGGCCCACCATTCAGAGGCCCGGAATTGCAGTTTCGGGCCGCTTCCTACCCCCTAAGTCCCTCAAGTCCCCTAGTCCACGTGATCTGCAGATGACTATGAGCGGCAGGCTGGATTCTGGGAAGGCCATGAGAATATGTGGTGCGCACTACCACCAGGTGTTCCTATGGGTCTCGATTCCGTCGAACTAGTTATGTCAGTTGAAGAGCACTTCGGAATCACCATTCCAGATCACGACGCCTCGACCCTAACGACCGTTGGCAAACTGCATTATTGGGTGGTGAACGAACTCCAGCGCCTCAAGAGACCCGAAGTAGATTCGACAGTAGTCTTCCAGGAACTGCGGCAACTAATATGTGACCAACTCGGCATCGCACCTGACAGAGTTATCCCTGAGGCGCGGTTCGTACAAGATCTTCACGTGGACTAGGATTCCAAAGGAACGCAAAGCGGCCACTTCGGCGCAAATCGGTGTCGGTGTACCATGCGTACACAATGACTCCTTGGTTAACGCTGGAACAGGCACTTGGCGCTCCTGGCCTACGCGTCGCACCGGTGCGTGCTGGTTTACCGTCGCCTTGGTCGGAATTTGTCCGCGCCTGCTTTCACGTCAAGCGTATTCCCTATTCGCTGGTTGATGCGCGTGACGCGGATCGAAGTCTAACTTCCGTGATGAAGTTGACGGGGCAAGCAAGTTTGCCGGTCGTCCTTTGGAATGACGAACGCCCGCGCTCCAACTGGCTCGAGCAACTCGTCCTTGCCGAACGTATTGGGCGGCAGCCGTACCTCCTGCCCGATAATCCCTTCGAACGGGCCAAGGTCGTGGGCCTGATCGCAGAGCTTTGCGCCGAGGCCGCGTTCGGATGGCACCGGCGCGTAATGATGATAGTAAGATTGCTCACGGAGCCAGCATTTGATGAGCGCGAGCGCAGCATCGGGCAATACCTCTCTAAGAAGTACCGGCACGACACAGATTCGATCGAGGCGTCAACAAAGCGCTGTGAAGAAGTCATCTGCACGTTTGCAGACTTACGAACCGCCGGCCACGAGTATTTGTTAGGCCCCAATCTGACCGCGCTCGATCTGGCGTGGGCGGTATTTGCAGCATTGATTCAGCCACTTCCCGAAGATTTGTGCCCGATGAAGCCGATGTGGCGCGATTTGTATACGTGGACGCCATCCGCCACGCCCCGCGATCGGCTCGAAGCGTTGCTCTCACTTCGAGATCGAATATATCGCGACTGGCTGCCGCTACCAGTTGAGGTAGGGTAACGGGGGCCTTCGATCCGCTCCAGGCTATTCAGTTATAACTCTCTGCCGCTCGCCTCGGTCGGCGGCCAGCCTCACGGCCTCAATGAGCCGGGCGTTGTGAACTGCGTGCTCAAAGCCGGGTGTGCTGTAGGTCCCCGCCTGAACATCGCGGGCAAGATGAGCGTAGACCTCTCCCACGTTGATCGCCGCGCCCATGAGCCCACCGGAGACCTCGGCCTCCTCGGGTGCCTCAAAGGAGACGTTTGAGGTCAGCTTGAGATCGCCGGCCTGGAAGCCGTAGGGGTGATCACTGGTCAGCCGGAGCCACCCCTCTGACCCCCTGATTTCGAAGCTGGAGCAAACATCCTGCGGCGCTACACCGGCGTTAATGTCGGCCGTGACTACGGCACCAGAGCGCGTTTTTCCCAGGAAGTCGATGTGATCGGCAGTGTCACGCGAGCTCTCCTCGCCGATGTCCGTCAATTTCACAGTGGGCCACAGAATCTCCGTCCGGGCATCCACTTCGACGATCGCTCCGAGAACTGCTTCCACTAAATCGAGTGTATGCCCCACGCAGACGGTCAGCAGGTTGGCACCAAACGTTGCCTTATTGAAATAGTCGTAACTGGAAGGCATCTCCGGCCCGAAGCCGATGGTGGTGGAGACAATTCTCGCGTTGAGTGGCCGTCCAATGCTTCCGGAGGAAATCAACTCGGCCGCACACCGCACCGCTGGATTCAAGCGGCCCTGCAATCCGATCGCGGTATGGAGTGAACCTGCGGCGTGCGCCATTTCTTCGGTCTCGGTGAGGGTGCGTCCGAGAGGCGCCTCGCAATAGACCGCCTTGCCGGCATGCAGCGCCGCCAGAACGAGTTCGCGGTGTGCCGGCACCTTGACGGCTATCGTTACAAGGTCAACGAAGTCATCGCGGATCATCGCGAGGGGATCGGAAAACCAGCGGTCGGCACCGAAAGCTTCAGCCGCTTCCCGTGCGCTCTGCTCGTTGCGGGTTGCCACAGCCGCGAGCTTCAGGTTGGTAAGACCGTTGATCACCGGAATGTGCGATACCCTCGCCCAGCCTGACTGGGCGTTTGCACCGACGATTCCGACACGAATTGTTTTTTTGGTCATGGTGAATAACTCGACAAAACTGATGAGCGGACCGTACTCGACGATGATATGTCGGGCAATCTGCGCTTCGCTCACGCAGCGTTTCACCGCAGTAAACGCTGAACGGTAACAGGAACTCTGACGAGTCCCCATTACCCAGAACATCGGCGAGAGTGAACTGACTGTTGGAAGTCCTCCGGGCTCAATCGCCTCCGTTGTCTAGTGCAATGCCATGAACTGCAGACCTCTCGTGCGTTTCTCAGGCTCCGGCGGACACTGCACTCCCCTTGTCCATGCGGTATCCACCCGTCGGAACTCCGGGGTCAACTGCTATGCTTGGTTTTCGGATACCATGTGCTATCAATGGGTTCCGGGGATTTTTGGTTAGCCCCCGGCTCCGCCATTGATTGCGGGCCAATCGGGCAGTAAGGCGATTTTCATTCATGACGCGGATTGAAGTACCAAATTCCGCCGGACGGCGCAGGTCTCGCGGAGGTTTCGGGCGTTGGCTGATGATCTTGCTGCTGGTGCTGGTGGCGGGCGCCGGCTTGTGGACGTGGCTCACGCTGGCATGGGCGTACGCCGAAGGCGAGCGCGCGGGCGTGCTGCAGAAATTCGTGAAGCGCGGCTGGGTCTGTAAGACCCAGGAAGGGGAAATCGCGCTCTATTACGGCGGCGGCCAGTACATGGGCGCCGCACTGACGCCACAAATATGGGACTTCAGCGTGCGCGACAAGGCGGTCGCCGCCAGCCTGAACAAGGCCGTGGGTCACCGGGTTCAACTGCACTACACGGAGCATCCGGGAATCCCCACCCCGTGCTTTGCGGAAACTCGCTTCTTCGTCGATCGCGTGACCATCACGGACAACGAGACGGCGCCCGGTGCCGCCTCGCCCGCCGCCGGCCCACCGACGGCGCCCAACCCGGGCGCACCGCCGCGCTGAGGCTAGCAGCCGCCGCTCAAGCGAATTGCCGCCGCGAGCTCGCCACCTGCTCGGCAATGCTCACCGCCGTTCGCAATGCCAGCAGACCGTCCTCGCCGCTGACCGCGGGCGGGCTGCCGGTGGTCGCGGAGTCGAGGAAGGCGACGATCTCCGCTTTGAGCGCATCGCCCTGCTCGTAATTGCTCTCTTCGATGGCGACCTGCGGTACGCCGTCGGCGCCGACCTGGGTGCCCTTGCGGATCACCGTCAGTATCTTCTCCTGCAGATCGATCGAAATATAGGCGTCGTCCTGGAAAAGGCGCAGCTTGCGTTCGGTCTTCAGGCTCACCCGGCTCGCGGTCGCGTTCGCAACGCAGCCGTTGGCGAAGCGCAGGCGGGCGTTCGCGATGTCGACCTCCCGGGAAAATACGCTGCTGCCGATCGCGTCGACGCCCACCACCGGGGAGCGCACGATGCTCAATATCAAATCGATGTCGTGAATCATCAAGTCCAGCACCACGTCGACGTCCGTGCCGCGATATTTGAAGGGCGCCAGGCGCGCTGACTCGATGAAGCGCGGCACGGTCAGGGCGGGCTGCACCGCCTGGACCGCGGCATTGAAGCGTTCCAGGTGGCCGACCTGCAGGATGCGGTTGGCGCGGCGCGCCAGATCGATCAGGCTCTGCCCTTCCGCCACCGTCACGGTCATCGGCTTCTCGACCAGCACGCAGGCACCCGCGTCGAGAAAATCCTTGGCGACCTCGAAATGCAGCGGAGTCGGCGTCACGATGCTGACGGCATCGACATGACCGAGCAGTTCGCGATAATCGGCATAGGCCGCGACACCCAATTCCGCGGCTACTGCGGAACGCGCTTTCGCGGAAGGGTCGGCGACACCCACCAAGTGCGAATTGGGCAGGCTGGCATACTTCTGCGCGTGAAATCGGCCCAGATAGCCGACGCCCACCACCGCCGTGCGAATCAAGGCGGCGCGTCTCGCCGCCACTTGCTGCGGGCGCGGTAGTCTTGGCGCAGCTGCAGAGTGGCACCGCCGATGATGGCGAGCGCGGCGCCGGCCAGGCACAACAGCCCGCGCCAGACCGTCCACAGGCCGGCATACAGCGACCAGAGCATCGCGCCAATCGCCAATATCACCCCGATGCCGATGAAAACCCAGGGCTTGGCCTCGTACAGTGTCCGCGGGGTCCAGGAGCGCATCCTGCGATTCTACAGGAATACTCAGGCAGGCTCCCGCGCGGCCCGCGGCCGGATTCGTTTACAATCGCGGGCATGGTTATCCGGAGAGTTCTCGCGCGGGCAGGATTGACCAGTCCGTGGTCGGCCGAACTCGGCGTAGCCATCCTCGGGCTGCTGATCGGCGTCGGCCTCATGCCCGTCCTCATTTTCTACGCCGGCGTCGCGACGCTCGGCCGCTATGACGGCGCCAGCTTGGGGCATCTCTACCGCAGCCTGTACGCAGGCCTCGGCCAAGCCTCGATCGCCTCGTGGGTGGTGCTGCTCGGGCCTTATGGCCTGTATCTCCTCTTCAAGGCCCTGCGCGCCTGGTGGCGGGCCAGCGCCCGCTTAACCTAATCTTTTATTCAAGTTTCGCGCTGCGCGGACGCTAACTGACAGAGAGCGGAACACGTTCCGCCGTTGACTTTTGGAGCGTTGCGCGTGAATCCCGAAACCGAAGCTCTGCTTCGCAGGTCAGTGAACTTCCCCTCGCCGCCGGGCGTGGCGACGCACATCATCGAGCTCGCGCAAGATCCCGACATCGAGATGGGCAAGGTCGCCAAAGCGCTGAGCATGGACTCGGCGCTGTCGACGAAGGTCCTGCGCATCGCCAATTCGCCCTTGTACGCCCAGCGGCGCAAGAGCGAGAACCTGCGGCAGGCGCTGGTGGTGCTGGGATTGAATGCCACGCTCACCCTCGCCTTGAGTTTTTCCCTGGTCAAGTCGCTGCGCGGCGGCAAACCGAACGGCCTGAGCTATCCCCTCTATTGGCGGCGAGCCTTGCTGGCGGCAACCGCGGCGCGCGCGCTCGGCGATGCCATGCATCACTCGATGGCCGAGGAAATATTTCTGGCGGCGCTGCTCCAGGACGTGGGCATGCTGGCGCTCGACAAGGCCCTGCCGGATCTGTACTCGCAAGGGGAAGCTCTGCAGCGCAACCACCTGGCCCTTGCCGAGCACGAGATCAAGCAGCTGCAAATCGATCACGCCCAGGTCGGCGGCTGGTTGATGCAGGGGTGGAGTCTCCCCGAACGCCTGCACCGGGCCATCTCCAACAGCCACCGGCTCGAGCTCCAATGCAGCGCCGATCCGGCGCAGATCTTCGACCGCTGCGTCGCCCTGTCGGGACCGGTGGCGGATCTGTTCTTGCTGGACCCCGAGCAGCGGCAATTCGCCGAGACGGCGCTGTGCGCTGAGCGCAGCCTCGGCCTCGATAAAATGTCGTTTGGGCAGGTGCTCGGAACCATCGGCGCCATGATCCCGGAAACGGAGGCGATATTCGAAGCCGATTTATTGGCCAAACAGCATCCGGAATTGATTCTCGAACAGGCTCGCGAAGTGCTGATGCTGCGCAGCCTGCATGCGTTGCGCGAAATCAACACATTGCGTGCAGCACCGGGCGACGGCGCGGCGCGCACGCTCGAACTCGAGGAAGAGACCCGGCGCGACGAGCTCACCGGCGTCTACAACCGCGCCTATCTCGATCAAATTCTCAGCCGCGAATTCGACAATTCGACGCGCCACAAGTGGCCGTTGAGCGTGGCCTTCGCGGATCTGGATAATTTCAAGGTCTTCAACGACAGCTTCGGCCATCAGGCCGGCGACCGCATCCTGCAGGCGACTGCGCGCATGCTTCGCGGCAACACGCGCGAGACCGATCTGATCGCCCGCTACGGCGGCGAGGAGTTCGTCGTGGTGTTGCCGGCCACCGATGCCGGGACGGCGCGCAGCATATGCGAGCGCATCGTGATGGCGTTCCGCAACACCGGACATGTCATCGGATCGGATCACGCCAAGGTGACGGTTTCCATCGGCTGCGCGACGCACGGTGCCGAGACCCCATTTGCAAACGTGGCCGATTTCGTGAAGGCCGCCGGTCAGGCTCTCCACACCGCCAAGCTGCGCGGCCGCAACCGCTCGGTGCCCTTCGATCGACAGATCTCCGCAACCACGGCCAGCATCGGCTAAACGCCTCGATCGCAGGCGTTCGCACGCGGATTAAGTCTTGCTCGAACCGCCTTATGTCTTCATCGACTTGAGCTGCGTCACAGATTTGCGATGTCGCAGGACTCACGCTGTCGCAATTTGGGAACATGGGCGCGAGGGAAACAAAAAAAGACGGATCGAGCATTGACGCGTGGCATTTGCTGGTAGAGGGAAGGCGATGGCGGATCACGACAAGACCCAAAACGAGCCCGAATCGGCATTCAGTTTCGCCGTGAGCGAATTGCGCCGCGCAAAGCGCACGCAGGAGGCCGCCGCGGAAGTCTTCGGCGTGGACGCGGCCTCGCTCAAGGTGGTGAACGAGAAGCACGGTTTCGATCCCTACAATACGTCCGGCAGCTTCGATCGCAAGAACAACTGGAACCGTATCGGCAGGCGCTAGCCGATAGGCTTCAAGGCGCGGCCTTGGTATCGCGGCTCACGCGAAATTCACTGGTGGAATACCAGCGCGGAAAGCGCCGGCTGCGCGCGACGCGCAGGCCGACTTCGTAGTAGAGCCTGAGATCATCGAGTGCGCCGCGCACATCCCAGTCGGGTGAATACTGATCGCCCGGTTGGCGATAGCGATGCGCCATGTAGTCTTCGAGCTGCGCCCGGCCCCAGATCGGACCGCGCGCCGTGTCATCCAGGCCGCCCCGCTCATACAGCGCCGGCACGCCGCCATTGGCAAAGCTGAAATTATCCGAGCGGAAATACAGTCCCTGCTCAGGCTGCGGTTCGGGCGTCACATCGCGGCCCTGCAACAGCGCCGCCGCGCGGGCTAACTGTTCCAAGTCCGTGTTCCCGGAGCCGAACAAGATCACGTCGCGCGTCGGCCCGCCATTGCGCAGACCATCCAAATTGAGCGCAGCCGCGGTGTCCCGCAACGGGAACACCGGATGCTCGACGTAGTACTCGGAACCCAGCAAGCCGGCCTCTCCGCCGGTGAACGCCACGAACACGATCGACCGATCGGCGACGGGCTTGGTGCGAATGAAGGACTGCCCCAAGGCCAGCAAACCCGCCACTCCCGACGCATCGTCGACCGCACCGTTGAATACATTGTGACCGGGGCGCGCCGGATCGCGGCCCAGATGATCCCAGTGGGCTGTATACAGGACATATTCATGGCGCCGGCTGCCGCCGGGCCAGAGCGCGACGACGTTGTTGGAGGTGAACTGGCGCACGCTCGAGTTCAGCGTAGCGTCGGCTTGCGCGCCCATCGATACCGCCTTGAAGCCGGCGTGCGCCGCCGCCGCCGCTTCGGCCGCGAAATCGAGCCCGGCCGCGCTGAACAAGGCGCGCGCCGCGTCCTTGTGAATCCAGCCTTCGATGGCCGCATGGCCGGCATTCGGGTCGGCAGTCGCCAACGACAGCTGCGCGCCGGTCCAGGTATTTTGCACCACTTGCCAACCGTAGCCGGCGGCGTCGGTATCGTGAATCAGCAAAACCCCCGCAGCGCCTTGCCGGGCAGCCTCCTCGATTTTGTAGTCCCAGCGGCCGTAATAGGTCATGGCACCGCCCTTGAAGAGCTTGGGGTCCTTGGTGGCGTATCCCGGATCGTTGATCAGGACGACGACGGTCTTGCCGTGCACATCGATGCCGGCGTAATCGTTCCATGCATACTCCGGCGCCACGATGCCGTAACCCGCGAATACCAGGCCGCTGTGCTTGAGTTCCGCCTGCGGCACTGCGCGCTTGGACCAGATGACCATGTCCTTGCCGTAGGCCAGCGTGAGCGTCGCGCCGGAGCCTGATATCGCGAGCGACGCATCGGCGGCGGCAACCGACTCGAGCATCGCCACCGGCTGCAGGAAACTCTCGCCGTTACCCGGCTTCAAGCCCAATTTTCGGAACTGTTCGACCAGGTACGCGACCGTCTTTTCCTCGCCGGGCGTACCCGGTTTACGGCCCTCGAAGTCATCGGACGCCAGCATCCGGACATGGGTGCGAAACACCGTTTCATCGATATCCGTGGACGGGGGCGGTAGCTTCGGCTGGACCGCGCAAGCGGCCAGCAGAAGACCCGCCCCGGCAAGGACGCTCCAGTGACCCCAAAATCGCATGCTATGGCGCACCCTGACGATTCAGCTGCGGCGCGGCCAGTACAGCAACACCACCCCGCCCAGGCAGGCGGCGGTCGCCAGATGCGCCCAGCCGCGCCAGGAGCGCAGTTTGAGCTGGCCGAGGAAACTCCCCGCGCTGGCGGCGGTCAAAACTGCGAATGCGGTCAAGCTCCCAGTGAGTTGCGGCATTTCACGTGCTAAATCGGGGTGTTCGCCCGCCAGGACGAGGAACACGATCAGGACGGTGCCGAGGCCAATAGTGATCGACGCCGCGGATCCGAGCAGGATACCGATCAAAACCGTGAACGGACGCATACCTTCAGGCTCATATAGACTTGCTAGCAGCCACCGGCTTCTCTAGCCTTGGAGGGATCTGGGGATCGAAGTTTACAGGAGATCGGCTACGGTGATGACTAATAGGCCTTGGGCCAAACGTTCGCGGTGGATTTCCGCCATCGCCGTCTGTGCGAGCGCGGTCGGGCTGGCAGCCCTGCTGGGCGCCGCCATGACCCCATCCCCCGCCGTTCCGGCGGCTGCCGCAACCGCGGTGCTGGCGCCCACCGAACAGGAAAACTACGTCGCGCGCCGGGTGGCCGACATCGTCGCGCGCGAGCACTACCGCCGGGCGCCCCTCGACGATCACCTCTCGAGCCTGATCCTCGACCGCTATCTGGACGCGATCGACGGCGGCAGGAGCTACTTCTACGCGAGCGACATCGCCGAATTCGAGCGCTATCGCTACGAACTCGACGATGCGATCAAGGCCGGCGACGTCGAGCCCGCCTTCGTGATCTTCCGGCGCTATCAGCAGCGCAGCCGCGAGCGCATGGCCTACGCCATCGACCTCTTGAGCAAGAAGCCGGATTTCGAGGTCGACGAATCGTTCAATTTCGACCGCGAAAAGGAACCCTGGCCGGCGAACAGCGCCGAAATGAACGAGCTGTGGCGCAAGCGGGTGAAGAACGACGAATTGTCGCTGGTGATTGCCGGCAAGCAGTGGACGGAGGCTGCCGATGTCCTGCGCAAGCGCTATGAGCACGTTGCGAAGCGCATGGACCAGAGCAAGCCCGAGGATGTATTCGAGGCCTTCATGAATGCCTTCGTGTTGTCCCTGGATCCGCATTCGAATTACTTCTCGGCCCGCAACTCCGAGGAATACAACATTCAAATGAGCTTGAGCTACGAGGGCATAGGGGCCTCGCTGCAGCTCACCGACGACTACGTCACCGTGATCGACGTCATCGCCGGCGGCCCCGCCGCCACCAGCGGCAAGCTTGCCGCCAATGACCGCATCACCGCGATCGGCGAAGGCAAGACCGGAGAACTGACCGACGTGATCGGCTGGCGCCTCGATGACGTGGTGCAGAAGATCCGTGGTCCCGGCGGCACGCAAGTACGCCTGCAATTGCTGCCGGCGGGCGCGGCGCCGGGGTCGGCGCAAAAGGTCGTGGAATTTACCCGCAACCGCGTGTCGCTCGAAGCGCAGGCATCGCACAAGGCGATGCGCGTCGTGCAGCGCAACGGCCATGACGTGAAAGTCGGCGTCATCACCGTGCCGAGCTTTTATCAGGATTACGATGCCAGCCGCTCCGGTGCGAAGGACTATCGCAGCACCACCCGCGACGTGCAGCGCCTGATCAGCGAACTCCGAAAAGACGGCGCCGATGTGCTGATCATGGATCTGCGCGCCAACGGCGGCGGCTATCTGCCCGAGGCCGAGTCGCTCACGGGTCTGTTCATCGACCGTGGACCGGTGGTGCAGCTGCGTGATACCACCGGCCGCATCGAGGTCGACGATGATCCGGATCCGGCCGTGTTCTACAGCGGCCCGATGATCGTGCTGGTGGATCGATTCAGCGCATCGGCATCGGAGATCTTCGCCGGCGCCATCCAGGATTACGGCCGCGCGCTCATTGTCGGTCAACAGACCTACGGCAAGGGCACCGTGCAGAACGCGCATCCGCTCAATTACACCATCTTCGGACGCAAGCCGGAACTGGGCCAGCTCAACGTGACCATCGGCAAATATTATCGCATCACCGGCGAGAGCACGCAGGATCGCGGCGTGACGCCCGACATTGCATTGCCGTCGCTGATCGACGCCAATGAAGTCGGCGAAAGCACGCGCGATCGCGCACTGCCCTGGGATCACATCGAACCGGCTGCGTTCAGGGTCGAAGGGGATTTGAAAGCGACCGCGGCGGCGTTGGAGAAATTGCACGAAGAGCGCACCGCGAACAGCGCCGATTTCCGCTATCTGCGCGAGGACATTGCCGCCCTCGATGCGATGCGCAGCCAGAAGACGCTGTCGCTGAACCTCAAGGCACGCGAGGCCGAGCGCAAGCGCATGGACAACGAGCGGCTCGAGCGGGAGAACGCGTGGCGGGATGCACACGACGTCAAACCGGCAAAGTCCCTGGAGGAGATCAAGGACGACGCAGCTGCGGGGATCCTGCTCGATGAAGCGTCGCAGATCGCGGCGGATCTCGCGGTCGCTGCCGCGCATCGGGCGGCACCGACTCAGGCGCGGCGCACCGATCTGCACTAGCTCGGCGGGACTGATCAGCTCGACTGGGACTGCACTAGCTCGGCCGGACCGCGGCAGGCAGCGTGAGCGACAGGCCCCTAGCGCAGCAGCAGCGTATACAGGTCCCAGTAGTCGTCCGCCATGACGTTCCAAGTGGCACCGGCTGCGGGCGCCAGCGAGTCTGCCGTGGGCACGGTGTCGGCGTTGTTGCGGTACTCGCAATTGGCGCGCAGGCGGTCCCACTTGGCCTTGAGCGCGGCTGAAGCCTGCTTCTGAGCGGCCACGGTGGACTGTGCCTGCTGCACGCGCTGCATGTAGCTCTCGCAATCCGCGCGCGTGCCGAAACTCATCTCGTGAACTCGGCGCGCGACCGCCTCTTTGGCGCGCGCCGCGAGCCCAAAGGAATCCACGTGTTCGCACAGCAATTCGGCGAAGCTGATGATGGCCAGATTGATGTTGCGGCGTGCCGCCAGCGAGATTCCGGGAAACTCGTCAGCCGCTTCGCGGTCGACCGCGCTGCGTTCGGCGTGCAGGTCGCCGACCGCCGCATCCGCGACCTCGACCTGGTGGCGCAATGATTCCAAGGACTTCTGGCAGCGGCGGCGCTTGAAGTAGTGCCAGAACGCGGTCAAGCGACCAATTTCCGTTTGCGCGTCCGCCAGATGCTGGCGCTGCGCGTCGGCCTCCGCCGCGGCCGCCTCCAGGCGCCGATCCACATCCGCGAGCCGCGCCTTCTTTGCGGCATCGGTTTCCGCGCCGTGCTTCGCCCGCTCCCGAGCCTCCTGCTGGCGCGTCAGATCGGTGGCGAACGTCGAGAGCTGCTGGTGACAGGTCTTCCACAACGCCCGCAATTGATAGAACACCAGCGCGCCGAAGCCGGTTTTCGGGTCGCCGAGCAGCTCGCCGAGCGCGTCCAGCTGCTCCTGCACGCGTATGGTCGCGCCTTCCTGCTGCTTGAGGCGATCGCGCAGCAGATGAAATTCGTCTTTGAGGTCGGCATAGGCCTTCTTGAGGCCAGCACGATTCTGGAAGAGCTGCATGAGCCGCTCTTCGTCGGCACTCGCGGCGCCCCCGTCCAGACCTCCTTTGAGAAAGCTCAGCTTATCGATCAAAATCCCGCCTTAGCCTCGAGCGTGAAACCGCGGGACATCCCAGGCGGCGCCTGAGGCAATCCAGGCCGCTAAAAGTGATGGCCCCGCTCGGCACAGTATTCCAGCCATTTATTTAACATCATGTTTCGGGTCCAGCGCTGATCCAGTTCACGCTTGAGGCGCGACTGAAGCCTGGCCAGCTGCGGGTGGCGTTGGAAGCCGCGGAAGCTGCGCACCTCGGCCAGCCGGGCATCGTGGTACACGCACACCTCCAGATCCGGATCGCGAACCGGCGCCGCTTCGAAATCGAACTCATATGTGAGGCGGAACACACTCGTGTAGCGGCTCAAGTCCTGCGGGATGAGATGGAGATCACAGTCCGAGGCAACATGCGACACACGCCGCGCCGTCACTGCGCGAAGATCGTTGACGAGCCAGCCCAAGCGCACGAAGTTGCTCTCGTACAGCGTCATCAGGCCGACGAAGCTGCCCGGCTTCGCCTGCCAAGTTGTCTCACACCATTGATCCGCTAACATGCGTCGAACTATACCATGCACCCCGAATATATCAGGGGCGCAGTCGACGCTCGATGCCGGTGCGGTCGAGTATTCGGCTCGATATTTCCTCGATCGACACTTCGGTTGCGTCGAGCATCGGCACACCATGGCGCTCCAACAGCGATTCCGCCGCTCGGACTTCGAACGCCACTTGCCGCGCCGATGAATATCGGCTATCGGGACGGCGCTCGTTGCGGATTTGCTGCAATCGATCCGGCTTGATCGTCAGGCCGAACAATTTGCGCGCATAGGGCTCGAGCGCCGGCGGCAGTTTGCGCGACTCGAGATCATCCTCGGTGAGCGGGTAATTCGCCGCGAATATCCCGTATTGCATCGCTAGATACAGGCAGGTCGGCGTCTTTCCCGAACGCGAGACCCCCACCAAGATCAGATCGGCGCGCTCGTAGTCGCGCACCACCGAGCCGTCATCGTTGGCCAATGCGAAATTCGTGGCGTCGATGCGCGTGGCATACGCATGCGTGTCCGCCATGCGATGGGTCCTACTTGCCACATGGGTGGATTGCGTCTTGAGTTCCTTTTCGAGAGGTGCTAGGAAAGGATCGAAAAAATCCAAAAACAATCCGCTGCTGCCGCGG
>Ga0307476_10001024_pt1 | contig 18069 bp, 19 predicted proteins | sample atmos_gasesECM2C_2_FD_203314 | JGI IMG/M metagenome (GOLD analysis project Ga0307476, IMG submission 203314) | Hardwood forest soil microbial communities from Morgan-Monroe State Forest, Indiana, United States - atmos_gasesECM2C_05 | ecosystem: Environmental > Terrestrial > Soil > Temperate... | reverse complement strand
GCCGATTTCGGCCAGCGCAAAGGGAGTCACTGCCGTGGATTCTGGCGCACTTGCGAGACAACAAGCGCAACCGCGCCGGAAAACGAGAAGGCAGCCGCCCCCAGCGCCCAGCCACCGCTGACGTCGCTCAGGTAGTGGACGTTGAGGTAGACGCGCGAGAGACCGACCAGCGCGGTGAGCACGATCCCGGCGACGACGACCGCCGTCGCCCGCGTCATCCCCGGCCGCAGCCGCAACACGATCGTCACTGCCAGCCAGACGTAGATCACCGAGTGGGCGGCGTGGCCGCTGGGGAAGGACGAGCCCGCCGCCGAGACCTCGGCCGGCCCGGCCGGACGCGGCCGATCGACCGCGTCCTTGATCTCGTGGATGCCGACCTGAATCATCGTCATCCCGGCCAGCAGGACGCAGACCTCCGCCCAGCGCCGCCGCAGTGCCAGCGCCGCCGCGCAGACCGCGGTCAGGCTCCAGACGAAGACGCCGGAGCCGAGCCAGGTGATGATCTTCGAGAGGTCGGTGAGGAAGCCGGAGTGGAGGTATTCGACGACTTCGATCGCGGTCAGGTCGCCCGGCGTCGGCCCCGGGTCGCGGCCGATGACGACGACGTAGGCGACGAGGACGAAGAGCGAGACCGCCAGGGTCGCCATCAGCGAGGTGAATTCGAGGCCGAAGGTGCCGCCCGGCGTCACCCGGTTCCAGACGAAGCGCAGCTGCGGCTCGTAACGGCGGCCGAGGGTGACGAGCCAGCGGCTGGCACCGTGCTCCTCCATCCAGCGCACGGCCGCGGCCCGGTTGGCGGCGACCCGGAAGTGGCGGGTGATGACGACGCCACCGACGACGACCACGATCAGGAGGCCGAGCAGGAAGGCGCCTTTCGCCGCGTACTCGCCGGCGGTCTCGATGCTGCGCGAGAACAGGTAGCCGACCATGATGTGGGCGCTCGCCCAGAGGCCAGTGCCGAGGATGCTGAAGGGGACGAAGGCGCGGTAGCTCATCCCCGAGCTGCCGGCGATGAAGGGGGCGAAGGCGCGGATCAGACTGATGAAGCGGCCGATGAAGATCGTCTTGCCGCCGTGGCGCGAGAAGTAGTCCTCGACTTTTTCGAAGCGCTCATGGCTGATCCCGACCCGGGGGCCGTGGCGGAGCACGAACTCGCGTCCGAGCCGGCGGCCGAGGAAGAAGCTGGTCGTGTCGCCGAGCCAGGCCGAGAACCAGGCGATCGCGATCAGCAGGTAGATGTCGATCGCGCCCTGGCCGGCGACGGCGCCGCCGAGCAGCATCACCGTCTCGCCGGGGACGACGAGGCCGACGAAGGCGCCGGTCTCGGCGAAGGCGAAGACGCCGACCAACAGGTAGGTCCAGGCGCCGAGCGTGTTCGAGACGTCTTCCAGCAGGTTCTGCAGGTCGAGGTGCCCGAGCTGGCGACTGAGGAAGTAGTAGCCGACCCCGACGACGAGGGCCGCCGCCGCGATCAGCAGGCGTTTGCGACTGAAAAGCGGTCCCTCCTTGCCCTCTCCGGGCATCTTCACGGCAAGGCCACCAATTTCGCGCTTTGCTCGATCGCGCTAGTCATCACCGGAGATCTCGCTCACTCGCGCCGCGCTCAAGCCCGCCTCGCAGACGATCGCATCGTCGCTGTCGATCGCCGCGGCCGCGGCGCCGGCGGCGGCGAGGTCTGCGAAGAGCCCAACCGTGGTCGGTCCCGAGCCGCTGAGGAAGGCGACCGGCGCCCCCGCCGCGCGCAGGGCGTCGAGAGCGGCGCCGATCGCCGGCCGCAGCGAGCGCGCCGCCGGCTCGAGGTCGTTGACCAGCAGCTCCGGGTAGGCGAGCGGCGAGGCGCCGGCGCCGGCCACCTCGCGCAGCCGCCCGGCGAGCTCGTCGAGCTCCGCCTGCTCGCGCCCGAGCCCCAGCCGGTCGGCCTCGGCGAAGACGGAGGCGGTGCTGAGGCCACCGCCGTCGGGCAGGAGCACGGCGGCGTGCAGCGGCGGCGCCGGCAGCGGCTCGACCGCCTCGCCGGCACCGCGGACCAGGGACAGCGCCGGCCGCAGCTGCGAGGGAACGTCGGCGCCGAGGGCGGCGGCGATTCGCGGCAGCTCGGCGACCTCGCCGGCAGCAAGACGCAGGACGGCAGCGGCGTCGCCGCTGCCACCGCCGAGCCCGGCAGCGACCGGCACCCGCTTCTCGATCTCGATCCGCAGCGGCCCGTGGTCCCAGCCGGAGTCGCGCAGCGCCGCCAACGCCTTGGCGGCGAGGTTCTCGCCCTCGACCCCGGGACAGACCACCTCGTCCTCCTGCGCGGGCGCCACAGTGAGCAGGTCGGCGAGCATCAGCGGCTCGAACAACGAGCAGAGCTCGTGCAGGCCGTCCTCGCGCCCGCGGCCGAGGTAGAGGCAGAGGTTGATCTTGGCGGGCGCGTGGACGAGCATCGCGGGCCCCTGATCTGGCGTCACCCCCGCAGCTTCGCGGACAGGGCGGCGAACTGCGCTGGCGAGAGCGCCTCGGCGCGGGAGTCGGCCGGCAGCCCGAGCTCGGTCAGCGCCGCCCGCGCCGGCGCCAGCGAGCCCTTGCTGCCGTGCTCGAGCGAGCGCGCCAGTGCCTTACGCCGGTGGGCGAAGGCAGCCCGGACCAGCGCCCGGGTCTCGGCGTCAGCGCTCGGGCCGTGGCGGCGCAGGCGCAGGATCGCCGACTCGACCCGCGGCCGCGGCCGGAAGACGGCGGGGTCGACGGTCCGCACCAGCTCGACATCGCAGGCGAGCTGGGCGACGACGCTGGGGGAACCGTAGGTGCGGCTGCCAGGCCCCGCCCGCAGCCGGTCGGCGATCTCGCGCTGGACCATCACCGTCCACCGCTCCAGCCCCGGCAGCTCCTCGATCGTGCGCAGGATCAGCGGCGTCGCCACCGAGTAGGGCAGGTTGGCGACCATCGCCGTCGGCGCCGGATCGAGGCCGCTGAGGTCGAGCTTCATCGCGTCGCCCCAGTGCAGCTCGACGTTGTCGAGCGCCGCCACCTGCGCCAGCGCCGGCTCCAGCCCACGGTCGATCTCGACCGAGTGGACGTGGGCGGCGACGACGGCAAGCCGCTCGGTCAAGACCCCCTCCCCCGCCCCGACCTCGAGCACGACGTCGTCGCGGTCGAGCTCGGCGTCGCGGACGATCGCATCGAGCAGGTTGGGGTCGGCGAGGAAGTTCTGGCCGAGCCGGACCAAGGTCAGAGCGCTCCCACTACCAGCCGAACAGCGTCCGCGCGTTGGCGGCGACCGTTCGCTCCAGCTCCTCGTAGCTGACGCCGCGGACCTCGGCCACCACCCGCGCGGTGGCGACGACGTTGGCCGGTTGATTGCGCTTGCCGCGCACGACCTGCGGCGAGAGGAAGGGCGCGTCGGTCTCGACCAGGATCCTGTCGTCCGGCACCTGGGCGGCCGCCTCGCGCAGCGCCTCGGACTTCGGGTAGGTGACGTTGCCGGCAAACGAGCAGTACCAGCCGCGCTCGGCGGCGTCGCCGACCCGTTGCGGCGCCGAGAAGCAGTGCAGGATCACCGTCTGGCCGGCGGCGCGGGCGTCGAGCGTGTCGAAGATCTCGTCGGTCGCGGCGCTCTCGCCCTCGGGGTCGCGGGCGTGGATCACGATCGGCAGGCCAAGCTCCTTCGCGACCTCGATCTGACCGGCGAAGGCGCGGCGCTGGTCCTCGGGGGCGGCGGTGTCGCGGTAGAAGTCGAGCCCGGTCTCGCCGATCGCCCGCACCTTCTCGTGGGCACCGAGCCGGACCAGCTCGGCCGCGGCGGCGTCGTCGAAGCCGGTGGCGTCGTTGGGATGGCGGCCGACGGCGCAGAAGAGCGCCTCGTGCCGCTCGGCGGCGGCGATCACGCCGGGGTTCGATTCCTCGCCGAGGCCGATGTTGAGCATCCGCTCGACGCCGGCGGCCGCGGCCCGCTCGACCAGGTCCTGCTCATCGCCCTCGCAGAGGAAGAGATGCGTGTGGGAGTCGATCACCCGCCCAGACTACGCGGGGCAACCGAAGTCGGGCAACGCGAGGGGCAGGCCCGGCACCGCCAAACTGAGGCCCATCAGGCCGAGCACTTTCGCGGTTTCGAAGGCGCCGCCAAGGGCCTGCGTCTGGTTCGTCAGTTTGGTTGCCTGCGCGCAGAGCGCGTTGACGTTGGCGACCGCTTTGACCGCGTCCTGCAGCTGTTTGGCGGAGACCCCTTGCAGTTTCGAGACCACTTCGTTGAGGGTCGCGTTGGTGATCCCTTTCAGTTTTTCTTCCAGCGTCTCGACCCGGTTGGTCAGTTTTTCGATCCGGCCTTCGAGCCCGGTCGCGCCGATTTCGCCGCCGGCACCGGGTTCGCCGCCGCTGCCGTTTTCCCCGACCACACCGGCCGGACCGGTCGCGTTCCAGGAGATCTTCTTCTCCCCCTTGCGGCACTTCTTCTTCTTCTTGGCGACGAGCCGCACCATCCCCTTCGCCTTGCCCTTGGTCCGGTAGCAGGCGTAGACCTTGCCGTCCTTGCCGACTTTTTTTGGGCTCGAATACCCTTCCCAATATGGCCGAGCTCGCCGACTACTACCGCGAGATCTACATCCGCGGCCTCGGCGGTGAACAGCCGTCGATCCCGGTCGCGTTCGCCGAGCTCGAGCAGCGGGCGATCGCGGCGATGGAGCCGCGGGTAGCGGGCTACGTCTGTGCCGGCGCCGGCGCCGAGGCGACGATCGCCGCCAACATCGAGGCCTTCCGCCGGCGCCGGATCGTGGCCCGGATGCTGCGTGACGTCAGCGCCCGCGATCTCTCCACCACCCTGCTGGGAACCAAGATGCCAGCGCCGCTGCTGCTGGCCCCGATCGGGGTGCAGAAGATCGTTCACCCCGACGGCGAGCTGGCAACGGCGCGGGCCGCAGCGGCGGTCGGAGTGCCGATGATCGCCAGCACCGCCGCCCACTACCCGCTGGAGGAGATCGCCGCGGCCGGTGGACCAGATGCGCCGCGCTGGTTCCAGCTCTACTGGGGGGCCGACAGAGCGCTCGTCAAGAGCTTCCTCGAGCGGGCCGCGGCGGCCGGCTACGAAGCGATCGTCCTCACCGTCGACTGCTTCGTCCCGGGCTGGAAGCCGCGCGACCTGCAAGAGGCATGGCTGCCGTTCCTCGAAGGCGTCGGCGTCGGCAACTACTTCCAGGACCCCGTCTTCCGCGCCGCCCTGGAGCAGACGCCGGAGGAGGACCAGGGCGCCGCCACCGGCCACATGCTCGGCCTCCAGGCCAACCCCGCCCTCACCTGGGACGACCTCGCCTGGCTGCGCGAGCAGACCCCGCTGCCGATCGTCGTCAAGGGGATCCAGCACGCCGACGACGCCCGCGAGGCGCTCCGCCGCGGGGTCGACGGGATCGTCGTCTCCAACCACGGCGGCCGCCAGGTCGACGGCGCGATCGGCTCGCTCGACGCCCTGCCGGCGATCGCCGACGCGGTCGGCGGCGAGCTCGCCGTCCTCTTCGACAGCGGCGTCCGCGGCGGCGCCGACGTGCTGAAGGCGCTCGCCCTCGGCGCCGACGCCGTCTGCCTCGGCCGCCCTTACATCTGGGGACTGGCGCTGGAGGGACAGGCCGGCGTCGAAACGGTGCTGAAGCTGGTCCTCGCCGAGCTCGACCTGACGATGGCCCTCTGCGGCCTCACCCGCCCCGAGGAAATCACGGCGGAGCTGCTCGCCGAGTGAGGCATTGACCGGGCCATAGCCCGGCGAATGCTTCAGGCGTCGATCTTGGGGAACAGCGGCGGGACCCTTTCGACGGCCTGGCCGCCGGGGCGCGAGCCGAGTTCGGCGAGGGCGCGGCCGTCTTCGGCGAGCGCGGCGAGCAGGGTCTCACTCGTCTGCGGCAGGTAGGGGACGAGCAGCAGCGTCGTCACCCGCAGGCCCTCGACCAGGTTGTAGAGGACTTCGTCGAGGCGCTCGGGGTCGGCCTCGTCCTTGGCCAGCTCCCACGGCTTCGACTCCTCGACGAAGCGGTTGAGGCGGCGGACCAGGGTCCACGCCCCCTCCAGCGCCTGGGTCAGCTCGGCCCGGTCGAGCAGCTCGGAGAAGCGGCCGACGGCGCCTTCGAAGTCCTCCGCCAGGGTGGCGTCGATCGCCGCCTCGGGGACGGTGCCGTCGCGGTAGCGCTCGACCATCGCCAGCACCCGGCTGGCGAGGTTGCCGTAGTCGTTGGCGAGCTCGGTCTCATAGCGAGACTCGAAGCCGGCGGTCGAGATCGAGCCGTCCTGGCCAAAGCTGACCTCGCGGAAGCAGTAGAAGCGCAGCGCATCGGCGCCGAAGCGGTCGATCACCTCGAACGGGTCGAGCACGTTGCCGAGGCTCTTCGACATCTTTTTCTCGCCCATCAGCAGGTAGCCGTGGATCACCATCCGCTGCGGCGGCTCGAGATCGGCGGCGAGGCAGAGACCGGGCCAGATCACGGCGTGGAACTTGAGGATGTCCTTCGCCATCACGTGCAGGTTGGCCGGCCAGAAGCGGCTAGTCAGGTCCTCGCCCTCGCGGGCGAAGGTGAGCGCGGTGACGTAGTTGAGGAGGGCGTCGAACCAGACGTACATGCGCTGATCGGGATCCCAGGGCAACGGCAGCCCCCACTTCAGGTTGGGCCGCGAGAGCGAGACGTCTTCGAGCCCCTGCTTGATGAACGAGACCGCCTCGTTGCGGCGGAACTCGGGGACGACGAAGTCCGGCCGCTCCTCGTACAGCTCTTCGAGCTGGGCCTGAAAGGCGGAGAGCTGGAAGAACCAGTTCTCCTCGCGCTCGCGATCGAGCGGGATCTCGTGGATCGGACAGGTGTTGCCAGGCCCCAGCTCGCGCTCGGTTTTGAAGTCGGCGCAGCGCGGGCAGTACCAGCCCTCGTAGACCCCCTTCGTGACCCAGCCGTTGTCGTAGACCCGCTGCATGATCTCGGCGACCTTGGCCTCGTGGCGGGGGTCGGAGGTGCGGATGAAGAAGTCGTTGGTCGAGTCGATGATCGGCATCAGCGCCTCGAATTTGGCCGCGTTGCGGTCGGCCAGCTCCTGCGGCGAGATCCCCTCGCGCTCGGCCGCAGTCTCGATCGGCTCGCCGTGCTCGTCGGTGCCGGTGAGGAAGAAGACGTCCTCGCCGCGCTGGCGCCGGTGGCGGGCGAGGATATCCGCCGCCATCGTCGAGTACGCGTGCCCGAGGTGGGGCTCGGCGTTGACGTAGTAGATCGGGGTGGTGACGTAGTAGCTCGGCGCGCTCATGCGGGTACCCACGCTAGTCGATGCGTGGGTGCAGGCAAGATGCGTGGGCTCGGCGCCGCGCTTAGGGCAGTACCGAGGCGCGCGTCGGGCCGATCCGCAAGGGGCCGAAATAGAGCGTGCCGACGGCGAACATCCCGGCCTCGCGGTACTGCCCGATCCGGGCCGAGTTGGGGCCGTAGTCGTTGCTGTGATCTCGGGTCTCCATCTTCAGCCTGAAGGTGGGCGCGTGGTGGTGGGGGTTGAAGGTGCCACCATCGAAGAACTCGACCTTGCGGCCGTCGATCCACAGTTCGACGAAGCCGTGCCGGGCGAAGCGCTCGTGCAGCAGGACCGAGGTCCACTGACCACGCTGCAGTCGCTGCTCGAAGGGAACGTCGAAGCCGTAGCTCGAGTTGCGCTGCCACTGCAGATCAGGACCGGAGAGTTCGAGCTGCCAGGGGCTGGAGCTTCGGTACGGGGGACCGTAGAAGGAGGCCAGCGTCACCCAGCCGCCCCGCGGGATCCTCGGGTAGTCGACCGGGACCAGGAATTCCGTCGCCAGCCAGACCTCCGCCCCGGGCTGCAGCAGGCTCGGCGAGACCAGCGCGGCGCGCGGGTTGTCGGTCGGGGTGACCGGATAGACGTCGCGGTCGTGGACGGTCACCCGCAGGACCCGGCGTGATCCGCCGAGCGGATCCGGGACTTCGGTGATCGCACCCGGCGCACCGTAGGTCGTCGAGAAGGCGCCGATCGTGGTGCCGGTGAAATGCGGCGCTCCGGCCTGAATCGCGCTCGCGGTCGCAAGCGCGAGCACGGTCGACGACACGGCGGCGGCAGTGAGGCGAAGAGCCCTCATCCCGCAACCAGGCTAGCTGGCGGCAAACTTGGCAGGTGGAGATCGAGACCGAACGCCTGATCTTGCGGCCGCTGGCGATCGCCGACCTCGACGCGTTGGTGAAGTTGCAGGCCGATCCCGAGGTCGCCCGTTTCATCGGCTCCTTCACCCGCGCCGAACTCGCCGACTGGGTGCAGGGCAACATCGACGAATGGGCCGAGCGCGGGCACAGCCGGATGGCGATCATCGAGCGGGACACCGGCGAGCTCGTCGGCCGCACCGGCGTTCGGCGATTGCCGCAGTTCGACGAGCTCGAACTCGCCTGGGCGCTCGCCGCTGAGGTCCGCGGCCGCGGCTACGCGACCGAGGCGGCGGCCGCCTGCCTCGACTGGGCCCTGCGCGAGCACCGGCCCGAGTACGTGACCTCGATGATCGACCCTCACAACACCCCGTCGATCGCCGTCGCCGAGCGGCTCGGGATGCGGCCGCTGCGCGAGGACGTCTTCGCCGGCGAGGAGCTGATCGTCTACGCGACTAGCGCCGCGCCTCGCGACCGGTGAGCGCTTTGTAGAGGTCGTTGGCACGGGTCCCGGTGAGGGCGGCGACGACGCTGGCGGCGGCGCGCGGCCGCGCCCCAGACTGGACCAGGTGACGCAGGGCGTCGACCGCGAAACCGACGTCTTTGTCGTGCTCGGAGTCGGCGGCGGGGGCGATCACCAACACGATCTCGCCTTTGACCTGGCCGCGGAAGCGGCGCGCCAGCTCGCCAAGCGAGCCCCGCGCGACCTCCTCGTGGACCTTGGTCAGCTCGCGGCAGACGGCGGCCTCGCGGTCGGGAGCGAGCGAAGCGAGCGCCGCCAGGCTCTCGCCGACCCGGCGCGGGGACTCGAAGGCGACGACGGTCTCGGCCGAGCGCAGGACGCGCTCCATCTCCCCCGCGCGGCGCGGCAGGAAGCCCTCGAAGCGCCAGCGGTCGGTCGGCAGCCCGGAGGCGACCAGCGCCGTCGGCACGACCGAGGGGCCGGGCAGGACCGTGACCTCGAGGGCACGGTCGATGCAGCGGCGGATCAGCTTGTAGCCCGGATCGGAGATCGCCGGCATCCCGGCGTCGCTGACCAGGGTGACGACCTCGCCGCGCTCGATCCGCTGCGCCAGCTCCGTCGCTCGCGCCGTTTCGTTGCCCTCGTGGTTGGAGACGAGGCGCGGGTGCGGCCGGATCCGCAAGCGGTCGAGCAGGGCACCGGTCTTGCGCGTGTCCTCGCAGGCGATGAAGTCGGCCGAGACCAGGGCCTCGCGCATCCGTGGCGTGACGTCGTCGAGGTTGCCGATCGGGGTAGGGCAGACGACGAGCCTGCCCGGCATCAGCCGGTCCCCCGCTCGAGCTCGAGTCGGGCCAGCGCGGCGGCGCCGATCATGCCGGCGTCGTTGCCCATGGTCGCTTCGAGGATCGGGGTCTCGTTCATCGGTTTCAGCGCCCGTTCGCGGACTTCGCGGCGGGCCGGGTCCAACAGCAGGTCACCGGCGGCGATGACGCCACCGCCGACGACGATCGCGTTCGGCTGGAAGATGTTGGCAAAGCTCGAGCAGGCGACGCCGAGTCGGCCGCCGATCAGCTCGAAGACGGCGATCGAGGTCTCATCGCCGGCCAGGGCCGCTTCGGTCACCGCCTTGCCATCGACGGTGCCGCCCGCGGCCAGCACCTTGCCGATCGCCGAGTCGGGCGCGCTTTCCGCCGCAGCTTTGCCCTCGCGCCCCAGCGCCGTCCCCGAAGCGAGCGCCTCGACGCAGCCGTGGTTCGGACAGTTGCCCTGGCAGGGTGGGCCGTCGGCCTGGATCACAACGTGGCCGAGCTCGGCGCCGGCGCCGGTCGAGCCGCGGTAGAGCTCGCCGTTGAGGACCAGGCCGCCGCCGATCCCGGTCCCGATCGTCAGCATCACGATGTCGGTCATCCCCTTGCCGGCCCCGTAGAGAAACTCGGCGAAGGCGGCGACGTTGGCGTCGTTGTCGACGACCACCGGCAACCCGACCCGCTCTTCGACCAGGTCGCGGATCGGCAGGTTTTCGAGCGGCAGGTTGACGGCGGCAACGGCGATGCCGCGGTCGTGGTCCATCGTCGCCGGAATCCCCATCCCGACCGCCGTCACCTCGGGACACGCTTCGCGCGCCTCTGTGATCTCGCGGACCAGCAGCTCGACCAGCTCGTCCTCGGTCTGACCGGTCGAAGCCTCGCGGCTCTCCCACTTGGTTTCGGTCCCGTCGAGGACGCCGACGAGCATCTTGGTGCCGCCGAGATCGACCCCGATCGTCTCGGTTGAACTCACGCGCAAATGGGGTTGAAAAGGCGGCCGACCGGATACATCGCCATGATTTCTAGCCCTTTTATGCCCAACGATGGTGCGCAGCGGCCGCCGGAGCCGCCCGAGTACAACGTCTACCGATCTCGCAAAGGCCCGCTTTCACGCCTGCGATCGGCCGACCTCAGCAGCCTGAAAAGGCGGCCGAAGCTGCCCTGGAAGCGGTCTGGAGACGGCGAGCGCGGACCGAAGCGCGAGCGTGGGCCGCGCTCCTCGCGACCCCCCTGGAAGCGGGCGCTGAAATGGGTCGGGATCGCCGTTTTGGGATGGATCTTGCTCAGCTTCCTCGCCTTCGCCGTCTCCGCCCAGCTGCAGACCTTCAAGCTCTCCGGCGAAGCCAAGGACACCCTCCACGGCAACCCGTTCATCCTCCCCAGCGCCCAGACGATCCTCGTGATCGGCACCGATGCCCGGCCGCCGAACACTCAGGAGCCCGGCGCCCCCCACGACAAGAAGTGCTTCGAACAGCAGTCGCACGGCGACGCTCCCCACGACGGCTGCGAAGCCGGCGAATACCGGGCCGACACGCTGATGCTGATCCGGGCCGGCGGCGGCACCTTCAACAAACTCTCGATCCCCCGCGACACCTTTGCCGAAATCCCCGGCGAGACGCCGCAGAAAATCAACGCCGCCTACTCCTTCGGCGGCGCCGCGCTGCAGATCAAGACCGTCGAGCAGTTCCTCGGGATCCAGATCGACCACGTCGCGATCATCGACTTCACCGGCTTCGAAGATCTGATCGACGCCGTCGGCGGGGTCGAAGTCGAGGTCCCGGCCAAGCTCTGCGCCGACATCTCCGGCGGCGCCGGCCACGGCCAGGGCGGCGTCACCCTGCGCCTGCACAAGGGCACGAACACGCTTGACGGCGAAAAGGCCCTCGCCTACTCGCGGGTCCGCGAGCCGGTCGAATGCCCCGGGCCCGGCAAGAGCGCCTTCACGCTCGGCTACAGCGACTTCAACCGCACCAAAGCGCAGCAGGCGGTGATCAACGGGATCAAGGACCGCCTCACCGACCCGCTCCGCATTCCCTACAACTTCATCCACGGCCCGATCATCGGCTGGGACGCGCCGAAAGCCTTCGTCAGCGACATGGGCTTCCTGACGATGCCGCAGCTGATCCTCGCCGCCGCGATCGGCGGCGATTCCGGCACCGACGTCCTCTGCGGCTCGCCGAAGGCGGGCTGCAGCCTCGAAGGCCCCGAAGGCTCGATCGAAGTCCCCGACTCGACCCGCCGCAAGGCGGTCAAGCGCCTGATGGGCTGACGCGATTGCTGAATCCGACCGCCTATTGGCGGTTCAATTCATCAATCGGCGGAGGTGGACGCCGAGGCTTTCGAGTCCGACTTGGAGTCCGAGGAACTCGACGAGGAATCGCCCTTCGACTCGCTCGAGCCCTCGCCGGAGGAGCCGTTGGAGTCGCCCGCGGCGGCCGCGCCTTTCTTCTTCTTGCCGTAGTCGGTGTTGTAGAAGCCGCTGCCCTTGAAATGGACCGCGGGCGAGTGCAGAACGCGCACCGCTGGCGCACCGCACTCGATGCACTCGGTCAGCGGCTCATCGGCCATTTTCTGCATCACGTCGAAGACGTGGCCGTTGTCGCACTTGTACTCGTAAATCGGCACGGGACTCGAATTATCGCAGCCGCTAGGTTTCAGGCATGGCGAGTGCCGAGCAGGGGACCCCAACGATCGATGTGACGATGGAGGAGATCGTCGCGCTTTGCAAACGGCGCGGCTTCGTCTTCCCCTCCTCAGAGATCTACGGCGGCCTCGGCTCGACCTACGACTACGGCCACTACGGCGTCCTGCTCAAGGGCAACGTCAAAGCCGAGTGGTGGCGGGCGATGCTGCAGGACCGCGACGACATCGTCGCCCTCGACTCGGCGATCCTCCAGCACCCGCGGGTCTGGGAGGCCTCCGGTCACCTCGAGGGCTTCACCGATCCGCTCGTCCAGTGCCTCGGCGAGTGCAAGAAGCGCTGGCGCGAGGACCATCTGCGCGAGGCCGTCGCCGCCGAAGGCGGCGACCCCAACGCCGAACTGCGCTGCCCGCAGTGCGGCGGCGAGCTCTCGGAGCCGCGCCAGTTCAACCTCATGTTCGAGACCCACGTCGGCCCGGTCGCCGACCAGGGCTCGACCGTCTACCTGCGGCCGGAGACCGCGCAGGGGATCTTCATCAACTTCAAGAACGTGCTCAGCTTCGCCCGCAAGAAGCCGCCGTTCGGGATTGCCCAGATCGGCAAGTCGTTCCGCAACGAGATCACGCCGGGCAACTTCATCTTCCGCACCCGCGAGTTCGAGCAGATGGAGATGGAGTTCTTCGTGCCCCCAGCCGAAGCCGAGCGCTGGTACCAAGAGTGGATCAAGCTGCGCGAAGCCTGGTACACCGAACTCGGGATCCGGCCCGATTTCCTCCGCATCCGGCCGCACGACGCCGACGAGCTCTCGCACTACTCGTCCGGCACCAGTGACGTCGAATACCTGTTCCCGATCGGGTGGTCGGAGCTCGAGGGGATCGCCAACCGCGGTGACTTCGACCTCACCCAGCACGCCAAGTTCAGCGGCGAGAAGCTCGAGTACTTCGACCAGCAGACCAAAGAGCGCTACGTCCCGCACGTGATCGAGCCGGCCGCCGGCGCCGACCGCGCCACCCTCGCCTTCCTCGTCGACTCCTACGAGGTCGAGGAGGTCGAGGGCCGCCAGCGCACCGTCCTGCGCCTGCATCCGAAGCTGGCCCCGGTCAAGGTCGCGGTGCTGCCGCTGGTCTCCAAGGACGGCCTGCCGGAGAAGGCGCGCGACCTCTTTCAGGAGATCCGCCGCAAGGTCCCGGCCGAGTTCGACGAGGGCGGCTCGATCGGCAAGCGCTACCGCCGCCAGGACGAGATCGGCACCCCCTGGGGCGTCACCGTCGACTACGACTCGATGGAGGACGACACCGTCACCCTCCGCGACCGCGACTCGCTGGAGCAGGTCCGGGTCCCGATCGCCGGCCTCGCCGACGAGCTGGCAGCGCGGCTCGAGCAGCCCTGGCGCAGTCCCAAGCTCGGCTGAGCGCGCGCAGCTAGCCGACGGGGGCGAACCGCATCAGGCCGTCGCTGCCACTGGCGGCGCCGATCACTTCCGCGGCCGAGAGCCCGTGCGCCGCCGCTTCGCCGGCGAGCCGGTCAACCAGCGAGGAGTTGACGACGTGGAAGGCGTCTTCGTAGAGCTTCGCCATCTCCGCCGCCTCGACCGAGGCGACGACCTGGATCGCCGGCGCGATCGGCTCCAGCACCGCCCGCGCCTTCTCGACGCAGAGGCCGGCACCGGCACCAACGATGCGGGGCGACGACGACGCCGCGTTGCCTGCGGCGGGGTGATCGCGCTGCGGGGAGAAGGCAACGCAGATGTCCCGGCCGACGTCGAATTCGGCCTCGGCCAGGGGATCGATCAGAAGTTCGCGGGTGGCACCGACGTGACTGGCGGCGGTGAGGACGATCGTCTGGCCGCGGCGGGCGAAGCGGCAGACCGCCTCGCAGGCAGCTTCCAGCGGTCCCGGGTCGGCGTCCGCGGCAGGGACGCAGACCACGATCGCGTCGGCCTCGCTGAGGCGCGAGAGGTTGGCGTCGACCTTGAATCGCGAGCCGCCGAGCGCGAGCACGAGCCGCTCGTGGTCGGCCGGCGAGAGGTCGCAGCGGTGGACCCGGATCGCGGCGAGCCGGCGCTCGGAAGTGTCGAGGCCGAGGACGTCGGCACCGGCCTGGCGCAGCGCCAACGCGGTCGGCAGGCCGCGGCTGCCGAGGCCGACGACGGCGATCAGCGGCGCCCGCGAAGCCGACGCCGAGCCAGCACGGGTCCGCTGCTCCCCGCGCGGGATCTGCGCCTCGTCCATTGACTCCCGCAGGAGCGACTCCATCCTCGTTTCCTCTCTTGCAATCTGGCTTGGAAGGCGAAGCTAGGCGCCTACAGCTTGGCCTGGATTAGCTATCTTGTTAGATCCCTGTTAGTCGACCCATGTTCGATGCCGCCAAGCGAGAAACCCGAGGCGCTCCGCGAGGGCGCCCTGCTCAGCGCCGACCAGCTCGCCGAGCCGGCTGAGCTGTTCGAGGAGTTCGTCTACGGCCTTGCCCTCGCCGACCGCGACCGGCGCCTGCTCTACCTCAACCGCAAGGCCCGGGAGCTGCTCCTCCCCGCCAGCGCCGACGCCCCGGCCGGGCTGCACTGCTGCGACCTGATCTGCAGCCGGCTCGAGCCGGTCCTCGGCGGCGGCTGCCTGACCGAACGCGTCGTCGACTCCGGCGCCTCGCTGCCGGAGATCCGGATGGACATCCGCGGCGAGAACCTCGAAGCGTCCGCCTGGGTGACCGCTTCCTGGGACGGCTCCCGGGTCCTCTTCCACCTCCGCCCCGGCCAGCCCGGCGACCGCCGCCGCCGCACTCCCCCGGGCTGGGCGAGCCAGGCCGACGAGTCGCAGCGCCCGGAGCTGCAGCTCTCGACTCTCGGCCGCTTCCAGGTAGAGGGCGCGACCGGGCCGATCAACGGCGAGTGGCTCTCGCAGCGGCCCGGGCAACTGCTCAAGTACCTGATCTGCGAGCGTCGCCGGCTCCTCACCAGCGATCAGATCGGCGAGACCCTGTGGCCCGAGGCCGGATCGCGGGAGAGCGGCAACCGCCTCCGCTACAACGTCCATGCCCTACGCGAGAAGCTCGAGCCGGGGCGCGAGCGGCGCTCGCCGGCTCGCTTCGTCGTCGCCCGCCGCGGCGGCTACGCGATCGACACCGGCAACGTCTGGCTCGACGCCGACCGCTTCGAGGTCGACGCCCTCGCCGGCCTCGCTGCCCTCGACCAGGGCCTGACCGAGGCCGCCGCCCTGCATCTGGAGAGCGCGATGCGGCTCTACCGCGGCGAGTTCCTCGCCGGCGATCCCTACCTCGACTGGGCTATCCCCGAGCGCGAGCGCCTGCACGAGCTCGCCTGCCGGGCACTGCGCGCCCAGGCTCAGGTCGCGGTCGAGCTGGGACGGCTGGAGGCTGCTGCCGACTACGCCCGGCGGCTGGCCGAGATGGAGCCGTTCGACTCCGACACCCAGCGGCTGCTGATCGAGATCTGCCTGCGCCGCGGCCGCCACAGCGAGGCCCACCGCCGTTACACGCTGTTCGGCAAGAAGCTGGCCCAATCATTCGGCAGCAGACCGGACTTTCGACTGAGCGAAATCGAGGATGAGCTATCCGGCCAGGGGAGCGGCAACGTCCCCGATCTCGGCTAGGGTCGCGCAGCCTGCAAAAGCCGGAATTTCCGGCAAACCACGAACTGGGGAGACAGATGGCCTACGAGATGAAAATCCGCGGTACCGAGAGCGAGGTCAAGGTCCGCAGCCCGTGGGCCGTCGCCCTGTTGCCGATCATCACCCTCGGCATCTACCACCTGGTCTGGTGGTACAAGATCAACAAGGAGCTGAAGGCCTACGGCGAGGCCAAGGGCTTCGACCTCGGCCAGAACCCGACCAACTCGCTGCTCGCCCTCTTCCCGGGCGGCCTCATCATCATCCCCGCCCTGATCACCTACTGGCGCGGGACCAAGCGGGTCCAGGGCGCTTCCAAGGTCGCCGACCGGGAGCCCGTCAACGGCTGGATCGTGCTCCTCCTCTACCTGCTGCTCGCGCCCGGCATGTGGGCCTACCTGCAGGTCTCGCTCAACCACATCTGGGAGCAGGAGGCGGAACCGCTGCCCGGCCACGAGGCACCGCCGGCGCACAGCGAGATGCCGCCGCCGGCCCCCTCGCAGGACTAGACGGTCAGGCCGACATATAGCGCTCGACTTTGCGGGCGTCGCGCTCCAGCGCGGCGCCCGCTTTTTTCGTCACCTTGGCGAGCGGCTCGATCTCAACCTTGCCGGCGCGCAGGCCCCAGACGGCGACCGCGCGGCCGTCGACGAGGGCGAAGGGGCGGAAGAGGCCGTTGTCGGTGACCAGCAGCCTGTGCGGGCCGACGACCTCCTCGCGCGAGGTCCAGCCGAGCAGCAACGGGTCGTAGGCGCCGAGCAGGCGCGGCGGCGGCATCGCCTGCGAGCGAGCGGCAGCGGCGAGATCGACGAGCCCATCCGGGCGCTGGTCGAGCTCAGATGCGATCGCGTCGAGACCGGCGCGGGCGTCGCGCAGCGGCAGGCCGGCCCAGCGGGCGAGGTCGCGGTCGTCGGCCGGACCGTGACCGGCCAGGTAGCGGCGGGCGAGCTCGGCCAGGGCGAGATCGCGATCGATCGGCTGCTGGCGCCCGAGCCAGTCCTCGACCAGGACGTAGGCGTGCTGCTTGCCGATCATCGGCCCGCGGACCATCACTCCCTGGATCGCGGCGAGGAAGAAGAGGTGGATCAGCGCCTGACCCTCGGTCCGCAGCCCGGCCGAGTCGAGCCGGTCGCGCAGCTGCTCCCTGGTCTGCGGCCCGCCTTCGGCGATCGCCCGCGCGATCGTCGCCACCGCCTTCTCCGCCATCGCCTCGCTCACCCCCTCCTGCCCCAACCGGCGCCGGCATGAGGTCATCAGCGGTGGCGTCGTCAGCAGCTGCAGGAGCGGGTAGTCCTCGCTGCGGATCAGGTGCAGGGTGCCGCGGTTGACCCAGGTGATCAGCAGTGAGCGGTCCTCGCTCAGCGCCCGGTCGACCTCGGCGGCACTCGCACAGTTGCTGCGGGCGCGGACCGCGAGCCGGGCGCCGCGCGGGTCCTGCCCCTGGATCGCCAGCAGCCGCTCGGCGACGGCGACCGGGTCGGCGGCGGGCTCCCCGGACAGGCCCTGGGCGCTGATCCGTTCGGCGAGTACCTGGCGTGCCCCCACGCCCGGATGATCTCAGCCGTAGCGCGCGTGCAACTCGGGGAGCAGGGTCGCCAGGTTGGCGTACTCCTCGGCGCAGTGGCGGGCGAGCGCCGGCTCGAGGCCCTGCGGCAGCGCCGCCCGGCGCACGGCGGGCCGGTTCAGCGCCCGCGCCCCGAGCTCGCCCAGCGGCGCCGGCAGGTAGGGACGGATCGCCGCCCCGAGCCAGAACTGGCTGCGGAGGACGACGCCACGGGGCGCCACGAGGAAGACGTGGGCCATCACCGTGTGGCGCAGGCGCCGGCGGTCGTCGCCGACCCAGGCGCAGACGACGGTCCCCACCCCCGGATCGTCGAGGGCATCGCCGGAGAAGCCGAGCTCGGTCGGGGCGACAAAGGCGATGCGGGCATGGACGGTGCCGGTGCCGACGTCCTCGACCGGGTGGTGGACGGCGCCCCAGTGCGCCTTGGCTGCCGCCACGGCCGGCGGCTCGACCGCGTTGTCGCGGTGATCGCGCGGGTGCCAGATGCGGTAGCGCAGGGGTTCCCGCGGGTGCCAGTCGAACCACCAATCGACCATCGCCGGCGTGAGCGCCGGCATCTCGGTGCGGACGGCGACGTAGCCGACGCCGTCAGGCAGCCTGCACCAGCCGTTCTCGGCATCGAGCGGCGTCGGATCGAGCAGGCGGTCGAGGTCGGCGCGCGGGAGGACGAAGGCAGGGTCGACCGGGCCGGCCTCAATCGCCGCCAGCACCGCCGGGTCCGGCGGCGTCATCGGCCGCCCCAGATAGGCCTCCAGCCCGGTCTCGCCGTTCGCCGCCATCAGGGTTGACCCGGACGCCCCATCCAGGCGTGAAAGAGGCCGTCGGGGTCGTATTCGCTGC
>Ga0307476_10001023_pt1 | contig 18098 bp, 16 predicted proteins | sample atmos_gasesECM2C_2_FD_203314 | JGI IMG/M metagenome (GOLD analysis project Ga0307476, IMG submission 203314) | Hardwood forest soil microbial communities from Morgan-Monroe State Forest, Indiana, United States - atmos_gasesECM2C_05 | ecosystem: Environmental > Terrestrial > Soil > Temperate... | reverse complement strand
GGAATTCTGTTGATCCTTTGACTGGATGCGCGTCGCACTCAGAATTTTTGTCCGAATTTCACGCCGATGGTGCGCGGCTGATTGGGTACGTTGTACACCGCAATCTGGCCGCAGATGGTTACGTCGCATTCGGCGTAGCGATCGAGGACCGCGCGCTTGTCGAGCGCATTGTTGATGTACAACTGGTACGTCAAGCCGTTCCGCTCGAGTCCCGCGGACAGGTCCGCGACGGCATACGAGGGTTCGGTGCCGAGCGCGATCGCGGCCGTCTGGCGCAAGTCCGCCGTGCGCGAGCCCACATAGACCGCCGAGGCTTGAACATTGCCTTTGAAGCTGCCGACGGGGAATGTGTAGCGGCCCGTGAGGTCCGCCTTGAGTTTCGGCGTCACGGGCAACCGGGTGCCCGCAGGTGCATATTGCTCATAGCCGGGAGTCAGGCAGGCGGCGGGGTTGTCGCAATATTCCTGCGTGAGTTTCGCGTCGAGCCACGACAACCCGCCGGATACCGTCAATCCTTCCGTCACCGCGAACTCGAGATCGGATTCCACGCCCTTGCTCTCCGCCTGGCCGGCATTGGCGATGATGGTGAGTGCATTGGCGCCGAGATACGCAAATTGAAAATTCTTCCATCTTTCGTCGAACACAGCGCCGTTGAAACGCAGCCGGTTGTCGAACCAAGTCGTCTTCCAACCCAACTCATAGTTGGTCAGGTAATCGGGCTGGTAAGGCGGCAGTGTGCCGCCGCCATTGCGATTCACGCCGCCCGGCCGAAAGCCCTTCGACCAGGTTGCATAGATCATGTGATCCTTGTCGATCTTGTAGGTCAGATTCAACTTGGGCGAATTGCCCGAGTTTTCCGACCGGCCGTTCAGATCGACGCAGGGCGCGCCGTGAAACGGAGTGAAGGGCGTGAAGCACGTCGCCACGCCCTCGTGCGAACTGAAAGTGGAATTGAAGCCGTAGAAGCCGTAGAGCGTATTGTCGTATTTGTAAAAGCGTATCCCGGCGTTGGCGGTCAGATGTTGATTGAAATCGAAGGACGCTTCGCCGAATTCCGCAGAATCGCGGTCTACGCGCTCCTGGTCCGTGAGCCAAAGGGTGCCGGGCCAACCCGGCACGGAGAAATCGTTCGGCGCCACCGAACCAAACGCGTCGCCCCCATTGTCCACCACGTAGTCCTGCAGGATTTCATGCACCTGGCGCTGTAAAAACAGCCCCGCGGTCAGGCGGAATCGATAGTCCTTGGGCGAGGTCATCCGCAGCTCATGACTGGTCTTGGTGTAATGATCGCGGCCCCGGATGTTCTGCGCGGGATTGATGAGCTTGCCGGCGTTGTCCACGAAAAAAGCGCCCGATCCATAGGCACGGTCATAAAAGAGCGAGTAGTCGGTGTAATCCGATTGCTCGTGGGTGTTGCGCGTCAGGTACGCACCCGCGTACACGATATCGAAATCGCTGACCTTGCCCTCGACCGTCAGCGATGACTGCACCCAGGAATCCCGGGTTGGATCCGCGAAAAACTGCCAGGTATTGAGATCCCCCGCTGCGGGGTTGTAGGCGAACGGGCCGTCGGTGGTCGTGACCTGACCCATGACGGTGGGCGTGATGGTCCAGTTGTCGCCCATAATCACCCGGAGCGCGCTGCGGCCGCCCTTGGTGTCGGTGGTGTTGTAATCCTTCTGAACCAGCGCCGTGTTGCTGAAGACGATTCCGGACGTCGGAAAGGTATAGGACTTTGGCACGTTGCTGATGTACCCGGCATTGTGCACGTCCCAGCCCACCAAACGCACCGCTGCGATATCGGACAGCGGCAGATTGACGAATCCCTCCACGGAATATCCGACACCGCCATGGTCGACCGAGTTGACGCCGAGGTCGTAGCCGGCCTTGAAGGCGCTCGGATCGGGCTTGCTGGAAATGATGCGGATGGTTCCCGCCTCGGAACTCGCCCCGTACAGTGTGCCTTGCGGGCCTGACAGCGCCTCTACGCGTTCGATGTCATACACATGAATGTCGAGATTGCCGTCGATGGTGGTGACCGGTTGTTCGTCCAGATACACGCCCACACTGGGCAACGAGCCGGAATGATTGCCGTCGCCGCCGCTGACGACGCCGCGCATGTACACATGCTCGAAACCCGGTCCCGCACTTTGGAAGGACACGCTGGGCAGAAACTTCGCATAATCGTCGAAGTTCGTGATGCGCAGCTCTTCGAGCTTCGCCGTGCCGATCGCCTGAATGCTGATGGCAACATCCTGCAGATTTTCCGTTCGCTTCTGCGCGGTGACGACCACCTCCTCGAGGGTGGCGGTCTCGCTGTTCTCGGCGGATTGCGCGGGGTGCATGCACGCCAGTAGCGCCGATGCAACAGGCAACGCCCGCCACGTCGAGCGGGAATTATTCTTAGCCTGAATTTTCCTCAGTTTCCGTTGCCGGCTGCGCGTCATCCCTTCTATCTCCCCTGTGGTGTCAATGCCTCTCCCAACTCCAGAGTAAGTCATTGCGCTCGAATATCAAAATGCCGTGGCGGCGGGACGTGCAGGGGGGCCACCTTTCGCCGCCGCCGGCACGTTTCCATTTCGCGGCGGGCCCGCAAAGGTGTAGCGTAGGGGCCTGGGAATGACAACGAGGATAAGAAATGCAATACCAGGGTGTTTTCGGTCTCATCGTTCTGATCGCCGATGTCTGGGCGATCGTCAATATTTTTCAAAGCAGCGCGGACACCGGCAGAAAAGTTCTCTGGACGGTGCTGGTGATCCTGCTGCCCGTGCTCGGATTCATTCTTTGGTATTTTCTCGGCCCGAAGACCGGGAAGGCCTAGCGGCTTGCGTCCACGCAGTCACGAACGCCATACCTTAAGCGGGATCAGCTGGCTGCGCGCCAGCGTTCTGGGGGCGAACGACGGCATCGTCTCGACCTCCAGTTTCATCCTGGGAGTTGCCGCCGCACATGCATCGCATGCGAATATCGTGCTCGGCGGCACCGCGGCGTTGGTCGCCGGGGCAATGTCGATGGCGACCGGCGAGTACGTGTCCGTGCACTCGCAGGCGGACACCGAAGCCGCAGCGTTGGAACAGGAGCGCGCCGAGCTCGAAGGCGACTTCGCCGGCGAGCGCCGCGAGTTGACCGAAATCTATGTGCGCCGCGGACTCGATCAGAGTCTTGCCGCGCAAGTGGCCACCCAGTTGATGGCGCACGATGCCTTGGGCTCGCATGCCCGCGATGAATTGGGATTGTCCGCGGGCATGCGCGCGAAGCCGCTACAGGCCGCATTGGCGTCCGCCGGGAGCTTCGCGACCGGCGCCATCCTGCCGCTGTTGGTGGCGGCTTGGACGCCGCCGCGTCATCTGATGGTGTCCGTGGTGGTGGTCTCGCTCCTGTGTTTGCTTTGCCTCGGCGGCTGGTCGGCCAAGGTTGGCGGTGCCAGTGTCCGCACCGGGGCATTGCGCGTGGCGTTCTGGAGCGCTCTCGCCATGGCGATCACCGCCGTCGTCGGTGCCATCGCCGGTTCCCTGGGTTGAAATGCGGGGCCCTGCGGATGACTGACGGTTCACAAACCGCCCTGCTCAGCGTCGCACAAATGACCGACGCGGATCGTGCGGCCGTTGCCGCCGGCATCCCGGGATCCGTGCTCATGCAGAATGCCGGCGAGGCCGTCGCGCGGGAGATTGCCCGCCGCTGGTCGCCCCGAGCCGTGACCGTGCTGTGCGGCCCCGGCAATAACGGCGGCGACGGCTTCGTCGTGGCCGTCGCACTGGCACAGGCCGGCTGGCCCGTCCGGGTTGCAATGCTCGGCCATCGTGAAAATCTGCGCGGCGACGCTCGATTGCATGCAGCGCGCTGGAGCGGCAGCGTCGAGGCCGTGACTCCCGCCGCGATCGATGGCGCGGCGCTGGTGGTGGATGCCCTGTTTGGGTCCGGCCTCAGCCGCGCGATGGATGGCGAAGTCCTCGCCACGCTGGGCGCGGTGGCGCAACGCGCGGTACCGCTGGTAGCAGTCGACGTGCCGAGCGGCGTCATGGGCGACACCGGCGAGAGCCTGGGCGCAGCGCCGGCCGCCTGCACCGTCACTTTCGCGCGCAAGAAACGCGGTCATGCCTTGTTGCCGGGCCGCGAGCTATGCGGGGACATCGTGGTGGCGGACATCGGAATTCCCGCGGCCGCGCTCGAATCGCTGTCAATCGATTGCTGGGAGAACCATCCCGCCCTGTGGCGCGCTCAACTGCCGCGGGCGAAGCTGTCGAGCAACAAATACTCGCGCGGCCATGCGCTCCTGTGCGGCGGCTATCCCATGACCGGCGCGGCGCGAATGGCGGCGCGCGCCGCGGCGCGCGTCGGCGCGGGTCTCACCACGGTCGCGGTGCCGGAAGCCGCCTTCTCCCTGTATGCCTCGGCCCTCACCAGCATCATGGTGCAGCCCTTGGCCGCGGGCGGCTTGGCGCGGCTGCTATCCGACCCACGTTTCACGGCGTTCTTGATCGGGCCCGGTGCGGGCGTCAGCGACGCCACCCGCGACAATGCGCTCGCCATGTTGCGGACCGCGCGTCCCGTGCTGCTCGATGCCGACGCGATCAGTGTCTTCTCCTCCAAGACGGCGGAACTTGCGCAAGCCATCCGCGGACCCTGCGTGATGACGCCGCATGACGGGGAGTTCGCGCGGTTGTTCGATCCGCGCGGCGACAAACTGACCCGCGCCCGCGCCGCCGCGCGGCAGAGCGGCGCGATCATCGTGCTCAAAGGCGCGGACAGCGTCATCGCGGCTGCCGATGGTCGCGCCATCATCAATACGAATGCGCCGGCGAGCCTCGCCACCGCGGGTTCCGGCGATGTTCTCGGCGGTTTGATTCTCGGACTGCTCGCCCAGGGAATGGATGCTTTCCTCGCAGCCGCGGCCGGCGTCTGGATGCACGGCGCGGCGGCGGCGGCCTTTGGACCCGGCCTGCTGGCGGAAGATCTGCCGGATCTGATGCCCGCAGTGTTGCGGGCGCTGGCGCACGAGTGAGCGGCGCCCGGTGAGCGCGTGGTTTCCGCGGGTCACTCTGCATTCGCTGGCGATCGTCTTCAGCGTGCTCACCTATGTCCTGACGACGCGCGTGGAACACGAGCGCCGCCCGCCTTCCATCGCCATCGCGTGGGTTCTGGGAATGATCGCCCTGCCCTACGTCACCTTGCCCATGTATGTGTTCTTCGGCCGCCGCAAGTTGCCGCGCAAGGTGCTGCGCACGCCCACGACGCGCCAGCACGGCAAGCACTGGGCCGAAGCTCTGATCGAGAGCTTCGGCCTGGCGCCCTCCGCGCCGTCGGTGACTCGTCTGCATCAGGATGGCGGCGAGTCCGCCGCGGCCTTGTTCGCCACCATGTCGAGCGCAACTTTGCGGCTGGATATCTGCACCTATATTCTGGGCGACGACGCGTTCGGCCGCGACGCCATGCAACGCATGATCGAACGCGCGAGCGCCGGCGTGCAGGTGCGATTGCTGATCGACGGCGTCGGTGCGATTCAGCTGCCGCGCGCCTGCTTCAGGCAATTGCAGAGTGCCGGTGTCGAGACCGAGATATTCAGTCCGTTGCTGGCGCGCAAGACTCAGGGCCCGCGCAATTTGCGCAATCATCGCAAGATGGTCATCGCCGATGGCACGCAACTCTGGGCGGGCGGCAGAAACCTCGCGGCGGAATATTTCACCGGCCTCAAAGGGGAGAAACCCTGGGGCGATTTGACCTTCGATTTGCAAGGGCAGGTCGCGGCGGCCGCCGCCGCGCAATTCGAGGCTGACTGGGTCGCCGCGGGCGGCAGCGCCGCCCGGCATTACGACGGCGGGAACGCCGGGCCGGCGGGCGGCACCGCCGCGGGAGCGGCCGCGGCGCGCATCGTTGCGGCCGCCTCCGGGTCAGCCAGCGGCCGGGCCCAATTCCTGCCCAGCGGTCCGGATCAGGCGGAAGACACCGTGCACGCCCTGCTGATCGACGCGTGCTTCCACGTCCGCGAGCGGATGCTCGCCGTGACTCCGTACTTCGTCCCCGACTCGAGCCTGGAAACGGCGCTGCGGCTGGCGGCGCGGCGCGGCGTGCAAATCGACTTCTGCATTCCCGCCGTTTCGAATCATCGCCTGGCGGATTTCGCGCGCAACCGGGCGTTGCGCGCGCTCAGCTCCGCCGGGGTCAGGATTCATTTGCTGCCCCACATGAATCACGCGAAAGCCGTGGTATTCGACGAGTCGCTCGCGATTTCCGGGTCGGTCAACCTCGACTCGCGCAGCCTGCTGCTGAATTACGAATGCGCGGTCGCTTTCTACGGAGCGCGCGAGATCGATTGGCTGGCGAACTGGATTCAATCCTTGATCCCTGAAGCGCGTCCCTTCGAATGCCGCCCCCCGGGACTGCTGCGCGATCTTGGCGAGGGCTTGCTCCTCACGGTCGCGTATCAGCTGTAGTGCGGCAAAACAAGAGCGCGCGTGGGGTTGCGTGAAGTACTTTCCACTGGTCTGGGCGGCGCTGTGGCGCAAACCGGCAGAAGCCGTCCTGATTTGGCTGGCGGTTACGAGTTCATTCACCCTGTTCGGACTCATGGTCGGTCTGCATACCACTTACGACCGGCTCATCGAGAATTCGCGGATGGACCGGCTGTACGTCAATGCACGCTTCGGGAACGCCAGTCCAATGGGAATCCTCCTGCCCTTTGCGCTGCGCGACCAGATCGCGCACGTGGAAGGGGTATCCGCGGTCAGTGCCGTCGACTACCTGCGAGGCTACTATCAGGAACCTCACCAACGCGTGTCGATCTATGCGGTGGATGAAGACATGCGAAAGGCGTGGCCGGAGTTGCCACTCACCGACGCTCAATGGGATCAGCTGCTCGCGACACCGACTGGCATTTTCATTAGCCGCTTTCGGGCGGCGACCCTGGGACTCAAGGCTGGTGACACCCTGCCGCTGATCACGCCTTCGGTGACTCGTGCCGATGGAGCGCCGTCCTGGGAATTCCAGGTGCTCGGGGTCATGCCGAATATGCCCGGCTACGAATCGCTGATACTCGGAAACCTGAGCTACGTGGATGATTCGATGCCGCTGGCCGTGCGGAGCTACGCCTGGGAATTTCGCGTGGCGGTGCGCGATGCCACGAAGGCGAACGATATCAGCGTGCGTATCGATCAAGAACTGGCCAACTCCAGTTCACCCACCCTCACCATTCCTGACAAGGTTGCCGAGATCGACGCGGTAAATTCAGGAATATCCGTTGCTTCCAAGACCTGGCCGGTCGCGGCTGGGGGCATCTTCATGATCCTGTTGCTGACTGCGAATGGGATCGCACAGTCGGTACGCGAAAGAACTCCGGAGTTCGCCGTCCTCACGACGATTGGCTACAGTCAATCAACCCTCATGGGGCTGGTACTCGCCGAAGCCGCGATTCCCTGCGTGGTCGGAGCCGGAATCGGCATGGGACTCGCGGTACTACTGGCGCGGCTGCCGACAGGCTATCTGCCCACGGATCTCGCATCGCTGCCCAAGCCGACTCTCTCGCCTGGTGTATTTGCCTTCTCACTGGTCTGCGCACTGTTGCTGGCGCTGGTGGGCGCCGTGATTCCGCTGCAGCACCTGCGGCGAATGAGCGTCATCGACGCCTTGGCCGGGCGCTGAGCATGCGCGTGGTCACACAAACCCTGGTGCTGACGCGCCTGGGGTTATTGGGAATCCTCCAGCGCAAGTGGTCCTCGTTGGTGCTCCTCGGCAGCGTGGCATGCGTGGTCGGCGTGCTGCTTTCCATGCTCTCGGTCACAGAGGGGATGCTCCGCGCCTATCGATTGGGTGAGGATCCGCAGCTGGCGATCGTATTGGGGCCGGACAACGCCACCGAGTGGGGCCACGGTATTCCTGCAAGCGACATCGGGACCATCCTCGACGCACCCGGAATCGCGAGAAGTCCGGATGGGCATCCGCTGGCCGATCCGGAAGTCTTACTTTCAGTCCCGCCTGCGGGCGCATATCTCATCGGCGGCCCGGTATTGCGCGGCATTGGCGCCGCGGGGCTCGCGATGCACCCCCGTCTCAAAATCGTCGAGGGTCGGCAATTTCACTCGGGTCAACACGAACTGACGATCGGTGTGGCGGCCGCGCGCGTCTTTCATCTGTCGGTGGGCGATCGAATCCCGCTGCCCGGCGGCACCTGGCCCATCGTCGGATCATTCACGGACGGGGGTAGCACCCTGGAAGGTTTGTTCCTAGCCGATGCGGCTACCGTGCTTGCCGCCGGGCGGACAACCGGTTACGGGAGCGTGCTGGTGAAGCTCGAAAGCGCCGACGCATTCAATACCTTTTCGCATTGGGTGACCACCAATCCCGCTCTCAAGGAGTCGGCGGAACCCCTGACCGGATACCTACAGCGCACCACCCACCAGTTCTCGGCATTCTTCACCGCGCTTGCGTACGCCGTCGGCTCCATAATGACCCTGGGGGCAGTGTTTGGCACCGTCAAACTGATGTACGCGGCGGTGAGTGTCCGGACACGCGAACTCGCGACCCTGCGAGCGATCGGTTACGAGCCCTTGCCTGTGGCCCTATCGGTTCTGCTTGAAACCATCACACTCGCACTTACTGGCGCGCTGATTGGATCGGCAGTTGCGTGGCTTCTGTTCGATGGCAAGCTGACGACCCAGGCGCGCAATGTTTATGTTCTTTCGGTGTCAGGTCACCTGATTGCACTCGGCGTGATTTGGGCACTGGTACTGTCCGTTCTGGGCGGCGTGCCACCCGCCATCCGCGCCGCACGACGTTCAGTAAGGGACGTGCTCGCTTGACCTGTGGTGTTATCCACGACCAGGCTGGTATAAACATTCCCATTTTGAGCGGCATGTAGGGAAAGTCGTGTCATTTTGAATGGCAGGTAGTAGCGAATTGATGATCACGCCGATGCGGGCGCCTTGGATTACTGCTGCAGCTTTGGTGCTGACCGCTTGCGGATCGCCGGTATCACACTCCGAAGCGTCCGTGAATTCGTGGCGGACGCTCGGGGTATCCGCTCGCTTCATAACTTCCGATAATTTGGATCTTTGGCCCTGTTTCTCTCCTGACGGCGCGCGTGTTCTCTTTAGTCGTCGCGCAGAGGACGGCTGGGAACTCCTTCTGGTATCTATCAATGGCGGGGCACCGCAGAAACTCGCCACATCACCATTACCGGTCGCCGCGACCAGGGCGAACTGGTCCAGGCAAGGCCTGATCGCATTCACGGGAACCTCGTCGGGTGGTGCCAGTGGAATCTGGGTCATAAATCCAGACGGGTCAAGTCCTCGGGACTTGCAGCTAAGCGGTTTGTCAAATCAAGTGTTCTATCCCTCGTGGTTCCCCGATGGGGAACAACTCGCGGCGATGGATGCTCAGGATTTGGTCATCAAGCGGATCGACCTGCGTAAAGGCACGGTAGTTACGCTCACCGATAACAAGCAGGTTTTTACGGGCATGCCTAGCGTGTCGCCTGACGGAAAGTCAATTGTGTTCGCGGGTCAGAAGAACACTGGGCAGCACTATGATCAATCCAACAATCAAGTTTGGCTCGTTGACGAAGCTGGCATCTCGCACGTCCTAGAACCCGTGCCTGCTCAAGGAAGAGCCCCGACCTGGTCACCGAGCGGCAGGCAAATTGCTTTTGAATCGACCCGCGGAAGTAGCAGTGGGTTGTATGCGATATTTCTCATTAATCGAGACGGGACGGGACTCACTCAAGTCACAGATCGCGCCTTGAACGCAGATCATCCAGTCTGGTCCCCGGATGGGAGGCATCTAGCCTTTTCGGCCCGCAACTCAACCTGGACGAGGGAAAGAGGTATTGCGCTCGTCGATATTCCCGGCAACTAAGACTCGCCCTTTAGGGTCATTAATTGGAAAGTCAGCGTCGCTCGGGCGCAAGCGAAATCTTGAGGGCCCCACCGTACCCAAAGTGACATGTGTAATTATTGCAATCGTGCGGCTTGCGCGCAGGAAATCGCCTACATCCATTGTCTAATCGAGTCAATGGTTTAGGTCTGCGAACGTTGCGCAAGCGAGCAACACATAATCTTATTGATCCGCCGAGCACGACGCATAGGGTATTCTTGATCGCTAGCCGCCATTGTTGGGATTGCCAGGTACGATGGAGTACAAGGACTACTACAAAATCATGGGCGTGGCGCGCGATGCCACGGAGGCGCAGATCAAGCAGGCCTACCGCAAGCTCGCCCGCAAATATCATCCGGACGTCAGCAAGGAAAAGGACGCCGAAGCCCGCTTCAAGGAAGTCGGAGAAGCGTACGAAGTGCTCAAGAGCCCCGACAAGCGCGCCGCCTACGATCAGCTCGGGCAGGGGCACCCGGGTCAAGACTTCAGGCCGCCGCCGGATTGGGGCTCGGGGTTTGAGTTTTCCGGCGCAGGCTCCGGCGACCCTTCTTACAGCGACTTCTTCGAGTCGCTGTTCGGCGCGCAGGGACGGGCGGGAGCCGGCAACCGGCGCGGCGCATTCCACCCCGGACGCGGCGAAGACCATCACGCCAAGGTGCTGCTCGATCTCGACGCCACTCTGCGCGGCGGCGCGCGCCAGCTCACGCTGCGCATGCCGGAAATCGATGCGGAGGGCCGGCTGGTATCCAAGGAACGTGTGCTCAATGTGCAAGTCCCCAAGGGAATCCTGCCCGGCCAACATATTCGATTGGCGGGACAGGGTGCGCGCCCTCCGGGCGAGGGCGCGCCCGGCGATTTATTCATCGAAGTCGATTTTCAACCGCACCCGCTGTACAAGATCGAAGGGCGCGATCTGTATCTCGAGCTCCCCGTCGCGCCGTGGGAAGCGGCGCTCGGTGCCACGGTGAAATCGCCGACTCCGACCGGCACGGTGGACTTGAAGATCCCCGCAGGCTCGCATGCCGGCAGCAAATTGCGCTTGAAGGGCCGCGGCATTCCGGCGTCGCCGCCCGGCGATTTTTATGTGGTCCTGCAAATAGCACTGCCCCCCGCCACTGACGCCAAGGCCAAGGACGCCTATGCCGCCTTCGCCGCCTCACAGCCCTTCAACCCTCGCGCGAGTTTGGGAGTGTAAACGACATGTCATCACCGATAGATCAGGCGTTGTCCGGCGCCATATTCGAGGAATCCGCGGTACTCACGGTCAAGGACTTGAGCCGCATGTGCGCCGTCGATGAGCGGCACATCGTGGAATTCGTCGAGGAGGGAGTGCTCGAGGTGGTCGAAACTGCCCCCGAATGGCATTTCACCGGCGCCGCCTTGCGCCGCACGCGGCTCGCGCTGCGGCTCGAGCGGGACCTGGAACTCAACCTCGCCGGAGTCGCACTGGCGCTCGAGCTGATCGAAGAGCTGCAGCACCTGCGCCGTCAACTGCGGGCGGCGCCGTGACCGCCGCTCTGGAATCCGATGCCTTCGTCTTTTTCGGCGCCACCGGGGACCTTGCCTACAAGAAGATCTTTCCGGCGCTATATGCCATGGTGCACCGGAGTGGCCTCAACATTCCGATCATCGGCATGGCGCGCGAAGGTTGGACCTTGGAGAAGCTCAAGCAGCGCGCCCGCGAGAGCGTCGAGCAGAGCGGGGATTTCGAGGCCGGCTGCTTCGAGAAGCTCGCGGCGCAACTGCGCTATGTGGGCGGCGACTACACGGATCCTGCGACGTTCGCCAAATTGAAGCAGACTTTGGGTCTTGCGACCCGGCCGATCCACTACCTCGCCATTCCCCCAAGCATGTTTGCCAGCGTCGTGCAAGGCCTGGCGAAGTCCGGATGCGCCGAGAATGCGCGGGTCATCGTCGAGAAGCCCTTTGGCCGCGATCTCGCGTCGGCGCAGGCGCTCGATCGCACGCTGCATGAGGTATTTGCGGAACCCGCCATTTTTCGGATCGATCACTATCTTGGCAAGGAGGCGGTGCAGAATCTTCTCTATTTCCGCTTCGCCAATACCTTTCTCGAACCCATCTGGAATCGGCACTACGTCAAGGACGTGCAAATCACCATGGCCGAGGATTTTGGTGTGCAGGGCCGCGGCGCCTTCTACGAGGAGGTCGGCGCCATTCGCGACGTGGTGCAGAATCATTTGTTGCAAGTGACCGCGCTGCTCGCGATGGACCCCCCCACCGGCCACGAACCCACGACCATGCAGGCGGAGAAATTGCGCCTGTTCCGCGCCATGCGCCCGCTCGACCCGAAGGAAGTCGTGCGCGGACAATTCAAGGGATACCGTGACGAGAAGGGTGTCGCAAAGGACTCATCGATCGAGACGTTCGCAGCCCTGTGCGTGCACATCGACACGTGGCGTTGGGCGGACGTGCCGTTCTACATCCGGGCGGGGAAATGTCTGCCCATCAGCGCTACGGAAGTTACGGTGACCCTCAAGCGTCCGCCGCTCGCGATCTTCGATTCCGATGAAACCGCGCCGCGCAATTATTTCCGCCTGCGCCTGAGCCCCGAAGTGGTGATCAGCGAGGGCGCGCTGGTGAAGCGCAACGGCGAACAAATGCGCGGCGAGCCGGTCGAGCTGATTGCCCGCCATCACTCCGAGACCGAGAAAACACCCTATGAACGCCTGCTGGGCGATGCGATCCGCGGCGATACGTCGCTCTTCACCCAGGATGACAGCGTCGAAGCGGCATGGCGCGTGGTGGACCCGGTATTGACGGCCGGGCCGCCGGTGCTCGAATACGACACGGGCACCTGGGGACCCTCGGCCGCGAAGCGGATCGTGACCGGCGGCGAGGGTTGGCATGACCCCCAGCCTGAAAAGTCCGCGCCATGTTGAACAGCGGACAGGTCGTGTTTCTGCTGGATGTGGACAACACGTTGCTGGACAACGATCGCTTCGGCGCCGATCTCGGGGAGCGCCTGGAACAGGCGTTCGGCGCCGCCGAGCGCCAGCGCTATTGGGCCATCTTCGGGCAAAAGCGCGAGCAACTCGGCCTCGCCGATTACTTGGGCAGCCTGCAGGAATTTCGCAGCGGACTCGACGACCATCCCGCTCTGCTCGCCATGTCGGAGTTTTTGCTGGAGTATCCCTTCACCGCGCGACTGTTTCCGCGCGCCCTCGATGCCGTGGCGCACTTGAACACTCTCGGGCGTACCGCAGTGCTTTCGGACGGCGACATCGTATATCAACCGCGCAAGATTCAGCGCTCGGGCATCTGGGATGCCGTCGCAGGACGCGTTATGATTTACCTGCACAAGGAACGCGTGCTCGACCATGTGCAGCAGCGCTACCCCGGCACGCACTATGTGATGGTCGACGACAAGCCGAACCTTTTGGCCGCGATGAAATCCGTCCTGAAAGACAAGCTGACCACGGTATTTGTGCGCCAGGGACACTACGCATTCGCCGCGGAGTCGCAATCCGCGGACCCTGCGCCGGACATGACGATCGAGCGAATTGCGGATCTGATCAACCACCCTTTATCCGACTTCCAGGAACGTCCATGAGCATCACGAAAAGCTTGCACGATTTGGGCCAGAGCATCTGGCTCGACAACATCACACGGGAACTGCTCGATAACGGCACCCTGCGCCGCTACATCGATACCTTGTCGGTCACCGGGCTCACCTCCAACCCGACGATTTTCGATGAGGCGATCGGCAATACCTCGGCGTACGACAGCAGCATTCGCCAGAAGGCGCAGGCCGGACTGTCGGGGGAGGAACTGTTCGTCGAATTGGCGCTCGAAGACCTGCGGCGCGCCGCCGACCTGTTTCGCCCGGAGTTCGACCGCACCGCCGGGATCGACGGCTGGGTCTCCATGGAGGTATCGCCGCTGCTCGCGAACGATACCAAGACCACGATCGACGCGGCCTTGCGCATCCACAAGCAGGCCAACCGGCCGAATCTCTATGTCAAGATTCCCGGCACTCCGGCCGGCGTGCCCGCCATCGAGGCGGCGATCTTCGCCGGCGTGCCGGTCAATGTGACCCTGCTGTTCTCCCGCGAACACTATTTGAGCGTGGCGGACGCGTACATGCGCGGCATCGAGCGGCGCATCGCCGAGGGCTTGAATCCGCGCGTGAACTCGGTTGCATCCCTGTTCGTGAGCCGCTGGGACCGAGCCGTCGCCGACAAGGTGCCGCAGGAATTGACCAATCGGCTGGGGATCGCCATCGTGGGGCGCACCTACCGCGCGCACAACGAATTGCTGAAGAGCAAGCGCTGGCGCGACCTCGAAGCCGCCGGCGCCCGCAAGCAGCGCATGCTGTGGGCAAGCACCGGAACCAAGGACCCGAAGGCGCCCGCAGGCCTGTACGTCGAAGCAATGGCCGCGCCGGATACCATCGACACCATGCCGGAGAAGACGCTGCTGGCTTTCGCCGCCAATGGAACGATCAGACCCGTGATGGCAAAGGACGGCGGCGACGCCGAGCAGGTGCTGGCACGCTTTGCAGATGCCGGAATCGACATCGACGCGCTCGCCGCTCGCCTGCAATTGGAGGGAGCCGAGTCATTCGTCAAGTCCTGGAGAGAGCTCATGAAACGCATTGCCGACAAAAGCGCGGCTCTGGCCACCACTTGAATCCGCGAATCAATCCCCTCGCCGGCAAACCCGCGCCGGCCGCGTCGCTGGTGGACATACCGCGGCTCATCACCGCCTATTACAGCGAGCGGCCGGATCCCGGCGTCGCCGCGCAACGCGTCGCCTTCGGCACGTCCGGGCACCGCGGCTCCTCGTTCGAGCTCGGCTTCAATGAATTTCACGTGCTCGCGATCAGTCAGGCCATCTGTGAACATCGGGCGCGGCACAGCATCGACGGCCCGCTGTTCATCGGGTTCGACACTCACGCTCTATCGGCACCGGCATTCGCCACCGCCCTCGAAGTGCTGGCCGCCAATGGCGTCGAGGTCATGATTTCGGCCGGCGACGAATACACCCCGACCCCGGCCGTATCGCACGCCATCCTGACCTACAATCGCGGGCGCAAGACCGGTCTCGCCGACGGTATCGTCATTACGCCCTCGCACAATCCCCCCGACAGCGGAGGCTTCAAATACAACCCTCCGAACGGCGGCCCGGCGGACTCCGACGTGACGAAGTGGATCGAATCCCGCGCCAATGATCTGCTGAAGTCGGGCGCCGGCGCGGTCAAGCGGATCGGATTCGCCGCTGCCCGGCGCGCCACCACGACCCACACCCACGATTATCTTCAGGACTATGTGCGCGACCTCGGCGCCATATTGGACATGGAGGTGATACGCAACTCTGGCATTCGAATGGGCGTCGATCCCCTGGGCGGTGCGGGCGTGCACTACTGGGCGCGGATCGCCGAGCTGTACCGCCTCGATCTCAGCGTGGTCAACGACGAAGTGGATCCCACGTTTCGTTTCATGACGCTCGATTGGGACGGAAAGATTCGCATGGACCCGTCCTCGTCATATGCCATGCAGCGGCTCATCGGCCTCAAGGACCGATTCGATATTGCCTTTGCCTGCGATACCGACCACGACCGCCACGGCATCGTCACCGCCGGCAGCGGTTTGCTGCCGCCGAATCATTACTTGGCCGTTGCCATCGATTTTCTGTTTCGCCACCGGACGCAGTGGCGCGCGGACGCTGCGGTCGGCAAGACCGTGGTGAGCAGCGCCATGATCGATCGGGTCAGCAAGCGCCTCGGCCGCACGCTGTACGAGGTGCCGGTCGGCTTCAAATGGTTCGTCGACGGACTCGTGGATGGAAGTCTGGGATTCGGCGGCGAGGAAAGCGCCGGCGCCTCGTTCAGCCGTCTCGACGGCTCGGTCTGGACGACTGACAAGGATGGCATCGTTCCGGCGCTCCTGTCAGCGGAGATCACGGCGCGCACCGGCCGCGATCCGGGCGCGGCGTATGGCGCGCTCGCCCAGGAATTGGGCGCGGTATTCGCCAGCCGCGTGGACGCTGCCGCGAACGCCGAACAGAAGCAAAAGCTCGGCAAGCTCGATGCTGCGCAGGTACGGATCACGGAGCTCGCCGGCGAGCCCATCGATGGGGTTCTGACGCGTGCGCCCGGCAATGATGCACCGATCGGCGGCGTGAAGGTCACCTCGCGCGGCGGTTGGTTCGCCGCGCGCCCATCGGGTACGGAAGACATCTACAAGATCTACGCCGAGAGTTTTCACGACGCCGCGCATTTGGACCGGCTGCTCGCCGAGGCGCAGCGCATCGTGGATGCGGCGCTCGCAGTCGCGTGAAGCCCGCGATCCCGCCTTGCAAGCGCGTGAAAACCTGACGCTGACCGCCACGGCCAAGCGCCTCCTGCCCTGGCTGGTGGCGGTCGGGTTCTTCATGGAGTCGCTGGACACGACGATCCTCAACACGGCGGTGCCCGCCATAGCGCAGGCCCTCAAGGTGCCGCCTCTCAGCATGAAGGCCGTGCTCGCGAGCTATACGCTGAGTCTCGCCGTGTTCATCCCCATCAGCGGCTGGATGGCCAATCGTTTCGGCACGCGGCGTGTGTTCGCATCGGCGATCGGCATCTTCACGCTCGGCTCGTTTCTTTGCGGCCTTTCGAGCGACATCCACGTGCTGGTGGCCTGCCGGGTGCTGCAGGGCTGCGGCGGCGCCATGATGCTGCCCGTCGGAAGACTTACCATGGTCCGCACCTTTGCCAAATCCGAACTCATCGGCGCCATGAGCTTGGTCGCCATTCCGGGCCTGGTCGGCCCGATGCTCGGGCCTCTCCTCGGCGGCCTGATCATCGCCTATTTTCATTGGAGCGTGATCTTCTTCGTCAACATACCGATCGGGCTGTGCGGGTTGGTATTGGTCTACCGGCATTTGCCGAATTACCGCGAGCAGCGCAACTATCCGCTCGACATCGTCGGCCTGGTATTGTTCGGTTCCGGCGTTTCACTGCTCTCATATGTGCTCGAAGTCTTCGGCGAGACCAGCTTGAGCGGTCGCGAGATACTCGGGCTGCTGGCCATTTCCGCCGCGCTGCTCGGCGCCTACGGACTGCACACCGTGCGCACGCCGCATCCCTTGTTGCGGCTGGGATTGATGCGCATTCGCAGCTTTCGGGTTGCCATGACCGGCAACATGTTCACGCGCCTAGGGATAGGCGGAATACCCTTCCTCTTGCCCCTGCTCTACCAGGTGGGTCTCGGGTTCACTCCGATCCAATCCGGGCTGCTCATCATGCCGCAGGCGCTCGCCGCGATGACCCTGAAGCTCACCATGCCCATGATCTTGAAAAGATTCGGCTACCGCCGCGTGTTGATCATCAACACCGTCGCATTGGGTCTGATGATTTTCCTATTCTCGACCATCGAGGCGGTCACCCCCGTCTGGGTCATCGTGCTGATGGCGTTCGCGTACGGGTTTCTCACCTCGCTGCAATACACCAGCATGAATACTCTGGCCTATGCGGACGTGAACGAGCGGCAAGCGAGCAGCGCCAGCACCATCGCGAGCACGGTTCAGCAAATGGCGGTCAGCTTCGGCATCGCCGCGGCATCGCTCGCCGCCGCTTTTTTCGTCCCGGACCGAATTCATTCGACCGAGGCCGAAATGATCCACGGCATTCACCTTGCGCTGCTCGTCCTGGGAGGATTGACCATCGCGTCGACCATCGTCTTCAATGAGCTCAGGACCGGTGACGGCGACGCCGTGAGCCGCCACAAGGCCGAGCTTTCGAGCGGATAGCACCGCTGCGCCCCCCATGCAACGCCGGTCTGTCGTTACCTTTCTGTGCTTCGCGTACCTCGCGTACTGCGTCGTGATTCTGCGGCACGGACTGCTGTCCGGCATTGCGCGACCCCGCGGCCATCTGGCGCCGTGGTTGATATGCGCTATCCTTGGGTTGCTGTGTTATGGCATGACGACTCGCCGGGCATGGGCCCGTGCACTTGGACTGGTGGTGGGGATCGCGAGCCTCCCTCTCTGGGGAGCGGCTATTCTCTGGGGATATGCCTTCAGCGGGTTCAGCAGCAAGTCGGGCGAACCGACGCTCGTTTCTCCGCTGCTGTGGGCAATTATTCCGCCGCTGATACTTTCGATCGCGTTGATTGCGCTGTTGGTACGGCCGCTGCGCTGCGACGAACGGTCCTGACTTGCAAATCATGAGCCCAAGGCGGCCAGGAGAGCGCGACGTGAAAGCAGTTCGATTGTACGAATACGGTGGTCCT
>Ga0307476_10001022_pt1 | contig 18112 bp, 18 predicted proteins | sample atmos_gasesECM2C_2_FD_203314 | JGI IMG/M metagenome (GOLD analysis project Ga0307476, IMG submission 203314) | Hardwood forest soil microbial communities from Morgan-Monroe State Forest, Indiana, United States - atmos_gasesECM2C_05 | ecosystem: Environmental > Terrestrial > Soil > Temperate... | reverse complement strand
GGCGGCGGCGACCAGCAGCGTGTGCTGGTCGACGTAGCCGACCGGGACCGCCTGGTAGCGGCGCGCCATCGTCACCGGGAACAGCGCCGCGGCGGCGACGTCGACGTTGTAGAGGGCGAGGTCGACGTGGTGCAGCCCGTAGCGCTCGGCGGTCGCCCGCGAAAGCTGGTCTTCATTGATCACGCCCTGCTCGAGCAGCAGCCGCTCCGGCGGGCCGCCTGCGGTCCGCGCCGACTCGATCGCGCCCTGGACCAGTTCCGGCGAGGCGTAGCCGAGCTCGATCAGGACATCGGTGACGAAGCCACGGGAGTGGCCGCGCTGGCGCGGCGGGGTAAGGCCGGGGGTGCCGGTTTGCTCGGAACCAAGTACCGGCGCGGCCGAGCCACCCGAGTCCGGAACCGGCCGCAGGTGGCCTGGGTACTGGGTCCTGTCGTTGGAGCTCATCGCAATCAGTCGGGGTGGTAGGTGGCTTCGGGGCCCTTGTAGGCGGCGTCGCGGACCGCCTGAGTGACGCTCTGCGGGGTCTGGAACCCGTACTTGACGCTCGCCTGCGGCACGCCGTGGCTGAGGCGCTTGGGTTTCATCACGACCAGTGCCGGCACCTGGCTGAGGTCGAGGCCGACCGTGACCGCGGCGTAGCGGGCGATCTTCGCCGCCGGGACGACGATCAGCTCGGTGTCGGGAATGCCGAGGACGGCGCTCGTGGCGGCGGCCGTGTAGGTGTCGTCGATGCCACCGTCGTGGACGACGAGGAGGACAACGGTCTTGCCGGCGTCATAGGCAGTGCTGAACCGCCGCGGCGGTGGGGAGACCGGGATCGACGTTGGGACACCGCCGGTGGCGCCGGCCGCGGGTTCTTCGAGCGCGGGTTCCTGGACGCTTTCCGCCGTCGCCGTGACTTCGCCCGACGCCGGCGCTGCTTCGGATTCTTCCCCGCCGCCGCCCGGTTTCAGCAGCATGAAGGCGCCGACGACCAGCAGCAGGCCGACCAGCGCCAGCTGCGCCATCGGGTTGTCGTTGAGCTTGTCCCTCACGGCGCCACCGGCTCCGGGCGCGCCGCTTCGACCTGCTCGATCCCGCTCGCGCGCTGGCCGCCGGCGGCCAGCATCAGTTTGAAGTCATGGGGATTGGAGGCGTACTCCATCGCCACCGCCTCGCTGATCCGGCCCTCCATCGCGTAGCCGAGCAGCGACTGGTCGAAGGTCCGCATCCCGTAGTACTCGCCTTCGGCGATGACCTCGGTGATCCGGCCGGTCTCCTCCGGGTTGAGGATCAGGTCCTGGACGCGGCCGGTGACGACCATGATCTCCGAGGCCGGCACCCGGCCCTCGCCGGTGATGTCGGGGACGAGGCGCTGGGCGATCGCCCCCCTCAGGGTCGCCGCCAGCATCACCCGCGCCTGCTGCTGCAGGTGCGGCGGGAAGAAGTCGATGATCCGGTTGATCGTCTCGGTTGCGTCCAGGGTGTGGACGGTGGAGAGCACGAGGTGGCCGGTCTCGGCCGCCGAGAGCGCGGTCCGCACCGTCTCCTCGTCGCGCATCTCGCCGACCAGGATCACGTCTGGGTCCTGGCGCAGGACCCGGCGCATCGCCCGCCCGAAGCCCTTGGTGTCGGAGCCGACTTCGCGCTGGTTGATGATCGAGCGTTTGTCGGGGTGCAGGTACTCGATCGGGTCCTCGAGCGTGATGATGTGCCGCGCCCGGGTCTCGTTGATGTGGTCGATCATCGCCGCCAGCGTCGTGCTCTTGCCCGAACCGGTGGTGCCGGTGACGAGGATGATCCCGCGCGCCTCCTCGGCCATGCTGCGAACCACCTCGGGCAGGCCGAGCTCGTCGATCGAGCGAATCCGGAAGGGGATCGCGCGGCAGACGATCGAGATCGCGCCGCGCTGCTTGAAGACGTTGACGCGGAAGCGGGAGACGTCGGGCAGGGCGTAGGCGAAGTCGGCCTCGCCGTCCTCCTCGAACTCTGCCACCGAGCGCGGCTCGGCGATGTCGCGAAACGCCTTCTCGGTGTCCTCGGCGCTGAGCACGCCAAATCCCTCGAGCGGGATCAGTTCCCCGTGCATGCGAGCGATCGGGGGCGACTCGACCTTCACATGCAGGTCGGACCCCTCCCGCTCGACGAGCGTCTTAAGCGCTGAAGCGATTTCGAACATCCCGACCTGTATCGGCCGGGATGTTCAACCGCTTAAACCCTGCTGCTAGGCGACCTCGCGCAGTTTCTGGGCCTCGCCCAGCGACTGCAGCTTTTTCAGGCTCTGGTTCTCGATCTGGCGGATCCGCTCACGGGTGACGTTGAACGTCCGCCCGACCTCGTCCAGGGTCCGCGGGTGCTCGCCGCCGAGCCCGTAACGGAGCTCGAGCACGCGGCGCTCGCGGTAGGAGAGGTTCTCGAGTGCTTCCTTCAGCGCCTCTTTGGTCAGCAGGTCAGCCGCCCGATCGAACGGGGACTCTGCCTTCTCGTCGGCGATGAACTGGCCGAACTCCGACTCCTCCTCGTCGCCGACCGGCTTCTCCAGCGAAACCGGGGCCTGGGCGGAGCGCTTGATCGAGTCGACCTCCTCCGGGTCGATCCCCGTTACCTCGGCGATCTCCTCCGGCGTCGGCTCACGACCGAGCTCGGTAACCAGCTTGCGCTCAGCGCGGCCGATCTTGTTCAGCTTCTCGACGACGTGGACCGGAATCCGGATCGTGCGCGCCTTGTCAGCCAGGGCGCGGGCGATCGCCTGCCGGATCCACCAGGTGGCGTAGGTGGAGAACTTGAATCCCTTGCGGTAGTCGAACTTCTCCGCCGCGCGGACCAGTCCCAGCGTTCCCTCCTGGATCAGGTCGAGGAAGGGCAGGCCCTGGTTCCGATAATTTTTCGCGATCGAGACGACCAGTCGCAGGTTCGACTCGACCATTTTCTGCTTCGCGTCGAGATCGCCGCGCTCGATGCGTTTGGCGAGTTCGACCTCCTCCTGGGCGGTCAACAGGCGGACTTTGCCGATGTCCTTGAGGAACAACTGCAGCGAGTCCGTGGTCATGTCCGGTTTCAGGTCAAGCGCCTGTTTCTGGCGCCGCCGGCCTTTTTTTCCGGTGTCCGCGGGCATCGCATCCGCCGCCGCTTTCTGGGCGGGGTCCATGTCCTCGACGAGCTCGATCCCCGACTTCTCGAGGTGCCCGTAAAGGTCCTCGACGTCAGACTCGTCAAGATCGACCTCGGAAACTGCCGAGGCGATGTCGCCGAAGGTCAGCACGCCAAGCTGCTGACCACGATTGATGAGGTTTTTAACCTCCTCCAACTCCTGAAGCTCAGCTACCAGCATCCGTGTCTACTCGTTTCCCTCGCGCTTGCTGTTTAGTCCTGGACGATTAAATGCCGTTGCTGGCACAAAGTCGCGCCGGACGATGAAAAAGCGGACCAACGACCCGGTCCGCGAATTAAGGCTCTAAATCATTTTGCCCCAAGGGGCGGGCGTCAAACTTGCGTCAAACGCCTGTTCGCATAGTAGTCGCTTCAGTTTGTAAAGTCAATGCCTACCGTCCAGCGAAAAACGCGCTCCTGGCTGCGTGCCTTCTGGGAGCGCGCCTACCGGGAGAACGTCACCGGTCTCTCGGCGATGGTCGCCTACAACCTGATGCTGGCGGTTTTCCCGTTCGCGCTGCTGGTCCTCTTCGTCTTCGGCCAGGTGCTGAAGATCGGCGGCGTCGAGGAAGGCGTTCTCAATGACCTGCAACGGCTCTTCCCCAACGTCGAGCAGCAGACGCTGACCGACGTCCTCAACCGAATCCAGGACAACTCGACCACGATCGGAATCGCCGCTGCCGTCGGTTCGCTCTGGATCGGCGCCTCGTTTTGGGGCGCGATGGACACCGCCTTCTGCCGCATCTACCACGTCGAGTGCCGCGGCTGGGTCGAGCAGAAGCGCTTCTCCTTCGCGATGCTGGCCGTCGTCCTTCTTTTCATCGCCGCCAGCATCTTCGGGCCGACGATCGAGAGCGCCGTCGTCTCCAGCACCGACAAACTGCCGCTCGGCCTCTCCCACATCAAGGCGATCGACACGGTCTTGCTGCTCGGCGCGGCCCTGCTCGTCACCTTCCTGATCTGCACCGTCATCTACTGGGCTGTACCAAAAGGGCACATGCCTTGGCGCGCGGTCTGGCCGGGGGCCCTGTTCGTCACCGTCGCCGCCGGTCTCGCCAACTGGCTGTTCCCGATTTATCTGGCCAACGTGTCCAGCCTGGCGCGCTTCGGCTCGACCCTCGGCTTCATCCTCATCGCCCTGCTCTGGTTCTACGTTCTGAGCCTGGCGCTGATGGTCGGAGCGGTCATCAACTCGCTCCGCTACGAGGTCCACGACACCGGGGAGCTGCCTTATAGGCAGGAATCCCCGTCTGGAGGTTGCCGCGATTGCCCTGATTCCTGAAGCGAAGCTCCGCCAGGAATGAAACAATCGAATTGATGCAAAAACAGTCGAGTTCTGAAACGCTGCCCAACGTTCTGAAGCTCACCGTTCCCAGCGACATCGGTGTCCAATCCCAATCGGAGCGGATGATCGATGCGATGATCGCCAGCTGCGCCGAGAAGACCTACTCGGAGACGACGATCGGCGACGTCGTCCGCGGCGCGAGCATCTCCCGAACCACCTTCTACAAACGGTTTCCCGATAAGCGCTCCTGCTTCGACGCGGCGCTCGACCACGGCATCGAGCTTGTTGCGAGCACCGCCGCCGCGTCGCGTTCGAGCGACGATTCGCCACCGGAGGCAGTCCGCAAGGCCGCTGGCGCGGTGCTCGAGCTGCTCGCCTCCCAGCCAGACCTGGCGCGTCTACTCGCGGTTGAGGCAGTCGCGGTCGACCCCGCGATCAGCGGCCGCTACCGCGCGCTCCTGCTACCCGCCGTCGAAGGTCTGTGGAACGGCGACCGGCCAACCGAGCCCCGAACGAGCCCTAGCCTCGCCTTCGGTCGGGGCCAACTGTTGATCTTTAACCAGGTCGCCGCTGGTCGGGCGGAGGACCTGCCCGACCTCCTCCCCGAGGTCGTCTACCTCGCCCTCGCTCCCTTCGCCGGACACCAGGAGGCACTGCAGCAGTCGCGCCAGGTCGACGAGGACAGCCAACCGCAACCGGCAACGCCGTCTTGAGCTCCGAACCTGAGGATCTGCGCAAGTGGCGCCTGCCGCGAGGCCGTCATGGCCTCCCGCGCGAGATCGTCACCCGCTCACAGCGGGAGCGACTTCTGGCCGCTGTCGTCCGGGTGATCGCCGCCAAGGGCTACGAGTCGACGACCGTCGCCGACATCCTCGAGGAGGCGGGTGTCGGCCGCGAGAGCTTCTACGAACTGTTCGACGGCAAACGCCAGTGCATGCTGACCGCACACAGCCTGCTCGTCGATGACCTTGAAACCAGGGTCAAGGCCGCGTATACCGGCTCCGGGCCCTGGGAGGACCGGCTGCGGGACGGGCTCGCCGTGACGCTCCAGTGGTTCGCCTCCAGCCCGGACATCGGCCGCTTCACACTGGTCGAGCTGAGCGCCATCGGCCCCGCTTCCCTGGAGCGGTTTCAGGCCGACTTCACGCGCTTCGTCAACCTGATGGAAGAGGGACGCGGCGAGGAGGTCCCCCGGCCCGAGCTTCCGCAGGCGACCAGTCTCGCGGTCAGCGCCACCCTTGCCTGCGTCTACGAGGAGGTCGTCCACGAGCGAACAGCAGAGCTCCCGAGCCTGCTTCCCGAACTCACCTTCGAGCTACTGGTCCCATTCGTCGGCGAAGAAGCCGCCCGTGCCCAGGAACAGCGCGCCGCCGCTATTGAATGACCATCGCCGCGTGCAGGCCGAGGACGATGCCTTCGGTGACGCGACGGTCGCCGCCGAAGCGAAGCAGACTGGCTGTCCCGTCGCGAATCGCGCTGACCCACTTCGCCACCGAGCCGACGGCGAAGTTGCCGGGTGACGGACCGAGCCCCAAAGCGCAGGCGACGACCCTGCCGCGCTCGACGGTGACCGAGATCCCAGCCTGGTCACGAGCTTCGACCGGGTCCGCTTCGACCTCGAGCTGACAGGTCCCATTGGTGCTGGCCGGCAATCCGACCAGCGGCGTGGCGAGGAGAAATGCGGCCTCGATGTCCGCCTGCGTCACCGGGGCGGCCCTGCCGTCCATGTGCCCGCGTTCGCACTTGCTGGCCGCGACCAGGGGCGCGACGCCGCGGCGGGCCCAATCGGTCACCGCGTAGGGGGTTCCCCCGCCGCGGCTGTCATGGGCCTCGATCAAACCCGCCATCCGCATACTGGAGAGGCGCCGCTCGAGCGCCGGATAACTGAGATCCGGGATCTTGCGGTCGAGTTCGGTCAGAGACATCGGCGTCGAGGCGAGGTTGCGGATGATCGTCGAGCCCCAACCGTCGACGAAGGCCTTGACGATCCCCCTGCCTGCTCCCGTCTCGAGTGCGACAGGGCCGTCAGGGGCCTGCCCGAGCCAGCACCCGAGCGCCTCGGCCACCCCCAACAGCTCGTGGCCCATCGGGGTCAGCGAGTTCTCCGTCGCGTAGGGCATCTGCTCGGTCGGGCGCTTGTTCAGCGCCCCCATCTCGCGTAGATTGGCCAAGTGCCCGCGCAGCGTCGTCTGAGCCGGTAGGCCAGTTTCCCGGCGCAGCTCAGCCAGCCGCATCGGTCGCTCGGCGAGCGCCTTCAGAACCATCGGGTTGAGTGGAGTCGCCAACGTGGTCAGCGCCACCTCACCGGCCCGCAATTTCCCGTCAACCGCCTCGACGGCCGAGTTGTCCATAGCCGCGGCGTCAGGGTCGCCGCTGATCAAGGCGTCTCGTGCGTGGGCCAATGTCCTCTCCCCTCAACTTCTAGACTACCAAGAGTTCTTTTATTAGAACAAGATTATTTTATAAACGAACAAGTACGTTCAGGTGGCTCCGCACGCAAGCGACCGAGGACGCCGGCGGGCGCCGGTTTGCAGCCGTCTCAGCTCAGCCGTAGCGCTCTGCGGAGGTACCGAGAATCGCGCGCAGCTTGGCGCGATCGTGGCGGGCGTGAACCCGGCGAACGGTGCCCGAGCGCGAACGCATCACCAGCGATTCGGTGGTGACGCCGGCGCCGCGGTAGCGGACGCCCTGGAGGACGTCACCGTCGGTGACCCCGGTGGCGGAGAAGAAGACGTCATCGCCGGAACAGAGATCGTCGGCTGTCAGTACGCGATCGAGGTCGTACCCGGCGTTGACCGCTGCCGAGCGCTCCTCGTCGTTGCGCGGCCAGAGGCGTCCCAGCAGCTGGCCGCCCATCGACTTCAAGGCGGCGGCGGAGATCACGCCCTCGGGCGTGCCGCCGATCCCCCAGAGCAGGTCGACCGGCGAGCGTTCGGAGACCGCCAGCAGTGCCGCCGAGACGTCGCCGTCGGTGATCAGGCGGATGCGGGCGCCGGCCTCGCGCACTTCGCGTATCGCCTCCTCGTGCCGCGGCCGGTCGAGCATGACGACGGTCACGTCGCCGACCGTGCCCCCCTTGCGCTCTGCAATCAGCTTCAGCGTCTCCGGCAGCGGCCGGTCGAGGTCGAGCAGGTCGGCGATCTCTTCGCCGCCGGCAAGCTTTTCCATGTAGACGCAGGGCCCGGGGTCGAACATCGTGCCGCGCTCGGCGAGGGCGATGACCGCGATCGCGCTCGGCATCCCGAGTGCGCAGAGCCGCGTTCCCTCCAGCGGGTCGACGGCGATGTCGACGACCGGCGGCGAGCCGTCACCGATCTGCTCGCCGTTGTAGAGCATCGGCGCTTCGTCCTTCTCGCCCTCGCCGATCACGACCGTGCCGTCCATCGAGACGGAGTCGAGGACGAAGCGCATCGCGTCGACGGCGGCGCCGTCGGCGGCGATCTTGTCGCCGCGACCGACCCAGCGGGCGGAAGCGAGCGCCGCGGCCTCCGTTACCCGCACCAGCTCGAGAGCGAGGTTGCGGTCGGGCTTCGCTTGCGAGGCGTCGGCCATCCGCGCGCAGGCTATAGGGTCCGAGCGTGGACAGGCGTTGGGGACTTACGTTGCCGTTAGCGGGCGTCTCGCTGGCCGATCACGGGGAGCTCGTCAAGCGGGCCGAGGCGGCCGGCTACACCGATCTCTGGACTGGGGAGACCAATGGCGCCGACGGCTTCACGCCGCTGACCCTGAGCGCCGCCTGGACCGAGCGGATGCGACTCGGCACCGGCATCGTCGGCGTCTTCCAGCGCGGGCCGGCGCTGCTCGCTCAGGAGGCCGCGGCGCTCGCCGACGCCTCGGGCGGGCGCTTCGTACTCGGGATCGGCTCCTCCTCGGACCGGATCATCGAAGGCTGGAACGGGATCCCCTTCGAGAAGCCGCTGAGCAAGGTCCGCGAGACGCTCGACTTCCTCCAGCCCGCGCTCGCGGGGGAGCGCACCTCGACCGGCTTCAAGCTGGAGACGGCGCCGGCGCAGCGGATCCCGATCGTGCTGGCGGCGCTGCGGGGCAAGATGCTGGAGCTGGCGGTCGAGCGCGCCGACGGCGCCTTCACCAACTTCCTGCCGCTCGCCGGCCTGCCCCAGGTCACCGCCCAGCTCGACGCCGCCAGCGACGACTTCGAGCTCCTCTGCCGCTTCTTCTGCATCCCGGGCGAGCGCGAGCAGGCCGAGCCCTTCGCCCGATTCATGTTCTCCTCCTACGCGACCGTCCCCGTCTACGAAAAGTTCTTCCGCTGGCTCGGCTACGGCGACCAGATCGACCCGATGGTCGAGGCCTGGCAGGCCGGCGACCGCAAGGCCGCTGCGGCGGCCGCGCCCTGGGAAGTGATCGAGGACACCTTCGTGATCGGCACCCCCGAGCAGATGAAGGAGCGGCTCGAGGCGTTCGTAGCCGGCGGGATCACGCTTCCGATCCTGACCATGATCACGCCGCCGGACAACGTCGGCGAGCTGATCGAGGCGCTGGCGCCGAGCTGATTCGACGGCGGCACCGGCACCGCTATTTTTTGTCGACTGTTGTGAAGCTCAGCGGCGTCCAAAATTGCTCGATGAGTGGGTCTTCGCCTTCGAATGTGAGCAGACCTTCCAGCCCAGCTTCCGCCCCGTTGAGTTTCAGGGTTTTCTGAGCTGTCGTATCGAGGAGTGAGAAGTTTGCTGTAGAGCCACTGAGACTCAGGGTCTTGAAGGTCCCGGTGAGGTCGTATGTTTTGTTGAGCGCGGGGTTCGTGCAGTTTTTGAGGTGGAAACTAGCGAGCACGGTCCCTGCTTCGGGTTCGATTATCAGCCCGTCACCCTGTTTGTACGTCGTGAACCGCACGTTCCTCGTCAGGAATTCTCCTTCTGGCCCGACTGCGGGGAGTTCGTCCTTGAAGACTTTGCAGGTCTCTTTGGCAGGTTTCGTCACGCTCACCCACTCGAATCTGATCAGAGCAGTGCCAAACGCTGTGTGTTCCCCGGTTGTCGGTTCTTTGTAGTTGGCGATATTCCCGCTAAAAGTCACTTCTTTTAGCTGTAGTTCAAACGCCGCGCCTCCTACGGTGCTTTGCAGCGTCCACGAAAGGTGCGTGCCCGCTGTGGAAAGGTTGCCGGCGGCGATCCATGTCACTGTTTCCGCGGGAACCGTCACATGGCTGTAGTCGCCGGCACCTTTGTCACCGTTTGCGCAGTGAGGTGCGGTGAATTCGCCGCTTCCGGTTTTCTTACATGTGAAGAATGTTGTCCCATTGGGCACCGCGCTCGCGCTCTGTGCCGTGACTGCGCCGGCGACGAAGACCGCCAACATGCACAGGCCGAACCCGCTTCTGCGTCGGATCATCGCTCCAAGATCCACCCGATCCCGGCGAGCGTCAATCGGCCGATCGGCGAACCCGCCGATCGGTGCGCCGCACGGAGCCGCGAACGCGGCCGAGCGAGCCGGAGCGGCTAGGACGCGCGGGCGAGGCTGAGGGCGTAGTCGCCGGCGGCGTCGGTGAACCAGCCGCTCATCTGCAGCCCGGATTCGGTGTAGACGCACTCGAGGCGCTCGCGGGTGAACTTGCCCGAGATCTCGGTCCGCATCTCCTCGCCGGCGGCGAACTCGACGGTGAGGTCGAGCCCATCGAGGGTGACGCTCTGTTCGGCCAGTGAACGCAGGCGGATGTCCATCCGCTCCTCGCGGGCGTCGTAGCGGGCGACGTGCTCGAAGGCGTCGAGGTCGAAGTCGGCGCCGAGCTCGCGGTTGAGGACGTGGAGGACGTTCTTGTTGAACTCGGCGGTGACGCCCGCCGCGTCGTCGTAGGCGGCCTCGAGGCGCGCCGTCTCCTTGACCAGGTCGGTCCCCAGCAGGAGGTGGTCGCCGGGACCGAAGAGGGCGGCGATCCGAGTTAGGAATTCGCGGCGCTCGCCCGGGTAGAGGTTGCCGATCGTGCCGCCGAGGAAGGCGATCAAGCGCGGGTGGCCGTCGGCGTGGATCCGCTCGAGGTCGTTCTCGAAGTCGCAGACGAGGCCGCGGACGTCGAGCCCGGGGTACTCGTCGACGAGGGTGCGGGCGGTCTCGTGGGTGATCTCCTCGGAGATGTCGACTGGGACGTAGGTGCGGAGGCTGCCGGCCTCGCGCATCGCGTCCAGCAGGTGGCGGGTCTTCGAGGCCGAGCCGGAACCGAGCTCGACCAGCGTCCCGGGGGTGCCGGCCGTGGCCAGGATCTCGGGCGAGCGGTCGGTCAAGATCTCGCGCTCGGCCCGGGTCGGGTAGTACTCGTCCAGCTCGGTGATCTGCTCGAACAGCTGCGAGCCGCGCTCGTCGTAGAAGTACTTCGGCGAGAGCTCCTTCGGCGAGGCGGTCAGGCCCTCGCGGACGTCGCGCGCCATCTCGGCGGCGGCGTCGGCGTCGAGGTGGACGTCGATCGCGATCACGCCGTCCTCGCGCAACGAAGGCCGGCGAAGATCTGGCAGCGCTCGGGCAGGTCCCAGTTGCGGAAGGTCGGCCGGGCGACGTGCGAATGGGTCGCCCAGGAGCTGCCGCGCAGGACCCGATAGGTGTCGCCGAAGAAGGCCTCGGAGTACTCGCTGTAGGGGAACGCCTCGAATCCGGGATAGGGCAGGAAGTGCGAGGAGGTCCATTCCCAGGCCTGGCCGGTCGAGTCGAGGCGGTCACAGGCGGCCTCCCACTCCTGCTCGGTCGGCAGTCGCTTGCCGGCCCAGCGGGCGAAGGCGTCGGCCTGCTCCCAGGAGACGTGAATCACCGGGTGGTCGGGCTCGATCGGCGCCTTGCGGCCCATCGCGGTGCTGACCCAACCGCCCTCGCCGTCGCGCTCCCAGTACATCGGCGGCTCCGCGCCCATGGCCTCCATGAACTCGGTGTACGCAGCGTTGGTGACCGGGGTTCGGTCGATCTCGAAAGCGGTCAGCTCGACCGCGTGGCGGCGGCGCTCGTTGTCGTAGGCAAAGCCGTGCTCGGGAGCGCCTACCTCATGGGTACCCGCGTCGACGGTGATCGTCTCCGGACCGGAGGCAATGACGGCAGTCGTCCCCACCTCCCGCAGCGGCTCGTAGCCGTCGACCATCTGCAGCAGCTGCAGCATCGTCTCGTTGTGCTGGTGCTCGTGGGCGAGCAGCATCTCGTAGGCGAACCCTTCCCGCAGCAACGGGTCCTCGGCGTCGGCCTCGACGTTCACGCCCTCCAGTACGTCGAGGGCTCGCGATCGGACGTCCGCCATGTAGGAGCGCAGCTCCGCGTCGCGCAGGATCGGCAGCTCGCCGCGGGTCCTGCGCGGGTTCTCGATCGCGTCGTAGAAGCGGCCGAGCTCGCCGTGCAGCGGCTCGCGGCTGCCGATCGTCTGCACCAGCCAGAGCTCCTCGAAGTTGGCAATGTGGCCGAGGTCCCAGGCCAGTGGGCTGAGGATCGGCGAGTAGACCCGGTTCAGTTGCTCGTCGTCGAGCGGCTCGATCAGCTCGAGCGTGCACCGTCGAGCCTCGGCGAGCAGGTCCGCGATCGCTGCCTTGGAGTTTGCCGTCACCTCGGTCGCGATAGGAAAACCCTACAGAGCGTTCGGTACCGGTCTGTAAAGAAGGCATTAGGGTGCGCGCGTGGAGATCGACGGAGCGGGAGCACTGGTCGCCGGTGGCGCCTCTGGCCTCGGGGCGGCGACCTCGCGGCTGCTGGCCGCGGGGGGCGCCCGGGTCACCGTTGCCGACCTCAACGCCGAGAAGGGCGAGGCGCTGGCGGCGGAGATCGGCGGCGAGTTCGTCGCCGCCGACGTTACCGACGCCAAGGCCGTCCAGGCCGCGGTCGACAGCGCCGCGAGCGCCTGCGAGGGCCTGCGCGTCTCCGTCTGCTGCGCCGGGATCGGCTGGGCCGAGCGGCTGGCGCGCAGCCGCGGCCCCCACGACCTCGAATACTTCTCCAACGTCGTCAAGGTCAACCTGATCGGCACCTTCAACGTGCTCCGCCTTGCCGCCGCGGCGATGATCGGCAACGAGCCAAACGACGAGGGCGAGCGCGGCGTCTGCGTCAACACGGCATCGATCGCCGCCTTCGACGGCCAGATCGGGCAGGTCGCCTACGCCGCCTCCAAGGGCGGCATCGTCGGCCTCACCCTGCCCGCCGCCCGTGACATGGCCTCGAAGGGGGTGCGGGTGATGACGATCGCGCCAGGCCTCTTCGACACGCCGTTGCTGGCCGCCCTGCCGGAGGCGGCGCGGGAAGCTCTCGGCGCCGGCATCCCCTTCCCGTCGCGGCTCGGCCGGCCCGAGGAGTACGCGCTGACCGTCGCCCAGATCGTCGCCAACCCGATGCTGAACGGGGAGACGATCCGGCTCGACGGCGCCCTGCGGATGCCGCCGAAATAGATCCTGCTGAGAACGCACAAGTGCGTCCTCAGGCGTCAGACTGGGGCGATGCGGGGCTCTGAGCTGATCGCCGAGTTCCTCAAGCACTCACCGCTGGTCGTCCATTTGGGGATGGAGTTGCGCGAGATCGAGGACGACCGCGCCGTCCTCTCGCTGCCCTTCCGCGACGAGGTGGTGACGATCGGCGACGTCGTCCACGGCGGCGCCGTCTCCGCCCTGGTCGACACCGCGGCGATGGCCGCCGCCTGGTCGGCGATCGAGTTCGACGGCGAACCGCCGAAGGGCACCACCGTCGGCCTCACCGTCGACTTCCTCGCCGCCGCCCGCGCCCAGGAACTGAACGCCGAGGCCGCCGTCCTGCGCCGCGGCTCCAGCCTCTGCTTCTGCGAGGTCAAGGTCCACGGCGCCGCCGACGGCCGCCTCGTGGCGACCGGCCTGGTCACCTACAAGCTGGACTGACCGCACAGCGTTCGCGACATTGACCACGCCAGAGTGGGGTCAATGTCGCGAGCGACGTCGGCGGGGGCTTCAGTCGGTTCCCTCGGCCTCGGGGTCGCGCCAGACGTGCTTTTGCCAGGGCGGGGTGATGGCGAAGGTCGAGTCGTCGCTGGCGGCGATCGGCTCGAGCGGGATCAGGTGGACGCGGCGGCCCGGGGTGAGGCGGTCGGGGTCCTGGACCGCGATGGCGTTGCCCGCGTGGCTGCCACCGGAGACGAAGAGCAGGTGGGTCTCCGGGCCCCAGCCGTTTTCCTCGCGGATCCCGACCTCTTCGGCGAGGTCCCGCAGCTGGTCGACGCCGGCGTCCGAGGCCCAGTTGCCGGTGCTGCGGCTGTGGTTGTAGCCGTTGTGCGATGAGGCACGCTCATCGACTCGGCCGTCGGGGCCGATGCGGATCTCGACCATCTCCCAGTCATCCGCGTGAAAGCCCTCCTCGCCGACCACCAGCAGGTCGCGCAGGGTCGCGGAGTCGGCGTAGTAGGTGAAGTACTCGAGATAGAGATTGCCGGCCCGCGGGCCAAAGCAATCGGCTCCCAGCCCTTCGGTCTCCACCCTCTCCCCCACCCGGCAGTCGACCACGTGGACAAACGCAGTGACCGGCAGCCGCTCGTCGGTGCGGTGCACGAGCCCGGCGGGCTCGGCGTCACCACAGCTCGTGCTGCGGCAGCGCCGGAAGTCAACCGGCACCGCCCGCGAACCCTCCTCGAAGACGAGCGTCGGCATGTGCAGCCGCACCAGCTTCCCGACCTCCGTCCCGTACGCGGCGATCAGCGTCGGCTCGTCACCGCAGCCGTCGGCCAGCGATGCCGCGCAGAGGATCCGGTCCGCCAACGCCCGTGCCAAATCCGCGCCGGGGACCCGCACCCCGGCAGCGACCAAGCCCAGCAAGAGCAGCGAGACGACGCAAAGCGTCCCGACCCACTCGACCGTCCCCTGCCCCCGCTCCGAACCCATCCCCGGGCAAGGGCGGACACAGCGAGGCTCTCCCCCCGTCGGGGAGCGGCGCTACAGCTGCTCGATCTCGGCCGCGATGTCCGCGGCGGCTTTCTTCGCGTCGTCGAACAGCATCGAGGTGTTCGATTCGTAGAAGAGGTCGTTGTCGATGCCGGCGAAGCCGGGGGACAGCGAGCGCTTGATCACGATCACCTCGCCTGCCTCGGAGACTTCGATGATCGGCATTCCGGCGATCGGCGAATCGGGGTCGTTCTTCGCCGCCGGGTTGGTGACGTCGTTGGCGCCGATCACGACGGCGACGTCGGTGCGCGGCAGCTCCGGGTTGATCTCCTCCATCTCGCGCAGCTGCTCGTAGGGCACGTCGGCCTCGGCGAGGAGGACGTTCATGTGGCCGGGCATGCGGCCGGCAACCGGGTGGATTGCATAGCCGACGGTCACCCCGCGCTTCTCGAGCTGGTCGGCGACCTCCTTGACCGCGTGCTGGGCCTGGGCGACGGCGAGGCCGTAGCCGGGGACGAAGACGACGGTGTCGGCGTAGGCGAGCTTGATCGCCGCGTCCTGGGCGCCGATCGAGGTGTGCGGCCGCTCCTCGGTCGGACCGCCGCCACCGCCCGCGGGTGCGCCGCCGAAACCGGCGAAGAGGATGTTGGCAACCGAGCGGTTCATTGCCGTCGCCATCTCCATCGTCAGGATCGTTCCCGAAGAACCGACGATGGTGCCGGCGACGATCAGCGCCACGTTGTCGAGCGCGAAGCCGGCGGCGGCGGCGGAAAGGCCGGTGAAGGCGTTCAGCAGCGAGATCACGACCGGCATGTCGGCGCCGCCGATCGGCAGCACGACGAGGTTCCCGAGCAGCGCCGCCGCGATCAGGATGCCGATGAACAGCGCTTCCGAGGGGTCGCCGTTGTTGACCGCGATGTTGACGCAGGCGGCAACGATCCCGATCAGCAGGACGGCGTTGACAACCTGCTGGCCGGGCACCGAGAGGGGCCGGGTCGGGATCAGGTCCTGGAGCTTGGCGAAGGCGACGTTCGAGCCCCAGAAGGAGACCGAGCCGATCACCGCCGCCAGCAGGGTCGGGATCAGCTCTTCGAGCGGGATGTCGCCGCCGAGGGAGATCCCGTGACGAAGCTCCGACCAGGCGATCAGGGCGACGGCGCCGCCGCCAACCCCGTTGTAGAGGGCGACCATCTGCGGCATCTCGGTCATCTGCACCCGCACCGAAGCGACGAAGCCGACCGCCGAGCCGACCCCGAGGCCGATGATGATCAGGCCCCAGTTGCCCATCCCGTCCAGCAGCAGCGTCGTCGCCACGGCGACCGCCATGCCGGCGGCGGCGACCATGTTTCCCTGCTTGGCGCTGGTCGGGTGAGTGCCTTTTTTGAGCCCGATGATGAAGAGGCTGAAGGCGACGATGTAGAGCGCCGTGGCGGCGTCACCGCCCGGCTTGAGGACTGCGAGCAGGGTCATTTGTCCTCGGCCTTGGGTTTCGGCTTTTTAGAGAACATGCCCAGCATCCGGTCGGTGACCATGAAGCCGCCGACGATGTTGATCGCGCCGAAGGCGACGGCGATCGTCCCGATCACGTACTCGAGGCCGTCGTCGGCGTAGCCGAGGACGATCAGCCCGCCGAGCATGACGATGCCGTGGATCGCGTTGGTCTGCGACATCAGCGGCGTGTGCAGGGTGGTCGGGACCTTGGAGATCACCTCGAAGCCGACGAAGGCGGCGAGAACCAGGATCGCGAGCTCGGTGAACAGCGTCATTTGGCGGCCCTCTCGTTCTTGATCTCGCCGCCCTGGGTGATGCAGGCGGCGGCGATGATGTCGTCCTCGAAGTCGACGTTCAGCGCGCCCTCCTCGGTGACCATCAGGCCGAGCAGGTTCTCGAGGTTTTTCGCGTAGAGCTGGGAGGCGGGCACCGGCATCTCCGAGGCGAGGTTGCGGGGGCCGATCACCTTGACCCCGTTCTCGACCACGGTCTGGCCGGGCTCGGTCAGCTCGCAGTTGCCGCCGGTCTCGGCGGCGAGGTCGACGATCACCGAACCCGGCGCCATCCCGCGCACCGCGTCGGCGGTGATCAGCAGCGGCGCCGGCCGGCCGGGGATCGCGGCGGTGGTGACGATGATGTCCTGTTTGGCGGCGTTGTCGGTGAGGGCGTCGCGCACCTGCGCGTTCTCCTCGTCGGTCAGCGGCCGCGCGTAGCCCCCCTCGCCCTCGGCGTCGGGGATGAAGTCGAGTTCCAGCGGCCGGCCGCCGAGCGAGGCGATCTGCTCCCAGGCGGCGCGACGGATGTCGAAGCCGGTGACGATCGCACCCAGGCGCTTGCCGGTGGCGACCGCCTGCAGGCCGGCGACGCCGGCGCCGAGGACGAGGACCTTGGCCGGCGGCACGGTGCCGGCGGCGGTGGTCATCATCCCGAAGAAGCGGCCCGACTCGCGGGCGGCGATCAGCATTGCCGCGTAGCCGGCGGCGGCGGCCTGCGAGGAGAGCGCGTCCATCGCCTGGGCGCGGGTCGTCCGCGGGATCGCCTCCATCGCGAAGCTGGTGACGCCGGCGACGGCCAGCGCTTTGTTGGTCTCGGCCGCGACCCAGGGGTTGAGGTGACTGATGTAGACCTGGCCCGATTTCAGCCTGCCGATCTCCGCCGCCGTCGGGACGGCGACCCGGAGGACGACGTCGGCGCCCCAGATCGCGTCCGGCGCGGCGATCTCGGCACCGGCGTCGGTGTACTGGGAATCGGGATGGCCGGCAGCGTCGCCGGCGCCGGCCTCGACGAGCACGTCGACGTGCTCGTTTTTCTTCAGCGACTTGACCACGTCAGGGACTAGCGCGACCCGGCGCTCCCCATCCACGGTCTCTTTCGGGACTCCGATCCTCATGACCCTGCGGCGCGGAAGATTAAGCGAAAGCGCTAGTCGACCGCGCCCACACCCGCCATTTGGGCGAGCCGCTCGAGCGTGTGCAGTTGCTGATCCCGCTCTACATGAACCGGTGACACGATCAGGCGGTCGATGCCGGCGCCGCGGAAGCGCTCGACCCGCTCGGCGACCTCGGCCTCGGTCCCGACCAGCGAGGTTGCCTCGACGATCTCGTCCGGCATCGCCTCGAAGGCGCCGGCCTTGTCACCGTCCTGGAAGCGCTGCTGGACCTCGTCGGCGACCTCGCCGAAGCCGAAGCGGTGGGCGAGATCGACGTAGAAGTTGGTCTTGCGGCTGCCCATGCCGCCGAAGTAGAGGACGAGGCCGGCCTTGACGACGCTCTTTGCCGCCTCGAGGTCGCCGTCGATCGCCACCTGCAGCGAAGGGCTGACCTCGAGGTCCGAGCGCTGGCGCCCGCCCTTGGCGAAGCCGGCCTCCAGGTGCTCGCCCCAGGTCGCCTCGAAGGCGTCGACGCTGAAGAAGATCGGGATCCAGCCGTCGCAGATCTCGGCCGCCATCTCGACCGATTTACGCCCGATCGCACCGACGAAGACCGGGATCTCGTTGCGCAGCGGGTGGAAGTTGAGCTTCAGCGCCTTGCCCTCGCCACCCGGCAGCGGCAGCGTGTAGTGCTCGCCCTGATGGTCGACCGGGCCTTCGCGGGCGATGATCGCGCGAACGACTTCGATGTACTCGCGGGTCCGGCCCCAGGGCTTCGCGTAGGGGACGCCGTACCAGCCTTCGGAGACCTGCGGGCCGGAAGGGCCGAACCCGAAGAGGAAGCGGCCGCCGGACAGTTTGTCGATCGTCGCCCCCGCCATCGCGGCCGCAGCCGGGGGACGCGCCGGCACCTGCAGGATCGCGGCGCCGAGGTTGATCGTCTCGGTCTTGGCCGCCAGCCAGGCCAGCACGCTGACCACGTCGGAGCCGTAGGACTCGGCGGCCCAGACCGACTCGTAGCCG
>Ga0307476_10001021_pt1 | contig 18115 bp, 16 predicted proteins | sample atmos_gasesECM2C_2_FD_203314 | JGI IMG/M metagenome (GOLD analysis project Ga0307476, IMG submission 203314) | Hardwood forest soil microbial communities from Morgan-Monroe State Forest, Indiana, United States - atmos_gasesECM2C_05 | ecosystem: Environmental > Terrestrial > Soil > Temperate... | reverse complement strand
TTTTCGTCCATCCTTTTATCGCCAGCATTCAGGTCAGCCTAGTTCCGCCGGTCAATCCTCCGCCGCCCGCCTGCCCGGCGCAGACTGAGCTTCCCGCGGCTTGCAACCTCCCGTTCAAGCCCGCCCTTAATAATTCCTGCCTTTCACAGAACCAGTTAATCACCTTGCAGGCCACCGCGTTTGACAACCAGGGAACCGATATTACTGCCGCGGTTGGCCCCTTTTCCTGGAGCCAATCCAACGCCAACGTCGCCACGTTTACTCCGATCGTGACAGTCAGTGCCTACGACGTGCCCACCAACCAGGTAAACGTAACGCCCAACATTACGGGACAAACCCAAGTCATCGCTTCCGCTTCTGGCGTCTCCAGCCAGCCCTACGACTTCGAGACCTGTCCCGTGCAGTGCATCGCACTCGAACTGGGTGTCAGCGGCTCGCAGCAAGCCAGCCAGACAAGCTTCGTGGTCAAAAAAGGAACCGCCGAAACCGTCACCGCCTTCGCCGTCGACGTGCAAGGCTGCATCGTGCCCAAGCCGACGCTGACTTGGGTCTCTTCCGAGCCGGCGGCGCTAACCGCAGGCAGCGCCACCGCCGGATGCGGCGCCAACTCCGCGACTTGCACCATTACTACTCCTCAACCGGGCGTGGCTGCGATCACAGCCTCTTGCACGCCGCCATCTTGCAATGTCGGCTTTCCCCTGAATCTGAATCCCTCTGTTTCCGCTCCCTACATCCCGCAACCCGTTTATCCCGTCACCGCCATTTCGGGGTTAGTAACCGGCGCCACTTCGCCAGCCAATGTCTTGGCCACCAGTCAAGACTGTTACAGCGATATCCTATGTCAAGTCGGCATTTATAATGTTTCGTCGACCACCAACCTCCCCAGCGGCGCGGTGGGGATGCCCACTCCCCCTAATTCCCTGATGATCGACCTCCCGGGAGACCGAGCCTACGCGGGTAGTGAATTCGGCGCTTTTGCCATCGCTCCCTCCAACCTCGGGAGTGCCACCAATCCGTTCACGTTTCTGCCCGCTTCGGGCACCGCCCTGGGCCTGGTAACCGGCAAGGTCATCGCCGTCTCGCACAACGGCAGCGGCGCCGTTTTCTCCGACACTGTCTCCACTCCTAACCAGGTATACGTCGTCAATGGCGCCGTTGCAGCCATCCCCCTCAACGTCAACAGCGCCACCGCAGCGGCGTTTTCCCCCGACGCCTTGAGAACCTTCATCCTCGGCAATGGTGGCAACACCTTGTACTCGTATTCCACTCTGCAATTCTTGCAGCTGTTGCTCCCCAATCCTTTGCCCACTCCCGCCACTTCAATTGTTTTCAACTCGACGGGCTCGTTCGCCCTCCTGTCCGGCGGAAGTCCCGCCGGCAGCCTCGCCATCTACAACACCTGCGACAATTCTCTGGTCACCCCATATCTGTCAGCCACGGGCCTTCTCAGCCCTCCGCAGTTCCTGAGGATGGTGCCCGCCGGCAACGTGCCCATGGGCAACGGCGCCATCCCGCTTCTTCAAACGGAAGGCCTCGACTTCTTCTTCGGCATAGACAACACCGGCATCGACATCATCGCTACCACCTCCTCTCAGGACACTTCGTTCACCACCCTTTGCCCCCAGAAGGTCGCCATCGCCCAGACCACCGCACTCACCCCATTTCCACCAACCCACCTCCCCATGAACCAGGGCACTTTCCACCCCATTAATTTCTTCCTCTCCCCTGACGCCACCCAGGCCTACATTGTTACCAGCGATCGGGCCGGCGTCCTGGTCTACAGCTTCAACACTGCCTCCACATTCAGCATCCCACTCGTCAACGACGCAACTCCCGTTGCCGCCGACATGACCGTGGACGGCTCCCTGATCTTCGTGGCCGCCTCCGACGGCCTCCTACACGAGATAAACACCGCTCTGGCCCTTGACCGGTACGATATCCCCTTCTCGCCCCTCCCCGACTCTTTCAACAGCTTCTGCTACACCGGATCCGACTGCACCCTGAACCTGGTAACGGTAAGACCCTAGGCACTCTTATGGGAGGGTTGGTCTCGAGAGAGACTTAAGTGTGGAGAGAGAGACTTAGTGCAGAGAGACCTAGCGCAAAGAGAATGTTCGTGTGGGGACGGGCGCCTCGCGAGCCCGCCCTGAGCGAAGCCGAAGGGTCCAGGCCCGGGCAAAGCCCGGCCCCAATGCCGCCAGCGCTTTAGCGCAGCGCACGATTTTGCGCCACAAATGCACGACGATTTTGGGATGGTAGAGCGCCTTTAGCGCTGGATAAGCACCACAAGAAAAGCGGGCGTTAGCCCGCAGCCAGCACTCCCAGTCCTACGCTGTCTTTTCTAAATCCTTAGCCACACTATCCAGCACCCCATTGACGAACTGCACCGACTCCAAACTGGAATACTTTCTAGCAATCTCCAGAGCTTCATTGATCACCACCGCCCGCGGCGTCCCCGGATACTCCAGAAACTCCGCCACCCCCGCCCGCAACAGGTTACGATCCACCGCAGCCATGCGTTCCATGCGCCAGTGTTCCGCATGCCGCTCAATCAGTTTGTCGATTTCCGCGCTCCGGTCAGTCGCTACCCGGAACAAATCGTCCGCGAACCCCTTCACCTCGGCGCTGGCGTCGCCATGCTCCGCCCAAAACGTACGCTGTACCTGATCCACCGTCTGCTTGCCCATGTCTGCCTGAAACAGCATCTGCAGCGCCAGTTCGCGAGATTTGCGGCGAGTACCCATAGACATTTTCCGGTTGTCAGTTGCCAGTTTACTGTAGAGGAGGGATCATTTGCGGTTGGTCTTCGCGCTCTTCGTAGGTTTGTCATTCCGAGTCTCAGATTTGTCATTCCGAGCGAAGCGAGGAACCTGCTTTTTGCTGCCAGCTGATAATTGGCGGCCAGCAGTTGGCTTCCACGCGCCGGACGCCGGACGCCTGATGCCGGCCGTCAGCGAAGCCATCTCCACCGCCGCCAGCGCCGCCTCAAATCCCTTGTTCCCCATCTTCAGTCCAGCGCGGTCAATGGCCTGCTCCAGATTCTCGCAGGTAAGCACCCCAAACGCATGCGGAACCCCAGTCTCCTGCGCCGACTGCCCAATCCCCCGCGTCACCTCGTTCACGATCACGTCATAATGCGCCGTATCGCCGCGCAGCAAACAACCGAGGCAAATGATGGCCTCGTACTTCCCCGACTCCGCCAGCTTCCGCGCCGCCAACGGAATCTCAAATGCCCCCGGCACCCGCACCAGTTCAATATCTTTCTTGTCAGCGCCAGAACGCACCAAACCGTCGATCGCGCTCAGCAAAAGCCTCTCAGTGATGAAGGCATTGAAGCGTGAAACCACAACCGCAAATCGTTTGCCGGAAGCATTCAGCGCACCTTCGAGCGCAGGCAGGCCAGGCTCAGGAAGAGGCTCCAACACGAGATCCTTGGTGTTCTTCTTCTCCGTGACTCCGTGCCTCCGTGGTGGGTTCGCTTTCTTGATCCGTGCAGATCCGTGAAATCCGCGGCGAGGAATCTATTTCCCCTTGAAGACCGCCGCCCGCTTCTCCAGAAACGCGGTCGTCCCTTCCTTTTTATCTTCGGTAGCGCAAGCCACGCCGAACAGCACCGCCTCCAGATACAATCCCTCGCTCAAAGTCATCTCCATGCCCTTGTTCACGGCCTCCATCGCGTACTGCACCGCCAGCGGAGCGTTCGCGATAATTTTCGCCGCAATCGCTTCCGCCCGCGGAATCAACTCCGCCGCCGCCGTAACTTCATTCACCAGCCCCATGCGATGCGCTTCCTGCGCCGTAATCATCTCCCCCGCCAGCACCATCTGCATGGCAAGACCTTTACCCACCAGCCGCGGCAACCGCTGCGTCCCGCCATAGCCCGGGATAATCCCCAACTTCACCTCCGGCTGCCCCAGCTTGGCATTCTCGCTAGCCAGCCGCATCGTGCAAGCCAAAGCAATCTCGCATCCCCCGCCCAAAGCAAACCCATTGATGCAGGCAATCACCGGCTTCCCCAGATTTTCAATCAGATTAAGCACGTTCTGCCCGCGATGCGTATACTCTTTCCCCGAAACCGCGCCATTCTTGGCCAACTCGCCAATGTCCGCGCCCGCGATGAACGCCTTCTCGCCCGCCCCTGTGAGAATAACAACACGAATCGACGAATCATTCTTGATCTCATGAAACGCCGCCCGCAACTCCTCCATGGTGGCCATGTTCAAAGCATTCAAAACCTTAGGCCGGTTCACGGTGACGTAAGCAATCGAGTTTTTCTTTTCCAGAAGAATATTTTCGAAGTTCATAAATTCAAGCCCGCCAGGGACTCCAGCTGATTAAAACGGATTTCAAGATGTCACTCAAAACAGGTGTTGTCATCCTGAGCCAAGCGAAACCCTGCCCTGAGCGAAGCCGAAGGGGACCTATGCAGTTGCTCGCGGCGCCCCCCCGCCCGAGTTTTTCTCCGTGACTCTGTGCCTCTGTGGTGAAAATTTTAGATCCGTGCAGATCCGCGCAAATCCGTGGCCGAGAACTTCACTTCTCCCGCGCCATCGCCGCCACGTCCTCCTTGCTCAAATCGCAACTGATGCAGCGCTGCGTCCACAACCTATGCCCAAACACTTTCCCGCATCGCGGACACTTCCACTCCGTCAGCCACCACCCACCCGCCAGGTACACCCCGATCCAACCCACTAAAATCGCGGAATCAGCCGGCTCTCCCAGCTTCAGCTTCGCAATCATGAAGCCCAGAAATATAAAACTGAGAAACAGCACCACCACCAGATTCCGCCGCGCCACGTAGCTCCGCCACGCCCGGCGATAGGTCGCCACATCCTGCGGGCTGCTTTCATCCGGCATCCGATCAGTTTTTCTGCGCTTCTCCATAGGCTCTTCAATCTCAGCTGGTTCGATCAGAAAAATGTTCGGGAAGGGCACGGCTTAAGCCATGCCGTCCTGAAGCCCGAAACACGCGGGCTTCAGCCCCTGAGGAACTGCAGTCAAGTAACCACACATTCGATCTACAGCTTATTCGCCTTCGGATTATTCGGATCCGAATAATCGTAAAACCCTTTGCCCGTCTTCTTCCCGTACCACCCCGCCATCACCAGCCGCTTCAGCAGCGGAGGCGAAGCAAACCGCCGCTCCTTGAACTCGTCAAACATCACCTGAGTAATATAATAAGTAGTGTCGAGCCCCACAAAATCCAGCAAAGTAAACGGACCCATGGGATACCCGCACCCCAGCTTCATCGCATTATCAATATCTTCAATCGACCCCACACCTTCTTCATAAGCCCGGATCGCATCCAGCAAATAAGGCACCAGCAGCCGGTTCACAATGAAACCAGTCTTGTCCGAAGTCCGCACCGGAACCTTGCCCAGCTTTTTTCCAAACTCGTATGCGGTCTGGTAAACATCATCGGCGGTAGCAATCGTCCGCACCACCTCCACCAGCTTCATCAGCGGCACCGGATTAAAAAAGTGCAGCCCAACAAACCGATCCGGCCGCTTCACGGAAGTCAAAAGCTCAGTCACCGAAATCGAAGAAGTGTTCGAAGCAAAGATCGCCTCTTTCTTCACCACCCCATCAATCGACGCATACATCTTCTTCTTCTCGTCCACATTCTCAATGATGGCCTCAATAATAATGTCGCAATCAGCCAGGTCGGCCTTGTTAGTAGTTCCGTGAAGCCGCGCCCGGATCGCATCCTTCTGCGCAGAGGTGATCCCACCTTTCTCGACGGGACGCTCCGCGAACTTAGCCAAAGATTTCTCAATCCCGGCAAACCCCTTATCCAGAAACTTCTGTTCCACTTCCAGCACAGTCACATCAAATCCAGCCGTAGCGCAAACCTGCGCAATGCCGGATCCCATCAACCCACAACCGAGTACTCCAACCTTCTTAATTTCCATAAGCTCCACCAAACGTTGGCTAGTCGGCCTGCTTGGACCTTCTGCAATCCCAAATTGCCAATTGCCCACCCCCCATTGCTACAAGCATCACGCCCTCGCGATCGCGGTAGTTCCAGCCTTCGTACCCAGAGGAATCGTTGAAGGCATCGATCCTCTTACCACCGCTAAAGCTGATGTAGAGGTCGGACGTTTCCGCATCGATCTCGACTGACTGAACTAACTCAGCACCGAGGTGTTCAAGAGTTTTCTCAAAGACGTCCACGGGAGCGGGGAGGCCAAATTTTTGAGCGTGATCCGACGCGGCTAGGATAATGGATCCGTCCTGCACGATTCTCCATGGGCACGTGAGGTTCAGACCCGCCCGCTCGAAATCGAACTCCCAAACTCCTTGAGCAGGCTGTTTAAGCTGGCGCAAAGTCGCGCCTCTTAGCGAACGCAGCATAAGCTCGCAAGGGTTCAGATCGGCGCACATGAATTCATGCCCTTCATAATCATCGGGGCCGCAAGCGGCGCCCGCTAGAAATTCAGCAGCGTCTCCACAATCATCGCAATCCCCTGCCCGCCGCCGATGCAAGCCGTAGCCAGCCCGTACTTCTTCTTCCGCCGCCGCAACTCATACAGCAAAGTAATCACCAGCCGAGTCCCAGTCGCCCCCAGCGGGTGCCCCAACGCAATCGCTCCGCCATTCACATTCACCTTCTCGCGATCCAAACCCAATTCTTTTTCCACGCCCAGATACTGCGCCGCAAACGCCTCATTCACTTCAATCAAATCAATGTAGTCCAAAGAAAGCCCAGCCTTCTGCAACGCAATCTTAGTAGCCGGCACCGGGCCCCGCCCCATCACCTTAGGCTCAACTCCAGCCACGCCCCAACTGACAATCCGCCCCAGAGGCATCAGATTCCGCTTGCGCGCCTCCTCCATCGACATCAACACCACCGCTGCCCCGCCATCCACAATCCCGCTAGCGTTCCCTGCCGTCACCGTCCCATTGCGACCAAACGCAGTCTTCAACTTAGCCAGACCTTCCAAAGTAGTCTGCGGTCGCCGGTGGTCATCCTCGGTGAAGGATTCCCCGGTAGCCTCACCCTTGGAACTCTTCAACGGAACCGGAACCAACTCCTCCTGAATCCGTCCTTCTTTATAGGCCGCATCCGCCTTTTGCTGCGAGCGCAAAGCAAACTCGTCCTGCATCTCACGCGTAATGCCATGTTCCGACCCATACAACTCAGCCGTGTTCGCCATATAAGACCCGCAATAGCTGTCAAGCAGCGCCACCATCAGCGAATCTTCCATCTTCCCGCCGGGAGCCAGAGTAAATCCATCGCGCCCGCGAATCACAAACGGAGCCTGCGACATGGCCTCCATCCCGCCCGCCAGCACAATCTTCGCCTCGTCGACCATAATCATCTGCGCCGCCGAAACAATCGCCTGCATCCCCGATCCGCACAGCCGGTTCACGGTCAGCGCCGGAACCTCAATCGGCAGCCCCGCCCGCAACCCCACATGCCGCGCCCCATACAAAGCATCGCCCGAAGTCTGCTGCGCGTTGCCAAACACAACGTGATCAAATTCTTTGGGATCAACTCCAGCCCGCTCCATCGCCCCCTTGGCCGCAACAGCACCCAACTCCTGCGCAGTAAAATCTTTCAACTTCCCGCAATAGCGCCCAAAAGGCGTGCGAGCCCCGCTGACAATAGCGATATCACCCGTCTTCAACATGACTTTTTGAGAAAGCTCCAATCAGGATGCAGTAGAAATGGCCAGCCAAACTTTTTAGTTTAGCACCTTCATCCTGACGAGTAGAATCGTGGCCTATGCGTGCGTTCGAGATTTGGCTAAATGGCACAAGACTTTGCGTGGCAGGCATCGGGGATGATGGCGTGCTGTCGGCGATCGTTAATTGGGTGACTGGACAGTCCGTCGCAGACCTACACCTCCAAGTGGGCGGCCTCATCAGTCCTGTAAACGAACATGTTGTATGGATTCGTCAAAGACCCCTTAAACTCGGCGACGAGATTAAGGTCAGGGTAATCGAAGCTGATTCCACCGACAAGCCAATGAAGAGATACAAGAGGGATCCCGCAAAGGAACTTCGGGCCAAGAAAACCTACGTTCGCAAAACAGCCAAAGAGCTGCGGTGGAAAATCGAAGTCCGTCCGAGAAAGTCGCCTACAAGCTCCCGAGCGAAGAAATGAGCGCTCTGGGTACTGGGTACTCGGTACTTGCTACTGCCTACGCCACGGCTCCCGCGGCCCGCGCCGCCCCGAGCGCCACAATCTTCCCGTGCCCCTGCCCCAGCGAAGTAGCCAGCGCATGCTCAGCCCGGTTGATCACTTCCGTCACTATGTCCACCGGATCATAGCTCTCTTTCACCACCGCTTCAGCCAACCCCGCCGAGAATTCCATGGCATGGCCTTTCGCCGACCCTTCCTTGGCAGGAAGATGCACTCCCGCGATGATCTTGCGCAGCTTCTCAACCGCCATCATCGCTTCTTTCTCCGCGGTATCCCCCAGAATGATCGCGATGGTGGTCGTGTCATAGCGAAACGCCAAATCATTGGTCCGGATGTTCGCAGCGAACTGTTGCCCAATCTTTTCCATCGCGCCTTCCACCGCAGCCTCGCCATATTCCTTGACCAGCGCCGCGCTCCGCCCGAACTGCATCAGCAACACCGAAAGCGGCGCCGCATTTTGCACCGCCCGCTTGCTTTCCGCAAGCAGCAGATCAAGATACGACCCACGCTTCAGTAATCCCGACTTCTCCTCCGTCACCGAAAGATTCTTCACCAGCCGCCGCAACCCGGCATTATTCAGCGCAATCACCATCTGATCGGCCAGCGTCTTCAGCACCACGGCATCGGTATGCGGCCAGGTTCGCGGCCGGTTGTGCATCAGCGCCAGCATACCCACCGAATCCTCGCCATTGCTCAGCGGCAACGCCAATATCGCCGTCGTTCCCAGTTCCGCCAGCGCCTTGCGCGAGGTCTGCAGCTCCGGACCCTTCTGCGCGTCGGCAATAATAATGGGCTCGACCGAAGCCATATCCTGCAGCGCACACAGTACTTCCTTGATCGCCCCGGAACTTCCCGCCTTCACTCCCCGGCCGCAGAACTCCTGCACCGCCGTCGGCGGTGATCCCGGTGTGCGCATCAAAGCCACACAGCGTGATACATCCCAGTGCCCGCCAATCTCGTTAACCGCCGTGGTCAGCACCGCCGGCGCCGTACTCTGGTGATAAAGTTTGCGCGTGATCTCCGCCACCCGCGTAACATTGCGCATCTCCGCCGCCGGATCGGGCGCAGGCGCCGATGCCCCTGCCCCTGCCGCTGGTGCCGAGGCCGCGGCCGTAGCCGCCGCCGGCAGCGGCGTCGACCCGGCATAGCTCGGAGTCATCCCCGCCGCCAGGTACAGCCGCTGCAAATCCTCGTTGCGCTCTTCCTCGCGCGGAAACAGTTCCTGAATCCTCTGCAGTCTTTCGACCGCTTTGTTCCGCATTCCGTACTGCACCAGGATCTCCGCCTGCAGCATCAGATCCTGCAGCGTCGAGGCCCCTAGCGTAGCCTCTTGCGCCTGAACGGACTCCGCCGGCGTGTTGCCCTGGGTGAACCGCGCCGCTATCGCTTTAAACTTGCTCTCGTCAACTTTCCCCTTCAACATCTCCAGCCGTTTCTTATGGCCGGATTCATATGGATCCACTTCCGCCGCCCGGTCCAGGCATTCTGCCGCCTTCGCGAAGTCGCCCGTTCCGCAGTACACATCAAACAGCTTCAACAGCGTCTGGCAGTAGTCGCCCTCCCGGTTTGAAGCGTTGAACAGTTCGCCCAGAAACTCCAACATCTCCGGCGACGCCTTCCGCGCCGCTGTAACTTCCTGCATCACTGCCACAAACTGCCGTCGCTCGCCCCGTTTCGCCTGGAACTGTCCCAGCTTGCGCGCCAGCGCCACCGCCGCCTCATCCTGTTCCGCGTCCGCCAACTGCCCTATCAGCGCCGTCACCTGCGGCATGCGGTTAGGATTCTCTTCAAACAGTTGCCACACCAGCGGCTCCGCCTCGGCATAACGCCCTGCCGCAAGCAAAGCCTCGCTGTAGATCTCCCGCAGTTGCGGCGAATTCTTCCCCGCATTCACCTGCGCCTCAAGAATAAAAATCGCAGCTCCCACCTGCCCTTGCACCAGCAGGCTCTTGCCATAGGCCAAAGTTATTTCCTCATCCGAGGAATCTTCCTGATAAGCGCGCTCATACCACTGCGCCGGATCACCACCCGCCGTCGCAGCCAGTTGCGCCATGTGCTTGAACGCTCCCGCGGCAGCCCTGCTGTCGCCGAGTTCCGATGACAGTTCCGCAACCCGTAGAAAATTCGCCTGGATCGGCTCCAGCGCTACCATGCGAGCCAGCACCTCCAGAGCACCCTTCTTGTTCTCCAGCTTCGCCAGATCGCTCAGAGCGGATTCATAAGTGCCCACCGCCAGCTTCTTGTTCGATCCCTCCAGCAACTGCCCGAAGCGGAATTTCTGCTCCCAGGTCGGACTCCCATGCCGCGCCAGCTTCTTGTAAGTCAGGCTGGCACGCGTAGCGTCTCCGGCATTTACCTGCCGCTCGAACAATTCCCCCAGCAGACGCACCGCATCGTGGGTCCGGTTCTGCGACAGGCACAAATCGGCGGCCAGTTGCCGCACCGTGTCGTTTTCCGGATCCTCACGCAATGCCACCAGATATTCTTCCAGCGCTTCGGCAGCCTTCCCCTTCTGCAGAAGTTTCTCCGCGCGCTCGATGCGCTTCGCTAGCTCGGCTCGGTCAGGACGTTTTGTGCTCTCGGGCATGGGTCAGTTCTGGGCAGAGTACTGCTCCCTCGATTCTAGGAGCCGCTATCCACCCCAGCAATCCGTAAGCCCCGCCCGCGATTACGAAAGTCACTGAAGATGAGATTGGTTCTTCCGTGCACAGCGGCGCTGCCAGTTCTCACTGACCAGTGGTCAGCGACCAGAAGGATCGAGTCTGCACACTGGCCAGTTGTTTCCTCATTTGATATCGTGCCCCATGCCTCCACCCCCGGACCCCGTCCATGAACAAGGTCTCCACCATCAACTCAGCGCCGGCCAAATGACCATGGTTGCCGTCGGTGGCTCAATCGGCACGGGCCTTCTATTAGGCTCCGCCGCAGCCCTCGAAATCGCCGGCCCCAGCGTAATCCTCAGCTACATCGTCGCCGCTTTCATCGCCTACACCGTCGCCATGGCTCTCGGCGAACTGGCCAGCGTGCACCCCGCTGCCGGATCCTTCGGCGTTTACGGCGAACTCTACCTCAATCCCTATCTCGGATTTCTCTGCCGCGCCGGATACTGGGCCTCCATCGCCTTCTCCATCGGAGCCGAACTCACCGCCTCCGCAACCTATATGACCCACTGGTTTCCCACCGTGCCCGGAGTAGTTTGGGTCTTCGTATTCTCAGCCGTACTTGTTCTAGTCAACCTGCGCAGCGTGCTCGCCTTCGGACGCTTCGAATTCTGGTTCTCCATGATCAAGTTCGCCACCATCGTAGCCTTCATCCTTGCCGGCACATCGCTGCTTGTCAGCGGTCGCGTAGCTCCGCAATACACCGCTCAAGGTGGATTCTTTCCCAAAGGCCCAATCGCCCCTCTACTCGCCGTATTCCTCGCCATCTACGCTTTCGGCGGCGTAGAGATGCTCGCCGTCACCACCGGCGAATCCCGTTCCTCGAAAGACATCCCACGCGCCGCGCGCCTGACTTTCTTCTCCCTAGCCGCTCTCTACCTCGGTGCCATCATCGTCCTCGTCGGCGTCATGCCATGGAACCACGCCGGCGCCTCCGAGAGTCCATTCGTCAGCGTGCTCACCATCGCCCGGGTTCCAGCCGCAGCCCACTTCATGAATTTCGTAGTCTTGACCGCCGCGCTCTCCGGAGCCAATGCCAAACTCTACGTATCGTCCCGCCTGCTCTTTTCCATGGGCCGTTCCGGATGGGCTCCCGCGAGCATGGGCAAACTAAATGCCTCGGGCTCGCCCCGTTTAGCGCTGCTAGTCTCTTCCTACGGAATCGTGACCGCGCTCATCATCGAAAACTGGGCCCCGCAACAAGCCTTCCTCTACATCATGGGAGCCGCATTCTCCGGCTTGATCTTCTCCTGGGTAGTCTCCCTGGCAGCCCACGTAAGCTTCCGCCGCCGCCTCACCTCACAGCAGCTTGCAGCCCTGCCCATGCGCTCTCCGCTGGGAGCTTGGGGATCAATGCTAGGCTTCGTCCTAGCTTCCATCACAGTCCTCCACACTTTCTTCGCCACCCGCATAAACGCCCTGGGCGGATCAGTCTTCTTCACTGCCCTAACCGCCGCCTACTTCCTGCTAAGACGCCGACGCCAAGCGTAGCGAAAGCGCCACAACGTGCCCAGGTGGGGACCAGTGAGGACTATGTGGGACGACGTGGTGACGATCTAGAACAATGTGGGGACGGCCGCCTCGGCCGTCCAGACAAGCACAGCGAGTCGCAGCAGCGCCCAACTCGAATCCCGCGTACGATTTTTGGGTTGGCGTGGGACTCTAAGGGGCCGTTGGATTCTAGCTGACGTACGATTTTGACTAGCCTGGGATTTCAGTGGCGCAGCGCTTCCAGCGCTGCGATAAGCCCCCACTCAGATGAGGGGCTTCAGCCCCCGAGGTACCCGAATGAGACCCCATTACCAACGTAAGACACTAAACAACTTTCCGTTGCAACCACTCCTCCGCTCCGCTAGCCTCGATAAGGCTAAACCGTGACCATCTCAACCCTGCTGCTCCGTTCCTCAAACCCCGGCGGATTCCTAGTCTGGTGCCTCCTCGGAATCTGCACCGGAATCTACCTGTTCGTCCAAGGCTTCCGCCTGCTACAGCGGCGCCAGCTCATCCTTAACACTCCAGCCTCAAAAATTCGCAGCGCATCCATGGGCATGGTCGAACTCAACGGCCTGGCCGTCGGACCTTACACCATGGTCGCGCCCGTCACGGCGCGCCCCTGCTACTGCTACCGCACTTTCGTCTGGGAGTGGAGGCAGTCCGGCAAAAACAAGCGGTGGGTCAAGGTAGCTTCCGAGTGCATGCACGTGCCTTTCTTTCTCGACGACAACACCGGCAAGGTCATGGTCGACCCCCGCGGCGCCGATCTCGACCTGCATCAGGATTTCCACCAGGAATTCTGCGATGGGTTCTTTACCACCAAACAAGAAGCTCCACCAAACGTCCGCAGCTTCCTCTCGCGCCACGGCATAAGCACGACCAACAAAATCAAAGTGGAAGAGTTCTGCATCAAGCCCAAGAACGCGCTCTTCCTGCTCGGCACGCTCGACGAAAATCCCGGCCTGGATCTCACTCCCGACCCGATTCATGACGCCGAGGCCACGCAGCTCATCGTCGGCAATGCGCTTTCGTTCTCCCTGAACACTGAAGTAGTACGAAACGCTCTATCGCCCATGATCGGAGGCACCAACGGCTTCAGCGGCTTATCTCTCTCGGGTGGCCTGCAGCATGATCCCGCCTTCGATTCGATTTACGACAAAGCGATCTCCACAACCCGAGTAGCACACCCTTCGCCAGCTCCAGGCTCCACCAAACCAGCGGACGGCGCCGCAGTCGCTGCCGCGCTTCTGAAGGCAGGCATCTCCAGCCCGGCAGCCTGGGCGGCTGCCCGAGTAACCCCCACTGCCGGAACCACACCGGCCACACCGCTCGAAGGTTTCGACCAGCATCCTTCAGTTGTGTTGATGAAGGGCAAGAACAACCCAACCTTCCTGATATCCTGGCGGAGCCAGCGCGACCTGGCCCGCTCCCTCGGCTGGAAATGCACTCTGATGATCTGGGGCGGCCCCGCATTAGCTCTACTAAGCCTCTACCTCCTGCTGGCCATAACGCACCTGCTCTAGCACCCCAGAATGATTCTTGTCATTCCGAGCAAAGCAAGGAATCTGCTTTCGGCGTCCATCTCATCCACTCTTGCTACGATCGGATACGCCTCCAACTGGTGCAGCCCCGAAGCGAGTAGAACCAGGTACCTGTATGTCCCGCACCACGCCTCTAACCGCGAGCCGCCGACCGCTCAAGCACGCTCTAGTACAATGACCAACGTGAGCAATGCCGTTCGCATCGGAATCCTCGGTGACTTCAACCCTAAATTCCGTTCCCATCCCGCCACCACCGAAGCCCTGCAGCACGCCGCTCACAAACTCGATCTGAAACTCGAATCCGAGTGGATCCCCACACCGTCGCTAACCGCTCCAGGCGCGGAAAAGATTCTCGAAAGCTTCGACGGCCTCTGGGCTTCGCCGGGCAGCCCCTACAAGAATTTCGACGGCATGCTGAAAGGAATCGAGTTCGCCCGCCGCCGCGACTGGCCGTTTCTAGGCACCTGCGGCGGATTTCAGTACGCTCTAATCGAGTTCGCCCGCAACGTCCTAAGCATTCCCGACGCCGACACTGCAGAAAATAATTCCGGATCCAAAAACATCGTGATCTACCCCGTAGCCTGCGCCGTCACCGGCATCAAAGGCGACGCGCCAAAGCTATCCGGCAAAGTCCCCGAGATTCGCCTGCGCCCAGGCTCCTACCTGCAGTCGTTCTACGGCAAAGAGGAAGAAGTCGTAACCGAAGAGTTTTTCTGCAACTTCGAAGTCAACCCCGAATACGAATGGGCCACCATGGAGGCCGGCTTCCCGGTAGTAGCACGAGGCGCCGAAGGCGAAATCCGCGCCATCGAATCGCCCACCCACCGCTTCTTCATAGCCACCCTGTTCCAGCCCCAACTCTCCTCCACAGAAAAGAATCCCCATCCCGTGGTCCTCGCCTTCGTTCAGGCCGCAGCCGACTGGGGCCGTAAAAAGCTAGACGACAGCGTCCTCGAATAGCCTGTGCAAAGCGGACGCACCGTCTGCTGCCCTTGACGTTGATTTTGCGTTCGACTTGGATTCCGTGTCGAACTAGACAGCCCCGTACTGTTCTCGTTAATGTCCCACCCTGTGTCCCTCTGTGTCCTCTCTGTTAAAAGGCTTTTCCACAGTTACCAAAGTATCTCCATCCAAGAAATCTAGCCCCAGCACTATGCGCATCTAGAGTCCCTACTGCCGTCTAAGTAGACTCTTCTAAAGCCCGAAAAGAACTAGGCCAAAGCAGGAGGCGAAGACGAGTCCTCCAGCAGCCCTCCCTTTTGATTTAGACCCGCGCCCCGTGCGCACCGAGGAGCCAAAAGCGATTATGCCCGTGACCTGGATCGGTTCGTTCCGCATGTCGTTCACTACGCTGGTCAGCTACATTCCGATCATCGCGACCATCGTGACTTGCCTGTTCAGCGTGATCCTCGCCCGCGCCACCCTGCGCTACGTGGAAGCCACCGACAAAGGACTGGCCCTGGCCCGCGAAGAATTCGAGCGCGAATGGTCGCCCGATCTGCACGTCAAACTCGAGCGCGTATCTAACACCGAAGCCAAGGTCGTAGTCACCAACCTGGCCAAGAGTTCCGTGCTGCTGCAATTGCTGCAACTGCGCAAAATCTCGCACGCCGTTCCCTTCGAACGCTGCCGCCTCAACGATCCCCTGGTCGGCGGCACGACCTGGACCGAGGAGATGGGCAAACGCATCCTGGCCTGCACCGGAAAAGAATTCGAAGGTCCAATCGCCGCCAGCATCACCTTCTATTGCGCCGGACGAATGTTCCGCACCGACTGGTTTCGCTCGCACATACAAGTACGCGACGGCCGAATCCTCAGCCTCGAACCCAGCAACATGCCGGCCCGCCGCGTGCGCGTGATTGATCGCAAAGGCCCGGAACGCCGCCGCGACTTCGTTCAGGACATCACCGCCGACGCAGCCCCCGATAATCCTGACACTAAGCCCGAAGAAAACTTCTTCGTAACGGGTGCGTGAAACCGTTCTCGCGCATGGGCCAGTTTTGGGAGGGTGGAGCAGGCAAGAATTGCTTTCTTCAATTTGAAGACCCAGTCGACGGTGTTAGAGATAGCTAACCAGGTCCCCCTCGACTAAAGCTTCTCAGGACACCGCCGATCTTTCCCCATATGGTCAACCCAATCACCTCCAACATCAGCCACGCCAGCGAAGCCGCCAAACCGGCCGCTCCGAAACCTCAGCCGACGCAGCAGAAAAGCAGCCCGCAACCTTCGGACACCGTCACACTAAAAAGCACGAAGAGCGCAGGCGACGTCGATCACGACGGCGACAGTGCCTAACCTAACAGTTGAATCAAGAAAAAAATGGAGTGACGGGCACACGGCCCATCACTCCATTTTTTTCCCCAGAAGGGATCGCCTTCGCCTGTCCCGTAACCCTAAGCCGCTTTCACAAACCGCAGCGACGCCGAATTCATGCAGTACCGTAGCCCAGTCGGTTGCGGACCGTCGTCAAACACATGCCCTAGGTGCGCATCGCATTCCGTGCATGCTACCGCAGTCCGCATCATGCCGATCGAGTTGTCCCGTATCTCCCGCACATTCTCTGACGCAATCGGCTCCCAGAAGCTCGGCCACCCGGTCCCCGATTCAAACTTCGTCGAGGAACTAAACAGCGCGTTGTCGCAGCAGATGCAGCGATAAATCCCCTTGTCGTGCAGATTCCAATATTTCCCCGTATAGGCAAATTCAGTGTCCGCGTGCCGGGTAATCTCAAATGCTCCCGAGGGCAGCTGCTTCCGCCACTCGTCTTCCGACTTCACCACCTTCGCAATCTTCACCTTGGCCAGCCGCTTGCCCTCATCGGAGAATTGCACAATCGTCACTTCGCCCGGCTCCGTCTTCGCCGCCGCCGCAATCACGTAAGGCTTCCGCCACTTCCACAAGAGCGCCCCACCCAGCGCCGCACCCAGGCTAGCGAGAAACGCACGCCGCCCCAAATTAGTTTCACCACGATCTGCCCGACTCACCGATTCAAACATGACTCCCTCCAACGCTTGTCATCCTGAGCGAGACGCTTTTTGTCTCGCGAAGGATCTGGGCGCGCCGCGCGAATCGCCCGCGTTCTTTGCAGGCGAATAACTCGCGCGTTCGGCGCGCTTCCATATTACTTGCCGTAGAGCTCCGGAAACTCCTTCCGCAAGTTCGCCACCTTGGGAGCATCGTTATAAACAATGTAAGGATCGCTCGGATGCATCTCAAAATAATTCTGATGATAGCCTTCCGCTTCATAAAACGCCTGTAGCGGAACCACCTGCGTGGCAATCCTCTTCGAAAACACTTTCGCCTGATCAAGCTGCGCAATGTAAGCCTCCGCAATCCGCTTCTGCTCATCATTGCTGTAGAAGATCACCGACCGGTACTGCGTGCCCGTATCCGGCCCCTGCCGGTTCACCTCCGTCGGATCGAGCGCCACCGAGAAGAACACCCGCAGCAACTCTCCATAACTAACCTTCGACGGATTGTAAACAATCTTCACCGACTCCGCATGCCCGGTCCGCCCGCTGCTCACCGTCTCATAATCGGGATCCTTCACCGTCCCACCCGAATATCCCGAAGTAGCGCTGTGCACACCCTTCACATGCGAAAACACCGCCTGGATTCCCCAAAAGCATCCCCCGGCAACCACCGCTGTCTCGTTCCCCTTGGCGGCAGCCTTATCCTCATCCACCACCGGCGCGGGCACCGCCGCACTCGCTCCACTTCCCGCCCGGCAAGCCAGCGTCGCCGCCAGTACCGTCAACATCATCGCCACCATCCGCACCGAAACTCTGGACATATGTTTTCCTCCCGGCCGAACTCGCCGCTTCCTCACCCCATTAGAGTTACGAGTCAAAAGGAAGTTTCGGATGTCTTTCACACGAAAGTGTCGGCACGTCACTGGGCACAACTCACGTGGGAGAGCCGCCTCGGCTGTCCAAGGAGCGAAGCGACGCTCGTCTGGGGCAACTCATTCCCTTCCTCCTCGCTCACGGCAGACTCTGCCCGCTGTATTTGACCTTGATTCTGCCCTCAAACGCCCGAGCCAACAGACCGCGCCTCGGCGCTCTCAAACAAGCGCGCCGTGGCAGCCCCAAAAATGAAGCCTCCCACGTGCGCCAGATACGCCACTCCGCCAGTCTGCGCGTGCGCCACTTGGCCGGCATTGAAGAGTTGTGTAAGGAACCAGAAGCCGATCAAAAGCGCGGCCGGAATGAATGTGACCTTCACAAATATAAAGATCACCAGAATCGACTTAATCCGGTCGCGAGGATAAG
>Ga0307476_10001020_pt1 | contig 18115 bp, 10 predicted proteins | sample atmos_gasesECM2C_2_FD_203314 | JGI IMG/M metagenome (GOLD analysis project Ga0307476, IMG submission 203314) | Hardwood forest soil microbial communities from Morgan-Monroe State Forest, Indiana, United States - atmos_gasesECM2C_05 | ecosystem: Environmental > Terrestrial > Soil > Temperate... | reverse complement strand
CATTTATGCTATTCTTGCCGCCTTTCGCATCCTTTCTGGGCGAGATCCAAGCCCAGACGGCGGCGGTCCGCACGCCCGGAGCGCATTCCGACCCTTCGAACGGGGATAAGCAGCCGCAGCAGAGCGTAACTCCTACCGTCCTTCCAAATGGTTCAGGGGATCAAGCGATTCCTTTGCCGAAGATCGCTGACCGTGCGGAGGAGTTAGATCACTTGCTACGTGAAATCAGCAGTCAGCTCACTCCTAAATCTGAACTTCTCGAGTCAGAAAGAAAGACGGCGGAACAAGCCGAAGAGATTCGTCGACGAGCGCAACAAACCAGGGAACTTTTGGCAGGCGTTCCAACACCGTTGGAGCTAGAGGACGAGCACCGCTATTGGCGCTCTCGAAACCTCGCATATGAGGAAGAACGCAGGCTCCTGACGTTGCGTGCAGCGAAACTGGAAGAACAAATTCAAACCTTGGAGACCCAAGAACCTGATTGGGTGGCCACCTGGGTCCACATTCGCGAATCCCGTGGGATCGAATCAGTTGTTGAGCGTACCAAACAGCAACTGGATAAAATTCAGGCGGCAAAGTCGCAGGCCCAAGAGCAGCTCAATTTCGCACTCACCCTGCAGAATGAAGTCTCTCAACAAGACCAGCAAATCTCGAATATCTTGCTCCGGGTCCGTGAGGCTCGCGAGGCCGAACGCAGCCGCCTCCTGGAAGCAGATAGTTCTCCTCTTTGGAAGGCTAGTCAGTTGCGCCAAGCGGATCAAACCATGGGATCCGGCTTTCGCCGGTCCTTTGATCGGTCATTCACGGCTGCCGGGGAGTTTGTGCGGGCCCACAAGCTCGCCATGCTCACACTTGCCGGTTTTTACCTCTTGGTTTTTTTTATTGTTATGAAACTTAGTCGGTCCGTTGCGACCGGAACAGTACCGGCGGTTTCAGCCGAATCTGTACATGTGTTGAACCGACCCTATTCGGTAGCTCTCTTGCTAACGCTGATCGGAATAGGGAAATTCATATCCTCCGCGCCCATTGGAATCGCATTCGTGTTTTACTTGTTGTATCTGATTCCGATATTACGAGTACTGGCCCCGTTGATAGAGCCCAGGTTGCGGATCTTCCTCTACGTCCTGGCTTCCCTCTACGCGCTCGAAGGTGTGTATCTATTGGTTCAGCTTCCGCAGCTCGTTAGGCGCGAGCTTTACGCTTTGCTTGCCCTCGTTGGTGTCATCAGTCTCAGCTGGCTTGCACGTCCTTCGAAACTGCTTCAAGCGTCGGTGAAACGCCGGAGTCAGCGAATGCTCGGGATCGCGATTCGAGGCATTCTTGTATTACTCGCCGTATCTCTCGTTTGTAACATTGTTGGATTTGTTTCTCTGTCTCAAGTTCTAGGCATGACTGCGTTGGTCGGCCCTTTCGTGGCCTCAGCCCTGTATTGCGGGGTCCGAGTCCTGTCTTTGATTGTGGGCATTGTCTTGCGCACTCATTGGGCGCGAACGCTTCTTGACATGCGCGTTGATGCAATAGACCGGTGGGCAAGCCGGTTCTTCGCACTCGGTGCCATCTTGCTTTGGCTCAAATCGATATTGCAACTAGTTACGCTCTACGACAGCCTAGCGGAAGGCGCTTCGAAATTGTTCACCTATCCCATCGGTTTTGAAAAAATTAGGTTCACCCTTGGCGATGTGCTTGGTCTGGCGTTCATATTGCTCGGTGGCTACTTTGTCGCTAACACATTCACTTTTCTATTGAAGAAGGTGGTTCTTCCAAAATTGCCCCTACACCGTGGCTTGCCCTACGCCATCTCCACTGTCACTTATTATGTTCTCCTGTTGGTGGTCGCCATGGCGGCTCTGTCCGGGGCGGGCATCGAGCTAAACAAATTTACAGTTCTTACGGGCGCCCTTGGTGTTGGTCTCGGTTTCGGCCTGCAGAATATCGTGAATAATTTTGTTTCCGGATTGATCCTGCTCTTCGAGCGCCCCATTCACGTCGGCGACACCGTGGACGTCGGCGGGTTGGTCGGCATTGTTCGCCGGATTGGGGCACGCTCCAGCACTGTGGTGACATTTCAAGGCGCGGAAGTGATTGTTCCCAATAGCAACCTGCTATCAAACCAGGTCATCAATTGGACTCTGTCGTCACAATGGCGGCGTGTGGACGTACCCGTTAGGGTTGCTTACGGCACCGATCCTGAAGGGGTGATTAAGCTGCTTGTATCCGTGGCCGAATCTCATCCAGGAGTTTTACTTGAACGCCCTCCGACAGCTTTCTTCATGGGATTTGGCGAAAGTTCATTGAACTTTGAGCTGCGCTTCTGGTCTGCCTGGCAGGACACGTGGTTTCAGCTCCAAAGTGATGTTACCGTCGCTGTCGCTAAGGCTTTGCGAGAAGCTGGCATTGAAATCCCCTTTCCTCAGCGGGATTTGCATGTTCGTAGCATCGGTACAACTGAAGCGGAAGGCTTTGCGGAAAGAGGAGTGCGCGCCAACTCCACGGGTGATTTGCCTGAACGGAAGGCTGTCGACTGACCAACAACAATTCCGCGTGAATTCGCGGGACAAACGTGCTTCAGGCGTGCGATGACAAGCGCTCTCCTATGTTTTTTGGCGTCTCAGTGACCTCGGAGCGGTTGGCTCATCGGCCGTGCAGAACGCGCGGGCAGTCGCGTACGCTGAGGAATGAGGTCAAATACCCATTTGATCCTGAGAAGTACGAAACGAGCTCCATGCCATAAGAAGAGGAAGGCAATCACTGGGAGTAGTAAAAGGATGAGCAAGGCCGCGATGCCCAACAGAACCGCAAGTGCCTCCTCCACCAAATACACGCTCAGTCGCGGCTGCCATACAAAAATGAATACTAATGTGATGAGAACCATCATCCCTGCCTTCCGGTCCACGCTGCGCTCCCTTCGGACGGTCTGAGGCCCTCAAATTCCTGACTACAATGGCGATTCGTGCAATCGGATTCGTAACCGACTTCATCGTTATGTCGATCCGTAACGTAAACTACTGTCTTTTTTGCCAGAGGAAGTTCGCTAGATGAATCAGACAAAGCTCTGCTTGTTCCTAAGGAAGCGCACGGGACTGTTGGATTTCTGCTTCTTTCGCGCCCGATAAGCGAATGAAACCTGCTGCTGCTGCGCACCTCACCGCTTGATTGTTATCCGATAAGTGGGATGCCAGGGTGTCCGCCAAGCGCGGATCGCCCCTCTGTGCAAGCGCTTCCAGAGCCGCCACACGCAATTTCCAATTCTTATTGGAAGCCGCTTCGATCAACGCGGCCTCTGTTTGAGCATCAGCGTCTTTTGCTAATTTCTGCACGGCCTCCACGCGAACGGGGCCCGCATAATCCTTCGAAATGACCAGAAACATCGCCCACCCGTAACCGGCGTAAGGCGCAAAGCCGGCGGCTGTGCCGAGCATCATCAGGGTCATCGCTTTGGGGTCTTTGATCAGCCGTTTTTGTTCCTCAACGGGCCCTTCGCCGCTTTTGCGCTTGCCTATTAGCACTTCGTAGTAGATGGCGTACCCGCTGGAATCTCCAAGGCAAAGCAACGCATTCGAAGCGGCAAAATCAACATGAATGTTTTTATCTTTCAGAGCCTCCCTCAACAATGGAATGGAGCGCACGGCGTTGAGTTGTCCTAAAGTCAGTGCCGCGGCTGCACGTACATCGGGCTCCCTATCGACAATAAGTTCCTCCGCCAGTTCAACTGCGCGGGAATTGCCTGGTAGTTGCCCAAGCGCGCGGACCGCGATGATACGCTGTTTTGCATGGCGACTAGTGTGTCCCTTCTCGAGAATATCCCAAGCAATTCCCGCAGGGGCCTGGGCACGCAAGGGTTCGTTGCCAGTGACAAAGACAACCGCCAGAAATCCGAAAACTACCAAACGCATCAACGGTTCACCCTATCTCACACTTCGCAAATGAGCCACTAAGCCGACGCATATGGCCGGGAATAGGTCAGGGCCATCCTAAGGAGGCAAGGCGGAACTAAGGACTGTCAGTATTTACAGGTAAATGGCTCTTGAGGCGGGTTCCACGATCATCAAGTTTCATGATCAATTTGCAGTGGCTCCGTTGTCTGTTAGAAGTTACAGTGTTCGCCTTAAGTGTGCTTTCCTTAACATGTGGACGGGTGAACTCATGACACTGCCGCGAGTCATGCTGGCCGACGATCATACGATCCTGGTGGAGGCATTCCGTAAACTTCTCGAACCCCACTTCGAAATTGTAGGCAGTGTGGCTGACGGGCGGGCCTTGCTTGAAACTGCAGCACAACTCAAGCCAGACGTGATCGTCGTGGACATCTCCATGCCGCTGATGAATGGTTTGGAAGCCGCTTCGAGATTGAAGCAGTTGATGCCAGCAGTGAAGCTCATCTTTCTGACGATGAACGAAGATCCGGACTTGGCAGTGGACGCGATGCAGCGCGGAGCATCCGGTTATCTGTTGAAGAGTTCAGCAGCTTCCGAATTGATTCGCGCGATCCAAATGGCGTTGAAGGCAAAATCGTACGTTACGCCCCAAATAGCGCGGGGAATGCAGAAGGCGTTTATCAATAACCCGCGGCCGAGAGTGCGCGCTAAGGCTTTGACCCCTCGGCAGCGCGAAGTCGTACAACTGTTAGCTGAGGGAAAATCTATGAAGGAAGTTGCTGACGTCCTACACGTGACCCCGCGGACGGTGGCATTTCACAAATACCGCATTATGGAAGAGCTTAGCCTCAAGACCACCGCGGAATTGATTCAATTCGCGATCAAATCGCGGATTCTCGTGCCCTGAGCAACGCTTGCTGGTTTGATTCTCTCATCAGCGGTTTTGCACCCCATCTCAAAAGACTTGCCGGGCCACACGTACCTGCAAAGTCTGTCAGTTCTGACAGTTTTTGTGTAACGGCACAGGAGCTAAGCTAGCGTGCGTTTCTAGTTGGGAATCTTTTCTTTCTAACACGCGGCGGGGCTGTGGTTGGGAAATAGCGGGGCCCATTCGCAGCCTCCCCGTTTTGTTTGACCGTTAGAGACGGCGAAGTTTGCATCCCTGTAAAAAACCTCATTGCATGAAGCCAAACTGACTCCTTCCACCAATCCAGCGTACCCTTTTGGCCAGGTACGGTGGATTATTACGATCCACTCTCTACCTCTACCAGCCAAATCTCATTGAGGTTCGGCAAATCGAAGCACCTCTGCCGCGAGGCGCTACCCATCATTACTCCTCGGGCCGGCGCCTGAGTCGAAGTGCGTTCGCTGAGGTTGCTCCTATTGGTCGGAAAACGCTGTTCTGATCACGAAGCGCAATCTTGTGCGCGTCTCCTCGATCCCGTGGATTCAGGTCGGGATCACGGCTCGCTGTTAGGAATTCTGTCAGTTTTGCCAGTTTCGGAATGACACCTTTATCTCCATCGTATGTATCGTTGCTCGAAACTGCTCGTTTCCGTGCAGGAGGTGGATTCGATGAAACAACGAGTTTTCAGAGTGTTTTGCAGCATCCTGGGCGGAGCGTATCTACTCAGCGTAGCCGCCTTTGCACAAGACAGCAAACCCGGGAAACTGAAAATTTCGGTTTCCCCCAAGCAGGCATACACATTTATCGACGGCAAGGCGATTGGTCCGGGTAATCGGACCATCAAGCTGGACGTTGGAACGCACCATTTGGTGGTGGCCAACTATGGCTTCAAATTCGTTGAACAAGACATTTCGATCGATCCGGATCATACTCAGCCGTTGGATATAAGACTGGTACCCACCGGCGCAGAAGTGCCGGGTCCCCGAGGACGCATCCAAATTGAAGTTGGCATGAGGCGCGCCGGTGATGCCGCTGTTCTCCTGAACGGTAATACACCGCAGTACTTCGTGGGACACGTCGACGAGTTCAACAACGACATAATCAAACACCAAGAGCTGATTGTGCCGCCAGGCAAGCATGAGCTGACCGTCACCAGATACGGCAAGGAACTCTGGACTGGTCTGGTCAGCGTTGGTGCCAACCAGCGAGTGATTGTTAACATCTCGAATGGAAAACAAGACACCAAAGATTGGCCTCGCGGATCGCATGAGCTTGGTGGCGGCGTACAACGCTTCAAGGCGGGGACGGCAAGTGCCACGATTGCCATCGCCCCCGTCAGCGGCACGGTTTCGGCCAATCCGCCAAATATAAACTGCAACCAAAACACCCAGTTGGCGTGGACCTCGAGCGAAACCGTCGAGGCCGATATGAGTGGTATGAGCCCGGTTCCAACGAGCGGCGAAAGAACAGTTTCGCCTCGACAAACCACCGTGTACGAACTAACGGCTAAAGGCCCGGGGGGAGTTGCCAATCCGAGCACTACTGTCGAAGTGAACGCCACCGTACAGTCCTCCGTGAGTGCCTCACCCACTGAGGTGCGCTACCGCCGCATCGGGGACAAGGTCATTGAACAGGGAAACACAACACTCAATTGGTCGGCATCCAACTCTGATGCAGCTTCCATTGATTCGCTGGGGTCCGTTGACACAACGGGCACTAAGTCTGTAACGCTTAGTCCAAAGCAAACGAACGAGGGACCCGTGGATGAAGAGTTTAAGTACACTCTGACAGCTACGAACGTTTGTGGCGGCTCCGATACCAAGACGGTCGCAGTGCGCTTGAAGGGTTCTATCGAACCGATTCCCGCAGTACTGCTTAACAGTGTCTTCTTTCCCACTGACTATCCTACGAAGAAAGACCCAGCGCTGGGACTTGTTAACAGCCAGCAGGAAGCGCTGCGGACGCTTGCGGACGGATTCAAAAAGTACCTTGAGTATGACCCGGAAGCGAAGCTAGCCCTTGGCGCTTATGCTGACGAGCGTGGTCAGAGCAACTATAACCAGGCTCTGACAGGGCTGCGTGCTCAGCGTGTCAAGGACTTTCTAGTCTCAGAAGGCCTCGCTGCTGAAAAAATCGACACGTCAGCCTACGGAAAAGCCAAACCGCTCGACAAAGCGACAGTCATTGACCTGCAAGCGCGAAATCCTAATGTGACTCCGCAAGAGCGCATAAATAAGTTCCGTGCGACTTGGCTGGCTTACAATCGCCGAGTCGACATTGTTTTGCTGCCGACAAATGCCGAATCGGCGCGCTTCTATCCGCAGCAGGCTGCCGATTCGCAAATTATCTGGCAGAGGCCGAAACCAGCACGCAGTGCGCTCGAAAAGAGCAATTAAGTACCGGAATGGCATCCATTTCCGGGGTGCCAGTGCCTCCATTTCCACGGCCCGCTCTGAAAAGAAAACAGAGCGGGCCATCCTTTTTTTGCTTGAGGTTTTAAATTGAATTGCCTGTTAACAAACTTACGACCACATAGATGGACCCTCCTGCTTCTCCTCTTTGGCGCATCGCATGGGGACCTTGCAGCCACGTCCGTAGAAGCACAAGAAACGAGAGTTAGCCAAGAGTGGAATTCTCGTTCCCAAACATCCGGGGGTTCTGCCGGGGATTCAGAGTCAGGTGTTCAACACGAGAAATCTCAAAAGCAGGCGCACCAGAAACGCGTGGCCTTGGTTGTTGCACCTCTCCCAATCTCCAGCCCAGCCCTGGGTTCGGGAATCGTGCCGGTGGTCGCCTATATTTTCCCCGCTAGCTCCAGCGACAAGATATCTCCCCCCTCTGTGGTCGGAGCTGTGGGTCTCGTCACCGATAACGGCAGCCGCGCGCTCGCTTTGGGAGGTGAGGTGTACTTTAAGCAAAATTCCTATCGAACCACGGCGATCTACGCTCGAGGGAATCTGAATTATGATTTATACGGGCTCGGCTCCGGCGACTCGCAGCCAAAACTACCTCTCAAACAGACCGGTCAATTAGCCTTCGGAGAATTCCTGCGTCGCACGTGGTGGAAACTCTTCCTCGGGCCCAGATTTCTTTGGGGAAGCTCGCTCATTACAGTTAGGCCAAACAATGTCGGACCAGTCCCGTTGCCACTCGATCTTGGACTCGATACCAATCTAACCGCCGTGGGTTTCCGGCTAAACCGCGACACCCGACCCAACCGTTTTTATCCGACTGCCGGAACATTTCTGGATTTCACTGCGGACTTTTTCTCTCGGGGCCTGGGGAGCAAGTACTCGTTTCAGAGTTACAAATTCAACTTCAACAAGTACTGGAATTTGACGCAAAACCAGGTGCTTGCATCGGGCTCGTTCGCTTGCTTTACCGGCGGAGAGCCCCCCTTCTACGGAAACTGCATTTACGGCACAAATAGTCAATTACGCGGGTTCACTGCCGGCCGCTATCTTGATCGTTACATGTTTGGCACGCAGTTGGAATATCGGCTGGTCTTACCCAAAAGGTTCGGTCTTGCGGGATTCGGCGGCTTGGGGGAGGTAGTACCCGGGGGCAAGCAACCGTTTAGAACCAAGAACTTCCTGCCAAGCGGCGGCGGCGGTGTTAGGTTTGAACTAAGCAAGAAGTATCACGTGAATCTGCGCGTTGACTTCGCGCAAGGCAAGGACAGTCATACCTGGAGCATGGGTGTGGGAGAAGCTTTCTAGCTCCTCGCATCACAATTTTTTGCCAACCTCTCTTCTGTCAATTCTGACAGGTGCGACCCTCCCGAACGGGCAGTACAAGTGTGACCGGGCACCCTTACAAATAACGACAATTCTCGAATTCCCGGGCGCGGTCAGGAGGAGTACGCGACATGAGAAAAACGATGGTTTTCATCTTTGCCTCCCTAATATTCTTCCTCTCAAGCAAGGCTTTGGCTCAGACGGAGACCGGCCAGATTAGCGGTACGGTGCTTGATCCGCAGAACAATGCGGTTCCGAACGCAAAAATCACGATTCGTAATTCGGGCACCGGGGCCTTGCGCGAAACAGCCTCCGACGGTCACGGCGCCTTTATCGTCACCAACTTGCTGCCTGCAAAATATTCAGTCATGACGGAAGCACAGGGGTTCGCCAAACTCGAACAGCAAGTCGATCTGCCACCAGGCGGCAGGGTTGCATTGGAACTAAAGATCCAAGTCGGCAAGGTGGGCGAGACCATTGAGGTGACGGCCACGGCCGTGGCCGTCAATACGGCGAACCAAACTGTCGGGCAGTTGATTACCTCGAATGACCTTGCGAACCTGCCACTTCTCACGCGCAATCCTTATGACCTCGTAGGGGGAGCGGCCAACGTGTCTAGTGCCGCCGATGCCGGAATCGCTATGCGTGGCGCAGGATATAACATAAACGGTTTACGCTCTGCCGGCACAAACATCCTTTTGGATGGAGCTGCGAACAACGACGAATTTACAGCTTCGGTCGGGCAAACAGTTCCGCTGGACTCTGTCCAAGAAATCAACGTTTTGACTAACAATTTCACCGCGGAATACGGCCGAGCATCTGCTGGCGTTGTTAATGTGACCACTAAATCGGGTACGAATGATTTCCACGGCACTGCCTATGAATTTGGCCGCTATTCGGCATTGGCAGCCAACACGTTTGACAATAACGCTCGTGGGATTGCCAAGCCGGGGTTTACACGGAATCAGTTTGGGTATTCCGTCGGCGGTCCGATCGTGAAAGATAAGCTGTTCTTCTTCCAAAGCACCGAATGGCTTCGCGTCAGGAGTTCTGCGACAGCCATCGTCAATATTCCCACACCGCAACTCATCGCTGACGCAAGTCCGAATACCCAACAGTTCTTCAGCGCTTTGGGAAAACTGCGGTCGAACTTCACGCAGCTCAAGACCTACACGCGCGACCAGTTGGCGACTGCCGGGATTACTGTTTGCCCGCCTGCGCCCAGCACGTGTGACACAGACTTCCCTGTGGGGAGCACCACGCCAATGTTCGCTCAGGGGGAATACTCGGTCCCCGCTGATTCCGGCGCTGGTTCTCCCCAAAATACGTATTACGTCGTGGGCCGGATGGATTGGAACATCACTTCAAACACTCAATTGTATGGACGCTACGCGCTGGAAAAGGGCAACCTGTTCACGGGCACCGTGACCAACAGCCCTTATGCTGGATACGATTCGGGACAGTCGACCACCAACAATAGTTTCTTACTCTCTTTGATTCATAGCTTCAACTCAAAATTGACCAGCCAGTCGAAAATTGTTTTCAACCGATTGAATCTGCTGCAGCCGCTAGGTGCCAATCCTGTAGGCCCGACCCTCTACATGAACTCCGTTTCGGCTCCCACGATTGAGGGAAACCTCATTGCCATGCCGGGATATTCCCCCTTCACACCGGGCAATGCAATCCCCTTCGGGGGCCCGCAAAACTTTGTCCAGGCCTACCAGGATTTAAGTTCGGTTCATGGGAGTCACACGTTCCGTTATGGTGGAAACTACACCTATATCCGGGATAACCGGAGTTTCGGAGCGTACCAAGAGGCGGTCGAATCGCTTAGCACGACGAACTTCCGTACCAGCGCTGAAAATTTCCTGGATGGCGTACTCGGGCAGTTCCAGTCGGCCATCGATCCACAGGGAAAATTCCCGTGCGGCGCAGCCGGCGCTGTTCCGAGTTGTACAGTGACGCTCCCTGTCGGCCCACCAGTCTTTGCCCGAAGCAATCGCTATCATGAATTCGGCACCTACTTCCAGGATTCGTGGAAAGCAACGAACCGCTTGACGTTCAACTTGGGATTGCGTTGGGACTACTTTGGCGTCCAGCATAACAAAGACCCAAACCTAGACTCGAACTACTATGACGCCCAGGGGGGCAATATCTTCAGCAACATCCGAAATGGCAGTGTGGCTACGGTTCCCAATAGTCCGATTCATGGGCTGTGGAAGAAAGATTGGAACAACTTTGGCCCGCGCATAGGCGTTGCCTACGATCTCTTTGGCAATGGCAAGACAGCTTTACGCGGAGGATGGGGCATCTCCTACGAGAGAAACTTTGGCAACGTTACGTTTAACGTCATTCAAAACCCGCCAGCGTACGCTGTCATTTCGATCCTGCCGAGCGATGTCGGTGGCACCATTCCTATTACCACGGACAACGCGGGCCCCTTGGGAGGCTCGACCGGCTCAAAGACTCTTCCTTTAGTCAGCCTGCGAAACGTGGACTCCAATATTGCCACTGCATATGCGCATCTGTGGAGCGCCGTGCTCGAGCACCAAGTGGCGCACAATTTCATAATGGCTATTGAATACAACGGATCCAAAGGTGTGGATCTCTACTCGATTGAAAACCCCAACCGGCCAGGCGCTGGTAATGTCTACCTGTCCGATGGGTGCACGCCGGCATCCGCTGTCAGCCCCAATAACGGTGTGACTTATACCATCCCCGCTTACCCCTGCTTCAACTCTGTAACCTTTAACGATGGTTCGTCGAATGGCTTCGTCGTTTCGAAGAACCAGCTGACACGCTTGCAGAACTTTCAGTACAGCAATATCAACCGCCGCGGCGACAACGGCTTCTCCCACTACAATAGTCTGGCTTTGCGCGCTGAGGTAAGGAACATCGGCACCACTGGACTGAGCCTGCATTCGAGCTATACCTATGCCCACGCCATTGATAACATCAGTTCAACTTTCAGCGAATCCAGCAACAATGCGAATCTTGGGCTACTGGACCCCTTCAACCCGAACATCGACAAGGGCAATGCGGATTTCGATCAGCGTCATCGCTTCGTGTTTTCTGGCACCTGGGACATCCCGTTCGCGCGGAACATGTCCGGGGTTTCGGGGCGTGTCCTCGACGGCTGGACACTTGCCCCTATCATTACCATCCAAAGTGGTTTCCCGTTCACTATGTTTGATTGTACAAATGCCTTCACCACTTGTCCGAGAGCGTTCCAGACTACTACTCTTGGGCGGGCTGGCTCCGGAAAGGTGGACCCGAGCGGTGCGGCAAACCTTTACGATTACTTTGTCTTCCCTTCTAGCGACTTCAACAGTAGCTACGTGAACCCCATCGCCGGTATCTCCGACTTTGGTCCATTCCCGAAAAATATGTTGACCCGTGGCTACTTCTATGGCCCAGGCGCATATTTCGCTGACCTAGGCATCTACAAGACTACCAAAATCAACGAACGCCTTAGACTCCAGCTTCGAGGTGAGTTTTTCAATATGCTGAATCACTCCAACATGTGGATAACTCTCAGCGAAAACGACATCTCATCTATAACCGGTGCTTGCCCGGGGAGTGCCTCGCAACAATGCGCTGTCGTCCACGCAGAAAAAGGCGTGCCTCCAGTCAACGCAAATGAGCGCAGAAACGTTCAATTAGCTCTCAAGCTCATCTTCTAGTTCCGATCTGAATACCTCCTCGCTGCCGGGAGGCCTTCGGCATTTGCTTAACGCCCTTGGCACCGCTGCCTAGGTTTTGCTAGAATCCGCGCAACGCAGCGGAGTGCGCCTTGCGCCCATATAGCAAAGCCACGCAAAATCTCTCCTGGTATCCACAGGTTGCGACTATCGCAGCCTCAGTGATTTTCATTTACCAGCTCTTTTTCGCTCCATCAACGAGCGCCCAATCAGACACGATGGTGAAGATACTGATTCGCGTTCGCGATCGAGTGAATGAAGAGCAGCTCGCGCAGGTACAGGTACAACTTATCCGTTTCCCTGAGGGGGTCGTCGACGAGCGATTCACAGGCTCTGACGGAAGCGTTCAATTTTCAAGTCTTTCTCTTGGTGCTTTTACCATCCGAGCCTCGCGGCAGGGTTACGAAGCTGGAGAGGTTCAGATTGATCTGAGCAATAGCGATCGGACGCTCCAAAGCGTGGAGATTGCGCTTATGCCTCGCAAATATGAAGGAAGCGGGGCTCCCCAAGGCATTGTTTCTGCTGACGTTCTGAAGATTCCAGAGAATGCCAGGAGAGAATTCGAACGCGGTAGCCGACTTCTTAACGAGAAGAAAGATTTCAATCGAAGCATCGCAGCGTTCCAGCGAGCCATTGAACTGTACCCCGGCTATGCTGACGCCTATTTTCTGATGGGCACGGCACAATTGCAGTCGAATGCAGCTTCTGATGCGGAAGGCTCCCTACGGAAGGCAATCGCACTGAATGCCCACATGACCGCTCCCTATTATCCTTTGGCGCTATTGCTTTTCGGGCAGCGCCGCAATACGGAAGAAGAAGAACTTCTTCTTGAGGCGCAAAAACTGGATGCAACCGACTGGCGCTGGCCCTTCGAACTTGCTCGTTGTCACGCGCAGCAAAGTCAGTGGGAAATCGCACTGCGGTACGCAGTGGCAGCCAGTGCGAGCCTTAAGGTGCCTTCCAAGGTCCACTTACTGTTGGGCGATATCTACGCGAATTCGAATAGACCAGGCCAAGCGGTCGCGGAACTTGAACTTTTCACCAAGCTTGACCCAAAGAGCTCCTATATGGAACGGGTGCGTGAAGTTCTTCCGATTCTTCGCCAACGGGCGGCCGCTTCTGCTTCGCCTCCTTCGAATCCTGCTGACAAAGTCCAGGAACAGCAAAACAACTAGTCCGATTCTCCCACTGTAAATATAAATAAGGGTTTCTCCGCTCGTGCGTACTCCCTCGTAAGGCAAGACTGTCAACTTTACCAGGTGTAGGCCCCCCGTGAAGAGCTACAAATTGTGCAATGCGCCAGGATGGTGGTGATTTTTAAAATTATAGGTCACCAACAACGAGGAGACTTGATGCTGACCAAGCGGGAAGAATTTTCTCACTTAGGGTTGGATGGCCGCGCCGGGATAGCCTTGTTCGCAATTTCTCTAGTGTTTCTCTTCTCGACCTTGACTTGGTCACAAGAGCACGACATGGCCGGCATGCCAGGGATGAATATGAGCTCGCCAACCGCTTCCGAGGGCCCGGCGCAGGCGGCTAAGCATCTTGCTGACAAAAAAGAGAGCGAGTTCAATCATCGCTTGGCAGGATTGTTTGTAATCGTCGCTGGTGTCTTCATCCTCTCCGAGAGCTCTCTTGCAAAGCGATGGCCCATGGTGCGTTACGCCTGGCCCATGTGTTTCCTCGCCGCCGGCATTTTTCTTCTGGTCTTTAGCGATACAGAGATCTGGCCCTTCGGCCCTCAAACTCCATGGCATGCACTTACGCACAACGCCGAAGATCTGCAACACAAAATCTTCGCTATTATTTTGCTAGCCATTGGATCCATTGAACTCCAGAGAGCCCGCGGTCAGCTGAGTGCGCGCTGGGCAACCTGGTTCTTCCCGGCGATGGGAGTCGTCGGGGCAACTCTGTTGCTGTTTCACGTTCACGGCGGTGATATGCAAGCCCCCCATGCCATGGAGGCAATGGAACACATCCAGAAACAACATCGCTGGTTTGCCGCAACTGGGCTCGGAGTGGCCCTAGCAAACGGATTAGCCGAAACACCACAGAAGTGGCAACAACTTTTCAAGAGGGTTTGGCCCGCATTACTAATCGTCTTGGGCGTCCTGCTGACGCAGTACACGGAATAAAACTTTCAGACGGTAAGTCTGCCTCCAACCTGCACTTGAAATGCACAGGCTGCTGCCTCGTCTACAACCTAGATGTCCGATGGTGTCAAGAAATGGCTACTGATGTATCAATGAATTTTACGAAACCTGAACCTGTCCATCTTCGCTCAAGGTCTCACGGTATCAGAATACTCGTCGTCTTTTTTGCGTTTACTATTTTGACCGTGGTGGTCACGCCGCTGCTTGCCCGCACGAAAATTATTCACTCTTGGGTTCACGCTGGCGAGCCCATGCCAAAGTTCAAGAAAATCCTTGTTATCGCTGTTATGGAAAACTATCTGATACGCCAGGAATTTGAGGATGAAATGGAAAGGCTGCTCGCGAAATCCGGCATCGAGGGCGTCAGGAGCCACATGGTTCTCCCTCCTCGCAACGAGCTGATGGAAGGGGAACTCAAGCAACGGATAAAGGAGGCGGACTATGATGCCGTTCTGGTAATCCGTCCAAAGGCGTTTCGCAAAGAAACCGAAGAGGTCGGCACGAAGGTCATCTACATGCCTCCGACGGTCTACCAAAGCTTCTGGCCTTATTGGGATATGGCCTTCAAACAATATTCCGCGAAAGGTTCTTACCTCAAAGAAAATACCATCGTCAGCGCCGAGTTCAATCTTTACCGCACCGCGGACGAAACACTTCTCTGGAGCGGAGAAACGGATACTGTTTATTCCAAGAATTTCGAGAAACTGGCTAAAGAGTATGCCAACACGCTCGTGAAGCAGCTAAAAAAAGACAAGGTCCTTTCAAAGAGCTGATCGCGGAGGGTTCTCGCCGCAGTTGTTTACCGAATTCAGGGCGCGATTGGGGGTTTCTTCACTCGGGACAAACTGGACCATAGACAATACGCTTGATGGACACAAGAAGGTAAGCAAACCCACAAGCACAAGGATTCTGAGGAATGGCACTTGTGGCCTCCTTCGGTAGAAATAGGGGGCGTCCCAGTGAGGGGGTTGGTCTATTCAGTTCGGAGAGAGGTCGCCCCCCTTTTGCATCAAATCATCGGTTTTTGATGGATCCCACAAAACTGTCAAAACAAACAGGCCTGCCGATCATCGGCTCGTTACGAAATGCGATTGATCCGATAAAGCTCTCTTTTAGCCTGTTCCAGGTGCCTGTCAATTCTGCCAGTGGGAGCTCCTTATGGGTCCGACCAACATTCCTTTGCGGAGATGCCCATGAGTGGGTACAGGATCCTCGCTCTTTCATTTTTGGCGCTAGGCGTAAGTGCAGGCACGGCTTCGGCGCAAGCGCAACAGGACGTGCCCGAATCAAACGTGACGATTAAATCGGTCAAAGCAGTCGGGTACAGGGTTGGCGACTGGAGCACGAAAGTCGACCTAAAGGGTACCGAATTAATGTCACAGGCCGCTGGTGAAGCAAAGGTTGAAGCCCGACAGGGAAAGACAAACATAGAGGTGTCGATTAGAGACCTGGCACCCCCAACAAAACTTGGTGCGGAATTTCTGACCTACGTGCTTTGGGTAGTTACGCCTGACGGTCGCTCCGGAAATACCGGTGAAATCCTGATCAATAAGAATGGGGACGGAAAGCTGAGCGTCACGACTCCGGCGCAAACATTTTCGATGATTGTTACAGCCGAACCTTATTTTGCCGTGCGCATGCCCAGCGAAATGGTCATTTTGGAAAACGACACACGGAAAGACACCAAGGGCCAGATCTTTCCTGTCAATGATTTCAAGCTGATGAAACGCGCTCAGTACGAGAAACTTGGGAATCCGCTGGCCATGACGCCGGATCTTGTGCGTGTGCCACTCCAGGTGTATGAAGCGCGTAACGCGGTGGAAATTGCGAAGTCGCGCGGTGCGGAGAAGGATGCGCCTGAGATTCTTAACAAAGCGATTTCCAGTCTACAAGCGACTGAGAATGCACTCAACGCAAAGGCGGACAAGAAGGACATCATCTCCTCTGCCCGGCAAACCGTACAATTTGCTGAAGACGCACGCACGCTCGCGGCACAACGGCAGGATCAAGCGCGTATCGCAGCAGAGAAAGAAGCTGCTGCCGCCAAAGCCAGGGCTGAGGCGGAAGCAAGGGCTGCAGAAGAAGCCAAACGCCAAGCGGAGCTGACCGAGGCGAAGCAAGCCCAAATGAAAGCTGAAGCGGAGGCCGCTGCGACTAGGGCCAAAGCGGAAGCCGATGCTTTGAAGGCAAAGGAAGAGGCCGCCCGGGCGGAGGCCGAACGAGCACAAAAAGCTGCTGCTGATTTGCGCGCCCAATTGCTCGAGCAGTTCAATCTCATTCTGGAAACCCGCGATACGCCACGTGGGCTGGTCGTCAACATGGGGGACGTGCTCTTTGATTTTGGAAAATACGACCTGCGTCCAGAGGCTCGGGAGAAGCTGGCGAAACTATCTGGCATTATCCTTGCACACCCTGGTTTGGAACTCGCTGTTGAGGGACACACGGATAATGTAGGCAACGATGACCTAAACCAGTGGCTGTCCGAAAAGCGCGCGGAAACCGCAAAGACCTATCTCATGCAACAAGGGCTATCTGAGGGCAGCGTGACAGCCAGAGGATTTGGTGAAACTGCTCCGGTCGCTGACAATTTGACCGCTGAAGGCAGGCAAAGGAACCGTCGGGTCGAAATCGTCGTCTCCGGCGAGATTATCGGGGCGAAGATCGGCAGATAGTCGTGCGGTGTGACTGTAGGACATCGGCGATTCAAGTCGTACGGCAGGAATTCCCTGTAAATCTAACTTAAATGCTTTCAATAAGATTCGAAAAGCGCGCGGTAGCGCCCTCTGCTACTTTTGACAGTTCCACCATCAGGAGCGCGTGAATACCATCCCCACCAGTGAGCGCTTCGAAATCCTATGTGCGCCCACCAGCGTGCACGAGGTTTCGTGTGCCTGAGTCTTTAGCCCAAGAGCTCTCGGGCCGAGCACCGCGTCTTTGCGGAGCGTGAGTCATGAAAGCGAAGCCATTGCGATTCGCTGTGGCCCTTTGGGCCGTCACAAACTGGTTGGCTGGGTGTGAGACAAAACAGCGGGCAGCGCTGGCTCCTCCGGCGGTGGAGTTTATTCAAGTCGTCCAGAAGGACGTGCCAGTTACCAAAGAATGGGTGGCCACGCTGGATGGTTTCGTCAACGCTCAGATCCGTGCACAAGTAAAGGGTCTTTTGATCCAGCAAATCTATACGAACGGCGCATTCGTCCGCAAAGGTTCTGCCCTCTTCGAAATAGATCCAAGGCCCTTCCAAGCGACACTCGACCAGGCCACCGCAAACTTGGAGCAAGCAAAGGCCAATCTTCAGCGGGCGCAAGCTCAGCTCGGGAAGACGGAGCTAGACGTCGCCCGCTATACGCCTCTTGCCAAAGAAAGTGCCATCAGCCAGCAGGAACTGGACGATGCCGTCCAGGGCAATCTTGCCGCCAAGGCTCAGGTAGACCAAGGAAAGGCGGCCATCGAGTCCGCCCGCGCGGCGGTGGAGTCCGCCAAACTGGATGTCAGTTTCACCAAAATTGTTTCCCCAATTGACGGTGTTGCAGCAATTGCCACCGCCCAGATCGGCGACTTCGTTAGCCCACCCGGTGAGCCGCTGACGACAGTATCAACGATCGATCCGATTGTGGTGAATTTCACAGCCAGCGAACAAGAATACCTGAATGCCATGAAGCAGGCCGCGGCTCTGGGCAACGATGAGCACGCGATATTGAGTAAGCTCGAATGGCAATTGCGCCTCTCGGACGGATCCATGTAT
>Ga0307476_10001018_pt1 | contig 18122 bp, 12 predicted proteins | sample atmos_gasesECM2C_2_FD_203314 | JGI IMG/M metagenome (GOLD analysis project Ga0307476, IMG submission 203314) | Hardwood forest soil microbial communities from Morgan-Monroe State Forest, Indiana, United States - atmos_gasesECM2C_05 | ecosystem: Environmental > Terrestrial > Soil > Temperate... | reverse complement strand
GATCGGCATGCTGGTCGAGCAGGCGGCGGAGTCCTTCCGGCTATGGCGGGGGGTCCGGCCGCAGACCGCACCCGTGCTCGCAGCGCTCAACGAGCGCCCGATGTAGTTTAAGCCGATCCCGCCGCGGGGGCAGGCGCACCTGTCGCGTGCAACGCTCGCTCGGCGTGGTGGTCGGCCGCGAGCAGCATATAGAACGCGGGCACCACGAACAGCGTGAACAACGTGCCGATCGAGAGTCCCGCCGCGATCACGAGGCCCATGGAGAAGCGTCCGGCCGCGCCCGCTCCCGAGGCGATCACGAGCGGAATGACACCGAGCACCATCGCCGCCGTCGTCATCAGGATGGGCCGCAGTCGCACCGCGGCGCCGTGCTCGATCGCCTCGCGCTTGCTCATCCCCGCGCGTTGCGATTCGTTGGCGAACTGCACGATGAGGATGCCGTGCTTGGACACGAGTCCCATCAGCGTCACGAGGCCCACCTGCGTGTAGATGTTGAGGCTCGCGATCAGGTTGACGAAGATCAGCGCGCCGAAGAGCGCCATCGGCACTGATACCAGGATGATCACCGGATCGCGCAGGCTGTTGAATTGCGCCGCGAGCGCGAGGAACACGATGATGACCGCGAACAGCAGCGTGGTGGCGAACCCGCCCTGCTCCTGAACGAACTGGCGCGACTGCCCGGAATAGTCGAGGTGATAGCCGCTCGGGGCAACCTCGTGGAGCGTGTCGCTCAGGAACTTGAGCGCCTCGCCCTGCGACATGCCGGTGGCGCCGGAGAGGGTGGCGGAGTTGAGCTGCTGGAAGCGGTTGATCGACTCCGGCACCACCTGGCTCTTCAGGCTCGCAACCGTCGATGCCGGGATCACCGAGCCGCTCGGCGCGCGCACGTAGTAGTCGAGCACCTGGTCGGGATTCAGGCGATCGGCCTGCAGCACCTGCGGAATCACCTTGTAGGAGCGCCCCGAGATCGAGAAGTAGTTGACGTACCCACCGCCGAGCGCCGCGCCGAGTGCGCTGCCGACATCCTGCTGCGTCAGGCCGAGCGTCGAAACCAGGTCGCGATCGACCATCACGGTCGACTGCGGCTTGTCGATCTTGAGATCGGTGTCGATGAACCAGAACTTGCCGCTGTCGCGCGCCTTGTTGAGCACCGCCTGGGTGACCTCGTTGAGGTTCTGGAACGGCTCGGTGGTGTTGACGACCACCTGCACCGGCGCGCCCTGCGCGCCCGGGAGCGAGGGCAGCGAGAAGACGAAGATCTGACCCCCGGCGATCACACTCCACTTGGCCTGCAGTACCTGCTGGAGCTGTTGAGCCGAGCGGCTGCGCTGATCCCAGGGCGTGAATGCCATGCCGCCGAATCCCTGACCGGGCTGGGTGATCTGGAACATCATCCGGTATTCGGGAACCTGTTTGCCGATCGTGAACATCTGCTGGGCATAGCCGAGCATCTGCTGTGAGGTCGCATCGGGCGATGCCTTGAGCTGATAGAAGAGGAACCCCTGGTCCTCATCCGGGGCGAGCTCGGACTTCGAAGTCATGCCGAGCAGGATGGTGGCGCCGAAGAGCATCAGGCCCATCACCACCACCACGCTCCAGGTGCTCAGGATTCCTCGCAGCACGCGCTGATAGGCGTCGCGCACACGGGTGAACTGGCGGTCGATGAACTGCACGAAGCGCCCGCTCTCCTGCTCGCTCGAGAAGAAGCGCGAGCACATCATCGGCGAGAGCGTGAGCGCGATGATCGCCGACACGGTGACCGCGCCAGCGAGCGTGAAGGCGAACTCGGTGAAGAGCGCTCCGGTGAGCCCTTTCTGGAAGCCGATCGGCACGTACACCGCGACCAGCACCACGGTCATGGCCAGGATCGGTCCGCCGAGCTCGCGTGCGGCCAGCATTGCGGACTCGAACGGCCCCTTGCCCTCCTCCTTCATGTGGCGGTCGACGTTCTCGACGACGATGATCGCGTCGTCGACCACCAGCCCGATCGCGAGCACCAGTGCGAGGAGCGTCAGCAGGTTCATCGAGTAGCCGAGCGCCAGCATCACGAAGAACGTGCCAACGAGTGACAGCGGCATGGCGATCACGGGGATGATCACCGCGCGCAGACTGCCGAGGAACAGGTAGATCACCGCGGTGACGATGAGCAACGCCTCGACGAGCGTCTTGATCACTTCGTGAATGGAGGAGACCACGAACTCCGTGCTGTCGTACACGACCTGGCCGCGCAGGCCGTTCGGCAGCTGCGACTGGATGTCGGGCATCGCCTCGCGCACGGTGTTCGCGACCTGCAGGAGGTTGGCCTCCGGCGCGACCTTGATGCCGATGAACACGGCGAGCGTGCCGCTGAAGGCGACATTGGAGTCATAGTCCTCGGCGCCGAGCACCACCGTGCCGACGTCCTGCAGCCGCACGATCGCGCCGTCCTTCTGCTTGACGGCGAGCTGGCGGAACTCATCGACCGAGTGCAGGTCGGTCGAGGCAGTGAGGTCGACGCTCACCATCTGACCCTTGGTGGTGCCGACCGCTGCCAGGTAGTTGTTGGAGGTCAATGCCTGGAACACGTCCGAGGCCGTGACGCCGTGCGCGGCGAGCTGCTGGGGATTGAGCCACGCACGCAGCGCGAACTGACGCCCGCCGAGGATCTCCGCGGTCTGCACACCGGGCAACGCATCGAGCTTCGGCTTTACCACGCGCGCCAGGTAGTCGGTGATGCTGTTGGAAGGCAGCACGTCGCTCCTGAAGCCGAGGTACATGGCATCCAGCGACTGTCCGATCGCGATCGTGAGCACCGGCTGCTGCGCCTGCGGCGGCAGCTGGTTGCGTACCGACGTGACCTGCGTCTGGATCTCGGTGAGCGCCCGGTTGGCGTCGTAGTTGAGGCGCAGCGTCGCGGTGATGGTCGACAGCCCCGTCGTGCTCGTCGAGGAGAGATAGTCGATGCCCTGCGCCTGGGCGATCGCCTGCTCGAGCGGCTGGGTGATGAAGCCGGCGACCGTATCGGCATTGGCGCCGTAATAGGCCGTGGTGATCGTGACGACCGCGTTCTCGGTCTTCGGATACTGGCGCACCTGCAGATCCGCGAGTGCGCGCAGGCCGAGCACCAGGATCAGCGCACTCACCACGATCGAGAGCACCGGTCGATTGACGAAGATGTCGGTGAAGTTCATCGCGTAGCCTGCACCGCTTCAGTGCGCTTAAGGATCCGTGCCCCTTGCCTCAGTGCTCCTGCGGCGTCGGGTGCGGGTTGTCGGCCGGTAACACGCTGTTATCGATCTGGATCGGTGAGCCGCTCTTCAGCTTTATCTGGCCGCTGGTCACCACTTCAGCGCCCTCGCCGATGCCGGTCAGGATCGCCACCTGATCGCCGCGCGTCGGGCCGGTGGTCACGAAGGTCTGCTGCGCCACCGGGGTGTCAGACGGCAGCTGCGGGCCCTTGGCGGCTTTCTGCGCCGGCTCCTTCGCGCCCTCGGGGCCGGCATTCTGGGCCGCCGCGATCGCCTGCTGACGGTCGAAGTCGCCCTTCTTCTCCACGATGAACACCGTCTCTCCGTAGGGGTTGTAGACGACCGCAGTCTGCGGCAGGGTGAGATAGCGCTGCTCGGTTCCGACCTCGACGTTCACGTTGACGAACATACCCGGCGAGAGCGCCCGATCGGGGTTGGGGACCTCCGCCTCGACCTGCACGTTGCGCGTGTCGGTGTCCACTTTGGGACTGATGGCGTTGACCGTGCCGCTGAAACTGCGTTCGCGGAAGGCATCGAGCGTCAGCGCAGCTTTCTGCCCGACTCTCACGTCTGCGAGCTGCTTCTGTGGGACGAAGAAATCGACGTACACCGGGTCGAGCTGCTGGAGTGTCACGACCACGGTACCGGAGTTGAGATAGGTGCCCGGGTTGATCGTGACGATGCCGCAATGTCCTGCGAACGGGGCGCGCAACTGTTTCTTCGAGACGTTCACCTGCTGCTGCGCCACCGCGGCCTGCTTGGACTTGAGATCGGCGGCCGCCTGGTCGAAATCGGCCTGCGCGATCACCTTGACCGCGATCTCGCGCTGAGAGCGCTCGTAGGTCAGCTGCGCGAGCGCGGCGGTGGCCTCGAGCTGGTGGAGGAGCGCGACGTCGTCGCTGTCGCGCAACTGCAGCAGCAGCTGGCCCTGCTTCACGTCATCGCCCGACTTCACGTAAACGCCGGTGACCAGTCCGGCGACATCGAGCGCGAGATCCGAGCCGCGCGCGGCACGCAGCGACCCTACGGCGCGTAGCTGCGGCTGCCATTGCTGGAAAGAGGCCTTGGCGGTGCTCACCACCGCCGGTGGCGGCGGCTTCATGCCTGCCAGCATGTGCATGATCATCAGGACCTTGATGCCTGCGATGATCGCGATCAACACGAGCACCCCGACGATCGTGATGATCATCCGCCGGGTGGTGCTCGGCCGCTTGGTACCTGGCGTCTCTGCGACGCTCGCGTGCATGCGCGGCCCCTCCATCGGTGCCAACTTGAAAGCCGCGCTCAGTGCGTCCCGTTAACGGAGTCTTTGCGGCGGGCGGCTATTCTGCCAAACCCGGCACAATGTGACGAATCGTTCACCTCGGGAACGACACCTGCTGTCGCAGCCTCTCTCCCGAAGGGGCGAGCGGACGGTCACCCTTTCGCGGTAAAACCTCAGCGCAGGCTGACTTTCAGCGCATGGTCACCACTTCCTCGGCCGAGGTCGGATGGATGGCCACGGTGTCGTCGAAGTCCTTCTTGGTCGCCCCCATGCGGATTGCGACCGCGAATCCCTGCAGCATCTCGTCCGCCCCCTGGCCGACGACGTGGAGTCCCACCACCCGCTCCTCGGGACCTGCGGTCACGAGCTTCACGTGGGAACGGGGCTTTGCGGTGGTGAGCGCGTGATAGAGCCCAACGAAGCCACTGCGGTACACGCGCACCTGCTCGGGCCCGAAGCGCGCGCGCGCAGCCTCTTCGCTCAAGCCGACCGTGCCGAGCGGCGGTCGCCCGAAGATGACCGTGGGGATGTTCTCGTAGTCGAGATGCCGGCCTGCCTGCCCGCCGAACACCCGGTCGGCCAGCCGCCGACCGGCGGCGATCGCCACCGGGGTGAGCGGGGCGCGGCCGGTCACGTCACCCAGGGCGTAGATGCCTTCGGCACTGGTTGCCTGGTAGAGGTCGGTGGCAATGAAGCCCTCACCATTGAGCGCCACGCCGGCACGCTCGAGTCCGAGATCGGCGCTACGGGCCACGCGCCCGATCGCCCAGAGCACGCACTCGAACGGCCCGAGTGACTGACTGTGCGCCGCCTCGAGCTCGAGTGCGCCGTGCGCGGCGCGCCTGAGCGACCTGAGCGCGACACCGGTCGCGATCTGCACGCCCTCCTCGCGCAGGACGGTGAGGATCGCATCGCCCAGCATCGCATCGAAGTTGCGCAGCGCCCGCTCGCCGCGCAGTACCAGGGTCGTGTCCGCGCCGAGGCCGTTGAAGATACCGGCGAGCTCGATGGCGATGTAGCTGCTGCCGATTACGGCGACACGCTTTGGCGGCGCCGTGAGCTCGAAGAAGCCGTCCGAGGTGATGCCGAGGGCGGCGCCCGGGATCGGCGGCACCACGGGATCCCCCCCGGTGGCGAGCACGACGTGCGGTGCGTGGAGCGCGCGGCCGCCGGCCGTCACCGTGTGTGGGTCGGTGAGGCTCGCATGAGCGCGCACCAGCTCGACTTTGTGACGGGCGAGGTTCGCGGCGTAGATACCGTTCAGGCGATGGATATAGGCGTCGCGACGCTCCTTGAGCACAGCCCAGTCGATGACACCCGCGTCGATTTCAGCCGGAATGTTGAAGCCGTAATCGCGGGCATCGGAGAGTGCGCTGCCGAGCTCGGCGGCATTCCACATGATCTTCTTCGGCACGCAGCCGAGGTTCACACAGGTGCCGCCGAGACGGCCCGACTCGACGAGCGCCACCCGCGCGCCGTGCTCGGCGGCGCGCTGCGCAGTGGCGAGGCCGCCGCTGCCGCCGCCGATCACGACCAGGTCGAACTCTTCCGCCATGGCGTCCCCGAACGTCCTTCCAGCCCCATGTTATAAGTGTCGCATGGAAAACCCGCTGCTGGACCGCGACGGACTGCCGCAGTTCGCGCGCGTTCGTCCCGAGCACGTCGAGCCCGCGGTAAGCGCGCTGCTGGCCGACAACCGGGCGCGCATCGACGAGCTCGCCCGCGTAGAGCAGCCGACCTTCGCCACTCTGGTCGAGCCGCTCGAGGAGCTGCACCACCGCACCGCCCGTGCCTGGTCGCCGGTGAGCCTGCTCAACGCGGTGCTGAATTCGGAAGGGCTGCGCGCCGCCTACAACGCCTGCCTGCCGCTGCTCTGCGCGTACCAGACCGACCTCACTCAGAACGAGCCGCTCTATCAGGCCTATCGCACCATCGCCGAGCGCGAGGGTGGCGCACTCGCCCCGGTGCAGCGCGAGCTGCTCGCACACGCGGTGCGTAACTTTCGCCTCGCCGGCGTGCATCTGCCTGCCGAGCGCCAGCAGCGATTCAAGACCGCGATGCTGGAGCTCGCGCAGCTGCAGGCGAAATTCGAGGAGAACGTGCTCGATGCGACCAACAGCTGGAGCCGCCACGTCACCGATCCCTCCGAGCTGCGCGGTCTGAACGAGATGCTGATCGAGCTCGCCGCGCGCCGCGCACGGGAGCAGGGCCTCAGCGGCTGGCTTCTGCGCCTCGATCAGCCGAGCTATGTCGCGGTCGTGACGGATGCGGAATCGAGCGATCTGCGGCGCGCCTTCTACGAAGCGTGGACCACGCGCGCCTCCGACCAGGGCCCGCACGGAGGCCGTTTCGACAATTCGGCGCTGATGGAGGAGATCCTGCGGCGCCGTCACGAGGCCGCGCAGTTGCTCGATTTCCCGAGCTACGCCCATTACGCGCTCGCCACACGCATGGCCAGCAGCGTCGAGGAGGTGCTCGGCTTCCTGCACGAGCTCGCGCGCGCCGCGCACCCCGCGGCGGCGAGCGAATTCGCCGAGCTCGAGACTTTTGCCGGAGCTAAGCTCGAGGCCTGGGACGTCGGCTTCTACGCCGAAGCGCTGCAGCGCGAGCGCTTTCGCATATCGCAGGAAGAGCTGCGGCCGTACTTCCCGCTGCCGAAGGTGCTCGACGGGCTGTTCGATGTCGCCGAGCGACTGTTCGCGGTGCGCATCCGCGAGCTCGGCGATGCACCCAGATGGCACCCCGACGTACGCTCCTTCACCATCAGCAGCGCCGGCGGCGCGCCGCTCGGCAGTTTCTACCTCGATGCCTACGCGCGCCCCAACAAGCGCAGCGGAGCGTGGATGGACGAATGCATCGGCCGCAAGCGCCTTGCCTCGGGCTCGGCGCTGCCGGTCGCCTACCTCGTCTGCAATTTCCTTCCGCCGGGCGCCTCACGCCCCGCGCTTCTCACGCATGACGACGTCGTGACGCTCTTCCACGAGTTCGGCCACGGACTGCATCACCTGCTCACGAGCGTCGACTATCCGAGCATCGCGGGCATCAACGGCGTGGCCTGGGATGCTGTCGAGCTACCGAGCCAGTTCCTCGAGAACTACGCCTGGGACAGCGAGGTTCTGCAGCGGATCTCCGGACACTTCGCCAGCGGCTCGCCGCTGCCCGAGGACGCGCAGACGCGACTGATCGCCACCCGCAGCTTCCACGCGGGGCTCGCGATGATGCGGCAGCTCGAATTCGCGCTGTTCGATTTCCGTATCCACGCCGAGTACTCGCCGCAGCGCGGTGGCCGTATCGGCGAGATCCTGGCCGAGGTGCGCCGCGAAGTCGCGGTACTGCCAGTGCCGGAGTGGAACCGCTTCCCCAACAGCTTCGGCCACATCTTCGCCGGCGGCTACGCCGCCGGGTACTACAGCTACAAGTGGGCCGAAGTGCTGGCCGCGGATGCCTTCGCCGCGTTCGAGGAAAAAGGCATCTTCGATCCCGGGACGGCGCAGCGCTTCCTGGATGCCATCCTGAGCCGCGGCGGCAGCCGCAACGCCCTGGAAGCCTTCGTCGAGTTCCGGGGCCGCCGCCCCGACGTCGGGGCCCTGCTGCGCCAGCATGGCATTGGCGGTGCAGCCGAGAGCGCCGGAATGTGCGCCGCGTCGTGGCCCGCCGCCTAAGGATCTGCCTAGACTACCTGTTAAGCGAGCGATTGGGCGTTGAAGGGAAGACGGGCGGAGCCAGACTTAAGCTTCGAATAACATTCCCAGGTTCGAATGAAGATGAGCAATACGCGGCGCAGCGATTTCGACGTCACCAACAGCGTTCAGGTGAGCTCCGCGCGCGCCGTGCTGGCGGCGGTGGAAGCGCTCTTCCGTCCGACCTGGCCCGGTCTGCCGCTCGAGCCGCTACGGCGTGCGTTCACGCACTTCGATCGGCTGTTTGCCGGCGAGGTTGCCGGGTTCGAAGGCTGCGACACCGTCTACCACGATCGCCAGCACACACTCGACATAACGCTCGCACTCGCGCGGCTGCTGGTCGGATACGAGCAGCAGCAGGAAGAGGAGGCGGGGCGCCTCGGTGGCGCGCGCGCCTGCGTGGGACTGCTCACCGGGTTGTTTCACGACATCGGGTATCTGCGCCGCGCGGACGACCGTGACTCGCGCAACGGCGCGGAGTTCACTCGCACCCACGTCGCTCGCGGGGCACGCTTCCTGAGCGAGTACCTGCCGGCGCTGGGATTCGGCGCGTGGGTACCGGTCGCCAGCGAGATCGTCCACTTCACCGGCTACGAAATGCCGTTCGACCGCATCGCCGAACGCGTCTCCGATCCACGCGACATCCTGGTCGGCCACATGCTCGGCACCGCCGACATGATCGCGCAGATGGCCGATCGCTGTTATCTGGAGAAGTGCCGGGACCGGCTGTACGCGGAGTTCGTGGTCGGGGGCGTCGCACTACCCCTGAATGGCGGCAACACCCACGTGAAATACGCCTCGGGCCTCGACCTGCTGCGCCAGACCCCCGAATTCGTCATGGAAGTCCGCAGCAAACGCCTCGACGGGGACTTCCGCGCCGCCTATCGCTACCTCGAGGTCCTGTACAACGGCCGCAATCCCTACATCGAGGCGATCGAGCGCAACATCGAGTATCTGCGCCAGATCCTGCGCAGCGAGAACTGGCAGCTCCTGCGCCGGCGCCCCCCGATCTTCGCCGCCAGCGAGGATCCGATGACGACCATGCGCATGCTGATGCTGGGCCATATCAAAAGAGCCTGGTCCGGCGGCTGATCCGGCCTGCCGCAGCGGCTACGCGCCGCAAGGAGGCCCTTTCGGGCGGTCCGAACTGGCCGCCGTGGCTCGCGGCGGTTAATATCGTTCGGCTAAGAATAATAAGAGGGGGGGGTCCGGGCCTCGCAGGTGCGGACAAGCCCTGAAAGGAGTGGGGGAGAGGCGCAATGAGTGCCGCCAGCTTCAAATTCAAGTACGCCGGGGCAGCCTTCCTGGTGGTGCTCTTGGCCGCGACGGCGATCGCAGGGGTGTTCCTTGCGCACCGTGCGGCCGAAACCCGCTCCCTCAGCAGCCTCGCCGAGACGGCCGCGCGTGAGCGCATCGATCCGGAGCTGGCCGGCCGGGCGCGCAGCATCGCCTCGCACGCTGCAGACTCAATCGCCGGTGCCGTGCGGGCCGGGGATGCGAGCGGCATGGTCCGCAGGCTCCAGCCCTTCATGGACGATGGGACGGTGTCCTCCATCAGCGTCGTTTCGCGCTCGGGTCAGACTCTCTTCAGCTGGCAGCGCCCCACGAGCGCCGCACATGGCACGCTCAGTACCCATGCCGATGCCGCAGTGCGCACCTTCGCCGAGAACATCCCCGGCGCGGTGACGCCCGAAACCCTCGCGACCCTTACCCTCACCCTGGACCAGGCCGCACCGGCCCCCGCCGCTCCCCTGAGCGGACGGCTCACGGCCGCGACCGCCGACAGGACGTGGCTCACGAGTGCGCTCGCACTCGCGCTCGCCGCCGTCGGCGCCCTGGCGGCTGCCGCTCTCCTGTGGCGGGCGGTCGACAGGCTGCAGCGACCCGTCGGCGCGCTCATCCGCAGCGCAGAGCGCATCGGCCAGGGTGACTACACCCGTCCCTTCGAGGTGCAAAAGCAGGACGCACTCGCGGAGCTCCAGCAAGCACTCGAGCGCATGCGCGGCCGGCTGCGCCAGTCGACCATCAACAAGGACTACCTGCACAACGTGCTCAACAGCATGACCGATGCGGTGTTCGTCACTTCCCCCGACGGCGTGATCAAGGTGGTCAACTCCGCCGCCTGCAAGCTCCTGGGCTACGGCGACGAGGAACTGCTCGGGCGCAGCATGCTGGCCGTCCTCGACGAGCGCGAGCGCGAAGACTTCGACCTGCAGCAGGCTGCGCAGGAGACGCGCGAGACGGTGGTGCGCACGCGCGCCGGCCAGACGATCCCCGTGTCGCTGACCGGATCGACCATCGCCAGCGATGACCCACAGTTCCAGGGCAGCATCTTCGTCGCGCGCAACATCACCGATCGCAAGCGCGCCGAGCGCCGCATCCGCTACCTCGCTCGCTACGACACGCTCACCAAGGTCCCGAACCGGATGCAGTTCCACCACGTGTTGCAGCAGACCATCGCACGCGCGCTGCGCTCGAGCCAGGTGGTGGCGGTGCTGTACCTCGACATGGACCGCTTCAAGGAGGTCAACGACACCTTCGGTCATGGCGCGGGAGACCGGGTGCTCGAGGTGCTCGCCGAGCGCCTCACGCGCGCAGTACCGAAGGAGACCACCGTCGGCCGTCTGGCGGGCGATGAGTTTGCGTTGTTCATCGACGGGCTGCCGACGGACGCCGACAATCGCGGTCCGGTCGCGCAGCTCGCGCGCACGCTGCTCACCGAGGTGAGCCGCCCCTTCCAGCTCAATCAGCACGAGGTGTTCCTCACCTCCAGCGTCGGCATTGCGTTTTGTCCCCGGGACGCCGAGAACGTCATCGACCTGATCCGCAATGCCGATGCGGCGATGTACTACTCCAAGCAGAACGGCGGCAACACCTTCGCCTTCTATTCCCCGGAGATGAACGCGGCGGCGGTCGAGCGGCTGATGCTGAAGAGCAAGCTGCGCCGCGCGCTCGAGCGCGACGAGCTGCAGATCCGCTACCAGCCGAAGGTCGACCTGCGCACGGGGCGCGTGATCGGTGCCGAGGCGCTGTTGCGCTGGCGGCTTCCCGGCCACGGCGACATCCCGCCGTCGCAGTTCATCCCGCTCGCCGAGGAAACCAACCTCATCCTCGATATCGGCGAGTGGGTGTTGAACCGCGTCTGTCGCGATTACCGTCAGATGCAGAACCAGGGGGGGGACCCCGGGCGCATCTCGCTCAACCTCTCGCTGAAGCAGCTGCGGCAGGCGAGCTTCATTCTGCGCTGCCGTTCGGTGTTCCGCCGCCACCATGTCTCGCCAACCTCGTTCGAGCTCGAGATCACCGAGACCACGCTGATGGCCGATCCGCAACGCACCGTGCGGCTCCTCGATGAGCTCTACGCCATGGGACTGCACCTGTCGATCGACGACTTCGGCACCGGCTACTCCTCGCTCTCGGCGCTGCAGCAGTTCCCGATCGGCACACTGAAGATCGACCAGTCGTTCGTGCGCGATGCCACGGACGATGCCGGGGATGCCACCATCGTACGTACCATCATCGAGATGGGACGGAGCCTCGGGATGGAGGTGATCGCGGAGGGCGTCGAGTCGCGGCGGCAACTGCAGTTCCTGCGCAGCAACGCCTGTCACTACGGACAGGGGAGACTGTTCGGCGAGCCCTGCACAGCCGAGGAGCTGCTGGCGTTGCTGGGCACTCAGGCGGGGGGTACGGCTCCGTTCGGTCACCTGCTGCGCGAGAGCGAAGAAGCGGGTTCGCGCACAGCCTAGCGACCCCGTGCTCCCGGCGTCGCGGCGGGGGGTGACTCGGCAGGCACAAAGCCACGGGGTGCACGACCCCTGCGCTGCTCGTCGTCGCGCACCGCCTGCGCGGTTTGCGATGCGAGCGAGTTGAGTGCCGTACCACTCGCCTGCTCGAAGGCCGCGACCACTTCGCTCAGGCGGTTGTCGGACGCCGGGGCACTGGCGGAGACACTGAAATTCGCGATCACGTCTCGTCCCTCGCCGCGACCGATCAGGCAATCGATCGTCACGTACACCACCGGCGCCGCTGCGCCACTGGTGTAGTCGGCTTCGAAGCGTCGCACCGAGGTCTGCAGGAGATAATCTGAGGGAAAGGGACTCGCGGTATCTTCGACGGACGCCCACGCCCCGGAAGCGCGCAGCGCCTGCACGAGAAGCGACTCGACGACATCCGACGACGCGGAGGGCCAGCGGCTCCCCGCAAAGAAATTCATGCGGTGATCGCTCTGCACCAGCATGATGCGCGGGGAGTCGAGGCCCGGCGACGTCAGCGGATGCGTGACTCGCAGCGAGGCTGGCGGAACGATGGCGGCATCGTTGCGTGCGCCACCGGTCGTGGCGCCAGCGCCGCTGCTGCCGTTCGCAGCGGGCGGGCGCAGGTAGTAAACCTGCTCGGGCCGGGCATTGCTGTGGAAGAGTCCGTTGCAGCCGCTCAGCGCAGCCGCCGACAGCAACGCAACTGAGGCAGCCGCGGTGCCGGAGAGTTTTTTCACCGCGGGATCTCCACGCCGCGCTCCGGCGTCTGGTACAGCAACTGCGCCGGATTCTCGCGCAGGCTGCTCGAGAGAGCGCGGATATCCTGCGCCGCGGCCCGGCCCTCGCGCACGAAGCGCTCGATCTCGGGCAGGCCGTTGTGTGCGAACGAACGGATGTCGCGGCGGTTCTCCGCGATTATCTTGTCGACTTGGTCGGTTGCATCGGCCAGGTTGTCGGCGATCGTGTGCAGGCGCTGCGCGGTCTGGTGCACGTCGGGCTCGACTTCATCGAGAAGGGTGTGGGCGCTGCGTGCCGAGGCGCCGAGCTCGGCGCTCGCACCGCGCAGCTCGGCGATCAGCGCGTTGAGGTCGTGCATCGTCTCGGGCAGGTTGCCGGCCGCCCTGTTGAGGTTGCCCACCGCAGTCGCTACTGCCGAGAGGTTCTGGTCGCTCAGCAGCCGATTCGCCCGCTGCACCACCTGGTTCGCCCCCGCCACCAGCTCGGGCAGACTTGCCAGGAACACGTCGAAGCGCGAGGGCTCCGAGCGGATCACCGGATACTTGAGTCCCGCCACCACCTGCTGCTTGTTGGTGCGGTCCTCGAGCAGGTCGATGTACAAGAGGCCGGTCACTCCCTGGAGGTTGAGCTGGGCGGCGGTGTACGCCGAGATCGGGGTGCGGGCATCGATGTCGACGATCACCTCGACGCGGCTCGAGTCGCGCGGGTCGATGCGGATGTCGACCACGCGACCCACGCCGACGCCGAGATAGCGCACCGCCGCTCCCCGGTCGAGCCCGCTGACACTGCCGTTGAAATAGATCTCGTAGCGGTTGTAGTCGCGGTGCTCGCGCGTGTCGGAGTACCAGTAGACGAACAGCGCGCCGAGCAGCGCCACGACCAGCACGAACGCCCCGACCGCGGCGTAGTTCGCATCACGCTCCATGCGCGGCTCCGCCAAGGCGCGACCGTGCCCGCTCGCCGTGGAAATATGCCTGAATCCACGGGTTCGGGTGGTCGACGATGCGCTCGAGCGTATCGGACTCCATGCGGCGGTCCACGATCACCCCTACACGATTGCAGGTACGGAAGATGCTGTCCAGATCGTGGGTGACCATGACGATCGTGAGCTTGAGTTGCTTCTGCAGGAAAAGCACCAGGTCGTCAAAAGCGGCGGCGCTCACCGGGTCGAGACCGCTGGTCGGCTCATCGAGAAACAACAGCTCCGGATCGAGCGCCAGCGCGCGGGCTACGGATGCGCGCTTGACCATGCCGCCCGAGAGCTGCGAGGGGTACTTGCCGGCCGCATCGGCGGGCAGTCCCACCAGGCGGATCTTGAGCATGGCCAGCTCGTCGCGGACGTGCGGCTCGAGCTCGAGGTGCTCGATCATCGGCAGTTGCACGTTCTGCCGCACCGTGAGCCCCGAGTACAACGCTCCTTCCTGAAAAGCCACGCCATAGCGCGCCTTGATGGGACGCAGCTGCGCATCGTTCAGGTGGGTGATGTCGGCACCGAAGATGCGCACCACTCCGGCCTGCGGGTGCTGCAGGCCGAGGATGCTCCGCAGCAGTACGGACTTCCCCGAGCCCGAGCCGCCGACGATGCCGAAGACCTCGTCCTGCCCCACCTCCATATCGAGCCCGTCGTGCACCAACTCACTGCCGAAGCGGTTGACCAGGCCGTGAACCTCGAGCAGGGGATATCTCACCGGCGCAATTCCATCAGACTTAGGTCCCATCGGGCGCGCGCTCATCGGCCGTGATCCCTCAGATGTTCATCTTCAGGAACAGCACCGCGAACAGCGCGTCCGCGAGGATCACCAGGAAGATTGCCTGCACCACGGCGACCGTGACCAGCCGCCCGAGCTCACGCGCCGAGCCGCGCACCTGCATTCCGTGGTAACAGCCGGCGAGCGCGATGAGCAGCGCGAAAACGGGCGCCTTGATGATGCCGATCCAGAACGTGGTCGGTGCGATCGCCTCGTTGACGCGGTTGACGTACTGCGTCAGGGGCATGTCGAGCAGAAAACGGCACAGCAGCGCCCCGCCGGTGAGCCCGATCAGGTCGGCGACGACGGTGAGCAGCGGCAGGGCGATGATGAGTCCCAGCACCCGCGGCACTACCAGCACCTCGAACGGATCGACGCCGGTGGCGATCAGCGCGTCGACCTCCTCGTTGAGCTTCATCGAGCCGAGCTCGGCGGCGAAAGAGCTGCCCGAGCGTCCGGCGACGATGATGGCGGTGAGCAGCACCGCGAGCTCGCGCAGCACACCGATCGTCACGAGGTCGACGACATAGATATCGACCCCAAAGCCGCGCAGCTGCTGCGCACTCAGGTAGGCGAGTATCACGCTGACGAGAAATGCGATCAGCGCGACGATCGGCGTGGCCGTGATGCCGGTGTCGTAGACATGCCGGGTCACCGAGATCGGCCGCAGGCCGCGCGGTCTGCCGATGCCCGCCGCGAAGGTAACGCAGGCGCGCCCGAAGAACGCGAGCCACTGCACCAGGTCGCGGCCGGCGCGTACCGTGTAGCGCCCGACGACGACGGTAAGCGCCCGCGCCTCTGCGGCGGCCTCCTCGGCTGCGCCCGCGCTGCCATGCTCCGCTACCGCGGGCGCCGCGGCGCGATCGTCCTTCAACGACTCATCGATGACACGCAGCTGAGCGGGCGGCGCGCCGCGGAAGCTCACCTCGGCGCCGGCCGCGCGCGCGCGCCTGAGAAAATCGCGCAGCGTCCAGGCCGCCGACAGGTCGAGACGGGTCAGTCCGGAGGTATCGATCAGCACGCGCCGCGTGCTGCCGAGCTCGAGTGCCCCGAGCTGCTCGGCGATCGGGTGGAGCTGCAGCGCGCTCCACTCGCCCGTGAGGCCGAGCTCGAGTCCCTCTGCGGTGCGGCGGACCTCGACGGCCATGTGTTGGAGGCGGCGCCTTTCAGCGTTGGATGATCGAATAATAAGCGCTTTGCGCTGACGGTGCCGCGGTGATAGCGTCTCGCATCAAATGCCGGACATCGTTGCGGAGCTGCACACCGAGGGGTTTGCGATCGTGCGCGGCTTCTTCGACGCCGACGACATGCAGCGCATCGGCGCAGAGGCCGACCGCATCTACCAGGAAGGTTTGCGCCACCACGCCACCTACCGCGACCGCAATCTCCTCCTCGAGGTGCTCGATGACCCGCGCGCCGGGCGACGCGTGGTGCTGCAGGCTCACTGGACGCCCTGGATCAGCCCTCATCTCGAGCTCATGCGACGCGATCCGCGCTACCTCGAGCTGCTCGAGCCCTTTCTCGGGCGCGACATCAGGCAGATCACTCACCAGATTCACTGGAAGCCGCCGGGCGCGAAGTACACCTTCTATCGGTATCACCAGGACGCGCGCTTTCGCAACCCCTCGAGCCTGCGCAATCTTCTCTACGGCTCGCTCAACACCGGCCTCGCCATCGATCGCCAGACCGCCGCCAACGGCGCGTTGCGTGTCATTCCCCGCAGCCATCTCAACGGCTACCTGGGGCTCTCGGAGGACGGCACGATCATGACCGGCCACACCCCGGACGAGGAGCTGCGCCGTGCGGGGCTCGATCCGCACAGTGCGGTGATTTGCGAGATGGAGCCCGGCGATCTGCTGCTGTGGACGCTGTACACGGTGCACGGCTCGGCTCCCAACATGAGTGCGGAAGATAGGCGCTTCCTCATCAGCAGCTACGTGCGCGCCGGCGACAGCGACCGTGGCGAATGGACATTCCGCGACGGCGTATCGACGCCGCTCGGCCCGCAACCCGAGATCTGCAAGTACGAGCAGCTGCGCGAGCGGCCCGGACCGTTCTACATCGAGGACGATTGGACCGAGGAAGCCCGGGCCGCGCGCCGCTAGTACGCGCGGCGCAGGCACCCGCTCTCGACGCGGGCGCGCCCACGGACGCGCTCAGCCCGCACAGCGACAGCTACCGCCGGGTCGTGCTGCTGCTCCTGATGCTGGCGTATACCTTCAACTCTGCCCACCGCAGCCTGATCGCGATCATCGGTCAACCGATGAAGGTCGAACTTGAGTTGTCCGATACGCAACTTGGGCTGCTCGCCGGCACGGCATTCGCGGCACTCTATGCGCTGGCCGGGTTACCGATCGCCCGGCTCGCCGAGCGCTTCAACCGCGTGACCATCATCTCGATGTCGCTCGCTGTGTGGTCGGCCCTGACCGCGCTGTGCTCCACCGCAGGCTCGTTTGCGCAGCTCATCGCGCTGCGCTTAGGGATCGGCATCGGCGAGGCGGGATGCTCGGCGCCTGCTCATTCGCTCATATCCGACTACTACGGCCGTCGCCATCGCACCCGCGCGCTTTCGGTCTATTCCTGCGGGCTGTCGCTCGGATACCTGTTCGTCACGATGGTCGGTGGCGCGGTCGTCGCCCGTTACGGCTGGCGCGCCGCCTGCGTCGCGGTCGGTCTGCCTGGCGTCGTCACCGCCTTCGCCATCAAGCGCATCGTGACAGAGCCGGTGCGCGGGGGCGCGGAGCTCTCAGCGGGGACGGGAGCAGCGGCGGCGCCCACCGCGCCCTTCGCGTGGCGGGCTGAGGCCCACGAGCTCGCTGCCGTGGCACGCCGTCTCTTCGGCAGGTGGCCGAGCGCCCACATCGTCTTCGGCTTCACAGTGTCGTCATTCGCTTCGTACGGCGCCTACGTGTTCATTCCCGCTTACTTCAACCGGGACTTCGGGCTCGATTTCGCCACCATCGGACTCGTGCTCGGGCTTGCGGGCAGTGTCCCGGTGGCGCTCGGAACACTCACCGGCGGATGGATAACCGACTTCCTCGGCGCGCGGCGCGGCAGGTGGTACGCGCTCGCCCCCGCCGCCGGACTGGCGCTGGCAACGCCGCTCTACGTGCTCGCCTTCCTGCAGCGTGACTTCCGCAGCGCCGCAGCGTTGCTCGCGGCGGCCGGATTCTTCCAGTACATCTCGCTCGGCCCGACGTTCGGCATCGTGCAGAACGTGGTCGCAGTACGCCAGCGCGCCACTGCAACCGCACTCCTCTACCTGTGTTTGATCCTGCTGGCGCTTGCCGGCGGCCCGCCATTCACCGGGTGGCTGATCGATCGCTTCGCGGACGCCCATCTGGCCGGCGCTTTCGGCGCCACCTGCCCGGGCGGTGCCGGGTCCCCCGCATGTGCGGCAGCGCTCGCCGCGGCCTCGCGCGAAGGCATCATCCTGACTTTGTGTCTCCAGGCCTGGGGCGCTGCGCACTACGCGCTCGGAGCCATCGGGCTCGAGCGCCAGCTGCGCGAGGCGGAAGTGTGATCACCACGCCGTGTCGTCACGTCGCGCGCGAATGCGGATCGCCAGAAAGACCAGCGCCACGGTTACCGCGACACCGAGCCACAGATCGAGGTCGGTGAAAGCGCCGCGAAAATCGAGATCGTCGAGGAGCACACCGAAAGGCCGCACGTGGTCATGCGAGAAGATGTGACCGTTGCCGTGGCCG
>Ga0307476_10001017_pt1 | contig 18133 bp, 9 predicted proteins | sample atmos_gasesECM2C_2_FD_203314 | JGI IMG/M metagenome (GOLD analysis project Ga0307476, IMG submission 203314) | Hardwood forest soil microbial communities from Morgan-Monroe State Forest, Indiana, United States - atmos_gasesECM2C_05 | ecosystem: Environmental > Terrestrial > Soil > Temperate... | reverse complement strand
GCTTCAGTCCGTGTCCTCGCCCCGCTTGCGTCAGCAGGTCGTAGAGTGCGCGCTGATACTCGCTCGTGACCCAGATCTCGTAGCCGAGCTCGCCGGTGAAACTGATGCGTCCGAAGAGTGTCGGCACCATGCCGAGGTCCACTTGCCGGAATGAAAGAAAGGGGTATGCGGTGTCGGAGAGATCGGTGGGCGTCAGGCTCTGAAGCAGCGTCCGCGAGAGCGGCCCGGCAACGGACAGTCCGACGTACTCCATGGCACACGGTCGCACCTGCACACCGATCGGCGGCGCATGCCGCTCGAACCAACGACGGTAGTAGGTTTCCGCAGCGTAGGTGCAGACGAGGAATACCCGCTCTTCAGCCAGACGGCACATGGTGAAGTCGCCGATCAGCTTGCCGCGTTCGTTCAGCATCGGCGTGAGCGCGATCCGGCCGACGCGCGGCACGCGATTCGCCATGATCCGCGAAAGCCACTCCTCGGTGCCCGCTCCCGTGACCTCGAACTTCCCGTAGTTCGAGATCTCGAGGAGTCCGACGTGGCGCTCCACGGCCTCACACTCGCTGCCGACGTGACGATGAGCGTTCGAACGGTGGAACGTCACCTGCTCGCTGGCCTCGGCCGCCGTGGGCGCGAACCACAGCGCATGTTCGAGGCCACAGTAATCGCCGAAGACAGCGTGTGCGGCTTCGAGACGCTCGTATACCGGCGTAGTGCGCAGCGGGCGAGCCGCCGGCAGCTCTTCGTTCGGGAAACGGATGCGAAACCGCCGCGAGTAGTTCTCGCGTACCTTGGCGTTGGTGTAGGCGAGTGTCGCCCAGTCACCGTAGCGAGCGACATCCATTCCCCAGATGTCCGCGCCCGGATCGCCCTCGACCATCCACTGCGAGAGCGCGAGCCCGACGCCACCTCCCTGGCTGAAGCCTGCCATCACGCCGCAGGCGACCCAGAAGTTGCGCAGTCCGCGGATCGGTCCTACCAGTGGATTGCCGTCGGGCGCGAACGTGAACGGCCCGTTCACCACCTTGCGGATGCCGACCTCACCGAGCGCGGGAAAGTGCTCGAAGCCGACCTCGAGACTCGGGGCGATCCGCTCGAGGTCGTTCGGCAGCAGGCTCTGCGTGAAGTCCCACGGCGTCTGGAGCGCAGACCACGGTACACCGGCCCGCTCATAGGTGCCGAGCAGCATCCCGCCGCGCTCCTGACGGGTGTAGATCTCGCCTTCGAAGTCGATAACGTGCAGCTGCTCCTTCTGTCCTTTGAGCTGCGGGAGGTCTTCGGTGATGAGGTACTGGTGCTCCATCGCCAGCACGGGCAGCTCCAGCCCCACCATACGACCGACTTCGCGGGCCCAGAGCCCGCCTGCGTTCACGATGTGCTCGGCGTGCACGTTGCCCGCTTCCGTGATCAAGTCCCAGGAGCCATCGCGGCGCGCTTTGAGGTCGACGACGCGCGTCTGACGCACGACCTCGGCGCCCCCGATCTGCGCGGCCTTGGCGTACGCTTGCGTCACGCCGTAAGGATCGACGTGTCCCTCGATGGGATCGAGCAGTGCGCCGACGAAGTGGCGCTTGTTCATGAGGGGGAAGAGCCGTGCCGCCTCATCGACCGAGATGATCTCGAGGTCCATGCCGAGATAGCGGCCGCGTGCCTTCGCCATCCGCAGCCAGTCGAGACGGTCGCGGGTGCCCGCGAGCATGAGACCACCCGTGATGTGCATTCCGCACGACTGGCCGGAGATCTGCTCGAGCTCCTTGTAGAGGTTGATGGTGTACTGCTGCAGCTTGGCGACGTTCGGGTCGCCGTTGATCGTGTGCATGCCGCCGGCGGCGTGCCAGGTCGAGCCGCAGGTGAGCTCGCCGCGCTCGATCAGCAGCACGTCCTTCCAGCCGGCCTGGGTCAGGTGATAGAGCACGCTGGCGCCGACCACACCGCCGCCGATCACGACCACCCTTGCGTGGCTTCTCACATCGCCTCCTGGGTTCGCCGGCCGCGCCGCGCGCCGCCGTGCGAGTCATTCACTCGTTGGAAACCGCCAGCTTGACCGACGGATGCGCCTCGGCTGCGCTGCGCCCGAAGCGCTCGATCAGCCAGGAGCGGAACAGACCGATGGCCGTGTCCCCGAGCCCCTCCGGGGCTGTCGTGAGGTAGTGCCCGTACCCGGTCTCGAGCCTCGTCTCGTACGGGTTCACCAGCCGTCCGCTACCGATTTCCTCCGCGAAGAGATCCGGGTCGACCAGCGCGATCCCCTGCCCGCTGAGCGCGTACTGCGCGGCGAGCACGGCGGTGTCGACCACCAGGCCGCGCTCGACATCCACTTTGATGCCGGCATGGCGCACGAACTGCAGCCAGAGGTAGTGCCGCGGCTGGTCCGCGAGACGGATGTGCACGATCTCGTTGCCTTCGATGAAGCTCGCGAGGTCCGCATCGCGATGCGTCGCGGCGACGCTCGGGTGGCAGACGAGGGCCATGGATTCCGACCACAGGAGGTCGCTCACCAGATCGGTCACGGTGGGCCGCGAGTACACCACCGCGACGTCGACGTCACCGAGCGGCGGACCCACTCCGTGCGGACTCACGATATCGATATCCACCTCGGTACAGATGCGGTGGAAGTCGCGCAGGATCGGCACAGCGAGCTGCACCGCGAAGCTCGGCGCCATCTGCACGCGCAAGGTGCGCTGTCCCGGTGAGCCCTCGTTGCGGATGTCATCGAGCGCGTACTCGAGGCGGTCGAAGGATTTGACGACGGCGGGCAGCAGATGCTGCCCGGCCTTGGTGAGTAGCAGCGCATGAGGGCGGCGCTCGAAGAGTTGCACGCCGGTGAGCCGCTCGAGCGCGATCACGTGCCGGGAGAGCGCACTCTGCGAAATGAGAAGCGCGTTGGCGGCCGCCGTGAAGCTGCCGTGCTTCGCGACTCCCTCGAACGCCCGCAATGCATTCAAAGGCAGCCAGCGCCGATCGATTGCCTTGGTCCGCAAGGTCTTGCTCCTTCAGAGGCTCCTTCAGGCAGCCGGCGGCGCGAAGTCCGGCCGGCCCGTGCAGGCGATGCCCCCTGTTGTCACCTCATGGTCGCCGACAGCCCGGCTTTAGCCAAGGGGCGGCGAATGCCTTTTTTCGATGCGGCTAGTGAGTTTTTCTAGACCGGCAGCCGCCTGCGCGCGCGGTGTCCGCGGGGAAAGTCGCGGGCGGCGGGGGTGGGGTCCTGTGCCTTCAGCGACTGCCGCCGGGCGCCACGGGAAGTTCCGCGAGGTGTCGCAGGGGCCCGAGGTGCTTCTCGTAATGGCGCCAGCGACCTACCGAGCCGGAAGAGATCTTCTGGCGCACCTGCCAGCGGCTCGCGGTGATCACGACGCGATCCGTGTCCTGGAAGTCGAGGCACTTTGCGTCCCACGGCAGGCCGACGAATTCAAGCATCCGGCGGGACCAGCCTTCCTGATCGGCGACCAGCGACTCGTAGGGAACTTCGAGCAGCGCAGATGCCGGCAGCAGCGAGCGCCAGTGGTCGGTGATGCGAACGTACTGGCCGTAGTAGTGCGCCAGGTCGTCGAAATCGTGGCCGTAGCGGGCCATGTTGAAGAAATTCTGAAAGTAGACCGACAGGCACGTATCGAGCGGGTGCCGTTGCATGTGGATGATGCGCGCACGCGGGAAAGCCGCGTGGATCAAGCCGGCATAGAGGAAGTTGGCGGGCATCTTGTCGGTGACGCGCAGTGCGCCGCTGCCTGAGGCGGCCGCAAGCTGCGCCAGATAATCGCGCGCCATCTGCGGTATGAGGTCCGCCGCACGCTCGCTCCCGAGTCCGGCCTTCTCGAACGTCACGAACGCGTTTTCCCAGAAGCGCACCTCCCCGGCACCGAACACGGACGGGTGCGAGGCAAGAATCTGCTCGGTCAGTGACGTGCCCGATCGCGGCATGCCAATGATCAGGACCGGGAGCTCGGAGGTGGAGGCGCGGCCGTGACAGCGGCGCAGGAACGCGCCGTCGAAAGCGGCGATGATCCGGTCGAGGCGCTCCGCCAGCTTCGCCCGATCGTAGGGAGTCCCGTAGCGCTTGCTGAGCTCGTTCGCCTGTCGAAAGTTGCCGAATGCCTCGTCGTACCGTCCCAAGTCGTCAAAGTATTTGCCGAGGGCGTAGCGCAAGCTGATCGCGTGTCCGATCGGCAGGGGCTTTGCGAGCAGGCTTTGAACGCCCTCGAGCCAGGGGACGTCCTCCGCGGTCATGCGGCGATGAGCGGCGATGCCGCAGTACGCGACCGGAAAGGATGGATCGAGCACGCGCGCGCGCTCGAAGAGTGCCTGTGCTGCCGCAAACTGGCCGCGATCGGCGCGCAGCTCGGCGAGCATCGTGTGTGCTTCGGCATTGTTCGGTTCGAGTGACAGCGCGCGCCGCGCGCTCTCTTGCGCTTCAGTGGCGTGCCGCTGTACGCGCAGCACCGCGGCGAGGCCGAGCAGGGCCTGGGGGTAGTCCTTACGCAGCGCCAGCGCCCGGCGAAAGCTCTCCGCAGCCTCCTCCAGGTGCCGCAACTCGAAAAGCGCGTTGCCGAGGTCATAGTGGCTGTCCGGACGTTGTGGGTCGACCTCGATCGCCTGACGGTAGAGCGGCAGCGCTTCGCGCCGGCGACCGAGATCGCGCAGCAGATTGCCGAGGTTGATCAGTGCCTCCAGGTAGCGGGGGTTGAGCGCGAGCGCCCGCTGGTAGCTCTCGACCGCTTGTTCGCCGCTCCCCAGCGCGGCGAGCATGACAGCCAGGCAGTTGTGGGCCACGCTGAGGTGCGGATCGAGCGCCACCGCGCGTTCGCTCGCCGCAAGCGCCGGCGCCAGCTCGCCGAGCTGACCGAGCGCATTGGCGAGATTGCAATGTATTTGCGCGCTGTCGCGCTGGAGAGCAGCGGCACGGCGATACCACGCGGCCGCTTCTGCGGCGTTTCCCATCTCGAGAAACGCATTGCCGAGATTGTTATGAGCCTCGGCCGAGCGCGGATCGATCTCGAGCGCTCGCCGATAGAGCGGGACGGACTCCACTGCCCGTCCGCGCCGGCGCAGGTCGTCCGCCGCCTCGATGACCGGCTGCGCCTCGCTGGCGCGAACGCCGCCAGCGCTGCCGCCCGCACCCACGGCGGATGACGGGGCCTCGGCGGTAGCGGGAAGCATCCCGCAGCAGCGCTTGTATTTGCGGCCGCTACCGCACGGGCACGGATCGTTGCGGCCCGGCGTCATGCTGTCCTTCCCGGTCGCGACCGTCGTCGCGATACTCGCTCAGTGCGCAGCCGAGCGCGCTCTTCAGCGGCGCAAGCCACGGCTCGAAGTGCTTCCAATGCTCGAGTCCTTCACGATAGATCTCCTGACGGACCTGCTCGGAGCTTGCGGTCCGAACGCTGCGACGGGTCTCGTGGAAGGCGATGCATTGCGGCTCGAAAGCAAGCCCGCAGAAGTTGAGGAGTCGCCGCACGCTCTCCTCGAGATCCTCGACGACGTCCTCGTGGTACACGCGGAGAATGCGTCCGGGAAGCACCCGGTCCCAGTGCCGCATCAGCTCGAGGTACGTGCGGTAGTAGCGCGAGATGTCCTCGATGCTGTAAGTAAATTCCTGGCCGTTGGCGAAGAGCTGCTTGAAGTTGCTGAAGCAGCACGCCATCGGCTCGCGTCGCGCGTCGATGATCCTCGCGTTCGGCAGCATCAGGTGTATCAGGCCCACGTGGCGGAAGTTGTTCGGCATCTTGTCGATGAAGAACGGCCTGGCGCTGCTGCGATAGGCGCGGGTGTCCGACAGATACTTCTCTCCGAGCTCGCGATAATTCTCGGCGGTGAGCTCGGCGAGGATTCGCGGATAGCGCGGATTGCGATCATCACGCCCGCGCAGCAGGGTGACGATCTGCTGGACGTTGGGCAGCTCCTGCGTCCCTTCGACCTGCGAGTGCGAGGCGAGGATCTGCTCGAGCAGCGTCGAGCCCGAGCGCGGCAGCCCGATGACGAAGATGGGATCGGCCGCCGGCGCGCCCCAGCCGTTACGGCTGGCAAAAAATTCGGCTGTACAAGTGGCGATCTGCTGCCGCGTGTTGTCCTCGATGAGCTCCGGCCGATAACGGGATTCGGAGCGCTTCAGCTCGTTGCCGAGCTCGTAGTAGTGGAATGATTCACCGTACTCGCCCCGATCCTCGAGCGCTTTGGCGAGCGCAAAACAGAGGTGGTACCGATCGACGGCCGCGGTCGTCGGCGATTCGAGCGCGGCGCGCATGCGATGCGACTCATCCGGTGTGAACCGGTAGGTCTTGAGGTTCGCGAGGCTCCAGTAGGCGTCGCCGAAGTCGGGGCGGCAGTCGGCGGCGCGGCGGTAGGTCGCGATCGCCTCGTTCGTGTGGCCAAGGGTCTTCTGCGCGTGGGCGATCGAGAGGTGCACCGAGGCATCGGCGGGCGTGCCGAGCAGCAGCGCCCGGTAACGTTCGATCGCCTGGCCATGGTCACCGAGGCCCGCGCAATTGGCCGCATACAGCATTCGCAAAGTGGGGCTTTCGGGCTCGTCCTTGAGGAGCGCCTCGAGCTCGCGCTGCGCCGGGCCGTGCTTGTGAAGCTCGACCAGCACGCCGGCATATTCCTGGCGCACGGCGCGGGAGCCGGGGGCGCGCTCGAGGACCGCCGCGAGCAGCAGCTCGGCATCATCGAACACCTTGTGGGCAATGCCGATACGCGCGAGCAGGCGCATCGCATCCACGTGGTCACCGTGCTCGATGAGGTAGCGCCGGATGAGCGCTTCCGCGACATCGAGATCGCCGTCCGCGAACAGCCCGGTGGCGAGCACGATCTGCTGGGGGATCCGGCGCAACGTCGCCACGTGGCTCTCAGCCTTGGCGGCATTGGCGGCTTCTCCCGTCATCCGGTAGAGGCCTTCGAGCATGCTCCAGCTACCGGGAAGCGCATGGTTGATGTTCACGGCCATCAAAAAGGCCTCGATGGCCTGCGGTGCCTGGCGCAGCTCGACGAAGCACCGTCCGCGCTCCTCGTACAGACGACTGAAGCGTGGATGGTGCCGCTCGAGAGCCGCCAAGGTGCGGAGCGCATCGGGAATGCGGCGCAGGTGCCGCTGCGCCACCGCGACGCATAGCAGCGCATCGCGATGGTCGGGGGACTGCGGCTGCAGGCCCGCGCCCGCCGCCAGCACCTCTGCGAACTTATGCTCGCGGACAAGTGCGCGAAAGCGCGCGCCTTCAGCAGCGCTCGGCGCAGCGGGTGCCGGGGCCTCGGTCACATCCACTCGGTCACATCCATGAACGCACAAAAACAAGGGCGGACCGGGTTTCGATCCGCCCCTGATTGTACTGCACCGCCGCGGTCGGGCCCGGCGGGCGCAGTCCGCCGTCGCTTAGAACGTGTAACTGACCAGGAACATCACCACGCGCGGACGCAGCGGAATCTCCGACTTGATGAACTGCCCGGAGGAGATGTTCGTCGGACCGTACGCGTTCGACAGGTTGCTTCCGGTGATCTGCGCCGTCCAGGCGTCCTTGGTCACGCCGATGGCCCCGTCGTAAGTCGTGTAGCTCGGAATCGTGTACAGCAGCAGTGTCGTGACGGGCGGACTGGCGAACTGGGGATTGTTACCCGAGAAGAAGTTGCGCGGCTCGTTGGTCATCGAACCCACATGGCTGGCCCCAACCCACGCGAACGGCTTGTAGCTGTTCATTTCCCAGTCATAGCGCGCCCGCAGGTTGAACATCCAGGGCGGCGAGAACGGCGGCGCCGTCCCGAACGCGCCCAGGGCGTTCGGTATCGGACCCTGTGGGCTGTTGACGACGATGCACTGGCCGGCCGGGGTCGGGTTGTTTGCGGTCTTCACATTGTTGGGGTCGACGCCCACGGACTCGAGGCACGGGGAGCTCGATTGAGACGAACTGTTGATCGAGCTCGAGCCCTGCACCGTGAGACCATCGGTGATGCGCGCAACGAACTGAACCTCGAAGCCCTTGATGAGAAAGTCCGGGCCGTTGACGTTGAACGTCGTATTGCCGAGAACCGTCGGCTCGAACAGTGATATCTGCGCGTTCTCCCACTTCATGTAGTACGCCGAAGCGTTGAACAGCAGTCGATGATCGAAGAACTCGGTCTTCAAGCCGATCTCGTTGTTGATCAGGTTGTCCGAGTTATACCCCGCCGGCTTCTCGTACTGATCACTGTGGGCAATGCAGGTCTTTACTCCGCCCGGATAGGTACAGAAGGGCACCTCGGCGGCGAGATGCACCTCACCATTGGAAGAGCTGGTGCGATTGAAGCCGCCCGGACGGAAACCCTGCGAGAACGTGTAGTACGCCATCACGTCGGGCGTGATGTGCCAGCTCAGATTGATACGGCTGCGTGTCCCGGTCTCACTCTTCGAGAGGTCCATCGGGAAGCCGCACAATCCCTTCTGCAGGCAGACGCCGTTGGCGTGATTGAGGATGTAGCCGCTGCTGGTACTCTCGCTGTAGAACTCCGACCCTTCCTCGAACTCGTTGTATTTGTACCAGCGCGTGCCGCCGCTCACCGTCAGGACCTTCGGGATCACATCGAAATTGACCGAGCCGAAGACTGCGGTCTGCTTGTAGCCGCGCTGCGCGTCCTCGCCGAACGCAGTGTTGTTATCGACGATCGGTGAGGCTTGCGCAGACCAGGTCCCGGGCACGGGTCCGACAGCGGACAGACACGCCGGGCCGCCCGCCTGGGCCGCAGCCAGGTTGGCCGGATCGCACTGCGGAATGGCCAGGTAGTTGAAGTTCATCTCGTCGTCGATGACGAACTTCTCCCAGTAGACGCCGGCAAGGCCGCTGATGCGATTCTCAGGGTTGGTGCTGAGACGCAGCTCATGGCTCTGGTGCTGGTTTTGTACGGTATCCACCCAGCCGCCCACCGGGGCATAGCACTTCAGCGGCTTGCCGGTGAGCGCGGGGAAGTTCGTTTGATTGAAGTAGCCGGCGCCGGTGCCGATGCAGCTGTAGAAGGAGCCGCTCGGGCTGCGCTCATAGTTGGAATAGTCCTGCTGTCCGGTGATGTGTCGCACCATGTAGCTGCCGGTGTAGACCATGCTCAGCAGGTCGGAGATCTTGCCGTTCAGCGTCCAGGCGGTGCTCTCGTAGCGATCCTTGGTATACGCCGGCACGAACGCGGCCAGCTGATACGGCTGGAGATTGTTACCGTTCGAGTCCTGCGGATACGAGTAGAACCAGCCATCGGCCTCCAGGTTCTGGTAGTTCTGCTGCAGGAGGACGTTCCAGTTGTCGTTGACCTTCCAGAGCACCGAGACCCGGGCTCCCTGGTAATCGACGGTGTTGGCGTTGTTCTCGATCAGATTGGCATTGTTGGCCATCGGATTTCCGCCCGCGGTCACTGCGAGTGTTCCCGGCGGAAAGCCGATCGTGCTCGGCACATTCGAGATGTAACCCCCCTGGTGCTCGTTGAACACCACGGCGCGCACGCCGAGGGTGTCGGGGATCAACGGTATGTTGAGGACGGCGTTGAGCTGGCTGTTCTGGTCGCCGCCGGAGGTGTAGCCGTAACCCGCAGTGAAGCCGCCCGAAGTCGCGCTCAGATTCGGCTTGTTGGTAATGTAACGAATCGCACCGGCCTGTGCGCCGCCGCCGAAGAGCGTGCCCTGGGGACCTTCGAGAATCTCCACGCGTTCCATATCGACCAGGTAAGGGTCGTTATTGCGGGCGGGGAACTGCATCGACTGGTCGTCGAGATAGAGGGCGACGTTCGGAAATGCGGCTGTCGTCGACTGCGACTGGTTGCCCGAGCCGACGCCGCCCAGGCCGCGCATGAAGATGTTGCCGGTGCCGGGACCGTTACCGCTGTAGGTGACGTTCGGCGTGTACTTGAGCAGGTCGTTGAAGTTGGTGACGTTGAGCTGGGCCAGTTGCGTGCCGCTGATCGCCTGCACGGTGATCGGCACGTCCTGGATGTTCTCGACACGCCGCTCCGCGGTGACCACTACCTCGGTCAGCTCGCCGCCCGTGGCGGCGGATGCGCCGGTGTCGGCCTGCTGCGCCAACACGAGCGCACTGCTCGGGACACTCAGAATCGCTGCCACAGCCGCAGAGATCTTCGGATTCAGCTTCATCGCGTTGGTCCCCCCAAGGACTTTGCTTGGTTGTGAATTTCCCACTCGAGCGCAGGGCCGCCCGCCGAGGCGGTGCCCCAGATGACTTCTATACCACTCACCCGCCAGCGCGCTTGAATAAACGCGTCATCTCGCCATCATTGATCCGCTACGGCCGGCTACCCGGGCGAGCGGTGCAGGGTCGCGCGACCCTTTCCCATGGCGCTTTTTGTGATTTCCCCAAGGACGAGAAATCGAGACACGCGCCTGAAGCATCTTAAGAATGAATCGATGACCAGATCATGACAGCCGGGCACCCATCGAGGACCCAGCGCAGCATTGCCGCAGGCGTCCGCCCAAGACGAAGCGGGTGTTGCGTCAGAGCATCACCGCCGGGTGACCGTGGAGCGATCCTGGCCGCCCTGTCGGCACTTGATAGGCGGCCCCTCCTCGCGGAGGCTGCGCCTGGAGGCACGTCGCCATGAGCCCGAGCCGGAACGTTCTCGCCATAGATCAGGGCACGACCTCGACGCGCGCCATCGTGTTCGACGCGGATGCGCGCGCGCTCGCCATTGCACGGCGCGAGCACGCGCAACACTACCCGGCCTCGAGCTGGGTCGAGCACGACGCCGAAGACATCTGGCGCGACACGCTCGAGACGGTGCGGGAGGTGATCGGGCGCAGCGCGGTCGGGCGACCGAGCATTGCGGCTGTCGGCATCACCAATCAGCGTGAAACGGTCGTGGTGTGGGAGCGCGCGAGCGGGCTGCCGATCCACCGCGCGATCGTGTGGCAGGACCGGCGCACCGCCGAAGATTGCGCCCGGCTGCGCGAGGCGGGGGCCGAAGACCTCGTGCGCCGAAGGACGGGGCTGGTCATCGACCCTTATTTCTCCGCCACCAAGCTCGCGTGGATTCTCGACCACGTGACGGGTGCGCGCGGCCGCGCCGAGCGCGGCGAGCTCGCCTTCGGCACCATCGATTGCTTCCTGCTGTGGCGGCTGACCGCGGGCCGGGTACATGCCACCGACGTCACCAACGCCGCGCGCACCCTGCTCTTCGATATTCACCGACAGTGCTGGGACGAGGAACTGCTGCGCCTCTTCCGTGTGCCCGCCGGGCTGCTGCCGCAGGTACGCGACAGCAGTGAGCTGTACGGCGAAACCGACTCGCGCCTCTTCGGGCGCGCGCTGCCTATCGGGGGGATCGCCGGCGACCAGCAGGCGGCGCTCATCGGACAGGCGTGCCTCGGCGCGGGCAGCGCCAAGTCAACCTACGGCACGGGCTGCTTCCTGCTGCTGAATACCGGGCAAGCAGCGATTGCCTCGAAGAACCGACTGCTCACGACACCGGCCTACCGGATTGGCGGCCGGATCGCTTACGCCCTCGAGGGATCGATCTTCGTAGCCGGTGCTGCGGTCAAGTGGCTGCGCGACGGGCTACAGCTGATCGACAGCGCTGCCGGCACGGCGGATATCGCCTCGCGGGTGCCGGACAGTCACGGTGTTTACTTAGTGCCGGCGTTCGTGGGGCTCGGGGCGCCCCACTGGGAACCGAGTGCGCGCGGTCTGATCTGCGGGCTGACGCTCGACACCACCCGTGCGCATCTCGTGCGCGCGGCGCTCGAGTCGGTTGCTTACCAGACGCTCGACCTGGTGTCCGCCATGGAGCGCGACGGCGCGCCGCGATCGCAGTCGCTGCGCGTCGACGGGGGCATGGCCGCCAACGACTGGTTCTGCCAGTTCCTCGCGGACATTCTCGAGATGCGGGTCGAGCGGCCTGCGGAGCTCGAGACCACCGCGCTCGGTGCCGCGTTCCTTGCCGGACTTGCGACGGGCGTCTGGAAAGATGCTGATTCCATCGCGGCAACCTCGCGTACCGCCGCGGTGTTTGCGCCGCTCATGACGCCGGCGCATCGCGCCACTCTTCTCGAGGGCTGGCGCGAGGCAATCGCGCGCACACTTCACCGGGCAACCGACGTGCGGTGAGCGAAGCAATCGTCGTCAGCAATTTCGGACAGGACCTCGGGCGGCGTCCGTCGCTCACGCCTTCGGCTGGAGGTCCGTCATGATCTTGCGGATGCGTTTATCGGTGCCGAAGATCGTGTGCCGCGCCATATCCACGGTGTAGCGGCTCGCCGGCGGGTGGCGCCCGAGACTCTCAGCGAGCGAGCGGATGTGGTGTGGTCCGGCGCCGCAACACACGCCAAGGTAGCGGATTCCGCGCGCGTACGCCTCGCGTCCGAAGTCGAAGATTTCCTGGCGCGTGCACATGAAGGGGTCGAGCCCGACGGGGAAGGCGCGCTGGTCGCCGCTACAGGGGTCGGTGAGGGCCATGAACGAAGGCTGCTCGGGCCGCGTGCGATAGGGCACTGGTAAAGCCGCCACGTGGCACTTCACCGTTGCCCGAATCTCTTTCAGCAACGGCATCATGGTGGCGGGCCCGCGGTGGCAGTTGATTCCGACTACGTCGGCGCCCGCGGCCTCTAATCGCTCGCAGGCCTGTGCCGGGGTCAGGCCCTCCCGGGTCACCGGCTCGCGGTGGATCGCGAGCGTCACTACTGCCGGCACCTTTGAGTACTTGCGGATGGCTTCGAGAGCCAGCAGCGCCTCGCCGAGCCATGAGATGGTCTCGGCGACGAAATAGTCGACGCCCGCCTCCACTGCCCAGCCGACCTGCTCGGCATAGATTCGCTCGACCTCGCGGATCGAAGCCTTGTCGGAGGGGTCATAGACGTTCGTGTTGCAGATGTCACCGGCGAAGAGCGTGCCGGTGCGGCGGGCGACCGATTTGGCAATCCTGAGCGCTGCGCGATTCATCGGCACCAGGTCCTTCTCGCGGCCGATGACGCGCAGCTTCTCGCGATGCACGTAGTACGTGAGTGCCTGGGTCACGTCAGACCCCGCGTGCACGAAGTCCATGTGCAGCTGCTCCACCACCTCCGGATGATCGAAGAGCACCTCGGGAACGAAAGCGCCTGCCTGCAGATAGCCCCGTCGTTCGAGCTCGAAGAGATAGCCTTCCGCGCAGATCACTGCACCGTCCTTCAAGCGCGCGAGCAGGTCGCGTGGGTTGCCCGCTGCCTGCGCGGCGGAGCGGCCGGTGCTGATCCGCTTTGCCGCACCGGCAGGACTCGGCGCGTTGCGGCCGCGCTTCGCTGACGCGCGGCGTGCGGGTGCCTTCTTCGGTCGGGCGCGGGAACCGGCTGTTGCCCTGGCGGCCATAGCGGCGTCTCCCTGGGAATGAGAATTGGGCTGGCGGAAGAACTTGGCCCTACATTTTAATGGCGCCCAGCAGCCTGCCCATGCTTGTTTTCGATGGGGCCATGCGTGGAAAGGAGCCCGCCGGCCGTGGGATGCGGCCGGGCGTCGAGAGGCTACCGGCCGCATGAGGCTACTGGACGGGATCTTGAGTCATCTCGAGATGCAGCATGTCGCCCTTGTAGGGATGGCGGGCGATCAGCTCTTCGTTGAGCTCGACGCCGAGGCCCGGCTCCGTCGGCGGGATCACATAGCCCGCCTCCCAGCGGATCGGCTTCATGAGCACGTCAGCGTGGAAGCCCTGCCAGCGCTCGATGCCTTCGAGGATCAAAAAGTTGGGGCTACAGGTCGAGAGCTGGATGTTGGCCGCACCGACCACCGGGCCGCAGTAGAGGTGCGGAGCGAGCTGCACATGCTGTACTTCCGCGAGCGCTGCGATCTTCTTGGCCTCGAGAAGCCCGCCGACCCTGCCGAGATTCATCTGCAGGATCGCCGCGCCGCCCACCCGCAGTAGCCGGGCGAAATCGTACTTGGTGGCGAGCCGCTCGCCGGTCGCGATCGGAATGCGCGTGGCACGCGCGACGCGCGCCATCTCCTCGGGCGCATCCGGTGGCACCGGCTCCTCGAACCACAGCGGCTCGTAGGGCTCGAGGCGCCGTGCGAGGCGAATGGCGCCCGCTGCGGTCATCTGGCCATGCGTGCCGAACAACAGATCGGCCTTGGTACCGACTGCATCGCGCAGCAGCCGCATGAAGCGTTCGCACAGCTCGAGCGCCTCGAGCGAAAGCTGCCGCCCGTCGAAGACCGAGTAAGGGCCGGCCGGATCGAACTTCAGCGCCGTGAACCCCTGCGCCAGGTACTCAACCGCGCGCTCGGCGGCGAGCTCCGGATCCTGGTAGACATTGGTGCGGTCGCCGGGCCGTGCATAGATGTACGTGTAGCTGCGCAGCCGCTCGTGCACGCGGCCGCCGAGCAGCTTGAAGACGGGCTGGCCGGCCTCTTTACCGATGATGTCCCAGCAGGCCATCTCGAGCGCCGACAGCACCGCCATCAACGATAGATCGGGATGCTGCGTATAACCCGCGGAGTACACGCGTCGCCAGATCTTCTCGATATCATGGGGGTCTTCACCGGCGAGATAACGGCCGAAGACATCGACCAGCATGCGCGCGACGACCTCCGGATGAAACGGCAGGCAGTACGCCTCCCCCACCCCGTGAACGTTGCCGTCGGTCGTGAGCTTCACGAAGACGAAGTAGCGTCCCCCGACTCCGGGTTGCGGGTTGCCGGCGATAAAAGTCTTAATGTCAGTGAGCTTCATGCGCGGATGCTTATCACAGAATGACGGACTATGACTACATCGTCGTAGGAGCAGGCTCGGCCGGCTGTGTGCTCGCGAATCGTCTGACGGCGAGCGGCGCGCACCGCGTGCTGCTGCTCGAGGCTGGCGGCTCCGACCGCTCGCCCTGGATACAGGTGCCGATCGGCTACGGCCGCACCTTCAACGATCCACGTTACAACTGGATGTACGAGGCCGAGCCCGATCCGACACTCGACAACCGCATCGGGTTCTGGCCACGCGGCAAGGTGCTCGGGGGCTCGAGCTCGATCAACGCAATGGTCTACGTCCGCGGACAACCGGGCGACTTTGATGACTGGGCGGCCGTCGGTAACCCCGGATGGTCGTGGAAAGAGCTCCTTCCCTACTTCAAGAAGCTCGAGAACCATGCCTGGGGCGCTTCCGAGTTCCACGGCGCCGGCGGGCCGGTATACGTCGGCGATGTATCGGCGAGTGTGCACCCGCTCTGCACCAGCTTCCTCGCAGCGTGTCGGCTGCTCGACATTCCCTACACGCGCGATTTCAACGGTGGGCAGAGCGAAGGTGCGGGGCTGTGGCAGGTGACCATCAAGGATGGGGTGCGCGTCTCCACGGCCAACGCGTACCTGCGTCCCGCGATGCGCAGGCGCAACCTCGCGGTACAGCTGCACGCGCAGGTAACGCGCGTGCTGTTCGAGGGCACACGTGCACGTGGCGTCGAGTTCCAGCAGAACGGGGCGCGCGTGACGGTGAAGGCGCTGCGCGAAGTTATCCTTTCGGCCGGTGCGATCAATTCACCGCAGCTCCTCGAGCTGTCCGGTGTGGGCGAGGCGGCGCTGCTCAAGCGCTTCGATGTTGCGGTGATCGCCGCTGCCCCGGCAGTGGGCCAAGGGTTGCAGGATCATCTGGCCGTCAACTATTACTATCGCTCGCGCGTGCCCACGCTCAACAATCAGCTCGCGCCCTGGTACGGCAAGGTCTGGGCCGCGCTGCGTTACGCCGCCGGAAAGCACGGCCCGCTCGCCATGAGTGTCAATCAGGCGGGCGCCTTTGTGCGCAGCCGCCCGGAGCTCACGCGTCCGAACCTGCATATCTACTTCAATCCAGCAAGTTACAGCACGACCACCCTCGGCTCGCGCCGCCGCCTGCTGAATCCTGACCCGTATCCCGGTTTTCTGATGTCGTTCAATACCTGCAGGCCGAAGAGCCGCGGCAGCGTTCACATCCGTTCCCCCGACCCGTTGGCGAGTCCCGCCATCGTTCCGAACTCGCTCGGCACCGACGCCGACGTCCGCGATGTCTACGACGGCGCGCAGCTCGTGCGGCGCATCGCAGCCGCGGCACCGCTCGCCGCCGTCACCGAGAACGAGCGCGAGCCGGGGCCGACGGTGCAGTCCGAGGAGGCGGTGCTGGCCGACTTCCGCAAGCGCGCGGGCACTGTGTTTCATGCCTCGTGTACGTGTGCGATGGGACCGGATGCGCGCACGGCGGTGGTCGATGCGCGGCTGCGCGTGCACGGCGTCGGCGCTCTGCGCATCGTGGATGCGTCGATCTTCCCGAATCTCACCTCCGGAAATACCAACGCCCCGGCCATCATGGTCGCGGAGAAGGCCGCGGACCTTATTCTGGAGGACAGCCGCGCTGCGCCGGGTTAACCTGCTTGCGGAAGTCGAAGTCCATTCAGCATGAACGAGCTGTCCTCCGGAATATCCCCCAGCACCGCGGCGCTGCCTACGGCTGACGTCGGACAGTCAGCGACCCTGCTCGAGCGATGGTACGTCCTCATCATGATGTGCCTCGTGTACACGATGAGCATCGCCGACCGCTACGTCGTCTCCACCGTACTCGAGCCGATCCGCCTCGACCTGCACCTCACGAACTTCGGCGTTGCGCTGCTCACGGGGTTCGCGTTCGGGCTCTTCTATGTCGTGCTGGGCTTTCCGCTCTCCTGGCTGATCGACCGCAAGAGCCGGCGCAATATCGTCGCCGCCTGCCTGGTGCTCTGGTCGATCATGACAGCGGTGTGTGGCCTGGCGCGGACCCCGCTGCAGTTCTTCCTCGCGCGAGTCGGTGTGACGGTCGGCGAGGCCGGCGGCACCCCCGGCGCGAACTCGTTACTTTCGGACTATTTCCCGGCCACGCGGCGCGCCATGGCGCTCACCGTGTTCTCACTCGGTGCGCCGATCGGAGCCTGGGTCGGCTACAACGTTGCCGGCGCCATCGCCGACACTTTCGGCTGGCGCGCGGTGTTCTTCGCGCTCGGCGTACCGGGAGTCGTCGCCGGACTCGCCGTGTGGCTCACGGTTCGCGAGCCCAGGCGTGGCATTCTCGACAGCGAGGAGGACGGCGAGGCGCCCTCTTTCCTCACGACGATGCGTTTTCTGTGGCAACAACGCTCCGCGGTGCACGTGATGATGGGGACGGCAGTCTGCGCACTGTGGGGATGGGGGCTGATGTACTACACGCCGACCTTCCTGCAGCGGACCTATCACCTGAGCGTCGGCGAAGCGTCCGCGGTAACGCAGAACATGCATCTCTGGGGCGGCGGCATCGCCACCGTCGCAACTGGCTGGCTCATGGCCCGCAGCAGCATGGTCGATGCGCGGCGAATCGTCTGGTTGCTCGCCGCCGGCACCGGCATCGCGACTGTCGCCTCGGGAGTCGTCTATTACACACGCGACCTCGCGGTCGCCAAGGCGATGCTGTGGATTTTCATTCCAGCGATCTATTTTTATATCGGGCCCGGTTTCGGACTGCTCAATAACCTCGCCCAGTGCCGCATGCGTGCAATCTTCTGTGCCATGGTGTTGTTCCTGGCCAATATCGGCAACCTCGTCATCGCACCGCCGCTCATCGGCGCGCTGAATGACTGGTTCGAGAGCTGGCACATGTCGAGCGCCGACGCGTTGCGCCTCGCGATGTTGTGCCTCGTGCCGACGGGGTTCTGGGCGACGGTGCACCTCTATCTCGCCGCGCGAGACATCCTCAAGGATCAGGCGCGCGCGCGCGGCTTCCCTTTCTGATTGGAAAAACTGGCCTGTGGCCGTTTTTGTGCCGGCCGATCCCTGGCCTGCAGGGCGCCCATGGATGGGCCGAGCATACAGGCGCGAGTTTTGCCGCCTGCGCAGCAGGGAGCCTCATGTCGCTGGCGGCCGGCTCCCGAGCGTGTCAGCGGCGCTTCCCCAGTCGACCGGCCGCACCGCCGGTACGACCACGATCCAGGCAAGGAGGCCTACCAGCGCGATGACGCCGGCGAGCCACAGCGCCGCCGTGTAGTGACCGGTGGCCGTCGCCAGGTATCCGGCCGCCAGAGGCGCGAGGATGCCGGCGGTATTCGCCATCGCATTCTGCACGCCCATCCAGCGCCCGCTCGCGAGCGGCCCCGCGAAGTGCTGCACGAGCGAGCACACGGACGGCGCGTTCATACCATCCATCACGCCTGCTGCGAGCAGCAGCAGGGCGGCGCCGGTCAGGCCCGCGCTTGCGCAGG
>Ga0307476_10001016_pt1 | contig 18137 bp, 18 predicted proteins | sample atmos_gasesECM2C_2_FD_203314 | JGI IMG/M metagenome (GOLD analysis project Ga0307476, IMG submission 203314) | Hardwood forest soil microbial communities from Morgan-Monroe State Forest, Indiana, United States - atmos_gasesECM2C_05 | ecosystem: Environmental > Terrestrial > Soil > Temperate... | reverse complement strand
CCGCACAGGCTGGATTTTCTGATCAAGCTGCCCTTACTCGGACGTTTGCAAACCTCGTTGGTGCGACTCCGGCAAAATGGAGGCGCGAACACTCGGGCCGCAGGATCTTTGTCGAAATATCCAAAGGCAAATCCCTTCAATCACAGGAATAGATCCTCGCTCATGTCCGCTCCGGTGACGGTATCAAGCCTAGTTTTCTCGTAGATGCGGTATCGTCGCCGATTTGATACGCCGCTAGGGTCATCGCATTGAACTCAGACCGGAGTGGTCTTTCCGCCCGCCTCCACTCCACCTTTGAAGCAGGAATCCACAAAAATGGTTCATATTCTCAAGAGTGTCGTGCTCGTTTCCGGGTATGTTCCATTGCAAGTTTGAGGCTCAATGGACGATTCGCTGAAGCTCAAACCAGAGAGGACAATGATCATGAAGAAGACTTACGGGGGTGCAATCGCTGCTACGCTGATGGGCGCGGCTCTGATCGCCGCCGCGGCAGGTCCCGCGTCGCCCACTGGCATCAAAAACGTGGTTCTGGTGCATGGGGCCTTCGCCGATGGCTCCGGCTGGGACGCCGTCGCAAAGATCCTTGAGAAGGATGGCTACACGGTATCGGTTGCTCAACCCCCAGAGACTTCGTACGCCGACGACCAAAAGTACACGAAGGCCGCCATCGACGCCATGGGCGGGCCGGTTGTCCTGGTCGGCCACAGCTACGGCGGGTCCATCATCAGCGAGGCCGGCAACGATTCAAACGTTGCGGCACTGGTCTACATCGCCGCATTTGCGCTCGACGAAGGTGAGAGTTGCGCGTCGATCGAAACAGCCGTACCGCAAGCCTCCAAGGCATTCAAACCGGATAGCAACGGCAACTGGTGGATAGAGCAAGACCATTTCGTTGCCGACTTCGCAGCGGATATCCCCCCTGCCCAGGCTCACTTCATGGCTATAGCGCAAGTGCCGATCTCCACCGACTCATTCACCCACAAGGTCACGAACCCCGCCTGGAAGAACAAGCCGACCTTTTACATGGTGGCCGGCGCTGACCGGTCGATCAATCCCCAGCAGGAGCGCATGATGGCGAAGCGCGCCAATGCCAAGACGGTTGAAGTGAATTCCAGCCATGTGGCCTACATGTCTCACCCGAAGGAAGCAGCCAAGCTCATCGAAGAGGCTGCTACCTCGGCACACGTCAACTAATAGCTAGTAAGTCTTTACGCCTAAGTGAGCGGCACGTTCTGCGCACAGGTCGGGGCGGTTTGGGTGCGAAGGCGTCCGACATCGACAATCAATCGGTCCGAGTGGATCTTTACTGCTAAGGAGAATGATCGTGAAACAGAATATTAAGAACGTGGTTCTAGTGCATGGAGCTTTCGCCGACGGCTCTGGCTGGGAAGCCGTCGCTAACATCCTCAAGAATGATGGATACAAGGTGTCGGTGGTCCAGCACCCCGAGACCTCTTACGCCGACGACCAGAAATACACAAAGGCGGCCATCGACGCCACGGACGGACCAGTGATTCTAGTGGGGCACAGTTATGGCGGGTCCGTCATCACCGAGGCTGGCAATCATCCAAAGGTTGCGGCGCTCGTTTACATCGCCGCCTTTGCGCTCGATGAAGGTGAGAGCTGTGCGTCGATCGAGCAAGGGTTACCGCAAGCCTCCAAGGCGTTCAAGCCGGACAGTAACAATAACTGGTGGATCGACCAGGAGCATTTTGTGGCCGACTTCGCAGCGGATATCCCACGGGATGAGGCAGAGTTTATGGCTATATCGCAAGTGCCGATCTCGACCGACGCGTTCACCCATCAGGTTAAGAATCCCGCCTGGAAGCACAAGCCCACGTTCTACATGGTGGCCACTGCAGACCGATCGATCAATCCGGACCAAGAGAGGATGATGGCGAAGCGCGCCAACGCTAAGACGGTCGAAGTGAATTCCAGCCATGTGGCCTACATGTCTCATCCGAAGGAATCAGCCAAGCTCATCGAAGAGGCTGCTACCTCCGCGTCAGCCACGGCAGCAGCGTGAGGTGTGTCGGTGATTAGATCGCGATCCTTGGCCACACTGTGCTGGTACTCTCGCTGTCCGTTCAGTCGGGCGTGAATATCTTGGGATGACTTAGCGGGCCTCCGCCGATTCTGAAGTTCGCATCAACGACTTCGGCGGAGGCCTAATAAAAGTTGTCGTCGCAGGAGAACACAATGAAAGATCACATCACGATAGAAGGGCACGACGGCGCGTTTGCCGCCTATATCGCGCGGCCGAAGACAGTATCGGCTCCGGCCGTTGTCGTTCTGCAGGAACTGTTCGGGGTGAATGCCGACATTCGCAAGCACTGCGATGAATTGGCGGAACAAGGCTACCTCGCGGTGGCTCCGGACCTGTTCTGGCGGCAGGAACCGGGCGTCGACCTGAACGTCACCTCCGAAGCCGACTGGCAACACGGTCTTCGCCTCTATTCAGCTTATGACAGAGATGCGGGCGTAAGGGACATAAAGGATACCATCGACGCAGTACGCAAACTCCCCGAATGCAACGGTAAAGTTGCCTTGCTCGGCTATTGCCTCGGCGCCCTGATGGTTTTTATGACAGCCGTGCGCAACGACGGCATCGACGCCGCGGTCTGGTATCACGGCGGCGATACTGAGAAATATCTGGGAGAGGTCGATGGGCTTAATGCACCCCTTCTAATGCACCTGGCTGAGGAGGATGAGTTCATTTCCAAGGCTGCACAAGCTGAGATCGAAGCGGCACTTGCTAAGAAACCAAACGCGAGGGTCTACAGCTATCCGGGTCAGAATCATGCCTTCTCTCGGCATAACGGGACACACTACAATGCCGCGGCGGCAACGCTCGCCAACGGACGGACAAGCGAATTTCTACATCAGCAACTGCGGTGACATCCGATCGCTCCAGCTGTTTCGGACGACTGGAGCGTTCGCCTTCAGCCAGGACCGCAATGTTCGCCGCGCCTGAAGGCAGAATCGAAGCCTGAGCAAAGCGGGAGGAATGCTACTATGCAGTTCGGGTAAGGCGCGGCTGCACGTAAAGAGATTCGAGATGACAAGAAAAATCGAGATAGAACGGTTCAGTCTGGCCTCCTCCGACAAGCCGCAGCTTGAGCACACGTAACGGTCAAACCGTTCAGCACCTGAAACAACCAAAACAAGTTCGTGGATTGTCAGCTACTCGGAAGTTGGCCAGCTTGGTAACGGGAAGTCGGCTTGACGCGAGCGATCGGCGCGGATGCTCACTGCATCCGCCGATTACTGGCGGATCACGGGCAAACCGGGGGTAACCGCCCTCACAGAAGCACCTCGACCGCCACCCACCATCGTTCCCTCACCCTGCCACTTCCGAGCCAGCCCTTCCATCTGGGCCAGCACCTTCTCAATATCCTTCATCCGCTCGGTAATCCCGTAAGTCACGGCCGGGGGTATGGTCTGCTCATAGTGCCGGAAGATAAACCTCGCATCTTCTAGAGTGCGCAACCGCTCCGTCAGCACCCGCGAAGAGATTCCTTCCACTTGCCGCCGCAGCACCCCAAAACGCATCGGGCCGTCATGGCTGAGGGACCACAGGATGTGCAGCGTCCAGGGCCGCGTAAGCAGCTCAAGCATTCCCCCGATTGCACAGGGAGACGGATTCTTAGCTAATCGTCGCGTAGGAGTCATTTGGATACTAGGTTACTATAAAGTGCCTGATATGTAAAGAGCCGGTAGTTATTTACTGTAACCAAACCGCGGAGCGGGCCATCCAACCGTATTGAAAAGCCGGAGGGTCTTATGAGATTGCTTCGCCTCGATTCCAGCTCGAACTGCAGTAAAGAAGTGCAGTAATCCGGCTCATTCCGCTTGCGAGAGCGCGAACTGATTTCTGTTGAACAATTCGCTCGATCGGTCACACAAAATAAAGGAGAACCAATCATGTCAGCCAGTACTTCAACCATTTCATCCCGATCGCAAACCACAAGCATTTCCTTGGAAGGAGCAGGCCCCGTCGCCTTACTAGGTCGCTCCCTGTTTGCCTTGATTTTCCTGATGTCGGCCCCGATGGACTTTTCCAGTCACACCATCGCCTACGCCGCGTCGCAGGGCGTGCCTCTGGCGTCGATCGCAGTTCCGCTCTCGGGTGTGATCGCGCTCGCCGGAGGCCTCTCGATCCTGCTCGGCTACCGCGCCAGGATTGGTGCGTGGCTGATCGCTCTATTCCTGGCCGCTGTCACTCCGATGATGCACAACTTCTGGGCGGTTGCCGATCCCATGATGCGCCAGATGCAATTCATTATGTTCTTGAAGAACCTCTCGATGCTCGGCGGCGCACTCTTCATCTCGCAGACCGGTGCCGGGCCCTGGAGCCTCGACGCCCGCGGAAAGTAATCGCTATCTCGAAAGCCTTTCGTCAATTTGAACTGGCATTAAGTGTTACCTAACTTCAAAGGAGAAAACATGTCGGATCCAACCATTCAGGTTCTGCCCAAAGGTCCATACCTGGTCGCCGGGAAGGTTACTCTTCTGGATGCGAGTGGTAAACAGATTGAAGCGGGAGAGAAAATAGCTCTCTGCCGCTGCGGCGCTTCGACCAACAAACCTTTCTGCGACGGAACTCATTCGAAGATCGGTTTTGACGCGGCAGCTGCAGCTGTCCCGCAAAGCGCGGAATAGTTGATCCAAACAAGCCGAAAGGGGCGCGGGATGCGCCCCTCCGGTTAGTCCAAAGCGAACGGATTACACGCTCACCGGCTGCTTGGTCCGCACCGGCACCGGAGTCAGCCATCCGTGGCGGTCGGTCTTTTCGCCGCGCACGATGGCGTAAAACTCTTTCTGGATCGCCTTGGTGATGGGGCCAATTCCGCCCTTGCCCACTTTGATCTTGTCCACCGTGCGAATCGGAGTGACCTCCGCCGCAGTTCCGGTGAAGAAGGCTTCGTCGGCGATGTAGAGCATCTCGCGAGGGATCATTTGCTCGACGATTGTAATGCCAAGGTCGCGCGCGATCTGCAGCACCGAGTCGCGAGTGATGCCGGGCAGCACTGAATTGCCCAGCGGCGCCGTGATCAGCTTCTCGCGATGCACGATGAATACGTTCTCGCCCGAGCCTTCACTCACATAGCCGTTGATGTCGAGCGCGATGCCCTCGGCAAATCCGTTGACAATGGCTTCCATCTTGATGAGCTGCGAATTCATGTAATTCGCGCCGGACTTGGCCATGGCAGGCAGCGTGTTCGGCGCAATCCGCGTCCACGAAGAAACGCAGACGTCGCAACCGTCGTTCTCGCCGCCCAGATATTTTCCCCACGGATAATTAATGATGTAGACCTCGGTGGGCGAGTTGAACGGATTCACTCCCGCCTCGCCATAGCCGCGAAGAATGATGGGCCGCACGTAGCACGGCCACGCGCCGTTGCTGCCCACGGTCTCGAGCATGGCTTTCACGAGTTGCTCGCGAGTGTAGTCGACGTCGATGCGGTAGACCTTGGCGGAATCGAGCAGCCGTTGAATGTGCTCGGTGGCGCGGAAGATAGCCGGCCCCGAGGGCGGCGCGTAGCAGCGGATCCCCTCGAATACAGAGGAGCCGTAGTGGACCACGTGCGACATCACGTGAATCGTTGCTTCATCCCAGGGGATGAGCTTGCCGTTGTGCCAGATTCGTTCCGATTTCTCGATCGCCATGCGGACTCCTTCGGGTGGAGGTCAGTGAAGTTTTGCAACGAGGGCTGAATCTTTCCTCTGGCACTTGCAGGGGAACGAGGCGTGAACCCAACCAGCGTTACAGAACATTATAACTGAGCTTTACCACACAGTCTCCACCACCTTCGATTGCCGGATGCGCGCATCCGCGGTCACCAGCGGAATGCCTTCGACGATCGCGGTTGCGGCGATCAAGCGATCCGCTGGATCTCTAGGAAACGGCTCCGGCAAGCGCGCGGCGAGGACCGCAACCTCCACCGTTACCGGTCTAAGAATGACCCGCGCGACGATCTCGCGCACGAACGCTTCTACGCTTCCCACGACCACAATGCGTTCGTGGTGCGCGAGCCATGCGATCTCCCACAGAGTGATGGCCGCCACCGCAATTCCGCTGTCTTCTCGGGCTTGGCGGATGGCCTGGTGCGCCCGCTTCGACAGCCGCTTGTCATCGCTCGCCATCCAGAGGAGGACGTGAGTGTCGAGCAGGGTCACTGGTTCACCGTCACTGGTTCACCCTCATTTGTTCTCCCAATCTTCGAGCGGAGTGACTGGTCCCACGATATCTCCGACGATCTTCACCTTGCCCGCCATGTAGTTGAAGATATCGTCGGCCCGATTTTCTGCGGGAACCAGCTTCACCACGGGCTTGCCGTGTTTGGTGACGACGACGGGTTCTCCGCTCTTCGACACCTGGTCCATAATCGCGAGGCACTGCGCCTTGAACTCGCCAGCGGGAATCTGTTTCATAGTGTGGTCATATTATTATGACTATGGGAAGAATGCAAGGGGATTTTCTCATCCGGAGCGGCGGCGCGCGACGTTCCGGGCAGCGGGCGCGGGCTTGGCTCGCATAGGTGGCTTGGGGCGAGCGGGTTCGAGTGCGGCTGCAGCAATGGGCGGCTGTGGACGAGTGATGCTGATGGGTTTGGGGCGCGGGATTCGCGCGAGAGCGCCCGCCTGGGCGAGGGCGGCCGACGCTGGCTTCTGCGCGGCGGGGGCGGCGGGGTAGTTGGGGACTTCGTGGATCATTTCGTTTTTGTTGATGTCGAAATGGACGCGGGGAGAATTTTTCACGGCGATGTGAAGGGCGCGCAGGACGAGCTGGGCGCGGCGGAAGTCGATGGTATTGCGGACCAGGGCGTTGATGATCTCCATGAGCGAGGCCTGGATGCCTTCTTCGTTTTCGATAAGGGCGATGGGGTGAAGGCGCGACTTGGTGGGAGTGCGCACGCCGCGAATCATGCGCTGATGGAAGTAGCAGAAGACTTCGCCGTGGAGAGCGGGGGAGCCGCAGGGGACTCCGTTGACCTTGATGTGAGTGCAGACGCGGATATTCTGGTTGAGTGGCATGGGATTTCCACCTTTCGGATTCAGATCGAAAAAATTCTCAGATCGGGTTGGTAAATTATTGATTTGGCTGGAGTTTGAGTCGATAATCTGGAGGTAGTCTGCGTAAAATCTTGATAGCCAAGGGTTTGCGCGGAAAATATTGAGAAGATGGGACTTGGCGATAGACAGTTCGGCGGGAGAGAGCGTGGAGAAGTATTCGGGGAGGGTTGTTCGGCGGTGACTCATACTACTTCCTAGTTTAGGGAGGGGTACAAGGTTGGATGTCACATGGGGGTGTGGAAATAACAGGTTTGGTCTGCCAAGAACCGTTTGGGGCGGTGTGTAAAGCGCAAAGTTCTGCCTCTTCGGGGGTCAATGAGTGTAATCGCCTGTTAACAACAGTTGACTCGTTCACCACGAGGCGGTGACCTTCTTCCCATGTTCAGTTTTAAATTCCACGAATCCCAGACGCGCCGTCAGGGTGGACAAAACGGCATTGTCCGCCACCGGTAAGTCCGAGCCGTTGCTGAAGAACGAACAGGGTGGGTTCACGTCGCCGATTGGAAATGCCGGAAGTCGTGGTGCTTCCCAATTGCCGCAGTGAGTCACGGATTTCCTGCCTGATAGTCCTACCAAATACGATTGGCTCGGACGTAAATCGGTTCGCGTTATTATCACCGCCGAGTGTTCCGAGTTGACGTGCAGAAAGCCGCTTCGAACTCCATCAACCGCTACTTGGCTGCTAGAACTGAACCACCAAGTCATATAGCCGTGCGCGGTCGAATACCAGAGGCTGGCGAACAGCAAGGCGAACAGGAATAACCCCACACCGGCGAGTCTCAGCACCATTTTCACGACTCGCTTCCGAAAAACAGGCATGCTGATAATAGACACCATGCGAGGGCTAAATGACGATAAATCGCCATTTCACTCATTGACCCCTGCCAGGGGATTTTTCTTACCGGGACTTATCCAGAAACCCATAATTTCGGCAGATCAACGCCGCCCTAAGCCACTGCAAATGAAAGCGTTTGAGTTTGGACCTTCGGTTGCACCGCGTCTCAGCAGCAGTAGAGTCCGCAGCCAAGCGATCCGGCCTTCAATATCTTAAGCCCTGGGCTCCTGGGGAGTGCTCGGGGGCGCTGGAAACCTACAGAGCAATACTCCGCGCCAAGCAAGCTAAGCATCGAGCCTTGAGCAGTTGCGGACACATCTTCGGCAGGAAGGAAACGAAAAGGAGCATGATGCGATTGGCAAAGATCGAAAAGATTGCAGCCAGAGTTGCAGTGGGAGCGCTTGCGCTCGTGAGTTTGCTGAGCATGACTGTGAGCACGCGGGCGCAGGAGGCAGAGAGGCCCTATCCGAAGATGCTGCCACTTTCGCAGTATTTAATGGACCGGAATGCGGCAATCGCGCTGGCGCGAAGCGCTGCTCCGGAGGGCATTTCAAAGGATGCGTCTGTTTTGGTACTGACGCCCAAAGGCTGGGAAACAGCGGTCAAAGGTACAAACGGTTTTGTGTGCATGGCGGGGCCGTCATGGACGGCCAGCATTGACTTTTATGACGTCTGGAGTCCGAAGCAGAGAGGGGCGATTTGCCTCAATCCAGCGGCTGTGCGGTCGATCCTGCCGATTTTTCGTAAGCTGACGGAAATGACGCTCGCTGGAGTGACCTCCGTAAAAGAGCGCATCGCGGGCATTCAAGAGGCGTATGCGAAGAAGGAGATTCCGCCGGTGGAGCCGGGGGCAATGAGCTATATGATGTCCAAGGATGCATACCTTACCCATTTGGGTTCACACAATTTATGCCACGTGATGTTCTTCTTGCCGATGAAAGATCCTGCTGAATTGAACGCCGATGATCCGAACGCACCCATTTCTTCGACATCTATCTGGTTCCCGGACCCTGACAAACCAGATAGTCCACTGAACAAAGAGCTACCGCCGCTGCGGACCGTGCCAATCGAAGTGCCCTATTGGTCCGATGGCACTCTGGCGTTCCACTAAATATAGCCGTATGGCAACAGTACCGATCCCAGGAACGACCTCAGGTCCCGGGAAACGCGCTAGTGTTGCCCGAACCGATCAGCAGTGACCACCCGGTCGAAAGTAGCCGCAGGCGCCGATTGTCGCATCAACAAACATATGCGTCATACTGCGCGAGACCTGAGCGACAACCAATGGAAAGTTCTTAATCGGTTGATTCCCAAGCCGAAACGACGGAGTGACGGCCGCTCGTCCGTGGAAGAGCAACCGATCGGTGTTGAACGGCATTCTGTGCGTGCTACGCACCGGCGCTCATTGGGCCGATCTTCCTGAGGCGTACCCATCATTTCAGGCCTGCCACCGTCGCTTTCAAACAATGGGTGCGCTCTGGAGTGATGAGGGGAATCCTGGAGGCGCTTGCTTTTAGACTTGAAACATAGCGGTGCTATCGATGTGTGCTTCACCAGACTACGCCGCGACTGGAACAATGATTTCAGTCTGGGCTAAATCGCGGAAAAAAGATGCTTTTATCCTTGGCATACCGGTGGCCCGCGCCACTAGATCCGCGACTTCGGTGCAACGCCGAGGTTCCTCAAATAAGCATAAGATGGCCTCAACGCCCGGCTCAATTTTGCCATAAGTAGATTCCTTGCTGGTGACCTTAAGCAGATACGTGCTCCGTTCACCCGCCTCCGACTCATCAAGAAGTTGGGTTCGATCTGCTTGCCGTCTGATTTGATCCAGCAGGAAGCCGCAATCGTGGTAGTCACGAAGAATATAGGTTTGCGGGTTGAGCTTGTATGGCGACGCGGGATCAAACGGATGAGATTCGGATACGGAAAAGTCCTCCAGCCCGCCACTCGTCCGCATAGCGTATCCACAAAGTGACAAAAGATGGTGGGACTCACCGAATTTCCACTTGAGAAATCCTTCTAACATTGCACAGTCCGGGCGAGCGCCTGGACTATTTAAGTCTGCGAACTCTCGAAGTTCGCCAACCAGCCGGCTTAGACGTCCTTCATACACCCGCAAGAGATAATTGAACGTTACCGGGCCCAATTTGCGAAGCACGTCGACCGCTTCTACCGCAAATACGTAATGCGAGCGCGGCAATGCGGCGGGATAATAGTAGTAAGTCTGGAAGATCTCAGGATGGTTAACAATAACCTCTTCATCGTCTGAACTTACCAGGAGAGCGTTATAGCGTCCCCCGTATCCGTCGTACTCGATTTTGTCGCTGAGTTGAGCGTACATGGCTGTACCGGGCTCGGGTGCCAGCATATGAAGCTGCGGCAAACAGGAAGGCTCAAAACAGTTTCCTAACATGTCGAGTGTGTCGTCTTGATCCTGCTGCTGTTCTTCCGGGTAACCAGTAATAAACGAAGCAGTTGTCTCAATACCGGCGTTGTGCGCAGCATCCAGGATCGGCCGAACCAGGTTGAGATCAAGATGCTTCTTGCATATCTCCTGCAGGCGAACCGATCCCGTCTCGATTCCAAAGTAAAGGCTGGCGCATCCCGACTCGGCCATCTTTTCCAGAAGTTCTTTATCCACACAGTCTACGCGGGCAGACGCTCGCCAGCGGTAACCTCGGCCTTTCACCGCTTCACAGAACTCTAGAACCTTTCGCCGGTTGACGGTGAACATGTCATGGTCCAGCTTGAACTCCGTAAAGCCGTAGCGTGCATTAAGAATATCGAGCTCCCTTACGAGCCGGTCTGCCGATTTCAAACGAAAGCTCCGCTGGAAAAAACTAGCAGTCGAGCAGAAGGTGCACATAAACGGACATCCCCGGCCCGCCTCAATACGCAACAGATCTAGGTCAAGCTCGGCGACGGGATAGTGCTCATAGGAAACGACCGGAAGGTTATCAAGATCTTCGACTTTGGGCTTGCCTTCCGTGGAGCGCAGGCCGGAACACCCTGCAGACACTCGCCAGGTAATTCCGGGAATGGCTTCAAAGCGTCGCAACTCGATCTCTTCAAGCACGAATGGAAAAGTTTCGTCCGCCTCATGACGCACGATGACGTCAAACTGCGGAAAGCGTTCGAGGATTTGCCGATCAAGCATCGTTGCATGTGGACCCCCAAGAAGAATCGGTAAGTCCGGTTCGCTGCGCTTGAGAATGGCGGCAACATTGACCGCAAAGAGAAAGCTGCAACCCAAGGTTGTGAAGCCCACGACGGAGGGACTTCTGGATAACAGTTCCGCCGCAACATGCTCATAGAGCATGGAGTCGTACTGCAATTGTCCCCATTTCAGCAATCGCTTGGGGTCGTAAATCTGAACCGAATGATGGGCTGCCTCTGCGGCGGCCGCCAGAGCAAGTAAACCAAGATTGGGGTGCACATCGAGAAAGGCGAGCGCGCCATCCTCGGGCATCACCAAATTGTCTATGAGGAGGAGGTGCATATTGCTTGTGGCGAAGTAGTGCCGTATAGATCGAGGACGCCGACAGCCGCTAATTGCTGAAGCGCTCCTATAAAAGCCTTCGTTGGCCGGCTGCCGCCGCCCATCCTGCGATTCAGTTTCGCGACCGAAGTAATACCATCGATAAGTTTAAGAGCGTAATAACCAAACTCATCCAGATTCAGGATGTGAACCTCATCCGCGACTCGCCAGTAGCAGTAAAAGTGAATTTCTTCCGGTATCTGATCCAGTCGAGGCGGTCTCTGAAAGAGAGCCGCTCTGACTGCTCCAGGATCACATTGCATCCGATGGAGGATGACCTGACCCCGAACTTGCGGAATGCTTGAACCTCGCAGTATCCGCGGAGGGCGAGGATTGCCCAAGAAACTTGCAGAGTTCTCGGCGGTCGATCTTTTGAGCTGCGCCAACGCTTGCTCGTGCCGGATCATATCCCACAAAAGAGAATGGTTTCTCTGGTTAAGATCCAGCCACCTTTCCAAAAACGAGATCAGGTCGCAGGTTCTTTCCTCTGAGGTTTTGGCATAGTGATGCCCTGTGGCAGCGCAATGGATCGCATAAGCGGAAAAAACACCGATATCCAGTTCGGCCAAGCTCATCAGGCGGAAGGTCAGTGGAAGATCGAATCGCAGGCCATTATGTCTGACCTTAACCGTCAACCCTGCGAATTTGCGTAACGCCGTAAGGTCAATCGTCTCCGGCGCGATCCCCTGGCTGCGAAGAAAAGCAGGATCCCCTTGCCATTTCGAAAGCAGGTTCGGGTGCTGTACTCCTGCGGCAAGGACGGCGTGTACGTTGCGAGCGTTCATGTTCAGGCCAAAATATTCCGTGCGCGTTCAAGGTGCGACAGAATCACGTTGTGAGGAACCGCCTCCCAATTGTATTCCATGGTGAGCGCACGAGGGCGGGATCGTCTCATGACTTGCTCAAGCAAATCAAACATTTCAGGCGGTGCCGGAACGGAGTGATCGTCCCACACAATGCCGTCAGCCAGCTTCATTCCAGACAGGTGAATCTCCACCACCCGCTCTAACGGCAATTTCTCGAGCTCCTGCGAAGAATCGACCCCAGTGTTCATCGATGTAATCATAAAATGGCTGAGATCCAGCAGTAAGCCTACATCGCACCGGAACACAACCATCGCAACAAAGTCACTCATACTCATCGTGCTGCCTGGAATCGGGAAATATTGCGGAGAATTTTCTAAAATAATCGGTGCAGAAAACTTCGGCCGGAGCGACTCCAGATTCATGGATACCCGTTCGACTGCCTCCTCGCTGAGTTGGGGACAGATCGTATAAGTCAGGTTTGTGGGTGCGGTATCTCGATCGGCCTCTTCATGTATTCCGTCGGCGGAGACAAATGCCAAGTGTTCACCAATCCAAGGGGTTTGCGTGCGGGACGTCTCCAGACTGATCTCATCGATCGTCTGCTGCGAAGGTGGAATGAACCCCGCAACTGACATGCTGGCGCAATGTAAAACAATAGGGGCTATCTCTTGAACAGATCCCAGACTCGGGTTGTGACGAAGTTGCTCAAACGGCATCTCGATGTAATCGACACATCCGGGGTCCCGATCCACCAAATCGAGAACACCGGGCCCATGAGCTAGCCCCAGAGCTGTAGCATTGTGAGAGAAATCAAGAGTTTTCATGCCTTGACTCAGACTTTCTCGCTTAGACGTGTGAATGCAAGCGTAAGGCTTCAGGAGAAACAGACTATCCTCGTCCTCCAGCTAAGTGCGCGCGAGATAGAATTATTCCCCAGTCATAACTTACGACGAGGCGTTAATCGTAGAGCCAAGGGTCTTTGGTTTCGCCAACGGTAGCCGCGGCTTTGCTCATCTCGATGCGTAATGTACCTTTTGCAAGACATTTCTGAATCGCCCGAATCTTTTCGGCGTCCAGCGGAACATTCACCATCACCTTGTCGTCCGCTGACTGCGCCTTCGCCAGTGGCGAAATCAGCCCGGCTGCGGCCACCGCGATTCCAGCGCCGCGGAGAAATTGGCGCCGTCCGCCCTGTTTGGGTAAATTGGAATTTGGTTCTTCTGCTTTACTTGTCTTGTCCTGTTTTCCCTTCTTCGACTTAGCCATTGTTATCCTCCATCTGTTATTGGGCCGCATAACTTCCGGCCTATGACTTATCCCAGCATTTAACACCCACTTAATCTCTTTTAGCAAATCATTTTTTAACGATTTCCACAACCTAAGGCTCGAGTCACCAGGCAAGTCTAAATACTGCAAATCGTGTCGACGCCCTACGATGCCGCGTATATGCTTTGAAGATTCACTAATGCAGCGAGGGGGCCAGTTATTTTACCAGGCCTTGGGAGGCTTTGTGAATGTAAAGGATGAAAGATCACTGTCGGATCTGGGGTCGGCATTAACATGATGCGAATCGACCAATCAACGTCTTGGTTCTCTGCTAGAAACAAGTCGAACCTTGGAAGCAAGAAAGCGAGAGTGGTTTTGATCATGTCGATCGCTATACTTCGACCAATGCATGCGTGACCACCAGCTCCAAAGGGAAAGTACAAAAAGGGCGAAGGTGGCGCCCCTCGCCAGCGACTTGGCAGAAACTCCTCCGCATGATGGAAAGCCATTTCATCTCTGTGGGAAATAAAAGGACATAATAGTATTTCGCAGCGGGCGGGGAGTGTTACTCCGCTCAAGAGTGTTGGCTTAGTTGTGATCCGCACCATGAGAGCATTGGGCGGGAGCAGCCGCAGTGTTTCGTTAATGACGCAATCAAGCAAGGTCAGATTGTTTAGCTGGGCCTCAGTGGGACAAGTATTAGCCTGCAGAGCAGCGTCCAGGTCGTTTCTTAGTTCAATTCGCAACTCTGGCAACTGAGAAAGCACCAGCAATACCCAGGACAGTGCGACAGCAACCGGTTCCGTGGTCGATATGAAGAAGATATTCATGTGGCCGACGGCCTCATCCTCGCTGAGTCTGGCTTCTCCAGATTCCGTTGCTAGGTTCGCAAACACTGCCGAGGTGGATGCAGGGGAAGCCCGGCGACACGCGCGGATGAACTCGCGTAACTCGGAGTCAACCACATTGCCGACCATTACAAGTTGCTCCAACTCCTCGCGATCGGGAGTGTGGCCGCTGGAGGCTGCCTCTCTACGAAGATAAAAATACCCTTGCAGAAGCGAGGCCAGTTGCCGGGTATTTGCGTGCCCGTCCCCAAATAACACCCGCAACGACGCGGCAAATGTAAGTTCACGCATTCGCTTCACTAATTCGACAGGTTCGGCGGTCCAGTTTGGGGTTATCTCTTCGAGCGCAGCCCATACCGATCGATGCGATGGTTCACCGCGGTTGAGCTTCCCCATCAAATGCCGCTTTTGAGTGGCGTGCTCGGCGCCACGCATACTATGCAGGCTGCGATTCAGGTTAACCAGATTCTGTGGCAGCTTCATATTCTCCGCCGCGGAAATTGGCAGCCCGAACGACTCGATGTCGGTCAAGACTGCGCGCTGGTTATCCACGCCGAACGCAGCAATGACCCCCGCGCACTCAGGCGCGCGGGAGAACATGGGTCCCTCCTTGCGGATAGCGAAGAGATTTCCGTAACTCGCGCGACCGCGTGCCAGAAGCTGTAAGGGATCCTCCAGGCCATCATCACTATTAGCGGCGTACGGTATGGAATCAGGGAGCATAATGCAGCAGGTTGCTACCGAGAAACTCCTCCGAGGTTTGTGCTATTTATTATCTATCATCATATGCTCCGATCAACGAAGCCGGAAATCATATTAGCACCGCGGTTGCTTATTAAATCCCAGGCATTGTTGAGTTCCCAAGAGTGCTAGTAACATGGACCATGGGATGAAGACGACATGCTGAATAGGCTCGGATTCCCATCTTGAGTGACGAGCAGTAAGGGGCGAAGGGAGAAAGATGGTTTCAGCACCGGGTTTCACCGGTAAGTCAGCAGGCGAGAGCCCTCGCATTCCTCCTTCTCAGTCTGCCAGCCGGCAAGAGCGTTTCGGAAACCGAAGCCTGCTGGAACATGTCTCAGTCAATTTTAAATTCGCGGGTCGCCAGCTATACCGTAATCCAGCCTTCGCCATAATTGCGGTGCTGACCCTTTCCTTAGGGATTGGTGCCGTGCTGGCCGTGTTCCAGACCACCGACAAAGCGCTGTTTCTACCTCTTCCTTATCCTGGTGCGAATCGCATTGTGATGCTTTGGGGACATGATCGTTCGACACCCGACCAGCGCGCTCTGGTAAGTGCCGCCGAGATACAGGCATTCACCCAGAACAAGATTTTTACCGCGGTCGCGGGAATTGACCTCAAACAACTTTCCTATGCACTGACTGGCACGGGTAAGCCAAGACAAATTGCGGCGGTGCATGTAACGCCCGGTTTTTTTCAGATTCTCGGAGTGCCGCCCCTCTTCGGACAAAGTCTCGCTTCAGTGGCTGCTGGAGAAGGCAACGATACTACAGCAGTCATAAGCTATCACTTGTGGACCGAGTATTTTCGCGCAGACCCCACGGTGATAGGCAAACCCCTTGACCTGGACGGCCACAGTTACACGATCGTTGCCGTGATGCCGGCTAGTTTTAGCTTTCCAATTCGCTATCAGGATGAAGATATTGAGGCATGGATGCCTGAATCTCTAGACCCCATGCTGAGCAGCCCGGTCATGCGACATTTCGGTGCGTTACTGACATTTGCGCGAATGCCTCCGGGGGGCAGTCTGGTTCGTGAACAGGAACAGTTGAATTCAATCCAATCGCAATTAAGGGCGCAATATCCTGCGATGAATCAAGCCCGCGAGGTCGGGCTCTACTCGTTGAATACTGAGTTAGCCAGCCCCCACCGAACAGAACTGTTCCTGCTGATGGGAGCGGTTATCATTCTCTTCCTAATTACCTGCTCCAATATTGGGAACCTGTTGATCGCTCGCGGCCATGCTCGCAGCCAGGAACTGGCCGTGCGGGTTGCGCTTGGCGCCGGGAGAGCGGCGCTTATTGGTCAACTACTTACCGAAAACGTTCTTCTCGCGTGTCTGGGCGCACTTGGTTCGATTGTAGTGGCTGCCATCAGCGCACGTGCGCTCTCGGAATACGTCCGGAGACAACCCGGGGGCGTCGGATTTGCGCACCTACTGTCAGCGCCTGCCCTCAGTAGTCATGGTGTTTCCATCGAGACTTTTCTTGTGATGGCCGGAGTCCTGGTCGTTGCGGTCCTGCTAGTGGCTGCCGCACCCGCAGTTGCTCTTTCTGCAACCAACGGACTCGCAGCGGTAGGAAACCAAGGGCGTACAACAATGGGAAAGCGGACCCATCGCATGCGCACTGTTTCGATCGTAAGCCAGGTCTCACTTTCGTTATTCCTCGCTGTTGGCGCCATGCTGCTGGTGCAAAGCTTTGAACGATTCAGCAAGATAAATCCAGGTTTTCAAGTCGAACATCGTCTTATGTATCAACTCACTCTGCCGCTGGCAACGTATCCATCGGGTTCGCGTCAAGCGCGTTTTTTTGATACCTTCGGGCGAAAGGTTTCTGCCCTTCCGGGAGTTGAGTCCGCAGCCTTAATTGGGGGCCCTCCGTTGACCAGCTGGATGAAGATGGGAAAGTACCTTCCAGACAGCCTCTCAGTCTCGCGTGCGGCCGATTTGCCAATCGCGCAAACCCGTTCCGTCAGTGCGAACTATTTTGTCGTCATGGGAATACCGTTCCTCAGCGGTAAGACGTTTCGAGAAGGATCGGAAGATAATTCCCCGCCAGAGGTCGTCGTTAGCAAATCTCTTGCTACGCAATATTGGCCGGGAAGCAGTGCCATTGGTCACACTCTAAAATTTGATCTCGATGCGGACAGCCCTGCGTATACCATTGTTGGGGTTGTCGGTGACGTGCATCAGAACACGCTTGATCAGAATACGGGCGCCGAATACTACGTTTCGTATTGGAATAATCCCGACCGCTCGATGGGGCTTATCGTAAGAACACCGCTCAACGAAACTGCGATTAATAAAGAGATTGAAGCCTCGCTACACTCAATCGATCCCGATCAACCATTCGCCCACGTTGCCTCTTTCGACAAACTTGTGCAAGAAGCTTCGCGACCTCAACGTACTCGTTTCATACTGCTAAGCCTGATCTCAGGAGCAGCTTTACTGCTCACATCTGTAGGTGTATTCGGGCTCATTTCCTACCTTGTGCAGCAGCAAACGAAAGAGATCGGAATCCGGATCGCACTGGGGGCGGGGCGTAGTCATATTATTTTCAAGACTCTCAAAGATGTTATGCTGCTCGTGCTTTTGGGTATAGGCATCGGGATTGCAATAGCACTGGCGCTTTCCAGGTTCATAGAGCACCTGCTTTTCAGGGTTTCCGCTTTTAACCCGGTCATCTATTTTGAGGCGGTTATGTTGCTCATAGCCATTGCACTCGCAGCATGTGCGATTCCAGCACTCCGGGCAGCCTGCATTGACCCCGCAACCGCATTACGAATCGAGTAATTGACATTCGGCTGCAGGTAACAGTCCTTAACTAACGGGGTGGGAACTGGCCGACATCAAAGGGGGAATCGAACCCCTCAGAGCTTTCGCCCTGGACAATCCTACGAACAGTCAAATGGCAAATTAGGACTGTGCCTAACGACAATCCCAAACGGCCACCGGGCACACGCTTCCACGACAAAAATCCGATGTCGTTGTTCGATTGTAAGGACTCGTTGAGTTCGTGGAG
>Ga0307476_10001015_pt1 | contig 18139 bp, 18 predicted proteins | sample atmos_gasesECM2C_2_FD_203314 | JGI IMG/M metagenome (GOLD analysis project Ga0307476, IMG submission 203314) | Hardwood forest soil microbial communities from Morgan-Monroe State Forest, Indiana, United States - atmos_gasesECM2C_05 | ecosystem: Environmental > Terrestrial > Soil > Temperate... | reverse complement strand
AAACTTTCTGCGAGAGCGAAATGGCGCTGCCTTCGGCGTCCACGCCGGAGTGTCGCCATAAAACGCTTGACAGGGTGCAGCGTCGTTAGAGACAGGATGACAGACCCTAGGTAACCTTCAATACTGGATCACTTCACAACGGGAGATTTTGCGTCGGCGGGTTTTTCTTCGTCGGCGTGGATCTTGCCGTCGTCTTCGGCGTAGAAGGAGCGGTGTTGGGCGTCGAGTTGTTTGGGGGTCATGGTGAGGATGAAGCTGTCTTTCTTGCCTTCGAAGCTGGCGGTGTAGTCGCCGCGGTCGGGGTTGACCATACGCTTGGTGAACGAGCCGGAGTGGACGAGTTCAGCGAGCGAGGTGGCGAAGTGGTCGTACTGCTTGTTGAACTGGCGCTGGGCGCGGATCACGACTCGCATGTAGGCGAGGGCGCCGGCTTCGGAGTCAGATCGGGCCGGGTCGCCGGGAAATTTTGGCTGATAGGTAATGGGAGGAGCCTGCGGCGCCGCGGCCGGCGCGGGTGCGGCGGGGGATGCCGGCTCCTGTGCGAACAGCGTGGAAGCGGTAAGGGTGAGGCTGGCGATTGCGACAAGAGAACGAATGACATTTTTTTTCATGCTGAATCTTCTCCGCGAGTGGGGTCGAGAAATTATCCCGCCAATCTGGGCTGTAGAGCGGGGTTCTCGACCTTCTTTTTCATGTTACTCCCGTAATTTAACTTCGGTCACTTCTCTTTGCAGTGGGGACAAATGCCGCTATGCTCTAGCTAAGACACTACGCCCTATAGGGAAAACTATGAAAGCAGCAGTAGCGAGAAAACCGATCATCAAAATTGCCGTGGTGGAGAGCGACCCGCTGAGGTTTGTGGGATTCCGCGCCTTGTTCGACTCCGAGCCAGAGTTCGAACTGGTCTCCGCCGGCCTACCCGAGATTTCCACGCTGCAGAACGTCGACTTGATTCTGCTGGGAAATCGATCGGGACAAAACCTTTTCGATGTGATGGCGAGCTTGAAAGCGACACGACCTGATCTGCGCATTATCGTGACTGGGTCTGGCGTGGACGAAGAAACCATCCTTAAAGCGATCGCTTCTGGCGCTAAAGGCTATGTGGATGAGGCGGCTTCGCCGGCGGAATTTGCGCAGGCAATTCGCATTGTGAGTCAGGGGTCGGTGTGGGCGCCGCGGAAAGTGCTTTCGATGTTCATTGAGCGAGTGTCTTCGGCGCCGGGACGGATTTTTCCGGCGGGTCGAGTGACCTTCACTGATCGCGAGAAGGAAGTGCTGGAGATGCTGGTGGCGGGACGGTCGAACAAAGAAATTGGCGCTCAGCTCGGCATTGAGGAGCGCACCGTGAAAGCGCATGTAGCGAAATTGATGCGCAAGGTGGGCGTGCAGAACCGGATTGCGCTGTCGGTGCATGCGATTACGCATTCGCTGGTGGCGGCGAAGTAGCTCAGTAGCTAGTACCCAGTACCCAGTACTTAGCGTCTGATGGGTTGGAGATCCTTCGCTCCGCCTGAAGAACGGCTAGGCTCAGGATGACGCCGTTGGAATACGTTACTTTGGGACATTGACCTCGGTAATCTTGTTGCCTCCTCTGAGGTGGCCGATACTCGCCTTACCTACCACAGAACCTGGGAGACGGGGTTGGGAGTGGCGATTAGGGTCACTACTTTCAGCCCCGATTTTTTGTCCTCCAGAGCTATTCAATCCTTAGTTATCCAACCCTTCGGTTGATTTTAGGGTTTCCCACGTTCGGCTCCTGACACAACCTCGGGCGCATCGTTTACAATCCAAATCATTGCTCCCAGAGAATCTTTGTGAATGAGGAACCATGAGAAAGCTTTTGCTGCTTACGGTAGTGGTGTGCCTGTGCCGGTTTTCGGTAGCGGCTGATGATCAGACGAAAGAATCGAAGGCTTCGGACAGGGTGCAGGCGGCCGCCGATGTGCTGGATGAAATCCAGGGGGCGCCGGATAAGGGAATTCCGCAGGAAGTGTTGGGGTCCGCGGAGTGCGTAGCGGTGGTGCCCTCGATGCTGAAGGGCGGATTTATTGTGGGGGCGAAGTATGGCCGGGGGTTGGCCAGTTGCCGAACTCCGAAGGGATGGAGCGCTCCCGCATTCTTTGTGGTTACGGGTGGCAGCTTTGGGTTTCAGATCGGCGGGCAGGCGGTTGATCTGGTCATGTTGATCATGAATAAAGATGGCATGAAGCATTTGCTCTCGAGCGAGTTCGAGCTGGGGGCGGACGCTTCGGTGGCCGCGGGACCGGTGGGCCGTCACGCCGAAGGAAATACCGATTGGAAGATGCGGGCGGAGGTGCTGACTTATTCGCGGGCTCGTGGATTGTTTGCCGGCGTTACTCTGAATGGGGCTTCGATCAAGCAGGATAAGGACAGCACGCGGGAGTTTTACGGGCGGATGGTGCCGTTCCGGACTTCGCTGGTGGGGGAGATTGATCCGCCAGCGGGGTCGAATGCTTTCTTGGGTTCGCTGGCTAAGTGGGCGCAGGAAGCGGCGAAATAAGGAAGCGAGCCAGACGCGCGATTATTGTGTCGCGGCGTTACTTAGTAGTAGCATCGCGACACATCGCGCGGCTCGCCCAGATTCCCTCGGCAAGCTCGGGACAGGCTCTTCACTGCGCAAAGAACGCTTGTTCAGGATGACAATTCTACTTTGACGATGGTACCGTTCCGCTTCCCCTAATGCGGCAGCGACTTGAGTACGCGGCAGCCTGGCCGTTCATCAAAATCATGGGTATTTTGCCGCGCCCTTTGGCTCGAGCCATCGGCATGGGCCTGGCTTGGGTGGTTTATGTTCTGCACGTGCGATTGCGGCAGGTGGGCATGCGCAATCTTGCCATGGCGTTTCCTGAAAAAAGTGAGGCGGAGCGGGCGCGGATTCTGCGCGGGGAATTTGCTTCGCTGGGACGGCAACTGGCGGAGGTCTGCCACTTTCCTGACTACACTGTGGAGAATGTCGATCAAGTTGTGGTGTTTGACGGGTTCGAGAATTACGAGCGTGCGCATGCTCGCGGCAAGGGCGTGCTGTTGTTTGCGGGGCATTTTGGGGGATGGGAGCTTTCGTCTTTTGTTTTGTCGATGCATGGGCATTGGATGCACGTGCTCATGCGCGGCATGGACAACAGGTATCTCGGCGAACTCATTCTTCGTTATCGGACAATGCACAGCAACAAAGCCGTCGATAAAGATGATTTTGTGCGCGGGCTGCTTTCGGCTATGAAGGCTGGGGAAGTGGTAGGGATGTTGATGGATACGAACATGACTCCGCCGCAGGGGATCTTTGTGGATTTCTTCGGGATTCCGGCATGCACGGCTGCCGGACCGGCACGGATTGCTTTGCGTACCGATGCGGCCGTGGTGCCTACGTTCACGATCTGGGACGCGGCGCTGGGGAAATACCGGTTGCGGTTTGATCCGGCGGTGGAGTTGGTTCGCACGGGCGATTTGGAAGCTGACATCAAGGCCAACACTCAGAAATTTACTTCGATCATTGAAGACTATGTGCGGAAGTATCCGGAGCAGTGGCTTTGGGTGCACCGGAGGTGGAAGACGCGGCCTCCGGGGGAGAAGGGGCTGTATTGAAGCGGCTTCCGGTCTCGGCGCCCGGCTTCCGGTCGAGCACCAGTGCTTGCGCCGCTTTTACGAGGGGAACTAACGTCGTGATGGATTTCTGCCCTCAAACAAAGCTTGGGGCGTTCCCGCGTGCGATCGGATAGTTCGCTCCTCGAGTACTTCGAATCACTTTACGGGTTCCCAACCCTCTGGCAGCATATCGAACGCGAGCGTGTCACGGTAGGCGAACTGATTGCCTTCCAGTACTGCCACGGGCGTCAACATATGCCAGATGCGATCGTCGTCGAAGACGTAACACTCGCCGGTTTCGCGCATCGTGAAGCGATCCACTTCGTGTTTGTCGTTGTCGGTTATGACGACTTCGCCACCGTGAGCGCCGCAGCGGCCCAGTAGATGAGTAGCGATGTACTTTTCTCCGTCCTTATGTAAACCCGGGGGGCTGGTGTCGCAGGGCCGGCCCGGCGTAGCTGTGAATCTTATTAGGTGGACGTTGACCAGATACCTGGTACCCACCGCCGAGAGCGGCAGATATTGAAGGTGATGAGCAATCATCTTGCGAACGCCTACGGAACCGGCAATTGCCGGAGGCAGCGGAGCGTACTTTCGCGGCTGGCCTCCGATTGTCGTGTTGTATTTTTTCAGCTGGACATAGGGCGTGCTCTCATCGCTCAGCCAAACCTTTACACCACCCTCAACAATCTCGGCCCGGACACGATTTAAGGAACGATACCTGTCGCCTCCTTCGTAGTACTCGTCCTTTGGAATGGACCAGGCTGCATGGGATAACTCTTCAAGCGAGCGCGCCACGTCCTCGTCAACTCTGAGCGGCTGGCGACTAAACCCGCGCTCGACGAGATCGTGTCGCGACCTCGCGTTCGTTGCCACAGGAATAAAGCTATCTGGACCCATGATTGCTCCTTACAAATGCGTGACGATTGATCGGAATTCGCTTTGATCAGCTCAAGAACGGTGGGGATCATGCACCGATCCTACGGTTCAGGATAACCCGGAGAGGGCTTCATCTGAAGGGGCAGGAAGCGGAGGCGATCCTCACCCTCGCACCAGTCTTCCTATAGAATCTAAGCTTCCTATGAAAACATTTGAAGAGATTGCGGAGTTGGAGCGGCGGTATTTGCTGGGGACTTATAACCGGTATCCCGTTGTGTTGACGCGGGGGAAGGGCGTGTTTCTTTACGACATTGACGACCGGCGGTATCTCGACTTTGTTTCGGGGTTGGGGGTGAATGCGTTGGGGCATGCGCATCCGCGGATTGTGAAGACGATTCGCGAGCAGGCGGGGAAGCTGATTCACGTTTCGAATCTTTATTACCACGAGTATCAGGGGGCGCTGGCGGAGAAGTTGTGCACGCTTCTGGGCGGCTCTTTTGGAAATGCGCGGGCTTTTTTTTCGAACAGCGGGACTGAAGCGATTGAGGGGTCGATCAAGCTGGCGCGGCTGGCGGGACATCGCGCCGGCGGTGAGGGGAAGTCGCGGCTGGTGGCGCTCGAGGGGTCGTATCACGGGCGGACGTTTGGGGCGCTGTCGCTGACGGGGCAGGAGAAGCATCGCAAGGGATTTGAGCCGATGCTGGAAGACGTGACTTTTGTTGCGCAGAATGACCTTGAAGGCTTGCGAGGGGCGGTGAGTGACAGCACTTGCGCGATTGTCCTGGAGCCGATTTTTGGCGAGGGCGGCATCCATGAGTGTTCGGTGGAGTTTTTGCAGGAGTGCCGGGCGGCGGCGGACCGGCATCGGGCGGCGCTGATCTTTGACGAGATTCAGTGCGGGCTGGGGCGTACGGGGACGATGTTTGCGTTTCAGGCTTTTGGAGTGACTCCGGATATTGTGGCGATTGCGAAGCCGATTGCGGCGGGGTTGCCTCTGGGGGCGTTTCTGGCTAAGGAAGAATTTGCTAACGCGATTTCGCCGGGACAGCATGGGACTACGTTTGGCGGTGGTCCGCTGGCTTGCCGGGTGGCTTTGGAGTTTCTCGCGATCGTGGAGGAAGAGAAGCTGCTCGACAATGTGAATAAGGTGGGGGCTTATCTGCAGCAGGAGTTGAAAGGGGTTGTCGAGAAGAGCGCTGCGGCTAAGGAAGTTAGGGGGCGGGGATTTATTCAGGGAATCAATCTGGAGATTCCGGCGCGGCCGATTGTGGATGCGGCTGTGGCGGAGGGTGTGCTGTTTAATTCGACGCAGGATACGGTGGTGAGATTTTTGCCTCCGTTTTTGTTGGAGGAGAAGCATGTGGATAAGGGGATACGGGTGCTGAAGAAGCTGTTAAGGAAGAGCCGGAAGGCCGCGGCTTGAGAAATCGATAGAAGCGCCTTGCCGGGCTGGTGGTGATGCGAGCGGGTAGGGGGGTCCTTCGACTCCGCATCACCTTCGCTTCGCGAAGTTTATGCTCCGCTCAGGATGACAAATCAAAAAACGGGGAGCCGGAGCTCCCCTAGTGAAGTGAACAGAGGCGATGTTCATCTAAATAGAATCTGGCGGCGGGGAAAGAGTTGTCCAGGTTTTGAGAAGATTCGGAGTTCGATGATTTGATTGGGACGCCGGCGGACTCGGAGGTGTTTACTGCGCTTGCTCCGCCTGTCGGCGCGGGCGTGGAAGAGTGCTGGATGGACTTGGATGGCGCGCGGATGCGTTACCTGCGGGCTGGGTCCGGGCCGGTGCTGATCCTGGTGCATGGGTTGCTGGGATATTCGTTTTCGTGGCGATACACGATGACGGCTCTGGCGCCTTATGCGGCCGTGTATGCGCCGGACATGTTGGGGGCAGGGTTCTCGGATCGTCCTGTCGGGATTGATCATTCGATGCGGGGGATGGCGCGGCGCGTTCTGCAGTTCGTCGGGAATCTGGGAATTTCTTCGTTTGATTTGCTGGGGACTTCGCATGGCGGCGCGGTGGCGATGATGGCCGCTGCGGAGTGTCTGGATGAGAGTGCTGATTTTAGTTCCGGTATGGGTGTGAGGCGGCTGGTGCTGGTGGCGCCGGTGAATCCTTATTCGGCGCATGGGCGGCGGCTGGCGCCTTTTATCGGGAGTAGGTTTGGGACGGCGCTATTCCGGCTGACGAGCGCGCATATGCGTTTTTCCTATCCCTATTGGCACGCGCGCATGTATGGCGATCGCGGCCGTATTCCTCCGGGAGCCCTGGAGGGTTACATGGCGCCGCTGGCTAAGCCGGGATTGTTTGAGCATGCATTGAGCATCGTGCGCACGTGGACGGAAGATCTGCGCGAACTCGAGGCTACCCTGCCGAAACTGGCGAGCATTCCAACTCTTCTGATGTGGGGCGGCAACGATTCCGCGGTGTATGCTTCGTCGGCGGTGCCGCTGGCGAAGTGGTTCCCGAATTCAAAGTCGATCGTTTTTCCGGGCATTGGACATCTGCCGTACGAGGAATGTCCCGAAGAGTTCAACCGGGCGTTGATTGAATTCCTGATGAGTGAGAAGACTCGCGGCTGAGATAAGGAACCGACGATTATTGCGTCGCAAAGAGCGCGACACACCGCGCGGCTCGCTCCGATCCTTCGTTCGCGCAAAGATCGCGCTCTCTCAGGATGACAATTCCCAAGTCATGAGCCACCACATTTTCGAGCTGCTGCGGGGAGCGCTGGTACACCATGGGTATTGGGCTGTGGCGGTGCTGTTGTTGCTGGAAGGCGCGGGATTGCCTCTGCCGGGTGAGACTATTCTGCTGCTGGCCAGCTTCCTGGCCTATTCCGAGCATGAGTTGCAGCTTCCCTGGGTGATTGTGGTCGGGACGGTGGCCTCGACGTTGGGAGGAGAGTTTGGCTTTGCTTTGGGGCGGCACGGCGGACGTCCGCTGATCGAGCGCTACCAGCATGTGTTTTCCATTCGAGCGGAGACAGTGGAGCGGGGGGATCGGCTGTTCGAACGTTACGGGGCGGCCACTGTTTTTCTGGCACGATTTCTGTTCGGCATGCGGGTGGTGGCTTCGCTGCTGGCGGGGGCGCTCCATATGCCGTGGCGGAAGTTCGTCGTCTTCAACTTCCTGGGAGCGGCGGTTTGGGTAACAGCAATTTGCGGCGCTGGTTATTTATTTGGCGGACATTGGGGCCGGCTGGCCCATGATCTGGGGCGCTTCGATTTACTGGCGGCCATTGTCGTGGGGGTCGCTGTGTTCTGGCTGTGGTGGCGAAGCCGGAGGCGACGGAATGGCGGGTAGCGAAATGCGCCGGGGATCGTCTCGGAATCGGGTCGGGCAGGATCGGAAGAATGTCATAAGGAGGCAGGCCAGAAGCGCACCGCAGGAGCCGAAGCGCGGAATCATTCAATGACCCTAACGGCACGATTGAGGGCTTTGGCCACGGAAAACAGAGGGCAGCGTCTGGAAGACGCTGCCCTCTGTTGTTACGATCGCCAGTCGCAATGCGACGGTTTATTTGCCGATGGTGTATCCGACCGAGACGCCTACGCGAAACACGTTGTTGGAATTGAAACCCTGATTGTTCTGGATGTGGTAGTAGTGGCCTTCGGGGCGCACGAAGATGTGGGGCAGGTGGTGCCAAACGTAATAGCGGAGGCCTCCGCCGATGTCCTCCATGAAGTGATTGCCGCTGGTGAAGTTGACGCATCCGGGAATGCTGCAGGAGCTAAGGATGTCGAAGCGGTTGCTGGCGATGCCGACACCGGCAAGGAAGTCGAGGCCGATTTTCTTGGTCACTTTGGGCTGGAAGAGGACGTTTACGTCGGTCAGGATGGGGCGGTATTTTTCGTAGCCAAAGTAGTTTGCCTGGTGATACCTCCAGGAGGTTTCGACGTTAAGGCCGAGGCGATGTTTGAAGGCGACGACGTCAGCTCCGAGGCTGGGGTAGATGCCACCTTTTTCGGTCGGCGGCTGGAAGGACACGATGTCGCTGGAAGAGGCGAGCGACTCGAGGATGTTGCCGCCGACCAGGATGTCACCTTGCTGAGCCGAGGCGAAATTGGCGAACACAAGAACGGTACACGCGGATAAGAGCAGCGCGAATTGTCTCAATACAAATCCCTCGTCAGTCAGTTTGGACTTCTGGAGTTCACCAGCAGACTGGTGGTACCGGCGAAGCCGCGAATGGACACGCCCAAGACAAGCGCCGGGGCTGCCGGAATCGGCTGCCCCAGCATACCAAACCCCGCGATCATGCGCGGAGTCAGAGGTCTAATCTGAGCCGCCGAAGGTATAGCCGATTGAGGCACCGACCCGGAACACATTGTCGGAGTTGAAGTATCCATTGTCGGTCGGGCTGTCGTTGTTCTGGATGTGGTAGTAGTGAATCTCAGGGCGGACAAATGCGTGGCGCCAGACGTAATAGCGGATGCCGCCGCCAAGGTGCTCCATGAAGTGATCGGAGCTGTTGTAACAACCACTGCAGGACACGCCCTGTTCGTATATTCGAGTGTCGCCAGCGCCGATTCCCGCCATGAGGTCGAAGCCGATCTTCTTACTCAGATGCGGTTGGTAGAGCAGATTGAAGTCGGTCAGGATCGGGCGATAATTTAATCCGGTCCCGCTCCCCAGGGCACCCTGAGTAGCGCGCCAGGCGGTTTCAACATTGACGCCGAGGTGTTTGTAGAAAACCACATCGCCGCCGATGTTGAGATAGAGGCCGCCTCTCTCCGACGGGATGGCGGTTGAATTGGAGGAAGACGACACGAGCGAGCCGCCACCAATAAAAGCGTCGCCCTGCTGGGCAGAGACAAACTGGACTGAGAACAAGACTGCGAGAACGGCTGTGAAGATCGCTAACTTTCTCAAGAGAAACCTCCTAATCAGTTCCTGCATTGCTAAGATGCGTCCGTGAAATGGTTGGGATGCAGCAAAAAGTGCCACCACTCATCATAATTTCAAGCCGAGCTCAGATTCAACTGAGGGCCCAGTGCTTTCAAGGATACCTCAAGAATCGCAAATCCTCTGTCCTTCGGGACTGCTCTCTGGAATTGTTCTGTAACGGCTTGCAAACCCCGACGCTTGAGATAAGTTGCGGTGCAGACAATAAAAAAGATCGCGCCTCTTGTGGAGAATGTCCGAGATGCCGGCTACTTGGTCTTACCGCCGCCGGGAGCGCGGATGTGATCGAAGGCGATGGGGCCACCGCCGAAGAAGATTAAGGCAAACGCGAGGGCGGCGAGAGCCAGGGGAAATTCGTATCCGCCGTTACCCATTAAACCGTTGTGAAAATTCACCTTGGCGATGGCGACGGAGACATCAATGCAGATCGCCAAAGCTGCAACGCGAGTGAACAAGCCGAGCAGAACGAGAAGGCCGCCAAAGAACTCGGTGAAGGCAGAGAGGTAGGCGGTCCAAGCCGGGAGCCCAAGGCTGGCGACGAACTCGGCATGGTGGTGCAGTCCGCCGAAAACCTTGTGGGATCCGTGGACGACGATGATAGCGCCGAGGGCGAGACGCATGACAAGGAGCGCGAGGGGTTGCAGGCGATCGAGGTAGCGCAAGTGGTTCCTCCTCCGGCGGAAAGAGAGATAGATTACAGCAGCGGGACGAAGGAGGGAAGCAGTGGGTTCAAAGGAACGGGGCGAGCGCGCCCTTCGGTCGCTGTCGCACTCTCAGGGCAGGCTTCGTAGATTCGCGCGGCCCGCTCAGATCCCTTTCGGCTTCCTCCTCGGCTTTGCTCGGGGCTTCGGCAGAGCAGGGCGGGCTTTTCGCTGCGCAAAGAACGCCTGCTCAGGATGACCATAAAACTGCACCACTACCCGTTCAAATCAAATGATTGCGCAAGCGGCCGACTTCTGGTAACGTTTTTTCGCTCCAAGATACGGTCTGCCGGTAGCGCTCCGTCCGCAACCTGGTCGCGGCGCGTGGTGCAGGCCTCCCCCCGTTCTTGGAAAGTAACTTAGCCGCGGAAGCGAAATCGGCGATATCGTCCGTGAAACAGATAGAGTCAGAGCGAACCCGCAACTTCGGATGAGGAGCTGTGTTTCGGAAGTGAAGGTCGCTAACAAGTTCTGGTGTCAGGAGGCGGTAATGAATCGCATTTTGAAGGATGGAAATAGCCTGCAGAAGTGGGTAGTGCTTCTGCTCTTGATGGGGGTTCCGGCTTTTGCCTGGGGCCAGAAAAAGACAAGCGCACCTGCTCCTAAGGCGGCGCCAGCACAACATGCGAGTGCGCCTTCTCATTCGGCGCCTTCGCATGCAGCGCCTTCGCACGCCGCGACCCAGTCGCACTCATCACCTTCGCACGGGAATGCGACGGCGAGCCGTGGGAGCACAACGGCGGGCGGCGCGCACGGAACGGCGGCGGGCGGTGCGCACGGAACGGCGGCGGGCGGCGCGCACGGAACGGCGGCGGGCGGCACGCATGGAACGGCGGCGGGCGGCACGCATGGAACGGCGGCGGGCGGCACGCATGGAACGGCGGCGGGCGGCACGCATGGAACGGCGGCGGGCGGCGCGCACGGAACGGCGGCGGGCGGCGCGCATGGAACGGCGGGGGGCGGCGCGCACGGAACGGCGGCGGGCGGCGCGCACGGAACGGCGGCGGGCGGCGCGCACGGAGCGGCGGCGGGCGGCGCGCACGGAGGCAACGCGCATCAGCCGGCGGGCACCAGGAACGTCAGCCTGAAGGGTGGAGGATCGGCGAGTGTGCGTAAAAATGGATCGATTCGTTCGGTCGACCGCAACGGCATGCACATTGAGCATGGGGTTCGTGGCGGGCGCACGGTTGTGAGTGAACGGAACGGAGCGCGCATCGTGACCCGTGGGGGGCATGGCGGCTATGTGCAGCGCGCCTATGTGACGCGGGGCGGGCACGCGTACTATTCGCGGACTTTCTATGACCACGGCCACTACCGGGTTGGGCTTTATCGCGGCTATGGCTGGGGCGGACATACGTACTACGGCTATTACCCAGGGGTCTGGTACCATCCGGGATTTTATGGGTGGGGCTACCAACCTTGGGGAGCGCCGGTGTACTGGGGCATCGGGGCATGGGGTTGGGGAGGAGCGCCATGGTGGGGCTTCTACGGCGGGTGGTGGAATCCCTATCCGGTTTATGCTGCTCCTTATTACTGGCTGACCGATTATCTGATCGCACAGCAGTTGCAGGCGGCGTATGCGGCTCGAGCTGAAGCCAACGCGGATGCGGTGGCGGCGGATGCGTCGGCCAATGCTGGAGACGGAGGCGGAGATGCCGCTCCTGCTCAGGCAGCAGCTGCGGGTCCGGTGGCGTTGACTCCTGAAGTGAAGGAGGCGATTGCCCAGGAAGTGAAGGCGCAGTTGGCGGCACAGCAGGCACAGGCGGCGCAGCAAGGTGGAGGCGCTCAAACCGCGTCCGCGGCTCCGGCGTCCAGCGACAACACGCCGCCCCCGGCGCTCGATCCTTCACAGCGTACGTTTGTGGTGGATTCGGACGTGACAGTCGTGGCCAACGGTCAGGAATGCGCGCTTTCGTCCGGGGATGTGATTACGCGTCTGACGGACACTCCGGATGGTGACCAGAACGTAACTGCCAGCGTCTCGGCGACGAAGAAGGGCGACTGTGCGTCGGGAGCAACCGTTGCGGTGAAAGTGGATGACCTGCAAGAGATGTACAACCACTTCCAGGAGAACATCACCAACGGTATGGGCGAAATGGCGAAGAAGCAAGGGACGGGCGGTATGCCGAAGGCGCCTGACACGGGCACCCAGGCCGGGGCCGTTCAACCTCCGCCACCGGATAACAGCGTGGCGAAAACTTTGCAAGACCAGCAGGCGGCGGCCGACGAGACCGAGTCGCAGGTCAAGCAGGAAACCGCGGGAGGCGGCGGGCAGTAAGCCACACCGCGACCAGAACGCAGTTCAACGGTCGATCGGTCGATCGATGATCGACAATCGATGATCAATCGGTCCTTATCAATCGATTAGGGGAGCGTCGGATAACGACGCTCCCTTCTGCAATGGTACTGGCAGTTTTTTCTGGACGATGCAGGGGAGGGTTTTGCTATGTCGAATAAATTCCGCGACCTGGTTCCGGGGATTTTGCTTCTAGCGGCCACGATCTTTGTTGTGGCGATCTTTCCGACGCCGCTGTCGAATGCCCAGGCGGTTAGTTTGCAGGAGCAATTGGCGGCGCAGTACAAGCTGGCCAAGATGGGGTCGGATTCGAGCGGATGGTCGATTGTCGAAGAGGGTACGCTGCTGAGCATCCAAAAAGGGGGAATCAAAGGGAGCCCCTACAAGACCTCGTTCACGCGCTCTGCGACCTTTCAGGACGGGACGGTTCATGCGGCTGCCGACCCGGCCTCTGGAAAAGCTGGTGACATAAAGAACAAACTTTGTGGCGTTTTCAAGAAATGTCCCACCACGCCAGATGCGGTGAATGACGAATCGACTACCAAGTTGTTCGCGAAGGGCGACAAAGTTTACGCCACCAAGATCGATGTCGGCGTGGACAAGGACACGGTGACGATGGCCATCGTCGCCTGCGACACCTGCAACAAGACCGATCCGCCGACTTACAACAAGGCTAACGTGGTGTTCGTGTTTCCCAAGGGAACTTTGGCGACGGCGAGCGCGGGGCAGGTCGAGGATACCATCGGGACACTGCTCTCGATCAGCACTGACGATGCGAAGCAGGGGGATAGCGCGCAGCAGGGCGGAGATCAGCAGCAGGGCGGGGATCAGGGCGGCGGGCAACAACAGGCCGGGCAGCAGCAGCCAGCGGCTCAGGAGCAACCGCAACCGGAACCGGCGAGCATCGATAAAGGGATGACGACAGACCAGGTGCAAGCAGCAATGGGCAAGCCGGACAAGATCGTGAACCTGGGAACCAAGACGATCTACTACTACAAGGATATGAAAGTTATATTCCTGAGCGGCAAGGTTTCTGACGTGCAGTGAGTTGCAGGCCCAATCTGCAGCACGAAGCAGCAAGTTCGCTCCTCCACGGAGAGGCTTGCGGCGTAAGGCCGGTTGCGGAGCAGCCAGGATGGCTGCTCCGCAAAGTTGGCCGATTTCCTAGAGCGTAATGTTGACGTCTACAGTTGTCGTCGCGCCGTTCGCCGGCACATTGATTGAAGGAATGGACGTAGAGCTTCCGCGAGCCTCGATAGGCTGTACTAGTATCGCGGTGCCGTTCGTGGCTGTGACCTGATAGCCATAATCAATGGTGGCTGAGCCCGTGAACGAGATCTTATCAGTCGTGGGCGTGGCCAATAGCCAGGAATAGTGAATGATGGCCGAGCAGGTGTAGGTGCCTGCGCTCACCAGTGTCGCAACCCCAGTGGCTCTTTCGTCGTGTTCGCTCGCAGCATCGCCAGCATCGGCGCTCGCGCTGCACCCGACAACTCCATTTTTCGGGATCGCTGACCTGACGGTGATGGTGAACTTAATAATCAGTTCACCGGTCTCAGTGGTGGCCGCGGGAGCCTCGACTTCGGCTTCCGACTGACGTACCGGAGAGAAGGTTCCGGTGGCAGGATCGTAGTAGCCGGGAACGCGATGCGAGGTTTGCGCCGGTTTAGCGAATTGGCCGAAGCTGAATGGAGCAAGTGCCAGGCCCAGAATGAACAGAGACACAACAACTAGCTTGTGACTTAGCATGATTATCTCCTGAGAGGTATGGACCGCGCAGAACGCGAGTCCTAGCGCAGGAAAAATATCTCAGGAAGAAATTCGCGGCAATGGCACGTTCGGGTGTGAAAGATCTGGCTAGCCCCAGTCGCGTGGCAGTTGCTGCATTCAAGCGCATTCATCCGCGGCTGCCGCGAGGGTTGCGCCATCGTCGGGTAACCCCGTAGCGTACCGCGCTGTGGCAAAAGCTAAAGTCAGCCAGGGCAGCAACTTGAGCCTTCGACATAGTACTTCCGTACCGTCTCTAGTACTTCAGTTACCGGTTCGCGAGTGACTTGGGACGCGCCTTCGCAAAACTACTTCTAATTAGGTATCTAGAAACAAACACCACAACATATAGATATACCCTCAAAAAGGCCTTTCTGCGAATTCCAAGAAATGGGCATAAAACTCAATGAAACACGGAGATTTGCTCTGAGGCGGGGCTTTTCAGGGCTGATATATGCTCTGGACACCGAGAGCCCCCGGACAGGCATTGGAGGGCGAGGAAATTCAGGGCAAGCGCCGCGGGCCGGAGACAACGGAGCGGGACGGTTCTGGTGGACAGGCAAGGAAACTGGGGCAAGGAAACATGGCCGACTCGCGAGAAGTGATGAACATACGCCAGGCGTCGCAGTACCTGGGAGTGAGTCCGGACACGCTTTACAAGTACGTTGGGGAACAGAAGATTCCTGCTTTCAAGCTGGGCAACCGCTGGCGGTTCAAGAAATCGAAGCTGGATCAGTGGATGGAAGAGAAGTCGAGCCAGATGGAGTCGGGAACGAAGCATAAGGCGAGGGCGGCAACGAAAGCTGCAGCCGGGTCGCAGTAGTTAAGAAGTTCCGGCGGGACGCCGGCACTACAAAACCGCCGGGAAGCCGGCGCTACGAAAAGGCGGGCACACATGTTTGGAATGGGATCGAAGACGATTGTAGGTCTGGACGTGGGCTCTTCCAGCATCAAGGCGGTGGAGTTGAAGAAAAAGGGTGCACAGATTGAAGTGTCGCACCTGGGGCTGGAACCGCTGTCCTCTGACATTGTGGTCGATTCGATGATCGTGGACTCGGGAACGGTATCGAGCGCGATATCGAAGCTGTTTGCCGACTGCCTGATCAAAACCAAAGCGGTGGCCACGGCGGTGAGCGGCCACTCGGTGATCGTCAAGAAGATCTCGCTGCCCTCGATGAGCGACCAGGAACTGGCCGAGACCATCGAGAAAGAAGCGGCGCAGCACATTCCCTTCGATCTGGCGGATGTGAGCCTGGACTACCAGATTCTGTCCGAAGAAGCGGGCAGCTCGCAGATGGACGTTTTGCTGGTGGCGGTGAAGAAGGACAAGATTTTGAACTACACCAACGTACTCTCGATGGCGGGACGCACTCCGGCTATCGTGGACATCGACGCGTTGGCTCTGCAGAACTGCTACGAGTACAACTACCAGCCGGCGCCGGGCCAGGTGGTGGCGCTTTTGAACCTGGGCGCCAGCGTAATGAATATCAACATCGTGAAAGGCACGACGCCGCTGTTCCCACGCGACGTCAGCGTGGGCGGGCATCAGTACACGGATTCCCTGCAGAAGGAACTGGACCTGAACTTCGAAGATGCGGAGAAACTGAAGTTGGGTGAGAAGGTGGGAACGGTGAGCGAAGACGCAAAGGCGCCGATCCTGCAACAGGTGACCGAAATCATCGTGCTGGAAATCCAGAAGACGTTTGACTTCTTCCGGGCGAGCGCGGCGGGCGAGCACATCGAGAAGATTTACCTGGCGGGCGGTTCAGCGAAGGTGCCGGGGTTGATGGAAGCATTGCGGCAGGAATTTTCGATGCCGGTTGAGTTGTTGAATCCATTCCAGCGGGTGGTGCCGCCGACGGACGGTCCGGGAGCGGAGCTGGTGGAGCAGAATCCGGGTCAGCTCGCAGTTGCCGTGGGCTTGGCTTTGAGGAGCTTTGAATCCCTATGATCAGAATCAACCTGCTCGAAACATCGAAGGGGAAAGGCAAGCGCGGCGGAAGCGGGCCGACGATGCCGGCTATCGAAATGGGCGACATGGGTTCGCCCAAGTTGAAGGTGCTGGTCGTGCTGCTGTTGGCCGGGGCGCTGAATTTTGGCTACTGGTACCGGCTGGACCGGCAATCGAAGTCGATCGCCAAGCAAATGGCGGCTGCGGAGCAGAAAAACCGCGAATTGAGCGACGTGAAAGCACGCTTTTTGGAGCGGCAGAGGCAGGCCGACAACTACAAGAGGCGGGTGGATGTGATCGATTCGCTGCGCGCGGGTCAGGCCGGGCCGGTCAACCTGCTGGCCATGCTGGGCGAGACCGTGAACGGAACGGAAGCAGTCTGGCTGAGCAAGATGGATGACACGGGCGCAAGCGTAAACCTGGAAGGCACGGCTCTGAGCACGGACGCGGTAGCCAATCTGATTGCGAACCTGCAGAAGACTGGCTTCTTCAAGAGCGTGGAGATCAAGGAAACCTTCCAGGACGAAGCGATCAAGGACATGCAGGCGTTCCAGTTCACGCTGACCTGCGAGAAGGGAAAGTCGTAAAGGCGGACCTATGGCGATGAATTTTAGCGAACTGTCGGGTATTAAGCAGTGGGCGGCGGTGCTGGCGGGAGGAGCGCTGGTCACAGCGGCGCTGTACTTCACGGTGTTCAAGAGCCAGAGCGATAAGAATGCGAAGGCGGAGCATGAGATGCAGGACAAGGTTCGGGAAAACATCGAACTGGAAGCCTACCGTCCCAAGCTGAAAGACATGGAGCGGCAGCTGGCGAACTTGAAACAGCAACTGGAAATCGAACGGCGCATTGTTCCGGACGAGAAGCAGGTGGATGGCTTCATCGAGATGCTGGATGGGGAAGCCCAGAAGGCGGGCGTAGAGCTGCGCCGCTATACCGCGAAGCCGGTAGCTGCCAAAGAGTACTACTCGGAAGTTCCGTTCGATATGGAGCTAGACGGCCCGTACTACTCGATGCTGAATTTCTTTGACCGGGTGGGCAAGCTGGAGCGCATCGTGAACGTCAGTGGACTTCTGGTGGCGAACACGAAAAACCCCAGCGCGGCCAAGGCCAAGCATACCTACCAGTATGCGCCGAACGAGAGCGTGATAGCGACGTTCACAGCGACGACGTTCTTCAGTCACGATTTAACTCCGGCCGGGCCGGGACCTGGAAGCAAGCCTGCGACTGCAAAGGCAGGCGGCAAATAGGAATCGCTTATGAAGCTGATGACAGGCATTCTGGCAGTAGTAATGATAACGGGGGCGGCTTGGGGGCAAAACCCGGGCGCCATCGACAACCCGCGCAGCGCCGTGAAATCGCTGCCGCGGACAACGACCAACAACAGCGCAGTGCTGGTGGCGCAAGCGACCAAGCCAGCACCGGGCGCTCCGGCGCCGGCAGTGAAGCCGCTGACGATTCCGGGGGCAGCGGCAGTTCCGGCTCCGGCGAAGGCGGCAGTTATGCCGGCGTCGAGCCAGAACAACACGCTGCAACGGGTGAAGGTTGTGCAAAATGCGGATGCTATTCAGATCGAGATCAGCTCCCGCGAGGCAGTGACTCCTAAGGTAAGCAAATTGAGTTCGCCCGCCCGCGTGCTGGTGGAGCTGCCAGCAACGGTCATGGCAACACCGCAGAGCAAGATTGCGGTGGGTCAGGGCGGGGTCAAGGGCGTGCGCATCGGCATGGACGGCAAAACGCCTCCGACGACGAGCGTAGTCGTGGATCTGGAACAGGCGCTCGGCTACGAGTTGACGCCGGGCCCAGGCAACAGTTTCGTGCTGATGCTGCATACGCAGGCAGTAGCGAAGAGCGCTCCAGCGGCAGCTCCGGCGAAGGCTCCTGCGGCGGCGGCCAAAGTGCAGGCGGTGGCGGCGAAGCCGGCTGTGGCAGTTCAAGCGGCAACGGGGGCGAAGAGCACTCCGGCTTCAGCTGGGGTAAGCGCGGCTTCGACTTCGGCTGCGAAGCCACACGATGCGTTCATGCCTAAGAAACCAGG
>Ga0307476_10001012_pt1 | contig 18210 bp, 14 predicted proteins | sample atmos_gasesECM2C_2_FD_203314 | JGI IMG/M metagenome (GOLD analysis project Ga0307476, IMG submission 203314) | Hardwood forest soil microbial communities from Morgan-Monroe State Forest, Indiana, United States - atmos_gasesECM2C_05 | ecosystem: Environmental > Terrestrial > Soil > Temperate... | reverse complement strand
ATCTTGAGCGACATAACATGAACTTCTTTCTTATCGGCATAGACGTGCGCATTGAGTGTGACGTGGTGTCCTTCATGGCCTTTCACCGCGTCCGGATTGGTGATTGTCCAACTTTTGCCGTCTTTGTCGCTTACAAACATCTTCCCGTCTTTGCTGATTTTGCCCGTAACGTCGACAGCCTTTGCGGACGCGTCGGCCTTCATGTTGTCCTGCTTCATGGAGTCCTGGGCCAGTGTGATGCCACACATCAGCAGGCAAAGCGCGAAACAAATGGTTATTAACCTTTTCATCTTGGTCTCCTTCTTGAAGATATGCAGTCAGCCGGGCAAAATTATACGCCTAACAGCTGACGCTTGGCTTGCCCCGTTCTGCGGTGCCGCCGCCTTTGCAAAAAATCTGGAAAATCCATAGATTCGTTGCTGTGCTCGGGACCAGTCAAATTCTCGTGGCTCTCTGCTCCTTGTGACGAATCCGCTCACGGCGCCCAGAGGCGCTCCCATCATCGTGGTCAGCAACCTGGTCAAGCAGTTTGGACGGTTCGCCGCGCTGCGCCGAGTCAACGCGCAGTTTGATGCCGGCAGGTTTTATGCGATTCTCGGCGACAACGGGGCAGGGAAGACTACTCTCTTGCGGGCGCTGGCGGGATTGACTCATCCCACGCGCGGCGAGATTTCCATCCTGGGCAAGAACCCGCACGAGGCCAGCCGCGAGATCGGCTATATGGCGCATCCGTCCCTGCTTTATGACGAGATGAGCGGCATGGAGAACCTGCGCTACTTCGCGCGGCTCTACGACATTGCCGGCGACGGCCGCTGTGAACAGGTGATTCGGGCCGTGGGGCTTGATGCTGAGTTGTCGCGGCCCCTGGGCAAGTACTCGCAAGGCATGCGGCAGAGAATGTCTCTGGCGCGGGCCATCCTGCACGATCCAAAGATTCTCTTGCTGGACGAGCCGTTTTCCAACGTGGATGTGCATTCGGCGCGGGAGATGGTCAGTTTGCTCCAGGGCATGCGCGATGCTGGCAAAACTGTTTTTGCGGTCACCCACCAGGCCGCGCTTCTCGAGGGCGTGGCTGACGAATTTGTTTGGATGCACGCCGGGCAAATCGTCGACCGCACGAACGGTCTTGCGCGCGATCTGAACCATCATGATTCGAACCGAGCGGTGGAACCATGAGATCGTTCTGGTCGATCGCGCTCGCCACGCTGACCAAAGACATCCGCCTGGAGTGGCGCTCCAAGGATGCGCTCAACGCGATGCTCTTTTTCTCTCTGCTAGTAGTGGTGATCTTCGTTTTTTCCTTCGATCCGTTGGCAGAAGAGTCACGCCACATTGTCGGCGGTTTGGTTTGGGTGGCGTTTTTATTCGCAGCGGTTGTCGCCCTGAACCAGACATGGGCGCGCGAGTTGCGCAACCAGGTGCTCGATGCCTATCGCGTCTCTCCAGCTCCAGCCAATGCATTGTTCCTTGCTAAAGCGGTGGGAAATTTTATTTTGGTCAGCCTGCTGGAAGCCCTGATGGCACCGCTATTCGTGATCTTCTACAACCTGCGCGTTCTCGGTCCGGCATGGCAGTTGATTCCAGTGGCGCTGCTGGGAACCTGGGCTCTGGTGGTGAATGGAACATTCTTTGCGGCCATGTCGCTGCGCACGCGCAGCCGCGAACTTATGCTGCCTCTGCTCTTATTCCCGGTTTCCATCCCCGCGGTGCTGGGCATGGTCGCCGGCACGACCAATATTCTTACGGGGGAGAATCCCGCCCACTTCTACATCGTATTGCTTCTCACCTACGATGTGGTGTTTACTACTGCTTGTCTCGCCTTGTTTGAAACAGTGTTGCAAGCGGAATGAGTCAAAAGAGGAAATGAAACGTGCCTTCCCCATCCTCGCAGTTCTGACGGTTCTTTTCCTCGCTTACGCTTTTTATCAGGCTTTGTGGGTCGCGCCCACAGACGCCTTGCAGGGTGACGTTTACCGGATTATTTACTATCACGTACCTTCGGCGTGGACGGCCTTCCTGCTGTTCTTCATCAATTTCATCGCTTCGGTGCAATATCTGGCCAATGCGAGACCATCGACTGCGCGCGCTGCAAAGTGGATTGTGATTGCGATTGGAATTGTCGGCTTCGTTGCACCGTTCATCCCGCAGGTGCGACAACAGCTACCAACCGGGATGTATCCCAGCTCAGTCGCGACTACGTTCCTGATCATTACCACCCTTTATTTCGTGATCGGAAAGTACTTCGTTGACCAGGATCTCGATGTGCTGGCGGTGACCACGGCGGAAGTTGGCGTGGTTTTCTGCAGTATCGTGCTGGTTACCGGCCCTATCTGGGCGCGGCCGGTGTGGGGCATCTGGTGGGCGCCGGGAGATATCCGCCTCGCCTCCACTCTGGTTCTTTGGCTGATCTACGTGAGCTATCTGGTGCTTCGTCGGTTCTCTGACAGCGCGCAGACTCAGAAGCTGGCGGCGGTGTTGGCGGTTTTTGGAGCGCTTGACGTCCCGCTGGTTTATTTTTCCATCTGGTTTTTCCGAACACAGCATCCCCAGCCCGTAATCGGCGGAGGCGGTTCGATGGACCCGCGGATGTTACACGTGCTGTTGATCAGCTGGATGGCGTTTCTGTCTTTCGCGTTTCTGGTGTGCTGGTCGCGTTACCGGCTGGAGAAGCTGCGCCGCGAAGTCGAAGAAGCTGAGGCTCTCGAATCGTTGATGGAGACCTCAGCGACGTTTTCCGCGGGCAAAGTTCCTTTTAGCCAAGGGTCAAAATGAATTCAATCAAATTCCTCTACGCCGCCTATATAGCTACTTGGCTGATTCACGGTCTCTACCTCGGGAGTCTGGTGCGCCGCTACGGCCGCTTGCGGCAGCAGATGAAGGATCTGGGCAAGGGGAAATAGCAGACTTCAGCTCGGCACTTTCATCTCGCGCTGCAGGGCGCTCAGAAAATCCGTGCTTCCGCTGGAGCGGAGGAATTCGTAGTCCTCAATCATGGCGGCAGTTCCTACGCGCAAAGATGGCAGAGGAGATTCCACGCGGATTACTCGCGCGGTGAAGCGCACCCGGACTGCGTCAGTCAGCGTGATGTGAGGTGGAAAGGTAAGAGTGACGTCACAACGGGTTCCCGCCGGGACCGGGCGGTCGAGGTAGAAGAACACCCCGCGGGCGCTCACATTCTGGGTTTCGGTTTGGAATTCGTCTTGGTCGAGACGAACCACTGCGGGCAGGCGCATGTCAAAGCGCCGCATCATCCGCCGTTCCTGAGCGTCCGGTTGCATCCGTGCCGTATATTCCGAAAGCATGTTGCTCAACTAAGACCCATTCAAATGCAGTACGGAAATCAACTTTCAGGCTGGAAGGACAAGGCCACGCCGCCCATGAAAGGCCCTGACTACCACCAATGTATAGAATTGCCAGCGCTTTGCAAGAGCAAAAAATACTCCGGAACTGTTTCAGTAAATGCTCAAGCAAATCGGGCGGCTGAGGAGGAGGCACGAATCCAGTCTAATCATCGTCAGCAATCCCGCTGCCATCCGGTGTCTGCGACTCTTGCCTTTTGGTCCACGAAAAGTCAGCAGGTTTTGGTAGCCGCGGTCGCGGTTGTGCCCCAGAGATGCAAGCCTTTGCAGAACCAGCCCCGTGGCGGTTATCTGCAATTCGCTTCATTCCACGTTCGTGCCACGGTTTTTCCCGGCTGGCTCCGGCATCTTTCCAGGTCTCGAAACGCATCAGACAATTGCGTGAGCGGGGGGACGAGCGAAGCCTCGCTTGACTTGGCTATCCGTAGATGTTTAAGTAGTTGTTTGTTTTCCGCCAGTTTCTAATGACAGGTCAGCAGCGGGCGGTTTCGCCGGCGCCGGGTGAGTACTGACTCGCGCCGTTTCTAACTCTAACTCTCTCCAAAAAGATCTGGTTGAAGTGATCTGGTTGAAAATGGTTCGTTGAAGAAGATGGGTTAAAGAAGGTGGTTCGTTGAATCGGAGGAAAAGCGTGATGGGAAATGGCCGTTGGTGGGGCAGAACCTTGGGAAGAAGAACCTTGGGAAAAAGCTCGGAAACAGGCTTGGCGCGGGTCGGTGTTCTTGGGGTGATGTTTATCCTGTTTGTGGCAGGTTCCGGGTTGCTGGGCCTGGGTTCCCGTCGATCTGCCCATACTCCCGGCTCTCCGATTCCAACTCTCTCCAAATCTTCCCTGAAGTCGAAGCCGGGGGCGCGCTCCATTCTTGGCCAATTGCCGATCATCTTCGAGCCCAATCAGGGCCAGGCCGATCCGCGGGCGAAATTCCTGGCGCACGGCCCGGGATACAGTCTGTTCCTTAAGAGTAGCGGCGCGGTGCTGGCCATGCAAACGGCCCAAGCGTCGCGACCGGACGGCGGCGAACAATTCGTAAATATGACGCTGGTGGGAGCGAACCCAGCGGCCGACCTCACCGGAGCCGATCCCTTGCCCGGCAAGAGCAACTACCTGATTGGCAACGACCCGCATAAGTGGCATAGCGGCGTTCCGCAGTTTGGCGGGGTTCGCTACGCAAGCGTTTATCCCGGGATCGATCTCATTTTCTATGGAAACCAGGGCCGTCTGGAATTCGACTTCCGGGTCGCGCCTGGTGCTGATCCATCGCAAGCGGAACTGCAGTTTGACGGGGCAAGCAAATTCGAGCTGAGCGGCGGCGATCTGATTCTCACCGGCAAAGATGCCGGCGGATTGCGCCTGCAAGCGCCTCAGGTTTACCAGCGCGACGGAGATCGCCACAAGCCGGTTGCGGGACACTTTGTTTTGCGCACCGCAAACCGCGTCGGGTTCGAGATCGGCGCCTATGACCACAGCCGCGAGCTGATTATCGACCCGGTGCCCGTTTTTTCCACGTATTTCGGCGGCAGCGGCACGGAAACCTCTCCTTCAGTCGCGGTCAACGGAAATGGCAACATTTATATTGTCGGTAGCACGCAGGGTTCACCGGCGAGCACTTTTCCTAATGGACCCACCGTTGGGAATCCTCCGCAGACCTTAATTGGTCCGCTGTCTCTGACAGGGGCTAGTCCAAGCCATATCTTCGTCGCCGAGATCAATCCTTCGCGGCCGGCCTCGGTAGTGTACGAAACCTTCATAGGCGGTACTGGATCAGATTCCAGCATAGGCATCGGCGTGGACAACGGCGGCAATGCCTATATCGTGGGAAACACCAGTTCTACCGACTTCCCGACCGGTGGCCAACCCGGTGTCGGCGGCATTCCCTACCAGACTACGCCTGAGACCAAAACGCAATGCGCCGGCTCCCCCACCTGCACGTCTGTGTTCGTTAGTGTGTTGAGCGGGACCAGCGCGATTCCAGGATCGACGCTCACATACTCTTCTTATCTCTCGGGCAATGGCGACGACCAGGCCACAGGAATGACCATCGACACCAAAGGCAACGTGTTCATCACCGGCACCACGACTTCCCAAGACACGCCTTCCCCGACCGACTCTTTTCCCGCGAGCTACTTGCCCGTGCCTTACCAAACCCAGCCGAAGACGAGCCTCCAGTTCTTCGTCACCGAGATCAATACGGTAAGCGCGAGTAGTGCAGGCGGCATTGAGTATTCGACGTACTTCGGGGGCGGCACGCCCGTTCCGACCGCCGCAAACTGTGGCGCACCACCCTGCAACGTCGGTGGCGGCATCGCGGTCGATGCAACCGGCAACATGTACTTCAGTGGCACGACGAATTTCTTCAATAGCGGTCGGGGCGCCTTCGGCGACAGCGCTCAGTCGGATGATTTCCCCATCCTCAACGCCTATCAACCCTGCCTGGATTCGCCTCCGCCGCTCACGACCCCGCCCCCTCAAAACCCGTGTCTGACAACGCTGCCTACGCCGTTTTCGACCGATGCGTTCGTCGCCAAAATAAATCCCCAAGGGGCCGCGGGTTTGCAGCTGCTTTGGTCGACTTACCTCGGCGGGAGCATGAACGAAACGGGCCCCGCGGTCGCGGTTGACTCCGGCGCGGCCAACGTTTACCTGACCGGAGAGACAAATTCCACTGGCTTCACCCTGCCCACGGGCACCTCACCCTTCCAGCCGTGCCTGGATACTCCTCCGGTTACACCGCCAGTTTTGACGTGTAGCGTCACCTCAACACCCACAGCCCCTGCGCCCTTCGACGCCTACGTGGCGCGGATGACCAACCCCACGCAGAATGGGTCCGGCACTCCGGTAAATGTGGCGCTCACCTATTTCACGTACCTGGGCGGAACAGGGAACGATAGTGGCGCGGCCATCGCCGTGTTGAATTCGCCCTCGAGCACTCCGCTCAACGATGTAGTCCTCACCGGGGCGACCAGTTCTACAGACTTCCCGACTACAGCCGGCAGGTTCCAGAGTACGCTCAACGGCGCGCAGAACGCTTTCTTTGCCCAGATTAATACGAATACGGTTGTGAGCCAGAATAATGTTGGTTCTTTTTCCACTTATTTCCCGCACGCAGCTCCCGGCGGCAATGGCGTGGATCGCGGCACCAGCATTGCCGTCGATCCCAACCTGAATTCTTATTTTGTCGGCGACACCACCTCGACGAACCTTCAGGTTGAGGATCAACTTCAGAGCACGCTCGCACCCGGCGCCACCCGCAACGCCTTCGTTGTCGAGGTGGGAAGCGCCGCCGAGTTGTGCATCACCTGTATACCGCCAGTCCTCTCCACGCTCGGAGAGTTGGGTGCCGGCAATCAGGTTACGGCTACCTTTACGGTTTTCAACGAAGGGCCAGACCCGGCCACGAATGTCGAAGTGAACGCCTCGGTTTCCAGTAGTGAAGTGACGCTGATCAGCGCTGCCGCGCCCCCTGGTACCTGCAGTTCGCCGAGCCAGAACGCGCTGGTTTGCCAGATCCCAACCCTGCAAGCCGGTTCCATCGCGCAGATCGCTGTTGTGGTGGCTGTGAACAACCCTTGCAACTCCTGTTCGGTGATAGCCAAGGTATCAAGCAGCAACGACACGAACGCAAGCCCCAACACAGCTACTGCCTCATTCAGCGCGGGCGGTTATTCCGTGTCGATCAGCCCTCCCCAAAGGACTGTGGCGGCGGGTTTGACAGCGCAATATGCCGTGACTTTGTCTCCACAACAGGGGGCGTTCCCGGGTAGTGTCACACTCAGTTGCAGCGCTCTCCCCACGGGGGCGAATTGCGCTTTTACTTCAAACACGGTCACTTTCAGCGGAGGCACCAGCCCCGCTTCGATCGGCCTGAACCTGACGACGACCGCGCAGCCCGTGACCACCATCACTTCCACAGGATGGCGCCGCCCGCTTTACGCACTCTGGCTGCTGGTACCTGGGATGGCTCTGTTGGGGGTGGGTTCTGGAAGGGGTCGCAGGAAGAAGACGAGCCGCCTGATGGGTCTGCTCGGGCTCTCACTGCTCTTCGCTCTGATTCTGCTCCAGCCCTCATGTAGCGGGGGCACGACCCTGCCGACGGTCAGTGGAACTCCCTCGGGCACCTACTCTCTCACGGTCACCGCAACGTCAGGTACGTTCACTCAAAGCCAGGCATTCAGCCTGACGGTGGTGCCGTAAACGGTATTGCCAGCTGTTCCGGCGAGAAAGACTGTGTCGTGCGGGTCGGGATTCTAAGCCCCGGATTCTAGGCCCCGGCGGAGAGCTTGTGGTGGCTCTTGCTCTCGGCGATGCCATATTGCCGAATCTTGTAGAGCAGGGCTTTGTAGCTGATCTGCAGAAGGGCCGCGGCCTGTTTGCGGTTCCAGTTTGTCTTCTCCAGCGCTTGTCGGATGGCTTCGCCTTCGGCTTCATCTTTTGCGGAGCGCGCCAGCGATTTCAATCCGCCTCCCGCGTCTCCGGCTTTCATCGCGGAATCGGTTCGCGCACCGCCGTTGCTGTCGTTGCGGGGCCGCAATTCGGCCACCGCCAGATTCTCATCACCCAGGATTAAATAGCGCTTCAGAAAGTTGTTCAGCTCCCGCAAATTGCCCGGCCAGGAATGCGCCTGGCAGGCCTCGAGCATTTGGGGCGAAAGCGGAAGCTGAGGTCGGGCGTAACGTTCGGCCATGCGCGTCATGAAATGCTTGAGCAGAACCGGAATTTCTTCTTTGCGCTCGCGCAACGGCGGCAGTTGCAGCGTGAATGCATTGAGACGGTAGTAAAGATCTTCGCGCAGCCGCTTGGCAGCCAACGCCTGCGGAATATCGATGTTGGTGGCTGCGAGGATGCGCACGTCCACCCGAATGACGGACCGGCTTCCCAGCCGCGAGAATTGCTGGTCCTGCAGCACGTGCAGCAGTTTGGCCTGCAATGCGGGGGGCATCTCGCCGATTTCATCGAGCAGGATCGTGCCCTTGTTGCACAATTCGAATTTGCCGGGCTTGGCGTGCGTGGCTCCGGTGAAAGCTCCGGGCTCATAGCCGAACAGCTCGCTCTCCAACAGATCCGCCGGGACGGCGGCGCAATTCACTTTCAGGAACGTGCGGTGGGCGCGCGGCGAGAGCTTGTGAACCAGGCGGGCCAGCACTTCTTTGCCGGTGCCGCTCTCGCCCAGCAACAGTACCGGAATATCGACATTCGCGACCAGCGCGGCCTGCGAGCGAATCTTCCGCATGGCGGGGCTGGCCGCGATGAAGAATGTGTCTTCGCCGACTTCCTCAACTTCCCCTCCAACCGGCGTTTTACCCTGGCCCAGGCATTGGTCGATCACCGCATCCAATTCCGCTTTCTGGAAGGGCTTGGTCAGGTAATCATGCGCCCCCAGGCGCATCGCCTGCACGACCTTCTTGGTATCGTTGACGCAGGACAGCATCACAACCTTCACCCCGGGCCGCTTCTGCCGTAGTTGCTCCAGGGTCTCGAGTCCGTCGATGCCGGGCATCAGCACATCGAGCAGCACCAGGTCGGGCTCCATGCCTTTATCGACTCGCTGCAGGGCTTCTTCGCCGGTCGACGCGGTCTCCACTTTGTAGTCGTCGACCTCCAGCAGCGTCCGGATATAGCGGAGCATGGCCGGTTCGTCATCCACCAGAAGAATCTTGGGGGCGTCGCTCATCGATTCTTTCCTTTGCCAGCGGGATTCACGGAAGGTTTGAAAGGAATGAGAAATGAGAATTTGCAGCCCGCCCCAGGATCGCTTTCCACCCAGATTTTTCCGCCCATCCCCTGCACCAGGCGGCGCACAATCGCTAAACCAAGTCCCATGCCTTCCTGGTTCTCGTTGCCCGGCAGCCGGAAGAAATCGTCAAAAACTTCCTGTTGATACTCCGCCGGGATTCCGGGCCCAGTGTCGGAGACGCTCACCTTCACGGCATTGGGCTGCGAAGTATCCTGTCGCCGTCTCTCACCCGACGATGCCGGCTGATCCGTGGCGCGGCGCTCCCACATGTGAGGCTCGGCGTGCAACCAAACTGTGCCGCCCCCCGGAACGAACTTAAAAGAGTTCTCCAACAGGTTAGAGATTACGCGCTCCAGCTTCGGTGAATCAAAAAGAAAAACTGGGAGCTTGTCATTCGCCAGAAAATAAAGAGCCAATCCTTTTTCCTGAAAACGGTTGGACCATAAGCGGCAAACGTCGGACAAGCACTCGTTGATGTTGCCCGCGGCAAACTGCATCTTCAAGCCGCCGGTTTCCAGCGCGCTATAGGTCAGAAAATCCTGAATAAACTGTTGCAGCCGTTTGCCGCTCGACTGCATGTCGCGCAGCACGTCGAGCTGGCGGTTGTTCAACGATCCCAATTTCTCGCTCTGAAGCAATTCGACGTATCCGTTCAAGATTGCGAGCGGCGTTTTCAGATCGTGAGCCGCGGAGCCGAGAGCATTTGTCGTGCGCTGGAATCGCTCCTGCAATTCGGAGTGCGCCTGCAGTAATTCAACCACATTGATTATTCCTTCCCCCTGCGGCGCAGGCAGCGGGGCGCTCGTCTTTCCTTCTCCTGGCTCGGGAACACAAATATTCTTTTGCACGCTGGCCATAAGGGAACGGCGGTCTAGCACAGAGGGGGGACACCTGTGAACGAAAAAGGCTGTACAAAAATCGTATGCTGGCTAGTTTTCCTTGTCAACGAAAAATGCAACCTGATTACCCAAGTGTGGCAAAACCTTGCACTCGACAGCGGGTTAAGCTCGAAAAACACCCTAGCCGCCGACGGATGCCGTGCGGGCACGAAGGGCGAGCGCAAGCTGCCAACTCTAACGGCTTTAGCCCTCCCAAGGCCGGGAGTTAACCGCATTCCTTAGGTTGTGCGCCCGGTTGCTCCCTACATTTGGCTGCTATCTCAGGATTTGGCCCCTAGGATGCTGGAAATACTAGGTTAAACGATGTAGGAAGGGTGTGCGTGAACGGTAAGAGTGCAGCGTCAGAGCGCCGACAGTGGCCCCGCCTACCTTTGGCGATTCCGGTCTTTGTCAGAAGTCGGGCAGAGTCGGACAAGGAATTCCTGGAGTTTGCCACTGCCCTCAACGTTTCCGCCGGGGGAATGCTTGTCGCCGTGCGGCGGTCAATCCCTTCCACAGCGCAGGTTTTGCTGGAGATTCCCAGCGCGCCGCTGGCTGCCTTAGCCGCCCTGCCCAGGGTTGCCCGGAACCTGCGCGCCAAAGTTTTGCGGATGCAGCACGGCGAAGGTTACAACCTGGTCGGTCTGAAATTCTCCCGGCCACTGCTTAACTCGCACTCTCTTGCCAAGCCCCTGCGACGGAAGCTGGCTTCTTCGGTGTGAAAATCTTTTCCCTCGCATTTTGAGACCTTCCGGTTGCTTTCCCGCCCCGCTGATTGCGAGCCGTTTTGCCTCTCAATCTTTGGTAAGTTGCTTTTCATCAATCACATAGACTAGGCTGGTAGAGTACCTGTCCACTCCCCACTGCGTTTGGTTCTCGGGGTGCACAATACCCCATAAGCCCGTGTTGCGAAAGCTGGGCTTACACAGCTTGGAACACTTATGAGCACTTCAAATCCAGTCAGCGCTCTGATCCAGCCCTTGGGGGAAATGCCTCCGGACTCCGTTGTTTTCGGCAGCACGGAGGCCATGCGGGCTCTGCGTGAGCGGTTGGCTAAGATAGCGGGTGCCAACGTCCCGGTGTTGATCCAAGGAGAGAGTGGCACGGGCAAAGACATTATCGCGCGCATGATCCATGCCGCCTCGCCGTGGAAGACTGGCCCATGGGTGAAGGTAAATTGCCCCGCGATTCCCGGCACGCTCCTTGAAAGCGAGCTCTTCGGCTATGAGAAGGGAGCTTTCACCGGCGCCTACGGCACCAAGCCGGGCCGGGTCGAGATGGCGCATCGTGGCACCCTGTTTCTGGATGAAATCTCAGAACTCGACATGGGTTTGCAGTCGAAACTGCTGCAACTGCTGCAGGACGGACAGTTCTGCCGTATCGGCGCGCAGGAAGACAAGAAAGTTGAAGTCCGCGTGGTCTGCGCCACCAACCGAAAGCTGGAAGAGGAAATCGCCGCCGGCGCCTTCCGTGCCGATCTTTTCTACCGCATTAATGTCGTGAATCTGCACATGCCGCCGCTACGCGAGCGCGCTTCCGACATTCCGCAACTGGTCAGCTATTTCCTCGAGTACTACAACCACAAGTTCAACTCGCGCGCCATCCCGCTGTCCGCCGACTTGATGAACGCGCTGAAGAAATACCACTGGCCGGGTAACGTCCGCGAGCTGGAAAATCTGATGAAACGCTACGTGATCCTGGGCACCGAAGAATCCATCTCCGGCGATCTGCGACCGCACGAACAGGACTTCTTCACCACCGACATTTCCATTGACGGTCCTATTTCGCTGAAAAAGATTACCCGGCAAGCAGTCCGGGAGCTGGAACGCAAGATCATCCTCAAGGTTCTGCAACATCACCATTGGAACCGCAAACAGGCCGCCCGCGCTTTGGGCATCAGCTACAGGGCGCTGCTGTACAAGATCCGCGACGCCGGCCTGCCCTCGAACCGCGCTCCCCGCCACGCCCCGCAGGATGAAGTGACCCTACCCATCGCCGCCGACTGATCGCAATACTGCCATCAAAGCCGATTGTGCCCAAACTCTAACCCCCGCGCCCCGTTCCGGCTATTTCAATTTGTCGCTCCTCAGGCCATAATCATCTGCAATCCGTGAGGTTCGAGAATCTTTCTGACGGCTTCAAGCCGTCGCTGGCGAGGACACAAGTGGCTCCGGTTTTAATCTGGCTCATTCTGTTCCTCTGCCTGCTGATCTCGGTAATCAAATACACCTTCGCGCTGATCCTGAAGTGGTCCGTTCCAGGGGCGACCGTCAAGAAAGACTACACCTACCAGCCCACGGTCAGCGTCCTTATGCCTTGTTTCAACGAGGGCAAAACGGTCTACGAGACCATCGAAAGCATCAGTAACAGTAATTATCCCAACGACAAGTTTGAAGTGATCGCGCAGGACGACTGCTCGGTCGATGACAGCTACGAGTGGATGCTCAAGGCGCAGCGTGACTTCTCCAACATAAGAGTCCGGGTAGGACGGAATACAGTGAATAGCGGCAAGGCCCGCACCGTCTGTAACGCTCTGCAGCACTCGACGGCCGAGCTGATGATCTCGATCGACTCCGATTGCATCTTTCATCCCGACGCGATCCGGGAGCTGGCTGCTTGCTTTTCCGAACCGAAAATCGGGTCCGTCGGCGGCCGGGTCGGAGTAAGAAATCCCAACGAAAACGCAATCACTGCCATCCAGACGTTCATTTACTACGCTGCGTTCAAGATCTACAAGGTTCCCGAGAACTGGACGCGCAGCGTGGGCTGCATCAGCGGATGCCTGTTTGCGATCCGGCGCGAACTGCTGCTCGAGATAGAACCCAAGATTCGCAGCCGCCACTGGTTCGGCATCCCGGTGAACCAGGGCGAAGACCGCTTCCTTACTCATCAGACACTTCTGCGCGGCTACGGAACCTACATCAACAACGACGCCCTGTGCTGGACCACAGTGCCCTCGACGTTGCCGGAACTGTTCAAGCAGCAACTGCGCTGGAAGCGCAGCATCATTCGCGATCTCTTCTACACGCTGCGGACTCTGCCCCAGCATGTCTGGACTCTGCACCCCAACACCGTGCTCACGCTGGTACTCACACCACTCGGAGCCCTCCTGGGGTTGCTGGTAGTTCTAACCATGATGTCCGGAAATCCGATGCAGATGGCCGGCCCGGGGCCGCTGGTCGGCTATCTCGCGATCGGTGCGATTCTCGCCTGGGTGATCAGAAAATACAGCGCCCGGGAAGCGGTCAACAATCCGCTCGCTTTCGGAGCTTATTTAGCCTGGACCGTCGTCAGCAGTTTATTTCTAACTACCCTGGCTCTGTGCACGCTCGACTCCAGAGACTGGGGCACGCGCACGAAAGAACAAGAATCGCAACCGGAGGTCACCGATGGCGACGCAAGTAGTCAAGAACGCGCCTGATGCCAAACCTTCCGTGATCCAGCCGATGGTGTACAAGTCGGTGGTCACGGTTTACCGCATCTTCGCCATAGTAACCCTCTACGCGGTCCTCGCTGGCGTGCTGGCGTACGGCTTTGTCATGGGCTTCTATGCCCTGAACACGTCCTGGGCTGCGCCTGTGATTCTTTCTCCGGCCGATGACAAGAGCCTCGACTTCACCGAGAAGTTAGTGACCAGCCGGCAGACGCTCGAAGATCTGAACGTCGACCTCAAGAAACTTAACGACGGTGTCGCGGAAATGAACAAGCACCGGGCTGCGCTGGAAGCCCTGGAACCCGAACTTCAATCTGCCATCGCTCGCGAAAAAGAGCACAACCTGGCCACCGGCCCCCAACTTCTGGAACTCAACAAACAGAAGCAGGCCGACAACCTGAAGACACAAGCCGTCATGACGCAGGTGAAAGAAGTGGAAGCCGCCATCGACAAGGATCTGGCTGCTGGCCTCATCACTAAAGGCGATGCCGCCACGCAGCGTGCCGCGCTGAACCAGGTGCAGAGTTCCTACACCGACAGCAAGATCGGCGCAGTCCTGCTAACCGACAACATTCTGGAGAAGACGACCACTGACACTAAGACCCTGGACGTGCTCGACAAGCAGGCCGAGCTGATCTCCGAGATAGCGCAGCTTGACATTGCGATCGGCGTGGCCCAAAAGCAAATCTCTGAAGAAACAAAACAGGTCAATCGGCTCAAAGAGGCGATCAGCACGGCCAAGGAAACGCCTTACTACCTAAGCGTGTCTGGAGCCACGGCAGTGAACTTCGCTTTTGTCCCCTACGACAACCAGAGCGGCGCAGCTCCGGGCTCCGCCGTCTATGACTGTTATCTGAACATGGTGTTTTGCCGGAAGGTGGGGACAGTCAAGCAGATTTTTGCCGGTGAAGAACATGCCATCCATCCCATTTTCAGGACGGACATCCGCGGCTTCATGATCCAGATGCAGCTCGACCGCCCCGAATCCGCGAAATCGAAAACCGTGTTCCTGAACCACAAGCCGCTTTTCTTCTGATCTTCTTCTGAGGAGACGCTCGATGCCCACGCCTACGGTTAAGCCTGAAGTAAACCTAAAAACGTTCAAAGGGAGATTCGGCGTAAGCCTCGCCCCTGCGATACTGCTCGTCTCGGTTGCCTTTGCCGCCGACGCGAATGACGCGAACGCGAAGAATAAAAATAAAGACCAGCAAGCCTTTTGCAGATACGTCACCGAGCAAGCCGCGGCGCAACGCGATCTGCTGATGGTGCCGAATGCGGTTGCCGGAATCACTCAGCCCAACACCGGCTTGCCTATGCAAGCGGTGTGGGGAGTCTCCGGGAACCTTTCGAGTGTGAGGAAGGGCGTCCTCACGATGGACGCGGCGCGCAAGAACTGCGAACTCTACGGCGCAACCACTTCCACCCAGCAGGATATCCAGTATGCCCTCCCGAGCCTGGAGAAGCAGGCGCTACAGCACAGGTTGGATCTGATACAACAAGCATCTGCAAACCTGGACGCGCTCTTCGCCACCACCACCAGGATGGTAGAGGCGCAGAACATGACCCGGCCCATGGCCTTCGCCCTGCAAACCACCAAAATCAAGCTGGACGCGGATCGTTCCGACACACAGACGAAGATAGTCTCCCTCTATACGCCGCCGCTAAGCGGCAGGCCTGTGAAAGAACTGGTTGCCGAGAAGCAGAGCAGGGAAGTGAATGAGCAAAAGGCTCTGGACAAACTGAATCGCCAGAATGACTGGGACGTAGCGCTTTCAGTCGGCGAGCACCAACAGATCAGTCCATTCATCGATAGCAGAGGAGCTTACGGCGAGGTGTCGATCAGCTACAACCTCGCCAGCCACACCATCAACAAACATTTAAACCAAACCGCGGACGCCTACGGCGAGTGGAAGAAAGTTCAGGAAGGCGATGTCATCCGCAACGCCGACATCCTCAAGCAACAGGTAGCAGACGGCATTTCCGCGCAGGACACTCGGCTCAAAGCCCTGCAGGGGCAACTCAAGCAAATCGAAAGCAACCTTCAACTTGTGGGCAGCGCCGATACTACTGCCGCCCTCGATTTCCACAACCAGTTGACCACAGCACAATTGCTGCTGCAGATCGAGATCGGCGATGCCAGTTTTCGCCTCGACCGCCTGAGAGAGTTTCTGCAAACGAATTTCTAGTCAACCGGCAGTTTCAGTTGGAGGCGGCCTTCACTCGTACGACAGGCTCCGTCAAATGCAGCTTGGCGAGCTTCCCGATCTGCGCAGTCCAATCCTGGACGTGCGCTCCGGTCGCCCACTGCGCCATGACGATTCCGCTGGCCGGTAATTTGAGCAGCAGTTGGCCTGGCACCCCTCCGTAGAGTTCGTAGAACCTCGTTCCCGAAGGCGATGCGGCAATCAGCAGGTCAGCATTCGGGGAAACATAAGCGTCGGCTATGCCGTCTATCTTCGATTGCAAAAGCTTCAAATCAACCGCCGCCGTCCCATCGCCCGTCAACGAAGCGCCAAGCGGAATGTTCACCGGAGCATCCACCGCGCAGCCAAAGTAACCCAAATCCTGGTGGACATACGGACGCCAGCGCCCCGCCTTGTGGGCGATTCTCCAACCAGTGTCGTGCATTTTGTCAGGCTCGACGCAATCTTCTCCGTCATCCCCCTGCCCCATCTTAGGCAGGGCTCGAAGGTACGCATCGTGAGCCTGCGGACCCAGCAGTTCGCCGAAGCTCAACGCCTCGTCCGAATCAAAGTTCCGAACCTTAAAGTCCACGTTATACCGCCCGCCCCGCGCCTCGCAATTCTCTGACTGCCCGGTGTAAGTGCTCATCGATATGACTTCGGGTGAGAGATAGAGCAGGTTCACCAACTCGAAACCGCACTGCGAGATCTTGTCCTTATCCTGCTCCGATCTGGCATATGGAGGCGCGTAGTCTTCCGGCTTGTGAGCCGTACACGGCTGACTCTGCTCCACGGCTCCGGCCCTCGTCACGGGCGCTGCCCATACCAAGTGGTGCAGATTCTCGTTGCCCCCCTCGAATTCGCAGACCTGCTTCACGCCGACGTGCCAAAACCCGTCGCCCCTGGGGACAATCAGCTCCGGCAGCGATGCAAGCACCTTCAGCTCTCCGGTCGCACCCGCCGCAATCCACAAAGTCTCATACTTCGGCTCGTGGATAGTGGCGAAATCCTGCATCTCTTCTTCCGTGGTAGCCGCGCCCGCAATCCCCAGCAGCACGCCAGACCGCTGCGCTAACGCGGACCCCGCAAACGGAAGAATCGCCAAAAGCAAGAACAACTTTCGAAGAGTGTACATAAGGGGATGGTAGGCGAGGAACCGTTCGCGCGGCAGGTTTCCTTGGTAACCGCCCCGGGTCGCCGCGGCGTTCCAGCACTTCTATTCCACTGCTTCTATCTTCCGGGTGCTGCGTTTCCAATAAAGATAACCCGGCACGCCGACGAGCACGATCGCGGTTCCCCAGAAGGCTTGGGTCGGGCGCGTCCAGATTGTGTTCAGCGTCCAGGCCGAACCCACAAGCACGTAGATCGCCGGCAGCCAGGGATATCCCGCGCAGCGATAGGGTCGCGGGATATCAGGATGCTTCCAACGCAAAATAAACAATCCGACCACGGTCAGCGTGTAGGAAAGCACCATGCCGTAAATGACGTAGGTGTAGAGCTGATCGTAGCGGCCGCTCAGGGTCAGCAGCCCGGCCCAGATGCCTTGTCCAATAAGGCTGAAGGCGGGCGTCCGCCATTTGGGATGGATGACCGCCATGCGCTTGAAGAAGACGCCGTCCTGCGCCATGGCTAGATACACGCGCGCTCCTGAGAGCGTACAGGTGGCCGCAGCACTGAAGCATGAGACCGCTATCATCAGCGAGAGCCACACTGCGGCGTGGGGAGAAAACAGCGCGGCCGCGGCGGCATGCGCGATAGTTTCGTGGCGGGCGATCTCTGGGAGCGGCAAAGCATAAAGGTAAGTCACGTTCATGGCCATGTAGATCGCGCCAACCACCAGCACGCCCAGCACCATGGCCAGCGGCACGTTGCGGCGCGGTTCTTTCACCTCGCCCGCGACCCACGTGATGTACACCCATCCGTCATAGGCCCAGAACACTGCGATCAACGCCACGCCCATGGCGGAGATCAATTGTGAGGGATGAACTCCCATGGTGAGGCCCACGCCGTGTGCGCGGAAGTGGGACCAGTCGCCTTTGCCGATGGCGAATCCGAGGACAACGAATCCGGCCATGGCTGCGAACTTGGTCCAGGTAGATAGATTCTGCAGCAGCGCACCCCAACGCAGGCCCACGACATTCACGTAGGTCACGATGGCGATGAGGAGCAGAGCGAACAAGTGCGCGCGGGTGATGGTGATTCCCGCGAACGCGAGCACGATGTGCTCTTGCGAAAACATGGGGAAGACTTGTCCGGTATAGGCGGCCGAAGCCACGGAGAGAGCGGCGATGGTTCCTCCGTTGGCAACTGCGAACAGCATCCAGCCGTAGAGAAACGCCACCAGATCGCCGTAAGCCTCGCGGAGATAGACATACTGGCCTCCGGACTCGGGAAACATGGATCCAAGTTCGGCGAAGGCGACGCAGCCGAACAGCGAAACCACGCCTCCAATCACCCACACCATCAGAAACAGCATGGGCTGCGGCAGGGGGCCGGCAATGTCTTTGGCAGTGAGAAAAATCGAAGACCCGATGATGCCGCTAACCAGCAGCAGCACGGAGTCAAGCAGGCTGAGTCCTCGAATCAGAGTTGGTTGACCAGCAGTGGTCGGCGAGGTGGATGCTG